>Ga0209390_10000494_pt1 | contig 77993 bp, 68 predicted proteins | sample BON01_FD_187212 | JGI IMG/M metagenome (GOLD analysis project Ga0209390, IMG submission 187212) | Freshwater microbial communities from Lake Bonney liftoff mats and glacier meltwater in Antarctica - BON-01 (SPAdes) (version 2) | ecosystem: Environmental > Aquatic > Freshwater > Ice > Glacier... | reverse complement strand
CTGCCGGGATGGGTCAGTATTTCCGTAAAACTTTTCATTTCTAATGGAGAGACAAGGCAGCCGATCCAACGAGGATGCAAGGGGAAAGCAAAACCCGCAGATAAACAGCCATAGAAAACCACGCTAGGTGGCTAAATACGGGGCCAAAAGGCAGGATGCCCTCTTGGACGGACTGGATTGCAATGCCCCAGCCACTTTCGCTTCCCGCTCCCAACTCTCTTCAGTCGAACTCGGGGCTCTTATGGTGTGAGAAGAAGCCACCGTCCCAATACATGCTGTAGGCATCATAATCGGGCAGCGGCCCGGCATCGGGAGGAAGCAACATATTTGCCCATTTCGCGTCCTCGGGCTGCGAGTAAGAAATACTCACCGGCGTGCCGACGGAGACGAGTTTGAAGAATTTTGGCGAGAGATTCTCATGCATGCGGATGCAGCCATCATGAGTGCTGGGGGTGTGCTTCACCCAGCCAGTGTGAAATCCGTAGGCTGACTTGAACTCGCACCAGTAGGGCAGCGGGGTGCCGCGGAAGCTCCAACCGGAAGGTTTTTCGTTCAGATAGGTCCGCTGAATCTGGTTGCCGCTCTTGGCATATCCGTGTGTTTGGGCGCGGCGTTTCGCCTCCTTGCTGGAAATCTGGAAGTTCCCGGTCGGCGTCGGAAAATTTGGTTTCCCGACCGTTACGGGCATTGCGAGAAGCATTTCGTCGCCCTCCATCACATAAACGCGCTGCTTGGAGAGCGAGACCTTCACCTTCACTGCGAAAGGATCTTTCGGAAGTTTCGCCGGGCGGTCATAGGATTGGTATGAAACGATCCCACCACCCGGTGAGTTCATCGAACATGAGGAAAGTCCCACCGCCGCACTGAGGCCTAACATCGTCATCAGAACGCTCTGTATTTTCATAAGTTAATGAGGTTTTGAATCGGCGAAACGATGTCGAGCTTGAGAGAGACTATAAGCTCGCCGGCAACCAGCGGAAAACAGCCACCCTATCTTTCACGCTGCCATTCATCGACCTCGCCGCCCACGAACCAGACGGAAGCCTTGCGATAGGGAACGTAGATCACGTCCGGGCCGAAACCGGCTCCGAATCCGGAATATCTGTAGGGGCCGTTATAGCCGCCGCGGTATCCGCCAAAGAAGTTGTTGGTCACCACCGGGCGCTGCCCGCGGTAATCCCAGCGGTCAATCGCCCTGCCATCTTTAAGACCCTCGATCCTAGACGATGGGCTGCCCCAAGAGAGAGCCACTGCGTCCATACTCATCCCTTTGGCGAGCTTGCCGCGTGAGACCAGCTCCTTGTCTTTATCGCTTAGACGCGCGTAGTCCTGCGGGCGCTGCTGGATCCGATGTTCCGGTGTCGATGGCGCACAGGAAACGAAAAAACCAGTCAAAGCTGCGGTGAGCAATGCAGTAGTCAGAATTTTCATCCTCAAAGGATGACACGAAGCCGCGCCCTTTGCAATAGGCTAGCTTCGGAATCGATGACAGAATCATGAAATTTTAAGAAACTTCAAAGACGGGCTTGCCAAGCTGGAAACCATGCGTCCAATGTTTGGCCGAACGCATCAAACGAACTCCCCGATCCCATGTCAGAATTGTTAGAAGAAGACGAGTTAAATTCCGCCCTTAGAAAGTCCCCCGAGTGGGAAGCTGAGAAAAAATACATAGTCCGTGACTTTGAGTTCGAAGAATTCATGGACGGAATTGATTTTGTAAACAGCGTCAGCGAAATCGCGGAAGAGGCACAGCATCATCCCGATATCATGATCAAACACACCAAGGTCACACTCAAGCTCACGACCCACGACGTTGGCGGAGTCACCGATCTCGATATCGAGCTCGCCCAGCGCATCGACAACCTGGTTGACTGATCGTGAGCTTTTAGATTTCTCACCTGGGCATCATCATCTCATCGTCGCTCAGGCCGGTGAGCCCGCGAAGCCCGCTGAACAGGCGCTTCAAGGTGAAGATCAGGAAGACCATGATTGGCACCCCGATGACCACGAACCCCCACCCGGTAATTTTTGCCACCTTTTCGTTGTAAATCTCGCGGGCGTTGATCGCCGCGTGATTCAGATCGCCAAGGAAATATATCGCGAGGCCGAAGTTCATCAGGGTGCTGATGAAGAACGACATCGAGAACAGGATGGTCGCGTTCAAAATCACTTTCTGGTAATCGCTCTGCTTGCCCAGCTCCGCAATCTTGCCCTCGATCCGTTTTACATCGAAGATCGCGTCGGTGTAGAGGAAAGTCCGCAACAGCGGGGTCTTCGACCAATGCGAGGCAATGATCGCAAATCCGAGAACGAAAGGAATCGAAGCCTCCTTCAACCCGAACAAAACGGCGGCGTGCTCCTTCACTGTCCCGTCCTTGTTCCACAGGAAAAGCGTCAGCCCACCGGTCAGCAACACCGAAAACAACCCGAGCCCAGAGAAAAAGTTCATCTTCTTTGTCTTCGCGAAAAACCAGATTCCGTAGCCGATTGGGAACGCCAGCCCGGCAATCAGCGCGTTCAAAGGCCCGATGTGCCAGAATTTTGCAGCGGCAGCGGCCGGATCCTTGCTGAGGTAGCTCAGTGCGAGCACGGGAATCAAAACGTTGATCAGGATGTTCGCTAGCGGATGATCCTGCGCTGGCTTTGGGGTTTCTTTTTCTGTCGTCATAGGAATTACCGCACGGAGAGAACACTCACCCGGCGGATCTTGAAAGCCCAAACGCTTCCACGTTGCCACCAGTCGAGCTATAGCTCTTAGTAAGCGCATGATACTGAAGATATTTCATCCACTCTTCATTTTAATTTTCGGGCTGCCGTGCGCCTTCGGAAAACCGAATATCATCTTCATTATGGCGGACGACCTCGGCTACGGGGATCTGGGTTGTTACGGACAGGAAACGTTGAAAACGCCGCGCTTGGATCAGATGGCGACAGAAGGAATACGGTTCACCCAATGCTACGCTGGCTCTACGGTCTGCGCACCTTCAAGGAGTGTATTGATGACCGGTCAGCATACAGGGCATACCACCGTTCGCGGAAACACGGGCAAAACCGGGATTAAAGGCCTTGGTGGTGCCGACGGCCGTGTAGCGCTGAAGGCGGAAGACGTGATAGTGCCCGAGGTCTTAAAGGATGTGGGATACGTGACCGGCATGACCGGCAAGTGGGGCCTTGGTGAACCCGGCACGAGCGGAGAGCCAAACGCGCAGGGATTCGACGAGTGGTTCGGTTTCCTGAATCAGCGGCGGGCGCACAATCACTTTCCGGACTTCCTTTGGAAAAATCGTAAAAAGATATCTCTCGAAGCCAATAACGGAAATGCGGAAAAGATCTATTCGCACGACCTTTTCACGGAGTTCGCGACCGATTTCAGCCGCCGCCATTCGAAGGATGAATTTTTTCTCTACATCCCCTACTGCGTGCCGCACGACGACTACCAGATGCCACCCGAAGCCGTGGCCGAAGAAGATCGCAAAACTTGGTCGCAGCAGGAACGCTCCCATGCGGCGATGGTCGAGCGCCTGGATCGCGATGTGGGCGGGATTCTCGATCTCTTAGCGGAACTGAAGATCGATGAAAAAACTATCGTGTTTTTCTGCTCGGACAACGGTGCCGCGAAACGCTGGGAGGGTCGCTTCGACAGCAGCGGAGTCCTACGGGGCCAGAAGCGGGGCATGACGGACGGCGGTCTCCGCACGCCGATGATTGTGCGCTGGCCGGGAACGGTTCCAGCGGGTGAAGTCAGCGCGGCGGTCTGGTATTTTCCGGATGTCTTGCCGACTCTCGCGGAACTCAGCGGAGCCAAAATTCCCGACAGGGTAGACGGGCTCAGCATCGTGCCAACTTTACTCGGGAAAACCCAAAACCTCGACGAGCGCCTACTCTATTGGGAGTTTCATGAGGGAGGTTTCCAGCAGGCCGCGCGATGGGGCGATTGGAAGGCGATACGGCCCGAGGCGGACGCAAAACTTGAACTCTACGATCTGGCATCGGATCCGGGTGAGGTCAAAAATCTAGCCGCGCAAAATCCGACGATAGAGAAGATGTTCGAGAGGAAACTGGCGGACGCACGGACCAATTCGGAAGCTTGGCCCTCGCCTGTGGATCATTGAAAAAGAAGCGATTTTATCACGAGTCGATTTGGATCCGCTCTGCTTGGAAAATTACAGTCGGCCCGGAATGGCACGGTTTTAAGAAGTAAATCGGACAGCGAGATGGCAAGGAAAGCCGTCCTTTCAGGCGGCAGCGGAGCCCCAGCATACTACCCCATAACGATGAAGTCTCTGCCACATCGATGGCATTCATAATGACCTCGTGGGACTCCCGTGTACTTTCTTCAAGAAAAATCAGCTGCCGTCCTATCGACCCGCCACCGATCGCAAAACTACCGCGCTTGAGTTTACCAGCGCGAGGAACGTTTTCGGCAAAGTCGCCGCCGTTGGAGTTTTCCGTCTAATTGCCGAGCGCACAGGCGATGACGAAATCGGTGAGTTTTTCCGATTGGAACCAACCTTTCCAGAGGTTGTGGCCCTGACCTGCTATCACTTCGATCTCAACCGGACCTCCCAGCTCGGTGTAGCGTTCACCCAGCTCCGCAGAGTTCTTCTCCAACGGAACCACTTTGTCGGAATCTCCGTGAATATGGAGGATCGGCACTTTTGCCTTAGCGAGCGGTTCGAGGCGGTCGATCGGGTTGTGCTTCTTCAGATCAGCCTCGAGCTGCTCGGCAGTGAGGTCGTAGGCCCCTGCCGCTTTCGCGATTCCCGGATAGCTGGCGATATTACAGACCGGATAGATCCCGGCGACACCCGCCACGGAGGCCGGATTTTCAACAGCCCAGTTGTAGAGCATCAGCCCGCCCCGGCTGCGGACAAGCAGGCAGGGCTTGGTTCCGAACTTCCGCTCTTTCACAAGGTAGTCGTAAAATTCATTGAAGACCGCCCGCCCCTTGGGGCTGCCAAACGATTCCCCGACATCCACCCCTGCGATTGCGATTCCGTTTTTGAGAAATTTCTCGAACATCCATTTCTCCGTGTTGCCCGGCAGACCTTTGAGCGTCGGCGCATACCATACCCACGGAATATCTTTTTCCGCGTCAGGCGGAAGCATCACAAAGGCATCGTTACCATCGAGCTGAAAAGACTCACCCGGGAGCGGGAGGGCTTTCTCACCCTTGGTGATCTCCGGCTCCGCAGCGTTTAGAAACCCAATGGTGAGAAAAAAAGCAGAAACCATCGCTCGAGTCATGATCCCAAAGATTCATGGAGCGAGGCTCTAAGCAAGCAAGAAACGGATGCGTGGTTTCTGGTGGATTTCGGAAATGGGAGGTCCGGGTGCTCAATGGCGCGATGGAATCAGCAGAGCTGTAAGTCCGGGAAGGTAGTGAACTTTTCTGAGACGCGTCGAAAAGAGCCACAACTTTCCTTTCAAGACACATGAGCGAATCCAGGGAAAAGGGACGACTACTCACCTTCCGAATCGATACGAAGAAAGATATACTGCAATGTTTCAGGGACCGTGACTTGGAGCTCGCCGTCTTGGAAAGTCGCCGAACCTTTCCCACCAAGCACCGTGACTTTTGCATTTCCCTCGTCGAGGAGCGGGATCTCAGTCGACCAACCATCTTCGGCATTCAGTTCCCGGAAAATCACCACCCGCGCACTTTTGCGGTCCTTGCTAGTCGAGGAAAATCCGGTCCACACATAACCATCCGGGACTTCACCGATCGGCACGATGTGGCCTGAGAAAATCGCCTCCCGTTCTTTTTTCCAAGCGGCCACCAGCGGAGGGATCGTTTCGAAATAGCTGTCAGGAAGATTCGAAGTTTCGAACCAACCGAGCGGGCTGGCGAACATGACCGTCGCGAAAAGCGTGTCGGGCGGGTAGTTCGCCGGCGCGAGCGGATCACCCTCATACTTGTCCGCGTTGCGCGCGGTATTGAGAAACTCCATCCGCAGCCGGACAGGATCCACGTATGGGCCGAGCGTCCACAAATTCCGCAGCGTGTGGTGCGGCCAGTAGTTGCGCCAGTCGGTGTAGCGGTTCTCAAGGAAAATAGGGCCGACGTTGTTGGTCCCGTAGTAGCCCGGTCGCAGGCCGGCGGTGGCGTCGGCGTCGAAAACTACGCGCCCATCCGTCTCATCCAGCACCTTGTTGTAGAACTTGTGCAGGTTGACTTCAGCCAAGGAACTTTTCATCTCCACGGCATCGATCTTCACGTATTCGACACCCTCTTTGTCGAAAGCTTCGAGCAGCACCTCCGCATCGCGCTCCCAGTTCTCCATGTCATTCTCCGCGTCCGGTCCGAACCATAGCCCGAACTTCATTCCCTTTTCGCGAGCCGCATCGACCAGCGGCTTCAGTCCGTTGGGAAAACGCTCGGGATGCGGTTTCCAAAACTCAGGATTCGCGGATCGGAAATTTCCCCACGCACCTTTGCCAAAAGCGGAGTTCCCAGTTTTCCCTGCCTGCCAACCATCATCGACCTGCACCACATCCACTCCGAGCCTTGCGCCTGCTTCCACCTCTTTAAGCAAGAACTCAACGTTCACCCGCGAGTCCCGCGAACGGTCCCCCCAGGTATTACTCAAGAACATCCCGTCCCGATCCGGCACATATTTCCGAAGGCAACGCTGGTAGTCCTGCATCGCCGCGATGCGTCCCGCGCTCCCACCCGAATAGGTAAGCACCGTCCACGGATAGCCCTGCCCGGCAAAGGTGATCCGTCGTGCAGCCCCTGCAACCCGAATATCCCAAAGCGACTTGATTGGCCGTGCATGGGGTAGGGGAGCGAGCTTCAAAAAGATCAGCCCACGCTGCGTCAAAGAGTCTTCCAGATGAAACACATTGCACGCGACTTCGAAATTGTCCTGAAGCGGCAGCCACTCACGTTCGAAAACCAGCTCGTCATGGTGATCCGTCTGATCCATCAGCTCGACTTGGGTGTAGCGGAGGTGCAGCGGAGAAAGCATGAAATCCTCAAGCGCCTGGATCGGTTGTCCACGCTTCGGTTTAGAAGGCTTCGGTTGCTCAAGACCATCCGGCGCTCCCTCCGTGGGTTCGCTTTCCTCATCCTCACCAGCAACGGCTGCACCCGACGTAAAAGTCACAGTGACCCCGGTCGCTCCCGGAAAAATCTGAAACTGATACCCAAACGAAGAGTCAGCTCCGGTTGCAGTCAGGTTCACCACCAGCGACTCCTCCTCCACCGGACTGAGTCTGCCTATCTGGGTCGTAAAAGTGAGTGCGCGCTCCTCAGAGGCAAGATTTCCTCCAGGATGCGGAGCCGGCTGGCGGCCATCCTGACGAAGCCATTCCGTATCGCTCGCCTTGTCCTTGAAAGAAACCGCCGTCAGCAGCCCTTCTTTGATCGTCCATTTCCGCTCGATCAGCGCATTACCCACCGTCAATTCATTTTCACTCCAATCGGCATAGCAAGCAGCGTGTTCCGCACGTTCGGCGAACGATTGGCTCGGGAAAAGGAGCGGAGTTGCAAAAATCAAGAGAACGGCTTTCATGGGCTGAGAAAAGCAGAAAATAGAAAAGAGACAATGATCAAACTTTTAAGCTATCCAACGGGAGTTTTTGCCTGTTTCCGAGAAGCAAAACGAAAGAGTTATGGAACCACGAATCTGACGAACCGAACGAATTCGAAGAAATGATTGGAGCTGTGGACTCCCCTATCCCTTCCGTGTATTCCGCCAAAACCGTGGCCCCTTCACACTTTCAACATGCGAAGAATGACTCCGGTTATTCCTGCCCCACCGTTGCTAAGGCCATTCCTTCTCTACCGAGGTCAGGATGGCCTAGCCCATTCCCTGATCAAGCGCATTTCTTAAATCTTCCACGAACGATTTCATCTCCGAGACGCGATTTTCCCCGTCCACCGCCCGTAGCAGATAGGAGGGATGAATCGTCAGGATCACTTTTCCCGCGAGCTGCGGTGCGTGGATCAGCCCTCTCTCCGAAAGCACTTTCACCTCCCGCCCCAGTAGCGAGCGCCCGGCTGTCGCTCCCAACAGGATCAGCACATCCGGGGCGATCCGGTTCAGCTCGGCCAGCACCCACGGGCGGCAGGCTTCGATCTCGCCTTTTGCCGGAGACTGATGCAGGCGGATCTTTCCGCGTGGTGTGTCCTTGGGGGTCCATTTGAAATGCTTAACAGCATTGGTGAGATACACTTCGTCCCGAATCAGACCTGCCTCTTTAAGCGCCTTATCCAAAATTTTCCCGGCAGGCCCTACAAAAGTCCTACCAGCGATATCCTCCTTATCACCCGGTTGCTCGCCGACGATCATGATCCTTGCATCCGGCGGCCCCTCTCCGAAAACCGTGCCAGTCGCATTTTCCCAAAGAGGGCATGCTTGGCAATTCGCCGCAGATTTTTTCATCTCCAAAAGGCTCTCGCCTTCGCGCGGTCCCGAGCAAGTAGGCGAAGCGGACATTTCACGTAGAGAACCGAGATAGCGATTGTTCAGAGCCGCTTTCGCAGGCCGCAGCTCCTCCTCGTGCATGGAGCCGACGCGGCCTTTGCTCCCTTGAATGAGCTCATCGATGAGTGCCGCCTCCGGAAGATTCTTCCAGTATTTCTTCGGCATCTCCGTCTGCATCATCTTCACTTTCAGCCGGGCGGGATTGAAGATACTCCGGTAGTAGGTCTTCCAATGATCCTCCATGACATCCCCCGCCCCGATCGGGTCGGTAGCCACTCCGTCCGTGTGTATCAGCGCCTTGCCGTTCCAGTGCGCACAGCCTTTCGGCGTAAAAATGCTCCAGTCCATGTTGGCAAAACGCTTCCGGAAAAACGGCGTCCCTGCCTCAACAATCCAATGCTCCGGCTCGAACCAAGCGACATACCTTTCCCGCCCGCTCGCCTCATCCGTAGCCACCAGCCGGAAACGCACGAACGCGTGCATCTTGTGGATCTCACGACTGACGTTTTTCCGCATGATCAAGGCCTTGGAGATATCCGGATCACTGGAAATCTCACACAGCCTGCGCTCGCCACCCTTCGTAATGCGCCAGAGAATACGGTAAAGCAGTGCCCAGCGGCTCCCATCGGCATGGCAGCAAACACCCTTCGCCAAATCCAGAAAAGCAGCGGGAACCTTCGCGGTGGGCGTGGCCTGATACGAAGCACTCTCTTCCTCTAGCGCCGAAAAAAGCCCTTCTTCCTTTTCGAAAATCACCTGCCCCGGAGCCACTTCGGCGGCGAGTAAATCTTTAGCCACCTTCCTCCAGCTCGTGAAATCATTCCCGGGATCGACGCTTCTCATCGCCCTTTCAGAATAGCTCAAGCTGCTGCGGTTTAGGCGCAAACTTTGCCCGCAGCCGGTCGGAATCGAGCAGGTAACTCGAAGGATTGTGATCCGCAGTAATAATGAACGGCTCCACCTTTTTCAAGGAAACGCGGAGCCGCACCAGATCGGTGAGGCGTATTTTCGTAAAGCGCCGTATGCGCAGGATGCGATCCACATTCCGAACACCCAGACCCGGAATCCGCAGCAAAATCTCTCTGGGAGCCTTCTGGATATCGACCGGAAAATCCTGTCGATTCCGCAACGCCCAAGCGAGCTTGGGATCGAGATCGAGATCAAGGTTAGGAGCCTCAGGTGTAAGGATCTCCCCTGTCGCAAAACCATAGTGCCGCATCAACCAATCCGCCTGATAGAGCCGGTGCTCGCGGATCAGCGGCGGGGCTTTCAACGGGAGAATCGACGAGGGCTCCGGGATCGGACTGAACGCGGAGTAATACACCCGCTTCATCTTATACGAGCGATACATCTCGTCCGATCTCGCCAGGAAATCCGCATCCGTCGACGCATCCGCTCCCACGATGATCTGCGTGCTTTGCCCGGTGGCGTGACGCAATTTCTTATCCCCATCCTTCTTCTGCTCCGCCGCCTCCTCTAACTTGTGGCGGATCCGGCCCATCGCCACCTTGGTCCGCGCCATGTTTTTCTCCGGCGCCAGAAGGTCGAGACTCTCCTGCGTCGGAAGCTCGATGTTAATGCTGATGCGATCCGCATACCGCGCCGCCGTCTCGATCAGCTCCGGCGAGGCTTCTGGGATGGTTTTCAAATGAATGTAACCCCGGAAATCATGCACCTCCCGCAAGGTCCGCGCCACCGCGATCACCTGCTCCATCGTGTAGTCCGCATTCCGGATGATCCCCGAGCTAAGGAAAAGCCCCTCAATGTAATTTCTCTTATAAAAATCGAGTGTCAGCTTCACCACCTCCTCCGCCGTGAAAACGGCACGGCGCACATTGCTCGATCTACGGTTGATGCAGTAGTGGCAATCGTAGATGCAGGAATTCGTCAGCAGCAGCTTGAGCAGCGAGATGCACCGCCCGTCCGGCGCATAGCTGTGGCAGATCCCCGCCCCACCCGTCGAGCCGACACCTTTGCCCGAAAGCGAATCGCTTTTGTTCGCCCCCGAGCTAGCGCACGAGGCATCATACTTCGCCGCATCCGCCAGAATCTCTAATTTCTTCCCGATCTCCATTTGTTCTTGCGAACACTACCTATAAAGTCTCCTTCCGCCACAGAAAAAGAGCCTATTTTCATCAAAAAGAGGAAGCGACAAAAAACTCTTCGATATGATCTCCGGCTTCGAGGCTTTTGGGAAAGAGTGACTGGAGAGCGGGAACAACAGGAATTCGTTCTTCCGGCAGGGTCAGGTTTTGAGGAGCCATAGCTGGAGTGGCAGCATCATCGCGACCGTTGCTGCCGTATCCTGCGCCAGGACGTTAGAACGGAATCCTGTCTTCCATCCCTTTCCAAACAAATCCACAAGCACCAGCTGGGCGAGGCCCCGTTTGCCAAACCTTTGTTTGAACTCCGCCTTGCCCAAGCCAGCCAGTTTGCAAGCCGCCGCACCGCCGATCACAGCCTCGATAGAACTCTCCAGCCAGCGGCTCATCCTACTTTAGAATAGTTCGCCAATCCCGCTGGATGGATCACGTTTCCCGACGCTCACATAAACAAAGCCTAACGAAAAACTGGAGGAATCATCAGAAATGCTTGGAAATTTCTAGCAAGTCTCCTCAAGAAAATCTCTTCCGCGCTAACCCGTCATCCGTCAACTCTGCGATCGACAGGAGCCTCGCGGAAATCCGGCTGAAAGGCAACCAGCCCAAAGCCGAAGACTTCAGCTGGTTCCACCGCCAGAGTTTCGCACAGCAACTCGACTGGCGACAAAGACTCACCGCCAAGCTAGATTAACTGGGTGGGGTCGAGCAGGTTGGTTTTAATCAAGTAGAGAGAACGATCCCATCCCCAACGAGAATGGGTGTTTCAGTCCAAGGATGCGGCAGTGAAAAGTAGATAAAACAACTACGACATTTTGCCACAAAAAGGGCTTGGTAGGACACCTACTGAATTTTACAGGGACCGCCGCTAGGCGAACCGGTGCGGCAGACTCCCCCTTTTGCTCCAGAAACCCCCTTTTGCGACGGCTCTTCCCTGCCTGCCACCGCTCGGCCTGCTAGTACACCGATTCACAGAAAAGATCCTACTCGGAGAGGCCTCACGGCATCGTGATGGAGACACTTAGGCGGACGAAGACCACTGCGCGCGACTCAAGCGTTTTAGGGATGCTCACCTTCACGGTGCGGAACCCTTCCGCCGGCACAAAACTATCGTCAATGGTGAACCCATCGACGACGTGAGATAGGGGCGTCCAGCTAATTAGATCCGAACTATACTCCACCGTAATCGCCGTGTTGCCATCTGCTTCCGCCTCATCGCGTCGCAGATAGGTGAAAACTAAATTACTTGGGTCGCTGGTATCCAAGGTCGGAGTCACGCTTGAATCATCATTGCCATCCGTTGGATCTCCACCCACAACCCATTCGATGCCCGAACCGAGTCCGCCACCATCGAAATCAACGTTAGCTGCGCTTTCGCTCAGCTCACCCAAGAATGACCCGGTCGCCCAAGTGAAGTAGTTGGGGGCTGGAGGAGCCACGACGGTCCCATCACTATCGCCACCGGAGCTGGGGGCTGGTGGAAGCACGACAGCCTCACCGCCATCGCCGCCCCCGCCACTACTACTGCTATCGTCGCGCATGCTACTTTCGGCCAACTGGCTGCTGTTGGCATCAACAAACATGAGTCCAGCATTGTAGCCCGAGTCTACCGCGACAAAGTCGATATTATTGTTAGGGGCAGTGATGACATTACCCATCAAGCGACCTTTAACACTACAGCCATCACCTGTAGTGATTGCAGTACCGGCGAGTAGATTACCTACGAAGTTCACTCCGGCACCAAAGGTGGCGGCAGTGCCAATTCTCCAATAAACGCCGTAATTTTCAGCTGCCGTGACACCCTCTGGCACATTGATGAATGTTACCGTCGCAGCTGCCGCGACGGTAAAAGTAGTGCCTATATTAAACACCCAGACTCCATCGGGCTGTCCTTGAGCATCAAGGATCAAGTTACCTGTCAGGCTCGCTGTACTTAAGAACTTATAATTTCCTGATGGGATGTTTTGTAGGGATGCCGCAGGGCTACCCATGTCCTGTCCTGCTACGTACGTCGCGTCTGCCTGCATCGTGTCTAGGCCGTTAAACGCTCTCCAAAAATCTCTTTTATCCTCAGGGCTTAATTCTCGTTGTGTCCCGTCGACCGTATAGGCGTAACCCGTTCGTGCTCCACCCAAGCCCAGATCTCCGGCAATCGTTCCCGCGCCGTTGATTGTTGTCGCGCCCCCATCGACCCCGCCAATGAACCCATACTTGCTAGTCTCGCCTAAAATTCCTTGCCGACCGGAGTCGGGGGCTGTTGGAAGCAAGACGGTCTCACCGCTCTCAGCCATCTGGCTGCCGCTGGCATCGACAAACATGAGTCCAGCATCGTAGCCCGAGTCTACCGCGAAAAAGTCAATATCGTTATTAGGGGCAGTGATGGCATTACCCATCAAGCGACCTTTAACACTACAGCCATCACCTGTAGTGATTACAGTACCAGCGAGTAGATTACCTACGAAGTTCACTCCGGCACCAAAGGTGGCGGCAGTGCCAATTCTCCAATAAACGCCGTAATTATCAGCAGCCGTGACACCCTCTGGCACATTGATGAATGTTACCGTTGCAGCTGCTGCGACGGTAAAAGTAGTGCCTATATTAAACACCCAGACTCCATCGGGCTGCCCTTGAGCATCAAGGATCAAGTTACCCGTCAAGCTCGCTGTGCTTGAGAACTTATAATTTCCTGGCGGGATGTTTTGTAGGGATGCCGCAGGGCTACCCATGTCCTGACCTGCTACATACGTCGCGTCTGCTTGCATCGTATCTAGACCGTTAAACGCTCTCCAAAAATCTCGTATATCCTCAGGGCTTAATTCTCGTTGGGTCCCGACGACCGTGTAGGCGTAACCCGTTCGTGCCCCACCCAAGCCCAGATCTCCGGCAATCGTTCCCGCGCCGTTGATTGTTGTCGGCCCCCCATCGACTCCACCTATAAGGCCATATTTACTAGTCTCGCCCAAGATGCTGCCCGCATGAGCGGTGGCGACTATTCCAAAGCCGACCGCGACCACCAAAATACTGAAAGGAAGAAAGGACAATTTGAAGAAGGATGAAATCATGAATAAAGGTCGCGTCGGGTTGCGTTGCTACTTTTGCAGTCCGAGCGGACCGCTCAATATTTCTTTTTTGGCCGGGGTCAATGAAAAAACGAGGATTTTTTTGATCGAAGAAGTCATATCTGACGGTCCCTGCGCGGCGCTAAGCCATCTCATGCCATTCATGCCACCTCATGCCATTCGGGTCCTGAATAGCACTAAATTAAAGCCTTTCTAGGACATTTCTTGCTTACCTACTAGATAAGCAGTAATTATGCTTTCCGCAAGAACAACAGGACTCCAATATTCAGAGAATCGGGCGGATCGATGCGCGAAAAATTAGCAACCATCTCTGGCTTCTGTAAGCGGTAGACAGAGAAACTTTTCGGCGATCTTGTGCCACGCGCCTCCTCACCAAATCCGAGGGCCAACCAACCGCTTGATCAGGGACATTCCGAACATCCGCACGTCATCCGCTGGTTCGCCTCGTTGATCGGCTCACCTGCGGAGCTCGTGACCTGTGCAATCACCAAACTTAGATTCGTCTTTGTCAGCATTCAGGCGGGTTTCGAAAAGGACGCGACGTCCGCCGTGGATATCCTTATGGGTTTTAAAAGACAGCAGCAAGATTCCCTTCGAGCTATTTTCGGATTCGCCCGGATTGGATCACCTACCGTCCAACGTTTCCGGCCCGAAACAGATCATCGTCGGCCACCTCATGGACGATCTCTTGCTTTGCCTTAAAAACGAAAAAATCAATCCTCTCATCCGCTCCTGCGTTTTCCACTACGAACTGGAATTCATTCACCCGTTTCAAGACGGCAATGGAAGGGTCGGCCGCTTCTGGCACACCCTCTTGCTTTACAACTACCTCCAACTCTTCAAAACCACCGCCACCGCCACCGCCACCGCCAACCGGGACTTGAAGCAAGCAGTCGATAGCAACTTCCTTACGAAAATAGGAGAAAAAGTGCTTACACTCTATCGCTACCGGTAACCTACACCTCAACATCCCCAATCCATTGCCGCCAGCGCTCTGCGACAAAGAACGAGGCTGGAGCCGCCCTGAAGATCAAAAAAATGTTTCAATGCGACACCCGATACTCCAACATTCAACTCGCCACAACCGGCGAACCCCCTCGGCCAACTGGCACGAAATTGCTCGCTCCGAAGAATTGAGCCTTCCTGCTCCCGGTTTTCTGGAATTCTCCCATTCGAATTTCAATCCGAAAGAACCCGAAATACGAATCGAGCGCTGGGGATCTAACTTATGCAGGCGGTCAGCAATACCGTTCCCCCCTTGCACCCAATCCCATTTTCCTCTAATTTCTTTCCTTGACCGCACTCACTCAGCGAATTGTCAGCGAAATCGAAGCTGCAACGGAACCGGTTCAATCGGAAGTGCTCGATTTTGTTCTATTCGTCAAGGCACGGGCGGGTGCCGCACAGGGTTCCGGTGGCACCAGCAGGATCAATCGCACACCTGGGGTCTGCGGCGGCGAAGCCCGCGTGGGAATGACACGCGTCGCTGTCTTGATGCTGGAGGAAGCGCGCCGCGAGGGAGTAGGCGATCTTGATATCCTCAAGGATTATCCCGGACTCAGCGTTTTCGACCTCGAGTCCGCCTGGCGGTATCTGGAAACCCACAGCGAGGAGATCGCACAAGCCATCCAACGCAACCGGGATGCGTGATGGCGGCAACCTACTCCAATGAGAACTTTCCAAGACGCGTCGTCGAAGAATTGAGACGTCTCGGAAATGATGTTCTTACCTCTTACGAAGCGGGACGGGCGAACTAAAGAATCCCGGACGATCAGGTTCTGTCGTCTGCCACCGGGCAGCAACGCGCCGTTATCACCCTGAACCGGCTCGACTTCATCCGGCTTCACCGGGATACCCAAGGTATCAACGCAGGGATCATCGTCTGCACACGTGACGATGCCGACCCCACAACCTTCGCCCTTCGCATTCATTCCGCTCTCTCCTTCCACGGAAACCTGACCGGTCAGTTGATCCGCATCGTGAAAACATCCGCATGAAACCCGCTCCTTCCACGGTCACAACCACACAATCACGAAACGAGCCGCAGCTTCACACCCGAACGTTGCAAATATTTAAATCCGACTCCTGACCCCGAAAATTTTCTCGAAAAAAGCGTCATAGAAAGCAGGGGCGGGGGAAACGAAGGCCAAGCTGCCCTCCGAAATGCAGGCTTTTCCCGGTGATGCTTGGAAAACGGAGATTTGGCAGGCATTTTATCAAGATTTGCACCCTGACCCCATTTTCGCGAATGCCATTCAGGTTCCCACCCTTTGGACTCTTTGGGCTACTTCTAATCTATACCCACCCGCAACGCCCGCATACTCCACAGCGTTCCAGAAGCCGCCTTCGCGCTTCCTCGCATCGCCCGCGCACCATCCTTCCGTTTCGCGGAAAATCGATCCCTCGCCTCCCTAAACGCCTCGTCCACAAATCCCCTGCTCCCAATCACCGCCCCGTCCGTAAAATACCGCACCCGGCAGCGCAGCATCTTTGCCATCCCCAACTCCGGTAGGATCGTTTGGTTATCTCCACTTTCCAAAGCCTCCGCATCGTTCTTTGAAATTTTCATTTTCCCAGAAACTCCAACCTTTGCGTTGAGCGGTTTCCGCTCCAAGGCAAGCCCCATCAGCCTGCGATACCGACGCGAGGCATCTTTCCAGCTACTCGCATCAAAGCCCACCTCCGTATCCGAGGCAATCGCACGAACCAACCCTTCCCGGGCCTTCTTCCCATTGCCTTTTCGGCCTCCACCAACCGCCTCCCCATAGCTACTCCAGCGATAATCCGCCGGATCTTCCACCATCCCCGCCCGCACCGGATTTAGATCAATATAAGCCGCCATCGTCCGCGCTGCCGTTCCGCTCTCCACGATCACGCTCTTAAAACGTTGCTCCCACAAGGTTCCCGTCCGTTTATGCCGCGAATTGAACCACTGGGTGAAACGCTGCATCAACCCCTTCATAAACTCTCCCAGATCGTGCATCCGATAAGTGAAACGCTCCTTGATTTCGGTAACCCGTTCCGGATTCCCACCCGCCACACCACCCTCAGTCCGCGCCGCATCGATCTGCCCGGCCACATCCGCCACAAACGCCTCGCTGTAGAGCGCAGAGAGCCTTTTGAGAAAATCCATATCAGAAATCCCGCCCTCCGGCTGCGGCGGAACCTCCAACAAAATATGGATACCTGTCCTCCGTAGCTTTACGCGAAGGATGGATGATTGCACATCAGGCAGTAGGAAAGGACCCGACAACCCGAGAAATTCTCCATCATCCGCATCAAAGTCCGAAACCGCTCTTTTTCCTCCAGCGCTAGAGCCAGACGGCGCTCAACCACGCGACTTACAAGATGGTAAATCACCGGTTTCTCATGCGAGTCCTTCCACGGGGATAAAAATCGAGCGCGTCTCATTCCCAAACTCTACTCCCCTAATACCCGACTGTCGATAACAAGTTTTGTTAATGGGACTGTCCCTTAGAATATTAATGGGACTGTCCCTTATAATACTCCCCTAATACCCGACTGTCGATAACAAGTTTTGTTAATGGGACTGTCCCTTAGAATAATCACCATCAGTTTGCGGTTAAATGTTGAAATGCGATTCCTGACCACAATATGGGGTGCCCGGATCGCCTGAATGCCGGTCTTTTGTATGACTGCCGGGAGATCCGCGAGGTCAGGGAGTCGGTTTGTGGGGCGCGGCGGTCTTTTGTTCCTGATCCTCTTCCCGCTTTTTCCCGGCTTCCGCCATTCGCGCGACCACCCACAGGTTGTGCGTGAGGATCGCCCAGCCCACGGCCAGTTCCCGGTGCCCGAAGCCTTTGACTAATCTGTTCTGGCCAGGTGCCGCATTGCAACTTTTTCGGTATCCAGCGGCCTCAAAAAGAGTCTCTGTTGGGAGGCTTCAGGCTTTGGCCTGATTCTTTTTTTTCGCACCTGTCTCCCGCTTCGGAGAACCCGGGACCCGAACGAATTTGAATTCCAGTTTCCGCCCCAAAGCTGCAGCCACTTTTCCAAGGCCTGCCGTGTTTTATTTGTCTGGAAAGTGATGCCACGGGAGTTGTTAGCGAAATAAAATTCGCATTCTGGCCTTTCATAGTTGTCAAGCGAACTTCATTATTCTTGTTTCTCTCCACTGCATTACTTCCAGATATCATTGCCAATCACCATCATGAAAAAGCACTCCAAACGAACTAAGGCCAAGCATGACTGGCTCCCCAAAGAATTAAAGCTGATGGGTGAACTCCCGGATGCGGAACTCGCCCGCCGCATCGGAACCCGCACCGCCGAGGTCTCCAAGAAACGCGCTTCCATGGGAATCGATCCTTCGAGCCTGTCAAAAACGCTGAAATGGACTCCCAAAAATCTAGCCCTGCTAGGAACCCGGACGGACCACGAGGTCGCAAGGATTATGAATGGTTCTTCCGGAAGAGTCGCTGCAAAACGCCTTTCTCTCGGAATCGAATCCTACGCGACATCTTCCAATTCCTGGCACACCTGGACTGACAAGGAGATCGCGATGCTTGGCCAATACCACGATCCGGAAGTCGGACGGAAAATCGGCGTCTCGATCGCGTGTGTCGCTAGGAAACGCCGGCAGCTAGGGATACCAAGTTTGTTGGCCCGGAAGGCCACGACCCGGGAGCGCCGCTCGCTTGACCAATGGACTGCCAAGGAAACCGCCCTGCTCGGGAAGATGACGGATAGGGATGTGACCGAGCGTCTGGATCTTGCGATTAGCGCGGTGCGCCTCAAGCGCATCTCACTGGGCATCCCCCCATTCCGAAGAAGGGTGAATTCCCCCGGTATTTGGACTCCCGAAGTGATTGCGCGCATCTTCGACGAATCTCCCGTAAAACTAGCCAAGGAACTTGGCGTAAGCCGCCAGCGTGTTCATCAGAAACGGAACGAGCTGTTGGAAGGCTGAACCAAGACCCATTTGCCTAAAAATCATCGAACGGCCCTTTCTCGCCCTCCGCATTGCAAGTTTCCAAGGAAACTGCGGAGACACATCGTAACGAAAGGGATTTATCGTTATTCATGGGTCATATTCAGGTCAGAAGTGCGAATCCGCGCCAACCCGGATTCGACCGCCTTTTTTTCGAGTCAGGTGCTGCATTGCAACGTTTCTCAGCTTTCGTGGGCGTGGTTGGCTCCCGCTTGATCACATTTTCAGCACCTTCAGCACCTTCAGCCTCCTGGGCACGGATCACTGGCTTGTCTTCTCGTCTGGGTTGGCGGCGTTTGGAGAAGAGGGATTCCAAGAATACACGAGAAATCATCCCTGCCGTTTGGAAATAAAAGCTCCGGCTTGCTTCAAGCAATCAAGTTTTCGAAGTCCGTATGAGCCAAGGAGTCCGCCACGCTTACCGGCCCAATCGACCTCGGTTTTTAAAATACGAAGCATTTCTTCGCCCTTGAAGTTTGAATTTTGAGATTTGAAATTTAGACTCTCCGCATGTCCACCCTCTCCAGCAAGCTTTTCGCCGTCGCCAAACAATACATTCCCGGCGGTGTGAACTCCCCGGTCCGTGCCTTCCGGAATGTCGGCGGTGAACCTTTCTTCGTCCGCCGTGCCAAGGGCTGCCGCATCACCGATATCGATGACAAAACCTACATCGACTACATCGGCTCATGGGGCCCGAACATCCTCGGCCACGCGCCGGTCGTGATCACCAATACGATCCATCAGGTCGCCAAGGACGGCATTTCCTTCGGCATCCCTAACCCCTACGAAGTCGATATGGCGAAGACCATCTGCGAATGGGTCCCATCGGTGGAAAAAGTTCGCATGACCTCCTCCGGCACCGAAGCAACCATGTCCGCGATCCGCCTCGCCCGCGGCTACACCAAACGCGATTACATCGTCAAATTCGATGGCTGCTATCATGGCCACAGCGATTCCCTACTGGTCGCCGCCGGTTCCGGCGCACTCACCCACGGCGAGCCGGATTCCGCAGGCGTCCCGAAAGCTTTCGCGGAAAAAACCATCGTCCTCTCCTACAACGATCCTGAATCCCTCACGAAACTCTTCGAGGAAAGGGGCGAACAGATCGCCGCAATCATCGTAGAATCCTATCCCGCCAACGCCGGCCTCGTTTTCCCGAAACCCGGCTACTTGGAACTGCTTTCATCCATCACCAAAAAATACGGTTCCCTCCTTATCTTTGACGAAGTGATGACCGGCTTCCGCCTCGGTAAAGCGGGCGTCCAAGGCCTCGAAAACCTCACCCCGGACCTTACCTGCTTCGGGAAAGTCATCGGCGGCGGCCTCCCGGTCGGCGCTTTTGGAGGTCGCACCGAGATCATGGACGCGCTCGCTCCCGACGGCCCGGTCTATCACGCGGGCACCCTTTCGGGAAACCCCCTCGCCATGGCCGCCGGCCTCGCCCAGCTCCGCGAGCTCTCCTCCGGCACCCCCGATGGCTTCGCCCGCCTCGACCAAATCGGCCTCCGTTTCGAGACCGGCCTCCGCGCCCTGATGGAGAAAAAAGGTATCCCTCACCGCATCAACCGCGTCGGTTCAATGTTCTGCCTGTTCTTCACCGACCGCGAGATCGTCAATGTCAATGACGTCATGAAGCAGGACATGGAGCTCTTCAAAAAGTTCTTCTGGGGCTGCCTCGACAAGGGCGTCTACATCGCCCCCTCACCCTACGAAACCGGCTTCCTCTCTCTAGCTCACACCGAAGCAGATATTGATGACACCCTCACAGTCTTCGAGAAAGCACTCGCGGAAATCTAACGTAGCGGCGAACTTCGGCCGCCGCTTGCGCAAAAGTATTTCGGGGGGTAACTAGGGGAATGAAAACATTCCTCTGCTCCCTAGTTCTCACCGCTTCCGCCTTCGCCGCCGAGAAAGCACCTATCCTCCTCGTCCTTACAAACCACGCTGAACTTGGCGATACGGGAAAGCTGACGGGGTTCTTCCTTTCCGAAGCAGCGCATCCTTACGAGGTCTTCACAAAAAACGATTATCCCGTCACGCTCGCCAGCCCGAAAGGTGGTTTCGCTCCCCTCGATCCGAAAAGCCTAGAACTTGATGACGAAGCCAACGCAGCGTTCTGGAAAAAATTCGGCAACGGAAATAAAGCCAAGCCCGGAGTTGAAAAAACCACCCCACTTACCGAGATTGACCCCACGAAATACTCCGCAATCTTTTTCGCCGGCGGTCATGGTGCGGTTTGGGACTTCCCCGATTCGGAAGCCCTCCAGAAAATCACCTCCGAGATCTACGAAAACGATGGTCCGGTCGGCGCGGTCTGTCATGGCCCGGCCGCACTCGTGAACGTCGAATTGTCGGATGGCACCCTGCTCATCGCCGGAAAGAAAACCGCTGTTTTCACAAACTCCGAAGAAGAAGCCGTCGGCCTCACCGATACTGTGCCGTTCTTACTCCAGACCGCTTTCGAGAAAGCCGGAGCCACCGTCGTTCCTGCCGAGGATTTCTCCGAAAACGCGATCCGCGACGGCCGCCTCGTCACCGGTCAGAACCCCGCGTCGGCGAAGAAAGCCGCCGAGTTGCTCATCGAGGCGATGGCCGATTAATCCGTATCATTCTGAATTCTAGAGGATTTCACACGCGAGTGGTCACCAATGATCGCTAATTTTTTCCCAGAAACCCTTGGGGGTATTCAATCGCGAAAATTTGTGTCCATTCGCGGTTAGACGCTTTTCAAATGTAGATGCCCTGCGACCTCTGCTGCTTTGCGGTGAGAAGTCCTCTTTGCAACCGCAGATTCCAAGCTCATTCCTCCACGCTGATGCGCGTCATCAGCGTATGCGAACCGCCGGGCATCACAATCTCCGCCCTGTCGTTTGCGATCGCCGCCTCAATGCAGCAAAATTTCCGATAGTCTTCATCCGGTAAATCACCGAGCGCGGCGGCTTTTTCAATCCAAGGATTCCACACCACCGTCGAGGGGCTACCGCTCTTCTCGATGAGTATCGTCCTACCGGAAAGATCATCTACCAAGAGTATTCTACTAGAGCTCTCGTAAATGCGATCCACCTCACCATCGAAGGTCACATCCCCTTTCTGTTTCCGCATCTCAGGCTCGCCCACCGTGTCCAGATAGGCGCATCCATCCAGACCCACCATCCTCACCTGCGCGATGTCGGAAACACCGAGATAGGTATGCAGCGCCCCCGAAACCACGATGGGCACCTCGGAAACGTTTTTCGATTCCAGCACGATTTCCAGTTCCTCGCCTGCCCTCACCGTCACTTCCGCATTCCATATCCCGTCCCGAACTCCGAACCGCAGCGTCACCCCAGAAGCATCCTCCGCCGCGTCCAGCAATTTCCAGAAACGCCCCCGAACCAGACCGTGTGAAGGCTGCTCCGGATCTGCGGGATGTTTGTTAAACCACGGCCAGCAAACCGGAATCCCACCACGTATCGCCTTTCCATCTTTAAAAACCGCATCGGGGCTCAGGTAGAGCACCTCTTCCTCGTCCACAGGCTTCCACGACATCACATGCGCCCCGTGCAGCGCCACCCTTGCCGTGCATGTCGGGTGCGCGATTTCGAAAACCGGATACCCAGGAGTTATTTCAACAAGTCGGACGTTTTGCGGAAGTTTCATCATCACTGGTAGTAGGCTACGCAAACCTCCCCACAAATCCAAACCAGATCGCACTACTCCACCGCGATCCAATCGATCTCCAACGAGAACGCCCCTGGCTTCTTGTCCCCAATCAGAATTCCGATTTCCTCAACCTTTGAAAGGGCGATAGCAGGTCCATCGAGTTCCCTGCCACGCCAGCCCGGGGAAAGCTCCTCAAACGGAATTTTCACCTCAATCCACTTACCCTTTTCCGTCGCAAAATCCGCACCATATGAAATCGCAGAACGCCGGTAACGGGCATCGGTCGCCAGCCGCAACTGGTAAGCTCTGCCATCACCTTTCACCCGCATCACTAGCATTGTCTTACCGCTGAAATCATACTCACCTGCCGTCCGGATCGATGAGAACCCACCGTTGTTCTCCAGCGAGAGATCACCCCTGAAATGCAGCGAGCCGTGCTCGATATTAGCAAGGCCTTTGGAGAGACCGCCCATCACCCCGTCGTTCACTGAAAACCATTTAGAGCCAGCTTCGGCGTTTTTAAAATCGAGCAAATGTTTTATCGTTTCATCCTCATCTTCATTTTCCTCGCCATGGGCGAAAGCTGAAATCAACAATCCCAAGCCAATTATCAGTGAAAATTTCATCTTTAAATAAAACACGTGAATTTATCCGATCAAACGCTTTATTGATTATACTGCGATCCGTCGGGAATCCATTGACGCATCAAAGCCGGACATAGACATTTCAACCATGTCGGGAAAACAAGGACTCACGCACAATTACGTAAAAAGCATCCTTGGAACCTCCACGGTGGAAGAAGCTGCCGACCGATTACTCCCAGATCCATCCCCTCCGAAATTCGAAATCCCCGCTTGGGGGAAAATCTCCAATGAGAGAGCTAGGAAGGCGTTCGATAAAATCGGTCTTGATCCAGAAATCCGAAACGCACTTCTCAATGAAGAATCCGACGATCTTTCCGAATACCAAGGCAATATCGAAAACGCGATCGGACTCCTGAAAATACCCATCGGCCTCGCTGGCCCGCTACGTGTCAACGGACTCTCCGCGAAAGGCGATTATCTCATCCCGCTCGCGACCACGGAGGCCGCGCTCGTTGCCAGCTACCATCGAGGGTGCCGGGCGATCACTGCCGCAGGCGGCTGCTCGGCCATGGTCCTCTACGAAAGCATCAGCCGCGCCCCAGCCTTCATTTTCAACACCTCTCCCGAGGCATGCCGCTTTGTGATTTGGGCGGTCGAGAATTTCGAATCCTTCCAGAAAACCGCAGCCAGCACCACCGCCCACGGCAAGCTCATCGACCTCGGATGCACGGTCGAAGGAAACCACGTTTACGCGAATTTCGAATACACCACCGGAGACGCCTCCGGACAAAACATGGTGACCCTCGCCACCCAAGCCATCTGTGATCAGATCATCGCCACCAGCCCAGTTAAACTGGTGAAACACTACATCGAATCGAACCTCTCCGGGGACAAGAAAGCCAGCGCCCGCGCCTTCACCTCGGCGCGTGGTAAAAAAGTCACCGCAGAAGTCAATCTCTCCGAAGAACTCGTTAAAAAACATCTCCAAACAACCCCTTCGGAAATGGTGGACTACTGGCGTGTGTCGGCGATCGGCGGAGTCCTCAGCGGCACCCTCGGCATTCAGGGCCACTTCGCCAACGGCCTGACCGCCCTCTATCTCGCGACCGGCCAGGACGCCGCCTGCGTCGCCGAATCCGCCACCGGTGTCACCCGCTTCGAAATCACAGAAGACGGTTCGCTCTACGCTGCAGTCACACTTCCTGGGATTATGGTCGGCACAGTCGGTGGCGGCACCGGACTACCTACGCAGCAAGCGTGCCTGAAGCTGATGGGACTTGCAGGATCTGGAAATTCACGGGCACTCGCTGAGGTCTGCGCGGGGCTTCTTCTCGCCGGAGAACTTTCCATTATCGCTGCCCTCAGCGCCGGTCATTTCTCCCGTGCCCATCGCAAACTCGCCCGCACCCGCAAGCAACCATGAACCGCTGGCTCGTCTATCAGAAGGAGCGCTTTCCTCTCGTCGCCCACGGGCCGCTAATCGCCGCTTTCAGCGCCTGCGCCGTCAGCTTCTCCTCCCTGCTCCGCGACTCGCCAGTTCCCACGGTCGGAATGTTCATCACCGCCTTCGTTGTCTGCTTGATCATGTTCCTCCAACTCAGGATCGCCGACGAGTTCAAGGACGCCGAGGAAGACGCCCGTTGGCGCCCCTACCGCGCGGTTCCACGCGGTCTAGTTTCTCTCAAAGAGCTCCGCGTCGTCTTCATCGCAGGCGCTGTCATCCAAGCAGGCTTAGTCCTGGCCTTGGAGCCACGACTGATACTCATCCTCGGAATCGCATGGACCTACCTGGCACTCATGAGCGTCGAGTTCTTCTGCCGTGATTGGCTAAAAAAACGTCCGGTCATCTATCTCGTCAGCCACATGGGCATCATGCCTTTGGTCGATTTTTTCGCTACTTCCTGCGAGTGGTTGCCGCGCGGTGCAACCGTGCCCACAGGTCTCGGCTGGTTCCTCGCAGCCAGCTTCACTAACGGCATCGTCATCGAAATCGGCCGCAAACTCCGCCAGCCTGGCGACGAAGAAGAAGGCGTCGAAACCTACAGCCGGCTCTGGGGAAAATCGGGCGGATCGGTCGTTTGGCTCTTCGCTCTCGCCATTACCCTGACCTTCGCCACCATGGCCGCATCCCGCATCGGTTTTGCAACCCCCGTCCTCATAGCCCTGTCCCTAGTCTTCATCTTCGCACTGATAGAAACTCTCCGCTTCCGCTCCACCTCACGCTCCGGAAAAAAAATCGAAGTCCTCTCCGGCATCTGGACGCTCGTCCTCTACCTTATGCTAGGCCTAGTCCCCTTAATTATCAAAGGTTTCTCTCAATATGGAGAAGGGTTTTGAAAACCCTTTGCATAACCCAAGTCTTTTCCATTGCCGAAGCCAGAACGCTCCCAGTCCTCCGTAAAGGGGTTAAAAACCCCTTCTCCATATTTCTCCAATCCACTTTCCACTCATCCCCATGTTTCTCGACCCTGACACAACCGAAAACCATCGTCTCGGCGGAAAAGGCGCAGCCCTCGCCCGCCTAGGAGCACTCGGCTTCGATGTCCCACCGTGGTTCGCTATTCCTGCGGCCACCGGCTTCACCCCCAGCGAGCTGCAAGCACACACCGATACCCTCGGACCCGGCCCCTTCGCCGTGCGTTCCTCCGGCCTTGCGGAAGACGGTGCGGTGCATTCCTTCGCCGGGCAGTTCGGGAGTTATCTCGATGTCTCATCCAGCCAGGTTTTCGGAAAAATCGCCCAAGTCCGTGCCTCCGCCGAAAGCGAGGCAGTCCGCACCTATTGCCGCGAGCACAAGCTCCCGCAACCCACTGCACCCACCGTCCTCGTCCAACGGATGATCACACCGCGCTGCGCAGGTGTCGCGTTCAGCGCCGATCCCGTGACCGGCAGCCGCGGAACCATCATCATTTCAGCCGTCGCGGGAACCGGTGAAAAACTCGTCTCTGGCGAAGTCGATGGGGAAAACTGGAAACTCGACCGATTCGAAAAAATCATCGAAGAGCCACCGAATCCCGTACTCAGCAAAAGCGACGCCATTCAGGTTGCCCAACTTGCAAGCCGCTGCGAAGCCGCCTGCGGAACCCCGCAGGATATCGAGTGGGCCATCGATCAGGAGGGCAAACTCTGGCTCCTCCAGTCCCGCCCCATCACCACGCTCGCCAACATCCCAGATCCGCAGGATACCCTACGCGTTTGGGACAATAGCAACATCGCCGAAAGCTACGGCGGCGTCATCACCCCGCTCACGTTCTCATTCGCACGCCGCATCTACGAATCCGCCTACCGCGAATTCTGCGTCCTCATGTCGGTCCCGAAATCACGCATCGCACGCTCCGACGACGTCTTCCCGCAGATGCTCGGCCTCATCCATGGACGCGTCTATTACAACCTGGTGAGCTGGTATCGCGTGCTCGCCCTGCTCCCTGGCTTCCAACTCAACCGCTCATTCATGGAAAAAATGATGGGCGTTTCCGAACCCCTACCCGCAGAAATCGTCGGTAAAATCATCAAGGAAAACACCCGCGGACGTTTCTCGGATTCCCTCGCACTTGGCCGCACCTGCATCGGCCTCGTCCGGCAGTTGATCGGCCTACCGAAGCAAATATCCCGCTTCCAGTCCCGTCTCGACAAGGCCCTCTCAGATCCCCCGCTCCCACCATCCAAAATGAGCGGCGACGAACTCGTCTTCCTCTATCGCGATCTCGAACGCCAGCTCCTCAGGAAATGGGACGCTCCTTTGGTGAACGATTTCTTCGCCATGATCTTCTACGGCGTGCTTAGTAGTTTGTGTAAAAAATGGGCCGGAGACGACACCGGAACCCTCCAGAACGACCTCCTCCTAGACAGCGGGGAAATCATCAGCGCGGAACCCCCGCGCCGAATCATCGCCATGGCTGCCATCGCCTCCAAGCAACCCGGCCTTCCGGAACTTCTAGCGGACCACGAGACTCCAGTCCCGAAAAAGCTCCACGCCATCCGTAAAAACGAAACGCTCAACGATTCCTTCGAGGCCTACCTAGCCGAATTCGGCGATCGCTGCATGGAGGAACTAAAACTCGAAAGCGCAACGGTCCGCGACGATCCATCGAGCCTGCTCATTTCCATCGGCTCCATGGCCATGCGACCGCCAGCGGAGGCAGCACCCAAACCCGAAACGCCATCCGTCACCCTCTCTGCCTGGAAACGTCCCATTTTCAACTACGTCCTCAGACAAGCGCGCGAACGCATCCGCTGCCGCGAGAACCTACGCTTCGAGCGCACCCGCCTCTTCGGAACCGTCCGCTCCATCCTCCGTGAACTCGGCAAACGCCTCCACGCCGACGCACTCCTAACCGCACCCGACGACGTCTTTTATCTCGAACTCGGAGAAGTCCTCTCCGCCTACGAAACCACCGGAACCACGGCCGACCTCTCAAAAATCGCCTCCCTGCGGCGGTCCGAATTCTCCACCTACGAAACCACCGAGACCCCGCCGGACCGCTTCGAAACACGCGGCCCCATCCATCGTCACCAGCACTTCGAAGCCACATCCGCACCACCCACAGGAGAAGCTTCGCTCAAAGGCACCGGCGCCTGCCCCGGCATCGTCAGAGGCCGGGTCCGCGTCGTCCTCGAACCTCGGGGCGCTCGCTTGGAACCCGGTGAAATCCTAGTAGCCCGCCAGACCGATCCCGGCTGGATCGTCCTTTTCCCCGCCGCCGCAGGCTTGCTGGTCGAACGCGGCAGCCTACTCTCCCACTCCGCCATCGTCTCTCGCGAGCTCCGCCTCCCCTGCATCGTCTCCCTCCCCGGCATCACCACAACCTTGAAAACCGGAGACCTCGTCGAAATGGACGGCGCACGCGGAACCATCACCATCCTGGATGAAAACCCTAAGCCCTAGCTCCAAGCCTCTCTTTCCTCCGCATTTTTCTAACCACAATGGGAGCGAAGCGGACATGGACGGACTGACCACTTATAATACATCCGTCAAATTTCACAGATAGCCACAGATCTTGATAAATAGAGTATAAGGAATCCAAATCCTCTTCCATCTGTGTCCATCTGCGTCATCTGTGGTTAAAACCTCTTCCCTCGCCAATTTTCTAACCACAATGGGAGCGAAGCGGACATAGACGGACTGACCGCTTATAATACATCCGTCAAATTTCACAGATGGGCACAGATCTTGATAAACAGAATATAGTAAATCCAGATCCTCTTCCATCCGTGTATTCCGTGCCATCCGTGGTTAAAAACTCTTCCTCCGCATTTTTAAACCACAACCCAAGTCTTCATTCGCGACCATTAGCGTCAATTAGCGTCAATTAGCGGTTAAAAAATCCCAGCATGAAAGCCTCAGAAATCCAATCCCGCGCCGGTTTCACCGCCATCCGTTACGCCCAGTGCTGGGAAGACTCGAAGCTTCTAACAGCCGCCCTAGCTCCGTCCGGAAAGCACTGCGTGAGCATCGGCTCCGCCGGCGACAACAGCTTCGCCCTCCTCGCTGCGGGCGCGGCATCCGTCACCGTCGCGGAAATGAACCCCGCCCAGATCGCCTGTATCGAGCTACGCAAAGCCGCTTACCTCACACTCGATCACAGCGAAATCCTCGAACTCCTCGGCTCACGCCCATCGTCGCAACGCCAGGAACTTTATAAAGCATGCAGAAATCTCCTAGCTCCCGAAATCCAAACATTCTGGGACACAAAAACTGCGGGAATCGAGATGGGAATCGCCTCTGCGGGAAAGTTCGAACGATACTTCGAAAAGTTCCGAAAGCTAGTCCTCCCACTCGCCCACCCGCGCAGCCGCGTCCTCTCCCTTCTTGAAAAAAGAAACTCCGATGATCGTCGTGCATTCTACGAGGATCATTGGAACAACCGCCGCTGGAACTGGATTTTCAAACTATTCTTCTCGCGCAAAATCATGGGTGCCTTGGGACGCGATCCCCAGTTCTTCAAATACGTCGAAGGCTCGGTCGCCGAACGCATCCTCTCCCGCACGCACCACGCGCTTGTACATCTGGACCCTTCGGAAAACCCTTACCTTCACTGGATTCTCACAGGAACCCACGGCACAGCTCTTCCCGAAGCCTTGGAGGAGAAAAACTACGAATCCATCCGCATGGCCATCGCCGCCGATCGTCTGAAGATCGTCAACTCTCCCCTCGAAGACCTGCTGGAACGATCCGACGCACCCGCCTACGACGCCTATAATCTCAGCGACATCTTCGAATACATGAGCGAGGAAAACACTACCGCTTTGCTACGCAAGATCCACGCAGCCTCTAATCCCGGCGCGCGCCTCGCCTATTGGAACATGCTCGCCCCGCGCTCCCGCCCCGATTCGATGAGCCACCTCCTCAAACCCCTGTCAGCCGAAGCGGACGAACTTTTCCAACAGGACCGCGCCTTCTTCTACAGCCGCTTCGTCATCGAGGAGGTCATCCCGTAATACGTAAAATACATTCACATTCGTCACATTAAAAAGGGAGCTTTCATCCATGTATTATTCAAGATATTCATAAAAAATGCATGGAATAGAGCGGAGATTGAAAGATCGTATCATCGAGTTGCTGGAGAATTTCCCGGCAGTCGCACTGCTCGGCCCGAGGCAATGTGGTAAGACAACCCCGGCGTTGGATATCATGAGATTGGTCTCAAAACCATCCATCTACCTCGATTTGGAAAGAGTGGGCGACCTCAGAAAACTTGAGGACGCCGTTGGATATCTTGAACATCTCGAGGATAGCATGGTCGTGATGGATGACGTGCAGACCCGCCCAGGTCTTTTCCCCGAGCTTCGAGGATTGATCGACAGTGGACGCCGAAAGGGTATCCGCAGCGGCAGATTTCTTTTTCTTGGCTCCGCTTCATACGAACTTTTGCGGCAGAGCGGAGAAAGTCTTGCGGGACGCATCGCTTATCTTGAGCTGACTCCGTTCCGCTGCTCCGAGGTCGAGCCTGAAGCCGTGAGCAGGCTATGGGTGCGTGGGGGATTTCCGGACAGTTTTCTTGCAACTTCCGAATCCTTTTCAAGAGAATGGAGGCGGAACTTCATCGATACATATCTTGCCCGTGACCTAAATATCCTCGACAGCGTCGGTCCTCTTCCTGCAATGCGTGACCTAATGCGGATGACCGCACATTTGCACGGGCAAGTGCTGAATATCGCTACGCTGGTAGCTTCACATGAGTTCAATCGACCTGCGATTAACGGCTACCTTGACCTTTTTGAACAGACCTTTGTTATCCGCAGGCTCGCGCCGTTTTTGCCAAATGTAGGCAAGCGCCTTACCAAACGCCCTAAAATATATGTCCGGGACAGCGGACTATTACATCAGTTACTAGGGATAGCAGATGACGATGCTCTCAGGGGACACCCGGTAAGGGGGGCGAGTTGGGAAGGCTTTGTGATCGGGCAAATCATTTCTCTGCTTCCTAATTGGGAGCCTTACTTCTACCGGACTTCAAATGGTGCCGAACTAGATCTGGTGATGGTTCTGGGTGATAGAAAGCTGGGATTTGAGATCAAGGTGGCAACCGCTCCGAAGCTTTCCAAGGGTTTTTATCAGGCACTATCAGACATCAAACCCGAGGCAAGCTTCGTCGTTTCCAGAACTGACGAAGTCTGGTCAGGCGGCGAGGCGATCACCCACACACCCATGGAGCACCTTCCGGAATTACTCAAAAGCTACCTGTGAAAAGGCAATCAAACCGATTGCCCCTCCAAATTTTTCGTTATTGAGAAAAACTGAGAAACGACTCCCCCGCAATGCGCCCTTTGTCTAGAAATAGCCCACCCCCCGCCTGAGATGATCCAATGAGTTCTGCTGAATATCTCAACATCGCCGCCGTTCTCGCCGGACTGCTTTGCACCGTCATCGCCATCCGGACAATCGCCTCACGATTCAACTTTTCCGCGGAAGGTGCGCGAAAATCCGTCCACGTCGTCATGGGTATGGGCTGCTGCGCGTTTCCGTGGATCTTCGGCAGCCCGCTCCCAGTCTGGGTGCTCGCCGCTCTCGCCACCGTTCCTATCCTCACTCTGCGTCTCGTTCCCGTTCTCAAAAACGGATTCGGCAGCGTCCTCCACGGAATCGCACGCCCCTCATACGGAGAAGTTCTTTTCGCTCCCGCCGTCGCCGCCGTCTTCCACCTGTCGGGCGGCAATGTGATCCTCTATTTGGTCCCCATCCTGATACTCACCCTTGCCGACGCCGCCGGCGCGATGGCCGGCACTCGCTGGGGAAAACACATTTACAGCTCCGGCGGCGGCTTCAAATCCATCGAAGGCTCCCTTGGTTTCCTCCTCGTCGCTTTCGTCAGCATTCTCCTCCCCATGGCCTGCATCGGTCCCGCCGACTTCGCCCACGCGGTCTGGATCGCCCTCATCCTCGCAACCCTCGCCATGATGGCCGAGGGTTTCTCGGATCGTGGCTTCGACAATATCATCCTACCCGTTGGTTGCTTCTTCATACTCGACCGCCTGATCGGTCTGGAAATCCCTTCCCTAGCCGGACGCCTTGTCGTCCTTGTGCTGCTGCTGATTCTCGTTCTAACAGGCTCACGTTGGTCAAGCCTCAGCGGCGCCGCCCTGCTCGGCAGCGCCATGCTCGGATACGGTTGCGCCGTGCTAGCCGACTGGCGCTACGCCCTACCACCCAGCGCAATCTTCATTTGCCACCTCTTCACCACCACCAAGCGAGACCTAAAGAAAACCCTGAAGCACCGCCTCGATGTCGTGATCTCCCAAGCCATCGCTGGCATGCCTTGGGTTCTCGCAAGCGCAACCGGAATCATCCCTCCAGATATCGGCCTCGCTGGCATCAGCCTCGCCATGGCCACACAACTCGCCCAGCTCGATCATTCCACCCGCCGCCTGATCGACAACGCGATCCAGCCCATCCGTTCAGTTTCAAAAGGCTTCGTGCTCGCCGCTCTGCCGGGCCTTCTCTGGCTGATTCCAATCTCGCATTCGCTCGCCCTTCCCGTTGGAATCGCCATCGCCGCCACATTTCTCTCACTGCCCGTTTCAACTTTCACCGCCCGCAAACTCCGCGCCAGCCACGAATCCGGATTCTGGTTTCTCAAAGGCGCGATTTCGCTGACCGCATCACTACCTGCCCTTCTCCTGCTCCCATGAAATCTCCCACGATCACCGAAAGTCCGGTCGCCGACGCTCGCATCACACTCGCCGACGCACACGGCACCACAGTCGCCCAAGCCGATCTCTGGTGGAAAGATACCCCATTCCACGAAGGCCAAAGAATCGCAACCATCGGCGGCTTCCATGCTCCGGACTCCGCCACGACTTGCGTTCTTCTCGATGCCGCGACCGCCCATCTCAAATCGCTCGGCATCAAAACCGCGGTCGGCCCCATGGACCAAAATACATGGAAGAAGCATCGCTTCGTCATCGAAAGCAACGGTCGCCCATCCTTCTTCCTCGAGCCCGAAAACCCTGCCGCCTATCCCGCATGGTGGCTAGAGGCGGGCTTCACCGAGCTCTCACGCTACTCCTCATCCATCATCCCACTCGACGGCACCACTGCGGTCTCGCCTGCCATGAAAGACCGCATCCTTTCCTCCGGCATCAGCATCGACCACTTGGATCCCGCCGTCTTCGACAACGAACTCCGCGCCATCCACGCACTGAGTCTTAAAAGCTTCTCAAACAATTTCCTCTACACCCCGCTCGCTGAAACCGACTTCCTAGGCGCCTACACGAAAATCCGCAACCAAGTAGATCCCGATCTCGTAAAACTCGCCCGCCGCGATGGAGAACTGATCGGCTTCGTCTTCGGCATCCCCGATCTCGCAGCCCTACAGCGTGGCGAGAAACCCGCGCTCATCGTAAAAACCCTCGCCGTCGATCCTGCATCCCGCGCGGCAGGCCTCGGAAGCGTGCTGGTCGATGAGCTCCACCGAGCAGGAGAACGCAAAGGCTACACCGAGGCCATCCACGCCCTCCAACACGAGACCAACACCTCCCTGAAAATCACCGGACGCCAAAAAGGAACCCCCTTCCGCCGCTACGCCATATACGCTAAAGAACTATAATAAATGGTATCGATCCTCTTCCATCTATGAATCCTGTGTCATTTACAGTTAGTAACGACTCCTGAATTGCCGGATACAGTTCAGGCAAGTTTTCGAAGAAAAAAGGCACCACGAATCTGACAAATGGCAGAAGGAAAGAATCGAAGAGTCTCAGGCTGCAATCATTTCTTCGGATTCGTTCGATTCGTAAGATTCGTGGTTTCTCATTTCTTTAATTCCATGTATTCCGCCTGCTAAAAACCCATGAACCTAGTCGCTATCCTCCACCAACGCGCAGCCGAGCACCCCGATCTCCCGGCCATCGTCGATCGCAAGAACGGCGTCGATCGCGTCGTGACTTTCCGCGAACTCGCACAACGCGTCTCTTCCGGCGCAGCCTGCCTCCGGTCCTTGGGCCTTCGTGAAAACCAAACCATCCTCGTTTTCCAACCCGTCTCCATCGAGCTCTACGAAATCCTTCTCGCGGCCTTCCATTCCGGAATCCGCGTGATGCTCGCCGATCCCTCCGCAGGCCGGAAATTCATCTCTCTCTGCTGCCAGCGCGCGATGCCCGATGCCTTCTTCGGCCCGTGGAAAGCGCATGCGCTCCGCCTCGCTATCCCAGAGCTCCGGAAAGTGAAAGTCGCCATCCGTTCCGACGCATGGTTCCCCGGAACGAAGCCATGGAAAAACTCCGGCGAAACCTCGCCGCTCGCCGAAGTTTCCGATACCCACCCGGCACTCATCACCTTCACCAGCGGCAGCACCGGCATCCCGAAAGCTGCCGTCCGCACCCATGGCTTCCTCCTCGCCCAGCATCGCGCACTTTCCGAGTCCATGGATTTCAAAACTGGCGAAATCGATCTCATCACCCTTCCCGTATTCGTCCTCGCCAACCTCGCCTCCGGCATGACCAGCGTGCTCGCCAACACGAATCTCGGAAAACCCGGCTCGCCCGACCGTGCTGCCATCCGCCGCCAGTGCGAAACGTTCAAAGTCACCCGCTGCGCCGCATCACCCGCCTTCTTCGAAGCTTTTTCCGACGATCTCCCCACCTTCACGAAAATCTTCACCGGCGGTGCCCCGGTGTTTCCCGATCTCCTGCAGCGCCTGCAAAATTCTCTACCTAAAGCGCACATCCATTCCGTCTACGGCTCCACAGAAGCCGAACCCATCGCCCACCTTTCCGCTCCCGAATATGACCAGGAGCTTCGCGAAATCACCCGCCTCGGCGGCGGCCTCTGCACCGGCAAAACTGCTCCCGGCATCCGCCTAAAAATCATTCCGAATCACTCCGGAAAACCGCTCTCCAGCCTCTCCGACTCCGCCTTCGAAAATCTATTATTAGAACCAGGCCATGCCGGCGAAATCATCGTCTCCGGCCCCCACGTTCTTCCCGGTTATCTCGACGGTCTCGGCGACGAAGAAACGAAAATCCACGTCGGCGAAACTATCTGGCACCGCACTGGCGATGCCGGTTGGATCGATTCGGAAACCCGCATCTGGCTGCTCGGCCGCGCTTCCGAAATGCTCGCTCCCTTTGCCTCACCCAAAATGCTTCCCGCCGAAGCGCTCCGCTACCCGTTCGCCATCGAGTGCGCCCTCCGCGAATCCTTTCCCGGTATCCGCACCGCCGCCCTCGATTTCAACGGAACCCGCACCCTCGTGATCGGAGCCGACATACCATCCGGAGAAATCGATCGCGCAGCCCAGTTGCTCGGCATAGCATCCGTAGTCAGAATCCCTAAGATACCTCTGGACCGCCGCCACAACGCGAAAATCGACTACCCGGCCCTACGCGGCATCCTGAATAAATCTTAGCTATCCCACTCCCAAGCTTCCTTGATTTGATCGATGGCACGCCTGTCTTTTTTCGTGGGTCTGCCTTTAGCTGCCTCCTGTCTGGCAATCTGCCAGTTTTTCAAAGCTTCATAGATCTCGGGCTTGGTCCTGTCTTCGTAGCAAGCCTGCGCTTCGGGAGCTCCGACCCGTTTCTCGATCACCCCTTTGACGAGAATCTCCCGCACCCCCGGCCCCTCTGCGAAAGGGATCTCCAAGATATCTCCCTCCTGAATCGAAGATGAACGTTTCAATATATGATCGTTGCGCTTCACCTTTCCATTTCCGAGAACCTCACCCGCCAAGGCCCGGGTTTTAAAAAACCGGACCGCCCAGAGCCATTTGTCAGCACGTATCGAGTCTGCCATTGCGTAAAACTGACATCGCTCGAAACCCTGTGCAAGCCGCCGCTGGGTTTAATTGTTATCGGTTTTTGCAACAGGTAGGGATGGTCCGGCCCGGCCGTCCCACTTCAAAAATCTGACGGCTGCTTTCCAATGTTCGGAAGTGAGATCCCGGCAAGAAAGCGATCTCCTCGAGGAATCCCGCCGGACACGCGATCTCACTTCCGTTTGATGGAACCACGCTCACCGTTTTTGACCAGGGCCGACCGAGCCGGATCAGCCCTACCGTTTTGGGATAAGTTGCGTGAGGACGGTCCACCGATAAAAATTACACACGCCGCCGCTTGCTCAATCCGTAATTCGGTGGAGCTTGTTCGCGAAATGGTTTTCCCAACGACACGCGCCGCAGCCCTTAAACGGCTCGAAGACTTCATCCCACTCGCTGCAAAATATGCGGGCCGGAGGAATTTTGATATGGGCTCCGGAAAGCATGACGGGGTCTCGCGATTTTCCCCATACATCCGCACGCGTCTCCTTACCGAGGAGGAGGTAACCCGTGCCGTCCTAGAACAACACAGCCCGCGCGCCGCCGAAAAGTTCCTCCAGGAAATCGCCTGGCGCACTTACTGGAAAGGCTGGTTGGAGATGCGGCCGTCCGTTTGGGATCACTATAATGAATCGCTCGCGGCCTCGGAGAAATCCACCGGTTACGAAAACGCTATTTCAGCGAATACCGGTATCGATTGCTTCGATCACTGGGTTAGGGAACTTACCGAAACCGGTTTCCTCCACAACCACGCCCGCATGTGGTTCGCCTCGATCTGGATTTTCACCCTCAAACTCCCGTGGCAGCTCGGGGCCGATTTTTTCCTAAAACACCTCTTGGACGGGGATCCCGCAGCCAACACCCTTTCATGGCGCTGGGTCGCCGGTCTGCACACACCCGGAAAGCATTATCTAGCCCGTGCCTCCAATATCGAAAAATTCACTCAGGGTCGTTTCAATCCCACAGGCCAGCTCGATGAGTCCGCCGCGCCCATCGAACCCGGCGAATCCTTCGAAAAACAAGCTCTCCACCTTCCGCCAAACCCGAAACCTCATGGCCGCATCGGCCACCTGATGTTTCCCGAAGACCTCGCCCCAGCACCTTCCGGGATCGGCGAAATCCATGCGACCGCCGCCTTTATTCCTCCTGTTATCGAAACGACCCAGCTGGTCACAGAGTTCCTAAACAGCGCAGTCAACAGCACTCTCGACCGCACCCACGGAACCCGCCTCGAAGGCCCTTTCCACAGCGCCATCAACGATTGGATCAGCGCGGAGAAACTCGACTCCATCGTCATCTCCCGTCCCACCGTCGGGCCAACCAAGGATTTTCAAAAATCACAGGAATTCCCCCTCACTCCTTCGATCTTTATCAGAAATTGGGACCGCCTGCTCTGGCCCCACGCCACCGCCGGATTCTTTAAACTCAAGGCCGCCCTCCCAAAAATCCACGCCTCCCTAGCCCCCGCAAGAAAAGACGACTTCTTCCCAAATATCTAAGGAAAGCCGTCCTTCTAGGCGGCAGCACAACCCCTGCCTCTTCCACTGATCACTAGCCACTGCTCACTAACTCCCATGACCACCCAAACCTTCCAAAACGCCTACCAAGGTTCCCTTGCCGCAGACGCCCTCGCCATGCCTGTCCACTGGTATTACGACCGCAACGCCCTCCTCGCCGAATACGGCGAAGTCACCACCTATCTCGCCCCGAAGAACCCTCACACCGGCTCCATCCTCTGGCGCTCCGAATACACCGCCCTCAACGAGAAAGGCGAAATCCTCCACGATCAGGCGCAATACTGGGGCCAGCGCGGAGTCCATTATCACCAGTTCCTGAAAGCCGGTGAGAACACCCTGAACTTCCAGCTAGCCACCGAACTCGTGAAAATGTGCGAGAAGAAAGGTGGCTACGATCCCGATGAATGGCTCGCCCACTACATCGATTTCATCCTAACACCCGGCAACCACAGGGACACCTATCTCGAAGAATACCACCGAGGGTTCTTCACCAAATACTCGCAGGGAAAATCTCCACGCAAATGCGCGATCCATGACGAACACATTGGCGGCCTGGCGCAGGTGCCCGCACTTTGTTTCGTTCTGCGGAATCTGGAAATCGAGGAAATGCGCGCCGCCGTCAAACAACACGTCGGCCTCACCCACGCGCACCCCAACGTCCTCCGCGCCGCCGATACCCTCGCCCGCTTGATCTTCCGCATCCACGAAGGCATTCCCCTCCGCGAAGCCATCCAAAAGGAAGCCGGCGATTGGATCTCCGGAACCAAAGCCGAGAAATGGTCCGCCCAACCCGACACCTACATCATCGGCCAACGCTTCAGCCCCGCCTGCTACATCGCCGAGTCCATGCCCGCCTCCCTCTACCTCGCATGGAAATACCACGACGACTTCGACGCCGGAATCACCGCCAACGCCATGGTCGGCGGCGACAACTGCCACCGAGGCGCCGTAGTCGGCTCCCTCCTAGGTGCAGCGAATGGCATCCCAGAAAAGTGGAGTCAACCGTAGCGGTGACCTTCGGTCGCCAGCACCCAAATCCCGCAACGGTAGGACTGATCCGGCCTCGGTCGGCCCTGATCAAAAACGGAAGTGCCGTATTCCCCGGAATGGGAGTGAACCCACGCCAAGACAACGCATTTCCCCCGAGATCTCACTTCCGTCTAGCTGAGGCGGGCGATTGGATCTCCGGCACCAAGGCGGAAAAATGATCATCCCAGCCCGACACCCACATCATCAGCCACCCGTCACCCTCTCCCCGCACACCGCCCCCGGTGCCAGCTTATCGGCCTGATCTCCAAGGCCGGGCGCTACGGCGGCACCTACGCCCACAAGGACATCGCCTTCGAGTTTGGTATTGAAAGCCTCAATGCCGAGTTCATCCACATGAGCCTTGCCCAAGCCGTTCGCATCGCCAAACTGCACACCACCGCCACCCGGCAGATGCACACTCTCACCGCAAACGCGCCAAGCCTGCTTGAAACGAAATCACCCGATAACGGTTCTGAATCGTCCTGATCCTCATATCTTATTCCTCTTCCTCTCCATTTTCCAATCTCCAGCCCACTCCTGATTTTTCAGCCCTTGCCGCTCTTATCGAGTCGCGGCGCGGGCGCGTGGCTCGACTGGTGAATCGGGAGCTGATAGCCCTGTATTGGGAACTCGGTGCCCACATCAACCAGCGCATTGCGGTGGATGGCTGGGGGCGCGGCACGATCACCCTTCTCGCCACCTATCTTTCGACCCGTATGCCCTCGGCGCGTGGTTTCTCGGCATCCAACCTCTGGCGAATGAGGCAGTTTTTTGAAACCTGGAGCCCGCCCACGGAAGAACTCGCGACAGCGTTGCGAGAAGTTTCATGGAGCTGCCATCTTGATCTCATGGGGCGCTGCAAGTCAGTCCCGGAGCGTGAGTTTTACCTACACCTTGCCATCCGGGAAAATCACTCCGTCCGCGAGTTGCGCCGTGCAATCGATACCGCCACCTTCGAGCGCAGCTCCTTGGCAGATTCAAAACTCGCGACACTGTCGCGAGTTTCTCCGGTAGATCCCCATACCCACTTCCGGGACAGCTACATCATCGAGTTCCTGGATCTCCCGCCCGGCCATTCGGAAGCCGATCTGCGCCGGGGCTTGGTCCGGCGTCTGGGTGATTTCCTCCTCGAGTTGGGACGTGATTTTACCTTTGTTGGCGAAGAGTTCCCCATTCAGGTGGGCACCCGTGATGGAGCTATCGATCTCCTCCTCTTTCACCGGGGCTTGAACTGCCTCGTCGCCATCGAGCTGAAAACCACCGCCTTCGAACCCGCCCACATCGGCCAGCTAAACTTCTACCTCGAAGCTCTCGACCGGGACGTAAGGAAAGCGCACGAAAACCCCAGCATCGGCATCCTCCTATGCAAAACAAAGGACGATGAGGTCGTGGAATACGCCCTGAGCCGCATCACCTCACCCGCTCTCGTTGCTGAATACCAACTTCAGCTTCCCGACAAGAAATTGCTCCAAAACAAACTCCACGAGTTCTTCGAACTCGAATCGCCTACGGAAGGATAAGCCGTAATCATCCTTTTCGTTTCCCATTCACAATTCCATCATCTTCCCCATGCCTGATCCCGCACCATCCAAGCACGCCGTCTTTTCCTTTTTCTCCGGGGCGGGTTTCCTCGACCTCGGCTTTGAGGCGGGGGGCTTCGAAACCGTCTTCGCAAATGAGATCAGTAAGGAATTTGTCGGAGGATACATTCAGAAAAGGGGACTTCATTGACGGCCAGTCCACCCCCAGTCCTTTGATTCGCACTTCCTCATTGCTCGCCATGAATCTGCAAATCGAAAGCCGGACTTTCAATGTGCAGGAATTCAAAGGGTCTCGCTACCGGCAGCAAATCCTACGAGCTAGATGAAAACGTCCAGGCCATCCCGCTCTCCCACCTGATCTGAGGCAGCCGCCCGGCGAATCGTAGCCGTCAGGATGAAGATCGAAGAATTTAACCGCAGATGGACGGGATTCACGCAGATGGAAGAATATGGGATCGAAATTCTCAAGGGATTCCAGCGGAGCTATTCTCTCCGCTGGCATGAAAGAACCTCCGCGAGGCTCGCTGTGAAAGGTTGTGCCGAAGAACGCCCTTTCTTCCGTTTCGCCAGGGCTGCGAAATCCCATTCCCAGCCTGAGTAGAACGAGTCCGGTTCGACATTGAACACCGCGTAAATATCCTCTGAGGCAGCGTCTTTTGGATAGCCCTTGGCGACCAATTCCTTGCCGGTGAATATCCTTGGGCCCCGGTTTGTGATTTTCAACAAACCCGGAAAGGCTCTGCCGTTTTTCCCGTGAAGCAATACGTGCCGCGCCCCTGCGAGTTCAGGATCCAATCTCACCGAACCCAATCTGGTTCCGGCCCGCAAGTTGTAGAGTCCTGACTGCCTATACCAATCGTTGAACTCGTCTCCATTGCACCACGCTACAATCACCTGATGCTCACTGACTGGGACCGACCTCAGTCCGCTCGATACGTCTTTCTCAGAACCTAGACCAACGCTGTCGGCATAGCCGTGCTCCCGCAGCCCATAAACTTCGAAACGATGATACCCGAGTTGCTCGCGGGCGGAGGCTCTGTTGCAGACGTGATCGACAACCTCATCAAGAAAATCCGCAAGCTCCTGCAGACCGCGCCCTTCACCCTCCGATCCCGGGGAGATTGAGAACGCACCCAACCCGGGCAAGATCTCATGGAATCCCCGGAAGTCTGTTGGAGCATCTGCGGCTCCGGGGTAGAGAACGTAGGCACCTTCGGATCGTCTGATCGCATCGCGGTAGGCGTGCATTTTCAACAAGTCGGCACGTTTGTAGTTTCCGGCACGCTGCTGGAATTTCTCCTCCGACAAGTCTTCGTCGGGTTTGCCAAAGAGTTGGGTGATGTTATCAACCCGGTATTTCGCATCAAAATGGATATGAACCGCGAGTTCCTGAGCCTCGGCCTCGCCGACCTCGAACTCCTCCGGCCAGAAACTAACCGTGTAGTCGGGGCGCATCTGCCTTGTCCACGATCCGGCTCTCTTCCTTTCTGTGTCAGCCCCCTGCGTCAGATTGTAAGCCAACCGCACCCGAAGCTTCCGGCCGTGCCGGACGACGCTCCCCTCCAATATTGATTCCAGACCACCTTTCAAAAGCAGATCCATCCCGTTGCGGCTTTCCCGGAAAAGTGAGGAAATGCTGTTTCGCGGGACGGAAAACTTATCGCGAAACAAGCGGAGAATGACAAAGAAAAGCCAATATTCGTAGAGCGACGCGATGTCCTTTTTCCCAGCCGAATAGACGTCATCACCACCTGACCAAGTTAGCTGCGCTCCCGCTTGGAACCTGGACCAGGCCTCTAGAATTTGCCGATAACCCGCTTTACGATGCAGAACCGGACTTCCGGTAGGTAGCAAGTCCATCCTGCCTACCGACTTGAAGAGTTCCTGGCTCAAGGCGTTCAAGAGTATTTGTCGCAGTTCCGAGATCCTCTTGCACAAGCGCTTGTCCGCCGGAATTCGCCGTCCTCCAAGTGAGTCCTCAAGCCGTGTTGAAAAATCCTCAAAAGTAAGGAGCACGTGTTTAACGAATCGATTCTCGGGAGTATCGAAAGTGTCTTTCCTCGTATTTGTTGTGATCACGCGCGGAACGGAATTTACCCGTTCAGAAAGCGCCAATCCTAGGGGAAGCATCATTCGAGATCCGGGCGATGCCAGTTGTCGCGAGAAATCCTTTCCTGTTTTCCCAGCTCTCGCGATCGGGACTTCCTGGCGGTCCAAGCGAAGTCTTTGATGAGGCATTCCAAGAATTTGTCCCAGAGCCGACCGGAATTTCTGCGATGCGACTTCTGCTGCAAGGAATTCGAACTGCTGATGGATATGAGGTCGGTTCTTCTTGAAATCCGGCCTGAGCCTCAATCTTCCCGAGGCACGAATGTCGTAGAGCAAGCGTGAGCTTTCCGCTGCAATGAACGCAAGCATGCCGCGATAATCCTCACGGTAGTTCATCTTCGTGGAAAGGACTTCCACGGCACCCGTGGCGACCGTTTCGCTTGTCTGGGAATCCTCCAATTGGAAAACAACAAAACCCGTTTCAAGACCTGGCTCGATCCGCCCGAGTGACTTGCTTATTCGATTCGGTTTTAAAACCGGTGAATCTCTGACCTGAACGCCTGACCTGGCTCCTTCCAATACAAAATCATAAACACGTCCTTCGAGAAGCTGTATTCCTTCCTCACCCGAACGCCTGGAATCAGCTTTACTGATAGAGCGTACGGATTGGGGACCGTGGTCGCCTTGGACGATACGGAGGCGACCAACAACACGACCATTCTCGTCGAGGCATTCGAGGACGGTGTCGGAGGAGGTCATCGGATCAGGCCTCAGCAAAACTTGTGAAACCGTTCGATTGCACCGAACGAAGCATCCTGACGATTTTCTCGAAACTCAGCGGGAAATAGGCTTCTTCAAGAGGATACTTTGGATTCCCTTCCGCATCTTCGGCCAGAGGATCCAGGCTGTCGTCTTCAAGACGGACGGCTTCCAGGCAACGCTTGAGAACCAAATCCGGTTCCGTAATTTCACCCCTTGGCGAGTGACAGAGGTTTCCAAGCCCCCAAAGGATCGGCTCGAGTTGGTTCCGGGTGCCATGGAGCTTCGGTAAAATTTTCTGGATGATCTGGGCGTCCAAGGCGAGGCGGATATCCCAATCGCCTTCGCTCAATTCTTTGTGGATACCCACGAATGCGGAAATCTCTTTGGCAACCCTGAACCCGAACTCGCTTCCACATGCTTCAAGGACATGGAAGACACGCATCAATTCTTGTGACATCGTGCCAGCTTCCGTTTCGGATAAGTTGGATGCTCCCTTTAGCTCGAGAAGCGATTTGGAAAAATCCCTACCCCTACCAGCGAGCTGGGAGGAATCCAATGACTTGGGATTTTTCAGGAACGATGACATCGCAGTCGAACCCGCCCGGAACTCGATCACATTGGCGCGATCCAAGACCTTGGGTGAAAACATGTAAGTCGTCTCGTCGATGTTCACCGTCCCGATTACAAAAAGGTTCTCGGGGAGCTTTATTCTTGGAGGAACTCCATCGCGAACCTCCGAACAATCTCCGTCGCTGTGAAGATGGACTGCTTCGCCTGATTCGAGTGCGAGAGGAAATCGGCGAAATACCGCTCAACGTGCGAGAGGTTCATTTCATCCAAAATTAGAAAGTGAGGCTGATCTGGCGATTGTATTGCGGAAAGAATCAGATCCAAGGTCTTCGTCTTCACGTAGCGCTTCAGATCAAGGCCGTCAGGGTATCCGAGGATATTTTCATTGGACGTCCAATCGGCACCAACGGCGACAACTTCAAATGAGCGTCGCGTGACAGGCTGCCGTTTCGCGGCGAGAAGATGAAAAGCTGCGGCTCGGAGGGGCGATTCAAAAGAATTGAGCTGCTTGGAATATCTCAGATTCGGCTCAACTCCTTCGCGAATATCCCGTGCCGAAACATCCGGTGTTAAATTGCTCGTAACGATGTAGTCCGCCCACTGCCGTATCAAAGCGAATGGCAAACTCACGAGGGTCGCCTCGGAAGGGTCGTCCGAATTGCCCAGTTCAACCGATAGTCGGTCCGAGTCTTCCACGAAATAACTAGCCCTAGCTGCTGGAACCTTGGTTCCCACTTTGAAAACGTCATGGATTCCAGACTCGGTTTCGCCTCCCAGCCACATCGCGAAGAACTGCGCCAACTTCGTTTTCCCCGACCCAGACAATCCGGTCAGAATCACAAAGGGCTTAGCTCCCAGGGATGCAACGAACCTTCTCAGAAACTCTTCATCGCATTGGAAGTTTGCCTCTTCGAAAGCAGAACAACATTGTTTGAGTGCGGTAGTGTCCATTTTTTCGCTCATCATCAAAGCATCTCCCATTTTTCTCCCCGCAAATAAAAGATCGAGGTGCAACCTACGTTTGGAGTGCCAAAGTCGTCCATGGGGCCGAAAGCGCCTGCGGAGTCGCAAGTATTTGAGAGACCTTCGTAACACAGGACATCGTCATCGTCGTACATCCTGAATCGGTGGACTAGTGATGTGGCTTTCCCCTCGTCATAATTAGCACTACGCCGGCCAGCGTCGTCCCTCGGGCTGTATTCGTCCTTGCAGTGATCCTTGGTGATTATCCACATACTCTTTTACGAAGTCCTAATTACGTTGCGTTCCCAACGAACTTCACCCGCTCCAGCCCAAGGCTGAAACCGCCGCATCCGCAGAAAAGGTCGAGGAAAGTGGGTTGGGTTGCCATGATGAGGAAAGGCTAACATGCCTTAAGGAGTGTATATTTCAAAAGGGCGAGGGTGGTCGAGGCAATTCCGCCTGCGGGAGTGATGGGGTGAGGATCGCGAGAATGGCTAAAGCCCCTGCCACTGTTTCGCCCCTTCAGGGCTTGAAGGGTTTCTTGGGTTGGAAGTCCCGGGGCGTTGCCCGCGGGCTGTCGTATCCCGCCCCGTTGGGGCTGGGGACTGGGGACTTATAATTTTGAATCAGCACATCCCGTGGACTCACTGTCTTTCCGGACATAGGGCTTTTTCGTTTTTGATTAGGGGCGACCGAGCCGGATCGCCCCTACCATTTGTTGCATCGCGAGCACTCCGCGCGGTCACTCCCTGACCCCCTCATCCACCAGTGCCAGCTTCCCCTTCACGGCCAGCCGCTTGATCCGCAGCTCCTCCTTGCTCGCATCCGACCGACTCCCAATCTCTTTCCGGTAAACAACCTCCAACGGAAGCCGTCCACGCAAATACTTCGCCGCCTTCGGTCCTTGCGCTGAGTGCTCGGAAAAACGCCGCTCCACATCCGTCGCTATTCCGGTGTACAGCGAGCCATCACCGCACCGGATGATGTAAACCAACCATTGCGAGGCGCTCATCAGATTTTCTAGATCGCAAATTTAACGGTGAAAAACTATCAAATTGAAAAGTCCACCATCTCGCGTTTTTCCTGATCCTCGGCAAGCTTCCCGCAGACGAGGCGGCAGAGCGAAAAAAACAGATCGCCTGCCAACGAATAAAACACTTTCACTCCCTCTTTTCTCCGCACGACCACTTCTGCATCCGCCAGAATTTTGAGATGTTTGGAAACGCTGGGTTGACTAATCTTGGTTCCTTCCACCAGCTCACCCACGGTCATTTCCCCTTCTTTCAGTTCCTGCAAAAGCGAGAGCCTCACAGGGTCTGCAAGTGTCTTGAATATCTCTGCGACATTCTCAAGTGCCTGCGGACCGAGCTTCGTAGATTGATTTAAGATTTCATTCGGGAATTCACTCATTTATTCCTTAATGTGCACACTTCCATCAATCAAGTCAAGCGACACCAAAAATGGTATACCCTCCAGTGCGGCGGCCGAAAAATACTTGACGTTTAACAGCAAGTCGCTTTACCCCCTAGCCGTACAAATCAGCGAAAAGCTCTCAACGGCCTCAGTCACTCGCACCGCGCTCTGCGTCGCCATCAAACCCGATTAATCTCATTCAATCACCCACGATCAACCTCATAATCATTGATTGCGTGCCCACAGGAGCCGCACCCGCCAAGTCTTGGAAAAAGCCCTTCTTCCCCGTTTGCCAAGTAGGAAAAACCTCTTAGGTTGGGCCTAGAATCTCGCGAGAAGAACTCGCACTCCATCATCGGTATTTCGCATCTAAATCTCTGCCCCTGCCCTCTCCATGCTCATCGCCGTCACTGTCGTCCTTATCATCATGCTTCTTGGTAGCATCGGAACCGTCTTCGCCTTTTCCTGGGCCGCCACCCACCAGCAGTTCGAAAATCTCGAATCCGCCGCAGAATCCATTTTCGATGCGGACGAACCCATCGGTATCCCTACCGACCCTTCTATCACCCGTAATTCATGAGTTCTGAAAACGCCCTCAACCCCGATGCCGCCGCCATCGAGGAAAGCCGCCTCCAACGCCTGGAGATCGACCGCGCGGCCCGCTGGCCTGTCGGCATCTTTCTTGGTAGTTCGCTCTTCTGGCTTCTGTTCGGTTCCGCCTTGGCCATCGCCGCCTCCATCAAGCTGCACGATCCCGAGTTTCTCGCAGAAAATGCGTGGCTCACCTTCGGGCGAGTCCGCCCCGCCCACCTGAACATCGTCGCTTACGGCTGGCTTTCCACCGCCGGTATTGGCATCGGGCTTTGGATCCTCTCCCGCCTCTGCCGCGCTCCCATCCGCGATAGCCGTTCGCTCACGCTGGCAGCCGTGCTCTGGAACATGGGCAACGCCGTAGGAACTTGGGGCATCCTCCGCGGAGACTCCACCGCCGTGGAATGGCTGGAATACCCCACCTACGCAGCGCCCTTCCTGCTCGTCTGCTTTGCCTTCGTCACGCTGGAGGCCGTAGGCCTCATCCGCCGTCGTCCGCCAGGGCACATCTACATCTCCCAGTGGTATATCATGGCGGCCTTTTTCTGGTTCCCCGCACTCTATTTCACCGCCCATGGCCTCCTGATCCTCGCCCCCGTCCAGGCACCTGCCCAGCCGCCGATCAACTGGTGGTTCGCCCACAACGTCCTCGGCCTCTGGTTCACCCCAATCGGCCTCGCCGCCGTTTATTACCTGATCCCCAAGATCATCGGCCGCCCCATCCATTCCTATTACCTTTCCATCATCGGTTTTTGGAGCCTGGCATTCTTCTATGCTTGGAACGGCATGCACCACCTCATTGGCGGGCCATTCCCCGCATGGCTGATCACTGCCTCAGTTGTCGCCAGTATCATGATGTTCATCCCGGTCATCACCGTCGCCATCAACCACCATTTCACCATGGTCGGTCATTTCAAAAAGACCATTTATTCACCCACGCTGCGCTTCGTGGTTTTCGGTGCGATGTGTTACACCCTCGCCTCATTCCAAGGCTCCACCATGGCGATCCGGTCACTCAACGGCATCACCCATTTCACCCACTACACCATCGCCCACGCCCACCTCGGAGCCTACGGATTCGCCACCATGGTCTTCTTCGGTTCCATCTACTACATCATGCCGCGTCTGCTTGAGCGCGAGTGGCCCTCGCGTTTCCTCATCCGCATTCACTTCTGGAGCTGTGCACTCGGCTTCATCGGCTACTGGGTCTTCCTTAGCTGGGGAGGCGTCCTTCAGGGCATCCAGCTGAACCAAAAGGAAACCCCTTTCCTCGAAATCGTCGCTCTCACCATGCCTTACCTGAAGCTGCGCACCATCTCCGGGAGCCTCATGACTCTCGGCCATGTCGCCTTCGCCATCTCCTTCTGCTGGATGATCATCCGCCACCGTGCGAGCGATGGTGAGCCCACCCTCTTCACCAAACGCGTTCCTGACCCTACCCCAATCCATGAATAAATTTCGGTTCATCTTCATCGGCTTCATGCTGACCTTTATGTCCTCATGGGTCGGACTGGTTCTCCTCCCCATCTGGGGTTTGGGAAATTTCAAGCAGGTTCCCGACCCCGAGACAGGAGAGATGATCCCACCCGTCTTCAGTTCATTGGAAAGGGAAGGCCACCGTGTCTACATCGCCAACGGCTGTATTTACTGCCACTCGCAACAAGTCCACCCCGCCCGTGTCCGCTCTGATATCGCGCGCGGCTGGGGCGAACGTCGCACCGTCCCCCGCGATTACATGAACCAGGAGACCGTCCAAATGGGCACCATGCGCACCGGCCCGGATCTCTCCAACATCGGCGTGCGCAACCCCTCGGAGACCTGGCACCTTCTCCACCTCTACAATCCGCAGATCACCTCCAAGGGATCCAATATGCCGCCCTTCAAATTTCTTTTCGAAACTCGGAAAAAAGACCCGGAGAAGCCCGCAGCAAATGCCCTGAACTTCCCGAAAGGCTTCGGCCCTGGAAAGGATTTCGAAGTCACTCCCAGCCATGAAATGCTCGCCCTCGTGGCTTACCTCCAGTCACTGAAACTTTCCTCCTACGAGATCCCGGAGGCCCCCGCCGCCCGTGTCGACTCCCTAGCCAAATAACTCCCTATGAAACCTGGAAATGAATCTGGCGAAGATCTGAATATCCGCAAAGTCCACGGCGCCATCATTCGAGAAAAGGCCGAGCCTATCGAAATGATACGCGCCGCCCCATGGTGGCTGAAACATTGCATCTACGCCCCCCTCTGTATCTGGGGGATCTGGTATCTCACCATCGCATCTGGAGGCTTTCGCTGGGACGAATACAGCGAGGGTTACGTCCGCACCTTCGTCCCGGAGGAAACTGGCGAAACCCTCCCATTACCACCCGCGTCGGACGATCCCGCCACTCTTGTCAAAGAAGGCGCAACGATTTACGCCGCCGTTTGTTCCGCCTGCCACCAAGCGACTGGGGCAGGACTTCCAGGAGCGTTTCCACCTCTCGCTGGCTCTGACTGGGTCGTTGGATCAGAGGAAAAAATTATTCTCGCCGTCCTCCACGGATTGAATGGAGAAATCCTCGTCAACGGTGAAAAATGGAACGGCATGATGCCGGCCCAAGGAGACACGCTCGACGACCGGAAAGTCGCCGCCGTCCTCTCCTACATCCGCTCGGAATGGGGAAACTCCGCCCAACCCGTCGCTCCTGCCTCCGTCACCACCCTGCGGGAAAAATTCAAAGATCACCCTTCCTGGACCGCCGCAGATCTGGATGCCGCCCTCACCGAATAAGCCATGAGCTGTTGCAACTGCTCCGCTCCCGCTCAGCCGGTTTCACCAAAGCCTGAGTCCGCACTGCCGTGGCTGCGCGCGGGCTTTCTCATCGTCTCCGGAGGGCTTGCGATGTACCTCTCCCTCGCGATCAATCTCAGCCCCGCCACCGGCACAACCCGCACCGTCATCCACGGCGTCCTCGCCCTCGCCAGCGGCCTCACGCTCATCCTCGCCGGTGCGCCAATTTTCCGCAGAGCCCTCGCTCCCCGCATCACCCTGGAGCAGCTTTTCCTTATTGGACTCTGTGGAAGTTACACGGCCTCCGTTTACTCCTCCATCACCGGCATCGGCCACATTTACTACGAGGTCGTCATCATCCTGCTCGCCATCTACCACATCGGCCAGCTCATCACCCGTGCCCAGATCCAGCGCCTGGAAAGCTTGGAAAACCAAATCCCCGGCCTGCGTAGCACCGCCCGCATCTCCGGCCAGGATGCGGAGATTCCCCTGACATCTGTGCAAGCCGGCGACCTTCTTGAAATACGCTCTGGCGAGGTTATCCCCGCAGATGGCAACGTCGAAAGCGGCTCCGCCTTCGTCGAACGGCTAGTCCACACCGGCGAGTTTTTTCCCACTCCGGTGGAAGCAGGAGAGAAACTCCTCGCAGGCTGCCGGGTTCTCGATGGCACCCTGCTTCTGCGCGCCACCGCACCCGGCACCGACCGGGAACTGGACCGTCTGCTCGCCGTCTGCGAAAGCTCACCATCCCGCCCATCCGAGTCTCTGGCCACCGCCGTGCTCCGCTTCTTCGTCCCCGCTGTCATCGTAATTTCCATACTCACCGTCATCGCCTGGCTCGCGATCGGGGAAACCTCACAGGCCCTCTTCAACGGCCTCGCGGTCACCATCGTCGCCTGCCCATGTGGCATCGGCCTCGCCGTCCCGCTCGCCATACGCCGCAGCACCGCCCGCCTCCGCCTGCTCGGCCTCGTCCCACACACCCCGGATTTCCTAGAGCGACTCGCCACCGCCGACACCGTCGCCTTCGACAAAACCGGCACTCTCACCAGTCCCACCCTCTCCATCAAATCCATCGAGACCACCCCGGATACCCCATCCGAAATACAGAGCTGGCTCGCCACCATCCAGCGCCACTCCACCCATCCCGTCGCCAGACCGTTCTGGAACCTCGCCGAGCCTGCGGATCTGGAAAACCTCATCATCACGCCCATCCCCGCGCGTGGCGTCAGTGCTACCTTCACCGCCGCCGGAGTCCGCCACGAACTCACCATCTGCAACTCCCTTCACCTCAGCAAAAATTCGCCAAGCCCCGCCCCCGCACATGACGACCGCAGCCTCCACCTCCTGCTTGATGGTCAAGCGGTCGGTCGCGTCGTCTTCCAGGAAAAATCCCGTGACAGAGCCATCTTAGCCTTGGAGAAAATCACCGCTGCAGGCTACACTACGGAGCTGCTTACCGGAGACTCGGGAGTCCCGGAAACCCTGCGCAAAATGATGCCCTGCGCCACCGGGCTCACCGCCTCGGAAAAAGCTACCCTCGTCCGCGAGCGGCAGAGCAGCGGCCACGCCATACTTCTCATCGGCGACGGTCTAAATGACACTGAGGCCATGAGCGCTGCCCACGTCTCCATCGCCCTCGGCCCCGAGGCGAAAGCCGCCTCCGCCGTCGCCTCCGCCACCCTTTCTCACTACGATCTTTCAGTGATCCCCCAGGCGCTCTATCTCGCCCGTAGCACCCGAAAAAAACTCACCCAGCTTCTCGCCTTCACCTTGGTCTACAACTTCACCGGCATCAGCCTCGCCTGCGTCGGCATCTTGCACCCGGTCTACGCCGCCCTGCTGATGCTTGCCTCCAGTGCCACGGTCCTTTTTATGGCTGGGCGCAACTCCGAGGACTCCAAAGGCGATAGCGACGAATTCACATTCCAACATCAGGATTCCTGATAAGAATCCACCATCAGCCCGTTCCTCCAACTCCATCTCCTCGTCGTGATTTTTGCGGCGACAACCATACTCGGCCGCCTCGCTTCCGTCAGCGCTCCAGTGCTGATCACCTGGCGGTGCCTGATCGCCACGCTGGGAGCTTTCCTCTGGGTCGCCATGATGCGGAACCGCAAGATCTGGCTGGGAAAACGCCAAGTTGGGAACCTGTTAGGCGTCGGCGCGATCATCGGCCTGCACTGGCTCTGCCTCTTCGGCGCAGTCAAACTCGCCAACGTTTCCATCGCCCTAGCAGGCTTGGCCACGCTTTCACTTTTCACCGCCTTCACCGAGCCTCTTTTCGACCGCAGAAAAATCCGCACCTTTGAAGTTTTTCTCGGGTTGATCGTGCTGTTCGGAATTTGCCTGATCGCCGGTGTTGAAAAAGCTCACTTGCCCGGCCTCGCGCTCGCGCTCCTCAGCGCACTACTCGCTGCCATCTTCATGGTGCTCAACAAAAATATCGTCGTCAAAGGCGGCGATCCGATGGTGATGGTTGGCTGGGAAATGGTCGCTGCGACTGCCGTCTGTTTCATCGCCGTCCCCATCTTTGATCCCGGCGGTTTCCACGCGCTGCTCTTCGAAGACCCCCTCGATTGGCTGTGGATCATCATCCTCGCCTTGGTCTGCACCGTTTTCGCCCAAGACCTGACCAACCGCCTGCTACGCACGATCAGCGCCTACAACTTCAACCTCGCAGCGAACTTCGAACCGGTTTACGGCATCATCGCCGCAGCCATTATTTTCGGAGAACACGAAAACCTGCAACCGACCTTCTACCTCGGCGCGCTCGCAATCGTCTTCGCCAATATCCTCCACCCTCACCTCCAGAAACGTTTTTCACCTGCCATATAGGAGCGAGCCCCAAGGAGTGGCTGTATTCTGCTGCCAATCGCAGCGCAGCGGAGATGGAGGGACACGAAAATTAAACATTCCCTCAAAGAAGAACGGAGGAAATGGCTTGGGTTGCTGGGCAGCAAAATGCAGCCCCTCCTCGGGGGCTCAATGGGATGCCATCCCGAGGCTCTCCTGTTCGTAGTCGCCTTTGTCGTTATTGGAAAGGATGGCGGCGATCTCCGCGCGCACGTCTTGGAGACGTTCTGAGGAGAGGAGTTTTGGCAGGTGTTTCCGGTCGTAGGCGCTCAGTGGGGACGGTATTTTGCCGGGGCGCCACTTCATTCGGAAGGCCTCAACGGGGCGCGGGGTGGCCTCGCGGAGTTTCAGTAGGATGAGCCAGCCAGCGGGATCGGTGTCGCCAAAATGTTGGTGCACGATTCCCTCAGGAAGTTTGCGCAGAAACTCGCGAAAGGTGGGACCGGGAAACGAGGTCGTGGCGATGAGTTTCGAACCGTTCCGGTTCAACTCCGCGTATTGGCGGAAGGTGGTCTTGCGGTTTTCGATGGTGAGGAGCTCCGTCGCGTCCGTGGTGATGGATTCGCAGCGGAAAATGTCCGTGGTGCCGATTTTCGCGATGCGGAGATTATCGATTTTTTGGGAGGTGCCGTCGGGGAAATGCAGTTGGAAGATCCCGCTCAGCTCGACATGAGTGTCGCCCTCCGCGAGGCCGAGGGATTTTAGTTCGAACTTCTCGCAGAAAAGCAAAGACAGTGCCGATTCAATGACCGCTTTGCGCTCTTCAAGACCTTTCGAATCCATTCCGATAGCAATGCTGGCGGTGCGGATCATGGTGCCGGGTTGCCACTCCCGTTCCGTGAGCTCCCAGCAGAGTTCCAGCGTTTCCTGGAGGTTTTCCGGCTCGGTCCATTTGAACGGATGCAGGTTGTTTCCGTCGGCGAAACGCAGGTGGAGAGTTGCTAGGAGCGTTTCCCACTCCGCAGGGGAAACCGGGTGCTCCCGCTTGGAAAATTCCTCCAGCACAGCGAGCGCGCGTGCGATCAAATCCCTCGCAGGCGTGCCGCCGAAGTATGCGATCCACCATTCCTCATTCTCCAGCGGGAGAATGATTTTTTCGATATTGTGGCGGCGGTAACGGTGGCGTTTGAGGAGCAGGCGGCCTTCCTTTTCGAGGGCTTCGAGATCACGCTCCGCAGTTTTGATTTCCTCGCTGGAGACGATGCCGCTGTCGTCTAACAGCTTCTGCCAGTGGCGGGAAAACGGCCGCGATGGCGTGCCGATCCGCTGGCCCCTGGCTTTATGCCATTGGCGGTGCATCTCGGTGAGCCATGTCGGGGTGGTCATTGGAAATATGGAGAAGGGGTTTGGAACCCCTTTGCGGAGGATCGGGAAATAGCTTGGGTCGTGAAAGGGGTTTCAAACCCCTTCTCCATATTATGAATACGCCTCCAAGAGTTTCTCGCGATCCACTTTCACGACCCAGTTGTTGATATCGGTGATGCGCCCGGATTTTTCATCGTAAGCGCGGTCGACACGGCATTGCACGACGGTCTCGGCGTGCTGGATCATGGTGGGGAGGCGGTCTTCCGGGAAGGCCATGACCAGCTGGAGGCCGAAGTTTCTCGCGAGGTCGAGGCAGGAATCGATGCGGTCGCCAGAGAGTTTGGAGAACGCCTCGTCCATGATGACGATGCCGAGGTTCTTGCGGGTTTCGCGCGGACCGAGATCATAGACGCGTTGGAAGGCGGCGAGCATGGCCACGAAAAACGGTGCCTGGTTCTCTCCACCGCTTTGTTTTTTCGCGTTTTTATTGAGCGAGATCGCCGCGCCCTCGCCCTTGCCGGTGGGCGTGGCCTGGATATCCCAGTGATGGTAATAGCGGTAATCGAGGGCGCGCTGGTGGCGCGGGTCCTCGGCGTTCTCGATGGCGAGCATGAGCGCGGATTTCGCGTTCTCGATCTCCTCTTTCGCGCCCTCCGCGAAGAGTTCCATACTGGGATTCAGGCCCTTGTCGACGAGCGCCCAGATCGCGCTGTGCGAGCGATCCGCCTTCATGGAGAGCTGGTAGCGCCAGCCGCCGATGTCGTGATCCATCGCGCGGTTTAGCTCGCGCTTGGTGCGCTCGGCCTCATCGAGTTTCTCTTTCAGGACATCGAGCACCTGGTGCTGAAGGCGGTCTTCCCATTCCCTGCGCGCGTCCTCGGCAGCGAGTGTGTATTTTTCCAACTCGTGAGTCTCCAGCTCCTCGAGGCGGGCATCGTAGCGGGCGTTTTCGTCATCCTCAGGATCGAAAGCCTCGGCGGTTTCGGGATGTTTTTCGGCGAGGGCGTGGCGCTCGATGTCGCGATCACGGCGGGCTTTATCGGAATCGTGTTCGCGAGTGCGGGCGACTGCTTCTACCGCATCGAGGCGCTGCTGCCATTTCGGGAACTGGCTGCGGACCGAGGAGATCATTTCGGAGATTTCCGCGTCGCGCGCATCCGAGATGGCCTCGCGGCCTTGCTGGCGTTTGATCAAAAGCTCGCGCTCTTCCTCTTCCAGATCAGCGATCGATTCAAGGCTCCGCTTTTCGTGAAAATCGAATTTCTCGATACTGTTGGCGAGCCGACCGGTGCGCTCGATGATGCCCTGAAAAGTCTTTTCCAAGACCCGCAGTTTCTCGACCAAGGCCTCGCGCTCGGGAGTGGCGAGCAGGCGGATGGTTTCGTTGAGTTTGCCGAGTTCCGCGCGCAGGCGGGGCAGGTCGCGGAGCTTTGCACTGCCGGCGGGCGGGTCCGCCTTGTCGAGCTGCCAGCTCTCGCCGCGATGCAGAAAAGTCCGCCAGTTTTCGCGGGCACGGTGAAGGATGGCGAGTTCCTCGGTGACTTGAGCGAGCTCGTCCTGACGGATGGCGCGCAGGCGGCGGAGGCCCTCCTCACCGATGGAAAACTCCTTAGACGGCTGGAGGTGACTGCGGTGCGGCGGATCTTTCAGCCACCCGTCCATGGAAATCGCGCGCGGATGTTTTTCGATTTCGGAAACGTCATCCACCGCCATGAGATCGCCGTAGAGATGGTGGAGGTAGGAGCCTGCGAGCTCGTGCTTGGTTTCGAAAAACGCGGCGACGCTACCTTTCTTCGGCTTCCCTGGGGAGCTGCCGAGTTCGGCGGGATTGACCAATGGCTCGCCGAGGTGGCCGAGGCGTCGCGCCTGATCCCAGGCGGCTTTAAAATCCTGCGGGAGCACGCTGGCGCGGTGTTTTCCCAAGAGCGTTTCCAGCAGCGGCCACCATGGCTCGGCATCCTCGCGGACCTCGATGACGCGGGCCAAGGCGTCGGCTTTCTGGCCACGGGATTTCAGGGCATCGAGCAGCGGCGAGGGCACGGCGCTGCCTTTGTGATCGAGATCTTCGAGCTCGCGGCGGAGCCGGGCTTCGCGGGATTCCAGGTCTTTGATTTTATCTTCGAGCGGGCGGAGCTGGTCGCGGGCGTCGTTGACGAGTGACTGATAGGCACGGGGCATTTTCGCGGCGGCATCGAGGGCTGCGTTTTCCTCTCCGGCCTGCATTTGCTTCAGCCAATCGGAAGCTTGCTCCGGGGCTGCGAGGTCGAGGTCTTCGCCAAGGCGTAACCATTGCTTCCAGTTCTGGGTGCGCTCATAGAGGAATTGCTGGGCGGATTTTTCGATCTCGCGCAGGGATTCTAGGTCGCGGGAAACCCCTTCCTGCTCGGTCCGTGCCTCGCTGAGGCGGGCGGTTTGCAGGTCGTTTCCGGCGGCGAGGCGGACTTTGCCGAGCTGGGAGTCTAGTTCGTTGCGCTCTTGGATCGCGGCTTCGTAGTCGGCGCGTTGCTCGGCGTTTTCGGCACGGCGTTTTTCGAGTTCCTCGCGCTCGGCGGTGAGGGATTCGAGCTTCCGCTCGTGGGTCAGCGCATCTAACAGGTGGGCGTGGAGGCGGGCTTCGCGGCGGGCCTTCCGATACTCCGTGTGGAAATCTCCGATGCGTTTCAGGCGGTCGAGCTGGTCGTGCATTTTCTCCAGCCGGTCCTGGGCGCGGCGGTGGGCATCGACACTGGCTCGCACGGCTTTGACATCCGGCATGCCGGGTTCGAGGAGGTATTCGCGGATAAATTTCTCGAACGACTCGACGGGCTGGAAGGCCATGGAGTTCGGCAGGGTTTTGTTCATCTGCGGGCGGTCGAAGCCGAGGTGGCTGCGGGTGCCCATTTCCTCAAGGTAGGAGCCCTGCCTATCGAAGACTTCGCCGCCGAGATCGCGCTTCACGTGCACGCGGAACTCGTCTTCCGGCATGAAAGCAAGCGTATCAGGATCGAGGTCCGGAGTGAGGAAATTTTCCTTTTCGATGCGGCCGGGAACGGAGAACCAGAGGGTTTTCCCCTTCGAGGTGGGCCCTTCGAACTCGATGCGCGCCCCCCATGTTTCGCGGCGCTGGGTTTCCTCTCCGTCTTCCTGCGGCCAGACGAATTCCAGCGCCGCGAGGGTGATGCCGGACGGGCGGAGGTAGCGCTCCTGGCCATCGGCTCCCTGGGTATTGGTATCGCAAAGGCAGTAACCGCGAAGCGATCGCCCGCTGCCTGCGCCGGCGGCGGCTTTGTTGAAACGGGAGAGCGATTCGCCGAGCAGGACGAACTGGATGAGATCGAGCAACACGCTTTTCCCGGAGCCGTTCGCGCCGGTGATGAGCGAGAGGCCGGAGATATCGATGAAACGCCGGTAGCCATACCAGTTGATGGCGATGATACGGGAGAGATGGACGCGGGTGGGCATTTCTTTTGTGGCTGGTGCCGAGTGTTGTGGATTCAAGATTTTTTTAACCGCGAATAAACGCGAATTTCGCGAATGGAAGACTTGGGTTGTGCTGATTTTTACCACAGAGGACACAGAGGCTTTGGGCTGGGAATTGAAGATGGGAATGAGGCTCTGTGATCTTTGAGTCTCTGTGGTTGATTGGATTCGCGTTCATTCGTGTGCATTCGCGGTTTCCTCTTCGGTGGATGGCTCGGTTGGTTCGTAGAGGGCGGCACGGTTTAGGCAGGATTCTAGGCTGTCGAAGGGGATGGTGCGGGGGAGGCTGGGGAGGATTTCGATGAGGGTCTCGCCGAGGTTCTCCGCGCCGTCGGGTTTGTGTGTGCGGACTAGGCGGTGGCGCTTTAGGCGGGCGAGGAGGGAGTCGAGATGGGTTTTTTCCGGGGGATCGATTTTGTCGAAGGTGTTGCGGAAACGGGTCCAGAGATCATCGACCGTGAGGACCACGGCGGAGCTGATCTCGTTGGTGCGGTGATCGTCCCAGGCGCGCCACATGACCAGCAGGAGGAGGGTTTCGTCTTTGGAAAAGGTCGAGAGCAGGTGGCAGACTTCCGGGATGGGACGGGCCTGGAGGAGTGAGAAATCGTCGTCGATGATGAGCTCCAGCCCAAGGGGGGAGAGGTAGTCGGAGAGGTGTTTCTGATAATGGTCGCGGGCGAGCAGGAACAGGTCGCGGCCGGAGCCGCTGTCGCCAAGCAAGGTGCCGCGACCGAGGAGTTCGGCAAGGATTTCGCGGATGCCGGCGCGGTCCTCTTCGGGAACGTCCGGCCAGAAGCTGGGCCAGTGGTTTGTCATAATATGGAGAAGGGGTTTGAAACCCCTTTGCGGAGGATGGGGAAATGGCTGGGGTTGTGGAAAGGGGTTTTAAACCCCTTCTCCATATTAGCTACGGTTGATGGTGAAGCGTTCGACTTGCCAGGTGGCGTGGGGGTCTGTGGGGATGGTTTCGGGTTCCAGGCCGGCGGTTTTTCCGGGTCCTTCGACGGACCAAGAGACGCGCTCGCCGGTGGCGGTAATGGCGCGGTCGTAGGCGGCGATGGCGAGCAGGTCTAGCATTTCGTCGGTGTCGGCGGCGGTGAAGGATTCGGTGGAGAGCGAGGTGGCGGGCTCTGGTAAGAGGCGGGCGACTAGGCGGGCGGCGCGCTGCGGGGTGAGAGCTAGGCGTTGGCGCTCGCGGAGGGCGGCCATGGTTTCCTCGGCGGTTTCGGCGTTGCCGGGTGCTTGACTGCCGAAGGTGAGATCGGCTGGTGATTTCACGCGGCGGACGCGGGCGAGGGACTCGAAGCCGTAGAAAAATTTCACCTCGGGGACGAGCGGTTGGAAATCGGGATCCTGGCCCCGCAGGGAAGCGAGACGGGTCTCGGCGTGGCGCTGGTTGATCGCGTCGCAATAGGCTTTGACGATTTCCGGGCGACGTCCGCGCAGCTCGGTCTGGTAGCGGTAGCGTTGTTGGGAAAGCTGGTTGAAGGCGGCCATGCGGCCATCAATGGCGTCGGCGACGAGTCGGATTGCGGCGAGGCGTTGCTCGAGCAGGCGGAGGGATTTTTCCGCACGGTGGTAGGCTTCATTTTCATCCCAGTGATAATGACTGGCCAAGCCTTCGGCGAGCCGAGCTTTCATCAGGGGATCGTCACGGCGGTCAGCGACCATGGAGCGGAGAACCTGAAGCCTGGGCAGAAGCCCGCTGCGCCGGAGCGCGTCATAGCAGACCATGTGCTGGCCCGCGCCGAACTCCGCGTAAAGCAGGCGCAGGGTTTCCGCGGGGGTGTCTGAGAGGCGCTGGCGGTTATCGAAAAGGGAAACGATCTTTTCGACCCCATGGAGCTGGATTACCGCGCTCTCGAGGCGGGAGTTCACATCGGTGACGGTGCCGCGGAGGGCGTCGGCATCGTGCAGGCGGGCGTCGAGAATACCAGGGCGCTCGAGGGTTTCGCAAACGCCGCGAACCGTGTCGGCAAAGGTTTTCAACTCCGCGATCTCATCTTCCGCCAGTTCACGGAGGAGACGGAGCATGGGCCGAAGGCCGGGTGAAATGAGTGTCCACCTCTCGTGCAGCCCGAGCTGTTGATCCTCCAGCCAAGCAGCATCGCAGAGGCGATTGAAAAGCTGCCCCGCGCGCTGACGGGAGCCCCGGAGAGCAGCGCCCTCGTCATCATCCAGAATTACATCCGGGTGGCTCTGAAGCACCTCGCGAATTAGTGCGATGGCCTCAGTATGCGGCAGGCGCCCGGAGTCCCCCGCGATGTCGGCGAGTCGGTCTGCACAATCCACATAGATCGCCGCGGATGGGCGGGTCAGCGGGCGGAAAAAGTCCCGTGAGACTGAGTGCAGGAGTTTTTCGCTAAGTGCAGGAGGGATCATTGAGTCGCTGGACCCATTCTACACAGCGCTCGCCGAAGACCGCAATATCAACCGAAATCAGATCGATTTATAGCGGACTTTTTTACCATCCTTACCGATCGGCCTGTCGTCGATAGGACGTTGTTTCGGGACATTCATCGAAACATTTTTAGGGCGGTCCGCAGGGTGGCCACTTCTCCGCTCCTCGGCTTCGTTGACCTTGAGTTCGCGGCCATCGAGCTTGGTGCCGTCGAGCGTGGCGATGGCTTTTTCGCCGGCTTCCTGGCTGTCCATCGTGATGAAGGCGAAGCCGCGTGGCTTGCCGGTATCAAAATCTTGTGGACGGCGGTATTCGATGATCATCCCGGCTTCGCTGAGCAATTCGCCGAGTTGTTGTTCCGTGGTGTCGTAGGAGAGGTTTCCGATAAATAATTTCATAGTTTAGTTTCTGCGTTTCACAAAACTCCAGATCTCTCGGACACGGCTTTTCCACTAGGAACGACCAAAACAATATCAACCGCACAGCAAACTATCCATGCCCGTTGTCGGAGGTAGTGTTTCACGAGGTTAGCACGATTCGCGAGCGAGTCCAAGGTTCCTTCTGAAAAGTCTGCTATTTTAGGTCAGAAGAGTGGTTCCCGGAGTGCCGTTGGCCGTATTAAGAGCATTAATTCCGTCCTGCACGGTCGTTTGCATTTTCCCTGTGAGAGAGGAAATCGCCTTACGCATATTGCCATCGGCGGCGGATAGGAAATCCTTCACTTCCAGAGGAGCATGGATCTGCACCATCGCACGGCGCGGCCCGGTTCGCGGCATCGCGCGGGAATAAAAATCCTCGGCGATCCGTTCTACGGTCTCATCGTATCGGTCGATGGTCGGGTGGGCGGTCAGGTAAGGGAAAAGATAGCCGTGGATGCGCATGGCGAGGATGGCGCGGTCCGCCAGGCCATCCAGAGAGGAATCGGGTGGCGAGGAGGTATCGGTTCTTCGTTGGTGGAGGCGCGAGCGGATTTTCCCGATTCGATCCGAGAGTTTCGCAGCTTCCGGCGAGCTGAGCTCAAGCGCCTCCTCAAGCCCGGTGACAAGACTCGCGGCAAACGTTCCCAAAGTTTCAAACAGCGAGGATTCGTCGTTTCCGATCTCCTCCGCATGGCCGTGCGTGCGCAGATAGTCTCCAACAATATGCCGCCCAAGTCCCATCACTGCGGAAACCGGATCATCCGCCGATCCATCGGGGAACGCGTATCCGCTCCGCTGTGCCAATTCGCGCATCCGGTTACTGACCGTTTCCCTCGGAATGGTCAGATGAGTGAGCTTCAAACTCACAGGGATGATCCTTACCGGAACTTCCCCGAGCGCTGCCTGGGCTTTCAGTGCGATGAAGGCAGCACCATCCATGAACGGCATCAACCTGTCGTTAGTCAGGAAAACATTTCCCTCGGGGAAAATATTGAGCGCCCGCTCACCGTCCTTTAGCACTTGGATCGCGGCAGCCATCGCCTTACGGTCGCTGCCCTCACGGTCGATGGAGAAATTTCCCATCCGCTGCATGCAGAACGCGCAGAACCGGCTCCTGATGAACACATCGTAAGCGGCCATGTAGCAAGAATCCACCCCGAGCCGGCGGTGAACCTCGGTTAGGACTTGGGCATCGCTGTGGCTCGGATGATTGATTACGAACATCAGCCCCCCACCGTCACTGGCAGCATCCCGCATCGCTTCCGTTTCCCCGGAAATAACCACTTCAGGGATGCGATGGTTCCTTCCCGGTAGAAACAAGCGCCGATTGCACTCACGCCCGAGCCGGATCAGCGGCGGGGAAGGACGTGCCTCGAAGAAGCAGTAGGGCGCATCGGAAAACTCTAACATGCGAAAGCTTCTACGTTTTATCCGGTCGCTGTAAAGTTAACGAGAACAAGAGTGAATCATTTGGATACCGAAACCTCCCGCGACTCACCCGGAAGGACGCAGAATGAGGCACAGCCTCCGTGGTTTGCTACAGCCTGCTGTAGCCTTCCGCCATGCAGCCTGCTGCGAGCGGGGCAAGCTGGGGTTTCATCGGGCTTCTTCCGTGCCAATGCCGTCGGGCTCGCAGCAGGGCTGCATTGCCCAAGGCGGCAGCAGGCTGCACGCAGTCCACGGAGGCTGCGCCTCCGTTCGGTGAGGCAGTCCTGCCCACCACTTTCAGTTACCCCCTCTGTGACTCTGATTCGTATTTTCCTCGCCGGGCATGCGGATTTTGACGAATTCGGCGTCCAAATGGACTGCTGTCCGCGAAACACCCGTGAAAACCTTTGCCCAGTGGCGAATCTCAGCTTGCCCTGTCGGCAAATCTCGAAAGAATCACCGAACCTTTTCCCACTGAAAACATGAACAACCCACTCGTTACCCAGGATCTCTCCACCGTCACCAGCAATATCAAAGCCCTCGTCGCCGGCCATCTCGAAGACACCGGCGGGCTGTTGCGGCTTTCCCCGACATGGGTGCCCCGCTCCTTCCTCCAACCCGGCCTGCGCATCAAGCTCCATCCCGACGACACCTACGCATATGGCCTGAATCGCGGCGGCATCGACGAACGCTGGTTCGGCTCCACCACGGAGACGGCGAACGAAGGACGTGACGGCGACGAAGGCCTCTCCTATGTCGTCGTCGGCAGCGAGCGCTTCACGCTCCGCGAAGCGATTTCCGAATGTGGAGCCGACATCATCGGTGAGGCCCTGTGGTCGAAATATTCCAAGTGGCCGGTCTATTCAAAATTCTTCGACAACATGGGCCCCATCCCACACCACATGCACCAGTCCGCCGAGCAGGCCGCGCTGGTCGGCCAGGAAGGTAAGCCGGAGTCCTACTATTTCCCGCCGCAGCATAACAACGTCGGCAACAATTTCCCTTACACCTTCATGGGCTTCGAGCCGGGTACGACCCGCGACCAAGTCCGCAAGTGCATCGAGAACTGGAACAAAGGTGACAACAAGATTCTCGAACTTTCCAAAGCCTACAAACTCCAACCCGGAACCGGCTGGTTGATCGATCCGTGTATCCTTCACGCACCCGGCTCGCTCTGCACCTACGAGCCGCAGTGGGGCTCCGATGTTTTCGGAATGTATCAGAATCTCGTCGAAGGCCGCGAGGTGCCGTGGTCCCTCCTAGTCAAGGACATGCCCGCTGACAAGCATCAGGACATCGATTTCATCATCGATCAGCTTGATTGGGAAAAGAACGTCGATCCGAATTTCAAAGACAACCACTACCTCGAACCGGTCACCTCGGAAAAAGGCGAGGGCTACGACGACAAGTGGATCGTTTACGGAAAAGTCGATGGCTTCCAGTATTTCACAGCGAAGGAACTCACCGTCGCCCCGGGAGCGACTGCGACCATCAAGGACAACGGCGCGTCATCCGTCATCGTTGTGCAAGGCGAGGGCACGGCCAACAAGCTACGCCTCAGCTGCCCGAAACTGCTCCGCTTTAACGAGCTTTCCGAAGACGAGTTCTTCATCACGGAAGGCGCTGCGAAAGCGGGTGTCACCTACAAGAATACCTCCGGCACCGAGCCACTCGTCATGCTCCGATATTTCGGCCCGGAAGCCAATCCGGACGCACCAGCCGTCGGCGCTCACAAGAAATGATTAGCGCAGCACTGTCCTAGAAGAACGTTGCCCGGAGTGCCTCGACCACTCCGTGGCCATACGAACTTGAAGTGACCAATCCACCTCTCGCCTGAATTAGCTCCCGGATCGCGCCGACGGCGTTGGACGGGCAGGCAGCAAAACCTGAATGCTCATCGGAGAGCATCTCCAGATCGTTGTGACTGTCGCCCATCGCAAAGGTGCGAGCGGTATCCAGTTCGTAAAGGCGCGCCAGTTCCGATAACGTACTACCTTTCTGGTAGTTCCTGTGACCAAACCTCAGATAGATCGAATTCCGCTGCCAGCCAAGCAGGGGGACGGCGGCTACCAATGGAGTAATTCGATCAACAATCCATTCCATCTCCTCCTCGGTTCTGGAAATCACTCCGGCAGGTTCTCCATCGATCTCGATATACCGTGCACCGGTGTGCTCCTCGACCTCGTGGCGGATGGCTTGCAGAGTCTTACGAGCCTTTTTAAACAATTTTTTGATGTCTTTCTCACAACGATCGTTCCATTTTTTAGATGGCTGCAAGCGACCGACCGCGTTGGGGAAAAACATCTCCCGCTCCCGCGCAATCACCCAGTCGGGAAGAAACGGGAAATCACTTTCAACCATTCCTTCGAGCACCTGCGGCATCGAGCGCCCTGTGTTGATCCCCCAAACCGCACCCTGCTTTTCTCTGAGTTCGCGAATCGTTTCGAAAAAGGAGACTGGGACCGATGGCGACTCGCCAGGATGGTGCAGGGTTCCGTCGAAATCGAAAGAGAGCAACAGTTCAGGCTTGGCGCAGGCATCCAGTGTATTCACGCACGGAAACTACAACAAAGATCCAATCGGGCAAGGCTGGGAAGGTGATCAGATCTCCTTGTCGAGCCATTCCAGCATCTTTTTCCGATACGCCCCGGAGTCGCGGGAAAGAGAATCCCCGTGGTGACCTTCTTTTACCTCGAACAAGGTTTTTGGTTCATTCGCTAGATCGAAAAGCTCTTTCCCTTGGGCAAGAGGTACGATCTGGTCTTTCACACCATGGACGACGAGCAACGGAGTTTTTGTGATCTTGCTGATGAAATCCTTTGGCGAGAGTTCGTCGGAAATCATATTCGCACCGAACTGACCACCAACCAATGTCGCCATCGCACGGTAGGAGGCAAACGCGCCGTCAATAATGATCGCTTTCAACCCCTCGGGCTTTTCCTCGGCGATCGCCGTCACCGACTTCGCCCCACCGAGGCTATGGCCGTATGAAACGAGCCGGTTCGCATTCACGTCCGGACGTTTGGAAACGTATTTGAATGCCGCTTTCACATCCTCCACCATACCGCTGCGGTCGACTTCTCCGCCGGACTTTCCAAAGCCCCGGTAGTCATACATGAATACCTGATATCCGGCCTCCGCCAGCCACAGCACAAATCCCAGATGGTGCCCGATGGAACCGGCATTCCCATGCGAGAAAACCACGGTCCCTTTCGGTCTCTCACCCTTGGCTTTCAGAAACCAGCCGTGGAGTTTAGTTCCGTCTCCCGACTCAAACTCCACGTCATCATATCGGAATCCCCATTTCGCCGGTGTCGCCGGTTCGTCATGGGTCGGAAAATAGAACAAGCGATTCGTATCGCCATTGCCCACAAAAGCCTTGGCGAGATCGGCAAGCTCACCGTTGTCGGCTTCGAGAAACTGACGGATTCCCTCCGCAGTGATTTGAGGCTGCCCCCCGGAATTCTGTGCATTGCCACAGATTACCGTAGATACAAACGCCAAGCTTTCTAGCAATTTCATAAGATTATCGTAGCCTGAAATTCCGGAATGTCGAGCTAGGGGAAAATTTCACCTAAAGCCTCTCGACCCGTCCCAAAAATTTCTTATAGATTTGATCGCCCTCATCGTTGACAGGGACAAGCCCGAAGGACTCCGCAGATTCGGTAACCAATGGGCCAAGACCAAGGTTATCAAGGTTTCCGCTTGAAAGCCTTAACCTGAAAAAAATCCCCAAGCTGCTAAGAAACGATCAGTAGCTACGTCCCCAGATCGCGGCTCCTTTGCTTTCTTCTCCTGTGAGGAAACAAATCCGGCCGACCTTCGCCAGCAATCCTTCGCCAAGCCCCGCTTGGGGAATTGGCAAGCACCGGATCGTGATCTTGTGCTGCTTGGAGAGTTTGTCCTCTTCCTCAGGAGATCCTGCCCATGGCGTTGCGAGCCAACCGGGATTTTCCTCTTCCCAATGGGCGTGAAAATCCTCGGCCACATTGCACGCGGAGATATTCGCGTCACGGAATTCCAGCGAGCGCGAGAACATGTTGTCGTGTATTTCCTGGAGTAAGTTGGGGACGTTCTGGATGAACTCCTCCTTGTCCATGAAGGTCTTTTCGGTCGGTGGCTGATCTCTCCGCTGCATGCAGACCTTTCGAGACTCGATATCGCGTGGCCCGATCTCAATACGGATCGGCGCACCCTTTTTCACCCACTCCCATTTTTTCTGCCCACCCTGTAAGTCGCGGGCGTCGACGAACGCCCGGATCGGATCGCCATGATACTGCTTGGTGGAGGTCAGAGTATCGGCCAGCGCATGACAGGCATCAAGCACGGCATCTCTGGTATCGGCCTTCGGAGTGACGGGGATGATCACCACCTGTTTGGTCGCGACGCGTGGCGGAAGCATCAACCCGTCATCATCCGAGTGCGCCATGATCAGGGTTCCAATCAAACGCGTGGAAACCCCCCATGAGGTCGTGTGCGCGAACTCTTGTTCACCTTCGCGTCCGGCGAAACAGATGTTCTGTGCCTTAGAGAAATTCTGCCCGAGATAATGCGAGGTCCCCGCTTGGATCGCCTTTTTGTCCTGCACCATCGCCTCGATGGTCAGGGTCATATCCGCTCCGGGGAAACGCTCGTTCTCGGTCTTCTCACCTGGCACGACAGGAATCGCAAGATGATCGCGAAGAAATTCTTCGTAAAGCCCGTGGATCATCCGCGTCTCCGCGATCGCTTCCTCTTTCGTCTCATGCGCGGTATGTCCTTCCTGCCAGAGAAACTCCGCAGTCCGCAGGAACAGCCTCGGCCTCATTTCCCAACGCATCACGTTCGCCCATTGATTAATCAGCAAAGGCAGATCGCGATACGACTGCACCCACCGTGCAAACGCCGCGCCGATGATCGTCTCCGAGGTCGGACGGATCACGTAAGGCTCCGCGAGCTCCCCGCTCGGGATCATTTTCGTTTTCCCGGTCTCGGGATCCTTCACAACCTCCAGCCGGTGATGCGTCACCACCGCACATTCGGTCGCAAAACCTTCCGCGTGCTCCGCTTCCTTCTCCAAAAACGACAGCGGAATGAGCAGTGGGAAATACGCGTTCTCGTGGCCAGTCGCTTTGAAGCGCCGGTCGAGCTGCTGCTGGATCAACTCCCAGATCCCGTATCCCCACGGCTTAATCACCATGCAGCCCCGTGTCTCCGAATTTTCCGCAAGATCGGCGGCCTTGATAACTTGCTGATACCACTCAGGAAAATCCTCTTCGCGGGTGGGTGTGATGGCGGTCTTGTTGTTCGACATGGTGGTGCCGGAAACAGTGACCGCATCCCCCGTTTCTTTGCAAGCCGCTACATCCGCAATCTCAGCGCATCTTCTCTTTGGCAAGCAACGCGTTCGCATACACCGGGACGAATGCGACCACAGCACTGACCGAAGTAACAAACAAAGCCATCCGGGTCTGCGGAAACTCCCTACCAAGCGCGAACATCCCAATAATCCCGACCGCTTCCGAAAGCGCCAGCCCCACAATCATCGCAGTCAGCAGCGTGGTGATATCGGAAATTTTCGGAATCACAATGAAACGGATCAACATCGCCACGACAAGAAGCCCTGTCGGGGCAGCAACCGACCACAACGGTGCGTCGCCCTCGTTCGAACCACTTGGAAACCCGCCTGCTGCGAAAAACTGCAGAATGAATAATCCATTGAAAATCGCGAACCAGATGATCCAGAAAACCATCAGGGTTGGCGGGCGTTGGGAGTTTCCTTGCGGGAGCATGGTTTAAATCCTGCCTAAACCCTTTTCCTAAACAAGCCTGCTCGACCTTATTTTTCGCCATCAGACGTCCCAATATTTTTCAGGCTGATCTTACGATACTCGATCTTCATCGGCGGCCCGACGTGCACCTGAACCCCGAGCAATCCCTCGGCCGCCCGCTTTTCAGTATCCAGATCCTCCACCTCGCTCATCAACACCCCGTTGACGAAATGTTTCATCACATAGCCGACCACTACGATGCGGTAGGTGTTCCAATCTTCCTTTTTCACCGCCTTTTGCAGTTCCTCCTTCTCGCCGATCACTGTCACAATCTCGGGCTTTGCATCCGGCTTCAGCACGACGCCCTGCCCTCGGTAAGCGAGAAAAGTCCTCCCGCGCTCCTCGTAATTCTGTCCCGTCCAGCGGTCCCCACCGTCGATATCCGCCTGATACCCCGTCAGCGACCACTTCAAATCCGGCGTCACGACACTTCGATAGTTGATGCCCGAATTCCCCTTCGCGGAAACCCGGTATTCCAAGACCAACTCAAAGTCCCCCACCGTCCCGCCCGTCCAGATCAGGAACGAATTCCTTTTCAGAATCGTCTCCGGCGTCACCTCCCCGACAATCGCCCCGTTCTTCACACTCCAGTAAACCGGATCGCCATCCCAGCCGGTGAGGGTCTTGCCGTCGAACAACGGCACAAACCTCTCATCACCACCAAGGGAGCAACCACATAACACCAGTCCGAAAAGAATCACTCTCAGCATCCCCACCTTACTTTCCAAAAGCCCGCGATTCTTCCAACCGTTCTCGTCAATTTCACCGGATTGCTTGTTTATGGGGCGTCCCTACCACGCCACTCATACCGGAAAATCATTGCAACATCAGGGGAAACAGCCTTGAGAGTTCTTCAACGACTAGAAATCCTTGACCACTCCAGCCCTTTCCCAGCACTATCCCGGCATCTGAGAGCTTTCTGGAAATACCTATTCGTCTGCTTCGGCTGCCTCCATCTTATCGGCGGTCCGCATTCCATTATCCAGGCATACGCATGGGCCAGTATGCTCATCTCCTATACACAAGAGTCCTCTCTCTCCGAGGCCGTCACCGATACCTTCTCGGGGGAAAAACCCTGCTGCCTCTGCAAGAAACTCGCCACTGTGAAAGCCTCCGAATCCGGTAAAGAAAAGAAAAACCAGCCCCTCCTTTCCGCCTCGAACAAGCTCTTCCAGGATCTCTACCCGCCCACAATCCCCACACTGCGCGATCCCTTGTCCAACCCATTTCCCCCCACACGATTCGCGCCCGTTGCAGGCTGCGTTTCCACCCTAGCCTCCGGTCCACCGTCTCCACCGCCAAGGTGTTGAGGCGTAGCTGCGGCGTCTCGCCGCAGGCCGTGAAAACCCCGTCCCGGGGTGAGTCCAAACCATAGCTGAGGCATTTTTCCTGCCCCAGTCCATTCGGATGGCACCCTGCCACCCGCATGACCGCGCAACCGCATTCCGGAAGCGCACCCACAAACATACAACCGAATTTTCGCACAATGAAACCAATCAACTTTCTCCTAATCTCATCCACCATCGCACTATCCGCACCGGACACACTCGACCCTCTCGTGGTGCAATCCAACTCAGCCGAGACCCTCACCCAGCCCACCCTCGAACAGGACAAGCTGGAGCTAGCCAAGATCCCCGGCGGCACCGAAGTCGTCGATCCCGAACGCTATCTAACAGGGCGCTCCTCCACCCTTGCGGATACGTTTTACCTCTCCCCCGGAGTGATCGCCCAATCCCGCTTCGGCTCGGATGAAGCCCGCATCTCCATCCGCGGCTCCGGCCTCCAGCGCACCTTCCACGGGCGCGGCATCCGCCTCATGCAGGATGGCATCCCGATCAACCTCGCCGACGGCGGCTTCGACATGCAATCCGTCGATCCCCTCTCTGCGTCCCACATAAACATCTGGCGCGGTGGGAATGCACTATCCAACGGCTCCACCACCCTCGGCGGTGCCATCGAGTACCTTTCCCACACCGGATACTCGGCACCCGGTTACGCTGCCCGCCTCGAAGCAGGCTCCTACGAATACCTCCGCGCCCGCTTCGCCGGCGGCATCACCGAGGGTTCGAAGGATCTCTATTTCTCCCTCTCCCACGCTTCGCAAAACGGCTACCGCGACCACGCCGGACAATCCGCCCAGCGCCTCTTCGCGAACTTCGGCATCCAGCTCCGCGACGACCTCGAAACACGGTTTTTCCTGACCGCCATCCACACGGACTCCGATCTTCCCGGCAGCCTCACAAAGGCCGAAATGGAAGCGAACCCAAGCCAATCAGATCCCAGCTTCTTCGGTTCCAGCCGTTACGATAACCGCCGCGATTACGAACTCTTCCGCCTCGCGAACAAGACCTCCCTTCGCGATGGCAATAACACATGGGATTTCACAGCAGGATACACCTATAAAGATCTCGACCACCCGATCACACCCTTCGTCGGTGTCCTCGACCAACTCTCGAACGACCTCGCATTCGGCACCACTTTCACCAACACCGATGACCTCTTCGGACGTGAAAACACTTTCCGCTCCGGGCTTTCCTTCACCTACGGAAACACCACGAACTCTTCGTTTTTCAACATCCTCGGCAAGCGCGGCGCACTCCGCACCCGCGATGACCAGACGGCCACAAACCTCGAAGGCTTCATCGAGAACCAACATCATCTCACCGATGAACTGAGCCTTACGACCGCCCTCGCCGCCGCATACTCCACCCGGAGGAATGACCGCGAGTTCTCAAACCCCGTGAGCACCCCGCCATTTTACGCCGCACCCGGTGCCGGAGCGCTCACCTCCTACGATGACTCCTGCGCGAACATCGCCCCAAACCTCGGCCTCCTCTACGAGAAAAACGACGTGCAGTGGTTCATCGGCCTATCCCGCTCCTTCGAGCCGCCCTCCTTCTCGGAGGCGGTCACGAACAACATCGCCCGCGACGCCCAGACCGCCAACACCATCGAGGCCGGCACTCGCGGCACCCGCTCCTTCGCACGCTGGGACGCCACCGTTTACTATTCGCAGGTGAAGGACGAGCTACTCACCATCACCGATCCCGCCACACTCGTTTCCACCACACGGAACGCCGACGATACCATCCACTACGGCATCGAGCTCGGCTCCGAAATCGACCTCCTCGGCTCCGATTGGAATGCCGATCCCGCACAGGATCGACTCGTCCTCCGCACCGCCTACACATACGGCAGCTTCCGTTTCGATGGCGATCCCATCTACAGCGACAATCGCATCGCCGGCCTCCCGCCCCACCTCATCCGTGGCGAACTACTCTGGGAAAACGAGCAAGGCTACTACGTCGGCCCAACCTTCGAGTGGGTGCCGGTGAAATCCTTCATCGACCACCGCAACACCTTCGCCGCAGACCCCTACGCACTTCTCGGCTTCAAAATCGGCCGCCGCGTCTCCGAAGGCATCTCATGGTTCATCGAGGCGAAAAACCTCACCAACGAAACCTACACCGCCACCCACGGCGTCATAGACAACGCCGCCGGAGCAGACCAGCGCCAGTTCCTCCCTGGCGACGGTCGCTCCGTCTTCGCCGGCCTGGAGTGGCAATTCTAAAAATCCCCAAAGAGCTGCGGGAGCGTCTTGTTGCTGATTTCAACCAGGAAGAACACCCACCGGTTGAGAGGGAGTCCCTAGGATTCAATTCTTATACAACGCCACGTCTGCGTTGTCATTTTATCGTTATCTGGGCAACATCCCGATCGTATTTGAATTCGTTCCCCCATCAGATGAAAACACTTCTCCTCTTTATCACTTCTGCGGCGCTGAGCCTTGCTGCGCCCACGGATGACTTCGTTGCCTCGGCGTCTGCGAAACATGGAGCTTTCGGCGAGAGCGCCGCACGGTTCCTCGTCGAAAACATGCCACCGTCCGACAAGGGCGGTCTCTCCGCCGATTTCCTCTTGGAGAACCTCGATCTGGCACTGAAAGCCCGCGAGACCTTCCCGTGGGCTAGAGATATTCCCGAGGAAATTTTCTTCAACGATGTCCTCCCCTACTCAGTCTTCGATGAACCGCGCGACCCATGGCGTGCCGACTTTCTCGAAAAAGCCACGCCTCTCGTCAAAGACGCAAAAACCGCCTCCGAAGCCGCGCAGATCCTCAACCGCGACTTCTTCAAACTGATCAACACCCACTACAACACCAAGCGCAAGCGCACCAACCAGTCCCCCAAAGAATCGATCGAGCAGGGCAAAGCCACCTGCACCGGCCTTTCCATCATCCTCGTCGATGCCTGCCGCGCCATCGGAATCCCCGCCCGCGCCGTTGGCACGCCAATGTGGTGGGACGAAAGCGGCAACCACACCTGGGTCGAGATCTGGGACGATGGCTGGCACTTCACCGGAGCCGATGAATACAACGAAAAAGGACTCAACCTCGCTTGGTTCACCGAAAATGCCTCCCGCGCAAAGGCCGACAAACCGCGCCACGCCATCTACGCCTCCTCATGGAAAAAGGACGCCGGGCATTTCCCCACGGTTTGGGCACCGGAGAGCACATCGGTCGGCGGTGTGAACATCACCGAACGTTATCACACGATCAAAACCGCAGGATTGCGCACCACCATCGGCATCCGCTTTTTCGATGGCGACAAGCGTCTCGAAAAATCCGGCACCCTCACCACCGCAGCCGGCCGCCCTGTTTCTGAGTTCAAAACCAAAGCGGGCACCGCAGACCTCAACGACACCGCCCGCGTCCCAGTTGCGCTCGAAATAAAATACCGCCTCCGTTTCGACATCAATGTGCAAGCTCGCGAAACCGAACCGTTCCTCCCCGGGGAAATTCCCCTCAATACCTTCGACATCCGCGAATCCAACCTCAAACCCGTCCCCGACCTCACCAACGACGACAAACCCCTCTCCAAAGACCTCACTCCCCGCGCCATCCAACTCACCTACGAAACCCTCCTCGCGGAGCAAAAGGAAAAACGTGCCGCGGAGCTCAAAGCCAAATCCATCACCATCGGCGACCACACAATGAAATGGCTGGAAAAAACCTTCGGCGAGGAGCCCGAGGGCGGTCGCTCCCTATGGATTTCCATGCACGGCGGCGGAGGCGCTCCCCCGGCGGTCAACGAGCAGCAATGGCAAAACCAGATCAAACTCTATCAACCCAAAGAAGGCATCTACCTCGCACCCCGCGCCCCAACCGATACCTGGAACCTCTGGCACCAGGCACACATCGACCCGCTCTTCTCAAGACTCATCGAAAGCATGGTCGCCCTCCGTAACGTCAATCCCGACAAGATCTACCTCATGGGCTACTCCGCTGGCGGCGACGGTGTCTGGCAACTCGCCCCGCGCATGGCCGACCGCTTCGCCGCCGCCTCCATGATGGCCGGCCACCCAAACGAATCCTCCCTCCTCGGCCTCCGCAATCTACCGTTCGGCATCTTCATGGGTGCAAACGACGCAGCCCACAAACGCAACACCGTCGCCGCCGAAAAAATCGCCGAAATCCAAGCCCTCCAAAAAGCCGATCCCGAAGGCTATATCCACCTTTCCCGCATCTACCCCGGCCTCGGACACTGGATGAACCTCAAGGATGCGGAATCCGTTCCATGGATGGCGAAATTCACCCGCGACCCATGGCCCAAGAAAATCGTTTGGCTCCAAGACGACGTCACCCACGACCGCTTCTACTGGCTGCAACTTCCCAAAGGCACCGCCGAGAAAGGCCAGAAAATCACCGCCACCGTCAACGGCCAGAAAATCCACCTCGAAGGAGAAATCCCCAAAGGCACTAAGCTCCTGCTATCCGACAAACTCTTAGACCTCGACCAACCCGTCAGCATCTCCATCAACGACACCCCGCCACGGGAATTCAAACCAACCCGCAACCTAAAAACCATACTCGAAGCCCTCACCAACCGCCTAGACCCGTCCTCCACCCCCACAGCAACTGTCGTGGTCAACTGAGCGACCGAAGCGAGAAGCCCAAGCTCGAAATGTGGCTGGGGCATCCTGCTCCAGTCCGTTCAAGAGGCATCCTGCCTCTTGTTGATTTGCCCACCAGCAAGCAAGAAGGGACCGGCAGAGAAGACTCCGCTTGATCAAAGGGGTTGGAAAACACCCTTCTCCATATTCTCCAGTAGTGGCTGATACCAACCCTTGAACTCACTCCCGATTTGCCCCCTCATCAGATCATATCATGAAAATTTTCACCGCAGAACAAGTCCACCAAACCCTGAGATATCCAGAGTTTCTGGAAACCCTCGCTTCCACCTTCGGCGGTGATTTCACCATGCCGCCCCGGCAGTTGATGCCGCTCGCTCCCGAAGGCCCCGGCCACGATGCATTCGCGATGCTTCCGGCGTGGAATGACGAAGTGATCGCCCTGAAAGCCTTTACCTATTTCCCCGAAAACCACGCACCGGATCTCACGGTCTACGCCCAGATCCTTCTCTTTGACCGGAAGAACGGCGCTCCGCTAGCTTTGGTCGATGGAACCTCCGTCACCTACCGCCGCACCGCCGGCGTCTCCGCCCTCGCTTCCCGTTTTCTCTCACGCGCGGATTCGGAGGAAATGCTTCTCATCAACACCGGCCGCCTCGCCCCCTTCCTGATCGACGCCCATGCCAGCGTCCGCCCCCTGAAACGGATCCGCATCTGGGGACGTAATGCCGAAAAAGCAAAGCAGCTCGCACAGGAACTCGGCCAAGACAGACCCGGACTCGAAATCATAGCGATCGCCGAAATCGAAACCGGCTGCGCCACCGCCGACCTCCTCGTCTGCGCCACCAATTCCTCGGAACCCCTTGTCAAAGGCGTATGGGTGAAACCCGGGACCCATACCGACTTCCTCGGCAACCACCACCCGCAACAAAGCGAATGCGACAGCGCGCTGGTCGTGAACGCAAGCGTCTGGGTCGACAGCAAAACCAACTGCTTCCGCGAAGCCGGAGAAATCCTCATCCCTATCGCCGAAGGAAAAATCACCTCCGAACACATCCTCGGCGACCTCGCCATGCTCTGCCGCGGTGAGGCACCAAAGCGCACCTCGGATCACGAAATCACCCTCTTCAAATCCGTCGGCAGCGCCCTCGGAGATCTCGCCGGAGCGCGGGCGGTGTGGGAGGCTGCCGAGTGAAAACAGCACAAGACTTCAGGAACCACGAAGATAGCGCGCGCGGCGATATCTGATTTAGTCAGCAGCGGTGGTATTAGCTGCTGGATCATGCTCGGTCCTGATGGTGGAGAAGGTGTTCAGAGTTGGTTGAACCTGAGTATTGAGTCCCCGCTCCCAGGTGATTCATGGTTGAAGACCGCTAGGTATAAGTCTTTCCCTTTCACCGTGAGATAGTAGGGGGTCATCCCACCGGGAACCAGACTGCTGAGATCGGTCCAATTCCCCGTGACGAGGTCATCAAGCGTCTTGAAGCGAATGAACTTGTTCTCATCGAAGTCCGTGCCACCCGCATACGACTTCGTAAAATAACTGGTCGCATACCAGAAGCCGTTGAAAAATTCGGCGTCGTTGAGAACCAGTCCGGTTTTGGTCCAGGATCCGGCAGGCGCACCGCGAATTTTCTTAAAGCTTTTGTAAACCTTAACCTGCGCCTTGTCCCAATCAAGAACCTCGACGATACGACCCGCCGCAGAACCGATGACATACAAGCGGCCATTGGCAAAAGTCAGACTCCGTGAATAACCGCCCAGGTGTTTTCCAAGGCTGAGAACACTCTCGTTTTTACCGATGCCTGAGAAACGAAAGACGTGCCCCGAGTTGGGATTGAGCGCATAGATCCAACCCGTGGCAGGATCGATCACAATGTCGTGCGGACGCTTCAATGGAACGCCCAAGATCTTATGGGTCTGAGCGGTAATGGTTGCGCTAGAGAGATCCGCGAAGGCAATCAATCGATGATTCGCGGTGTCGTTGGCATAGTAGAGACTGTCTACGGGATTATAGACGACTGAGTGTTGGCCACGGACTGCGATTGGCGACACTTTGAGGAGATCACCGGAGCCGTCGCGATACAGAAAACGGTTATTTTTCAAGTCGCTGACGATCTCCTGGCCTTCCGGGCCGAAGGCAATGTGTGTCGGCCAGTTGAAGGTTATCGGATCACTACCGCAGGGGGCATATTCACTCACACCCAATCCCAAATCTGATGGTTCCGGTTGTTTTGCATCCGGAGCGGCATCCACCGAATTTAAAGCAGAGAAACACACGATCAAGGATAAGTGCCTGAGGTTGAATCTCGTAATGTTCATCATTGCTGAAAATATTGCTGAGAGACGCGTCCTTTTGAATACGTCCCTTCGAAGAAACGTAGGCGGACGCTGAGAGCTGTTAGGAAAAGTTCATCCTCGCAGACTAGACATCTCCTTTTCGCGCGACAAGTCCACGATTTGTTATTTCCCTCTTTCTCTCCGATACAAAAAAAGCGCGGGCGGTCGAAATGACCGTCCGCGCCTGAAATTCAGAAACAACTTAGCGGCGGCGTCTGAGGAGGAGGAGGCTGCCGAGACCGAGCAGGGCCAACGATGACGGCTCTGGGATGTTGGTGAAACGGATCTCGCCAATCCCCACCCGATTAACATGGCCGTGTGACGTATTTATATTGAAGAGCACATATCTGGCAGTTGTCGCAGAACCAAGGCTGACTAGGCCACCTGTCCCTTGATTACTAGTTACGTCTGTCATTTGAGGAAATACGGCACTGATCAATCCCGAGAAATCATTGTCCACTGAAGCTTGGGTTCCAAAAGTATTGTCCAGGGTTGTGGCAAACAAAACATCGACGTCTTTCGCGCCCTGAGTAGATCCATTAGCGGGCGAATCCCAATAATTCCACACGTAAATTCCATTGACGTCGTAGGTATCGCCCAGGTCGTAGACAATCCACTGGTCGTCAATATTGCCCTCGACGATGGGTCCTGGGCCTTGCAAGGCGAGCCAATTATCGGTTTTTATAACGTTTACCGTTGGCAAAGTGCTAGGAAGCGGGGCTCCTGTGTCAAGGGTTGATTGAGTATCATTAAGCGTATCCCCAGCTGGTCTGCCATCAAATTCTACGGATGCAGCCGCATCCATAGGTTTAATCATAATCGTAGCCGCATTCGCGTAGCTGCCGAGTGCCGCTGCGACGGCGAGTCCAATGATCCCGAGAGGGGCTTTTGTTTTAAATTTCATCGTCTTTTGGTTTGGTTTGATTGCTTTGGTTTCAGCCGCCTGTTTTCGAATTTCGACAAAGCGCCACTAGGGAACCAAACGGCGCTCCGGAACGTCACAAAGTTTCTGCATTTTCCGGAGCAAGCGACCCGGATACCCGGATCACGGGCCGCCCTCTTCCGTGGACTGCGGAAGCCTGCTGCCGCCTTGGGCCATGCAGCCTGCTGCGCGCCCGACGGCATTGGCATGTCGCGGTCCGATGAACCTCGGCTTGCCCCCCACTCGCAGCAGGCTGCCTTGGGGAAAGCTACAGCAGGCCTTAGCACTCCAGGGAGGCTGCGCCTCATCCACGGCTCGTGTGAGCACCGGGATAACCCGGTCATTTCGCAAGATCCGTGATTTCCTTTGCGGACAGCGACCGATCATAGATTCGCACATCATCGACGAGACCTCCGAAGTGTTGGCGGTGCCTCGACCCGAGGGTCCTGCCTATCGTTCCGAAATTCCAGTCCAGTTCATCGTCTCCAACCGTAGAGATATCCTTTGCCGATGCCTGTGCGACGCCGTCCACGTAGGTGATCGCACGGTCTTCCATCCGATCAAAAGTCACAGCGATGTGGGTCCATGCCCCATGGCGGACCGGAGTATCACCCGTCACCTGAACTTGGCCCAAGCCTTCGATGAAGCTATTCACTACCCCATTGAAGATTCCGAGCGTGGCGATCGGGTGATCCCCTTCCTCTCCAAGCCCGATGACGTAAGCGTAAAGTTTGTCGGTTGTGCCGTCTGCGGGAAGCTTGATCCATGCGGCCAGTGTCAGGCCACGATGAGGGTGCAAGTTCGGGATGTTTTTGATTGAATCGATGTCAACCATATCTCCACTGGAATCGATACCTGAAAGGGAAAGCACTCGTCCTCTCACAGGATCCGCGACGATTCCGGCGCCGCCTTGCAAGCGCCCGCCATGCCCATTGCCAGAGGAATCCGAAATCAGTCTAGCGTTTCCAGAGTCCTCAAACTCCCAATGGGCGATCAGGCCGTTGGCCGCCGGGAGAGTGGTGGCAAAACGTTTGGCATCGATTTCAATCGTTTCCAGCTGGCCACGATCGACTGCCCGTATTGCCTCGCCCTCCCTTAGTGTCTGAGTTTCACCGCCTTTGACCCGCGCGGTCACTTGGACCGCTCCAAGGATGACGTGCACCTCGTCTCGCCCCGTGGGTGAACTTTCGACACCGAATTCAGTGCCCAGATCCACGACAGTGAGCCCGGTGGTCTCCACGGTGAAACCGATGGCTTCCTGAGGAACTTCGAACCATGCGGTGCCTCGGTCGAGCGCAACCCGGTCCTTTGCAATTACCCGCAGCTCGCACGGAGCTTCGATCACCATCCGAGTCCCTGACTCGAATACTCCCTCCAGGCTACCTTTTCGGAGGTGCAGCTTGGAGCCAGTGATCAGGATCTGTCCCTGCGGAGTGTCTTCGTACGCACGGTCGTGGGTCAGGGTGAAGTCAGAACCGGGAGTTGTCCGGAAGGCGGCAATTGGTTTTTCCGGGATTTGTGAAAGCGACAGGAGAACCACCGAAATCATGACGATTGCCGCAGCAGCATACATCGCGACTTTAACCATGCGCTTGCGCTGGCGGACAATGATCAGCTCGACCGGCACGACCTTGGCCACAGTCGCCTGACCACCATAGGTCAGTTCAAGATCGGAATGAAGCCAAGCCAGGCGCCGGTAAACCTCGCGTGATTCCTCGTTTTCCAGCAATTCCCGCTCCAAGGCGGCGAGCTCTCCAGGAGTGATCTCTCCGTCAAGCATCCGTTGGATCTGGGGTTGAAGATCGGGCGAGGTCATGAGCGCTCTCCGGCTAGGGTTGTTTCCACACAGTCTTTCAAGACATCACGGATGCGAAGTAGGGCCATTCGCAAGCCACCCGGAGAGCGCCCGGTATCACTGGCATATTGTTCCAGTGAACGGCCCGGAGTGTAACGTTCCCTCACGATTTCTTGCTGCGTGTCAGTGAGGTTTGCCAGGCAATGGTCAAGGGCTAGCAGCCGAGCGTCCGGTCGGTCAGGCGCTTCCGTATCGGCGAGGACATCCACCAATTCCCCCGAAAAAACCAGGCGCCCGTCGCGCTTGTTCCGGTCTCGCTGGCGCATCACCTCGTATCGGGCGATCTTGAAAGACCAAGCGATGAAATTGGTGCCATCTTCAAACCGGCTGCGCTTGAGCCATAGTGCGGCATTGGTTTCCTGAAGGACGTCAGCGACATCCGGGCTACCCGGCATCAATGAAACGATGAAGGCCCGAAGACTGCTCTGATGTTCGGTCATCAGTTTCACATAGGCCTGCAAGCCATCGGGATTTTCGACGTCCGAATCCATATTCTGCTTCGCAAAGAAAACCAAACTAACGCCCCAAACGTCACGGTTTTTCCCGGAAAACTTTGAAATCAGATAAGGAGTAGGGTCTTTCCACCTGTCCACCATAGCCTTGGCGTCGGAGGAAGCCCTTTACAGAGGACCCGCAGAGAAGACTCCGCTCGATAAAGGGATTAGAAAACAGTGGATCTTTAACCGCGAATAGACGCTAAGGAATGGCGCAGGAATATCTGGTGCCAATTTTCTTTTTTAGAAAGAGTTGAGGAACCACGAATCAGACGAATCCAACGAATGGAAGAAGGGAAAACCAGAGAATTGAATGGTTTCCAGCTCCAATTATTTCTTCTGATTCGTTCGATTCGTCTGATTCGTGGTTCCTTTCATCTTCGGCATTTACATGAACTGTAGCCGTTAATTCACGAGCCGTTCCTTAGTTCCGCTAATTTTTCCTTGGAATCCCCAATAATATTCATTCGCGAAAATTCGTGTGTATTTGTGGTTAGATTTTTTCCAATCGCGACGGGCATTTGAGAGTTCTCTCCCTTGTAGGCTCCCTGCATGTTGC
>Ga0209390_10000493_pt1 | contig 78042 bp, 48 predicted proteins | sample BON01_FD_187212 | JGI IMG/M metagenome (GOLD analysis project Ga0209390, IMG submission 187212) | Freshwater microbial communities from Lake Bonney liftoff mats and glacier meltwater in Antarctica - BON-01 (SPAdes) (version 2) | ecosystem: Environmental > Aquatic > Freshwater > Ice > Glacier... | reverse complement strand
AGCGCGTCTCAAACGCTCGGTCCGGGCACGCAGTTCATCACATGCCGAACGGGTGGAACGACCGCAAAGAAGGTGAGAAATCCCGGGAAGAAACGGAGTCCTAAATGGCATGGGTCATCATAGACAAACCACATCAAAACGCCCACTAAAAACCATCGAAACCCTGCCTTATCTAAGCGCCATTCACCGCTGACCCCTCTGTTGCCAAGGTAGGACGTTTGTCGGCTTATGAGCAAACAACATTATCAGGGGAGGATCTCGACTTGCATGAAGTTGTTGATCAGACCCATCGGAAACGTCAGCTTGCGCAGCGTCTTGCCGTTGACTTGAACGGGGACCATGGACGTGGCTTCGTCACCCACGGCGGACATCCACGAGTCGGTGAGTGAGTTCTTGAACTGATACCCGATGTGGTAGTCCGTCGCCGTTTCGTTGAGTCCGTGATATATGACCGGCAAACCGCCTTCCATTTGGATTTTGAGCTTCACATCGGTATCCGTCGCCATTGGATCGAGGCCATAAACGTACTGCAGCAAATTTGGAATGCCGTTGCCCGAGGCATCGACCGTGGTGCCGCGCATGCCTGCCTCAGGAATCGCAGAGGCCCAGAGGTCGTAGCCGGTCAAATCCGGTCCAACATGGAACGTGAAATCATCCGCCCACGCCGAACCGGCGGCAATCGCAGCACCTGAACTCCACCCCTGAATCGCGAAATAGAAAGTGTCGTTGGGGGCCATGCCCCAGTTGAGAACCACGGCCCCGGCGACGGTGGAGCCGTCGATGGTGAAGGATTCATACAGGATCCATTCCCCAGCAGTAATATCCGCACTCAGATTATAGTAAGTCCGAATCAAATGCAGCTGAGGATCGTAGGTGAACCGAATTCCAACGGCTGGCGGCAGCGCCATTATAGTAATTTTGTCGGCCTCACCGACGCCGCCAGTCCACTCGGCGGCCAGAGCCGTTCCAAGTGGTACCCCCTCAGCCAAGATTCCGGCGCCGTAACCCAACTCGAGGTAGTGGTCTCCGGTCCCAATACCTATCGAGACTGTCCCGACTTCGCCAACTTCAGAAAAATTACTTGTGCTCATTGAGGCGACCATTTGCACCCGCCACTCCGCCTGATCGTTGGTGTCGAATTTGAAGAGTGACTGACCGACTTCGGTTTCGCCGACACCCGTGGTCGTGAACTCGACGTGCTCGTTTTGTTCCAGCAAATCGCCAGCCCCATCAATTAAAGACGGGGGCAACCAAATCGCAGGGTCGCGAGAGTTGTCGTTGAAATCATCAGAAATGGTCTGCGCGTTGATTGCGGCGAGGCACAGGGTTGAAGCAGTGAGAAAGGTACAGATTTTTTTCATGCTGGTTCTGGGTGGGATAAATACCGTTGTGAAGTAAGGCGACCTTGGGACGCGAGAAAACATCGATCAAGGCAAAAGACTCATTCTTTCGCCGTGATGCGGGCCGTTGATTGTTGGTACGAGCAAAACATCAGACCAACTGCGCACCGCCGCCGTCGTGACCTTCACCATCGAGGTCGATGAGAATTTCACGTGGTTCCGCGCCGACGCTCGGGCCGACAATGCCGCGGTTCTCCAGTTCGTCCATGAGACGGGCGGCGCGCGTGTAGCCGAGCTTCAGGCGGCGTTGCAGGAGTGACACGCTGGCCTTCTGCTCGGAACGGATCACCTCGATGCACCGTTGAATCAGGTCCTCGTCGTCGTTCGGACCGGCGACGCCGATAGTGCCGCTGCCGCTGAAACCGTTGTCGCCGCCGGGCGCGGGGCGCTTCAGCTGTTCGTGAATCTCCTTCTCGTAGCTCGGCTTGCCCTGTTTCGCAATGTGCGCGACGACGTTCTCGATTTCATCATCGGTGATCAGAACGCCCTGCGCTCGGGTCAGACGCGCGGCGCCCGGAGGGAGATAAAGCATGTCGCCCTTGCCGAGCAGTTTATCGGCCCCCATCGCATCAAGAATTGTCCGGGAGTCGACGCGCGACGCCACTTGGAACGCGATGCGCGCGGGGATGTTCGCCTTGATCACACCCGTGATCACGTCAACCGACGGACGTTGTGTGGCGACGATGCAATGAATGCCCGCAGCACGCGCCATCTGGGTAATTCGCGCGATGGACATTTCGACATCCGCCGGCGCGACCAGCATGAGATCCGCGAGTTCGTCGATCACGACGACGACATAGCTCAGATGATCGGGAATCACGACGTCGTCCTCGCGCGGAACGACGATCTCTTCGTCGACCTCCACGGCGAACCCCTCGCCCTCGTCCTTGTCGAGCGGCAGTTCGGGCTGCTGGGGTGGTTCCGGCTGCTTGATCGTTCGTTCGTTGAACGAACTGATGTTACGCACGCCGACCTTCGCAAAAATCTGATAGCGCTTTTCCATTTCGTTCACCACCCAGCGCAGGGCCAGGACGACCTTCTTGGGATCGGTGACCACGGGGACGACGAGGTGTGGCAACCGGTTGTACTGCTGAAGCTCGACCACCTTGGGATCGATCATCACAAACCGCAGGCGGTCGGGTGGAAACCGATACAACAGCGAGGCGATGATCGAATTGATGCAGACCGATTTGCCGGAACCGGTGGAACCGGCGACCAGCAGGTGAGGCATGTCGGCGAGGTCGGCGATGATCGGTTTTCCGTAGACGTCCTTGCCCAGCGCGATCGGCAGACGTGCCTTGGAATTCTTCCACTCGCTGGACTCCATGAGGTCGCGCATGATGACCTTGGTCTTGACGCGGTTGGGCACCTCGATGCCGACCGAGCTCTTCCCGGGAACAGGCGCAAGAATGTGGATGCGCTCAGCCTTCAGCGCGGCCGTGATGTTGTTTGTCAGATTGACGATTTTTTCCAGCTTCACGCCGGGCGCAGGATGGAGCTCATAACGCGTGATCGTCGGTCCCTTTGTAATGTCACCCAGCGAAACCTCGATCTTGAACTGCTCCAGCGTCTTCTGCATCAATCGCGCGTTCGCCATCAGTTCCTCCTTGGATTCGGAGGGTTTAAGCTGCGCTTCCGGCTGGTTGAAGAAACTCATCAGCGGCAGCTGGTAATTCCCGATGGTGGGCGTGGATGCGACGGTGATCGGCCGTGGACGCGGACGGGTGGGGGCTTTCGGCCGGGCAGTGGCGACGGGTTTCCCGGCTTCCTCGTTCTTGCCTTTGCCCTTGTTCAGCGCGGCCGCGTTGTCCTCGCCGATGATGTCGGCGGTGGAGGCGACTTTGGGTTCCTCATCAGAAACCTCCTCGTGCTCATCCACGACTTCCGGCTCCTCCTCTTCATCGTCGCCGGCATCTTCTTCAGTTTTGACCTGAAATGGATTAGCCGGGTCCGCTTTTTTGCCTTTGCGCGTCGGCTCGTCCGGTTTTGATGTCGGCATGCTCAGATCACGCACCGTCGGCTCGGGAACCGGCTGAAGATCCTGCCCGAGAACACCGATCGCGACGGCCTGTTCCTGAAGTTCCTCGACCTCCTTCTTCAAGGTCTTGGCTCGCCGCACCAGTTTCTGGTCGTCCGACATGACGGTCTCGCGTTTCTCGCGGAACTGGACCAGGAGCCAACGCATCCATTCGCCGAGCTGGATGTTCGTCAGGTAGAGCAGACTGATTGCATACAGCGTCACGAAAACGATCGTCGCCCCCATCTTGCCGAACACGGAGAACATGCCCTTGAGCGCCAGCCCGATCTCGCCGCCAGCCGAGGTGTTGATGTGGCTGGTGATCTCGTCGAAAAGCGGCGCGTTCAGCTCCACCAACCCCATGCTGCAGACCAGTAGAATGAGCGCCCACGCCCAGCGTCGTTTCAAATACGAAAGGAATTGCAGCAGGAAACCGAGCCCGAAAAAGAACAGCAGCAGCGGCAGCAGATAACCCGCGACGCCGAACAGGAAAAACACGCCGTAAGCCATGTAGGCACCGACGATCCCGATGTAGTTATGGGCGGGCCGGTACGGCGGATTGAACAGGAACGTGAGGTCCTTCGGCTCGAACGACCACTGTGCGACCACGAGCATCAGCGCGAGCGCGAGCAGCGCCACCCCGATCACGTCGCCCAACACGCCGAGTGATGCCGGCGTTTTTTCGGAAACCTTGCGAGCCATGCGCGGGAGAGTAGTGATCACGCGGATTGATGGCCAAGCGGAATCTTGAATTAACGCGCACACCACCGCGGAATTCGGAGAATGACCGTGGGCGGCCGACATGCCGCCGCCGCCGGGTTGGGACGGCGGATGAAGTTGCGGGAAACCGTGTCTTGCTCGGGAGGCTGGTACGGCGACCGGCTGGAATTACTGGCGGCCGCTTTGAGTTCAGCGCCGGCGGGCGGGGTGCCGCCCTTTACTTCTTGATCTCGAAGATCCGGTTCAGCTGGGTGATCTCGAGGATCTGCTCCACCACGCGCGTCGGGTGTAGAAGCACAATGCGGCCCTGGTTCGCGCCGATTGTTTTTTTGATGGCGATGAGCGCGCTGAGCCCTTGGGAGTCGATGAACGAAACCTGGGAAAGGTCTACCTCGACCAGCTTGGCCTGCTTCGGGAGCAGGGCCCGCACGGAATCAATGACCTCGCGGTAATTTTCAGCGCTGATGCGTGTGAGGCCTTCGACTTTCAGTGTTTCGTTGTCAACAGTCAGATTCATAATGAAAAGGTTTGTCGTCCGGAACTCCCCGAACAGGTGGATGAACGCATTGCAAGCCATTCGCGCTGAGATGGCCAGCGAAAAAATGGATTAACCGATTTGATTTCCCGGCACCGAATTTGTGCGCCCGATCCTAACTTTCCACGTCGTAGCAATAAAGAAGCTCCTGATCGCGCAGATACAGTTTGCCGTCAACGACCACCGGGTGCGTCCAGATCTTGCCCTGTGAACTGCGCTGCTTCGTTTGTGGGTCCAGCGTGAACCTTCCCTTTTCATTCCAGCCTTTCGGAGTGGCTTCAATTAACACAACCGTGCCCTTGTTTTCGTCGAGACAATAGAGCATGCCGTCCGCGTAGTGAATGGCCCCCTTGCCCAGCGATTCGTTGGCCCAGATTTCCTCTCCCGTCTTCCAGTCCTGACAAACCCAGCCCGGCCCGCCGGAGTAGCCATAAAGATAATCGCCCACCTTGATCACGCCGCCGTGGTGGTTCTTCATCACCTTGTTTGACCAGACATCTTCAGGTTCGGCGGTGCCATCCAGTCTGATCTGTTTGCTTCCTGCGCCGTAATCCGAGGTGATGTAAAAAAGGCCATCTTCATAAATGGGCGTCGGAATGACTGCCGTGCGGCCCGCCGGCCAGTCGGTGGTCCACAGGACATCACCCGTTTTTGCGTCCACTCCGAACGCCTGTTTCTCGATGAGCTTGGCGTACTGACGTTTGCCGTCGTGTTCGAACACGATTGGCGAGGAGTAATGCGCGTCAGCGGTGATTCCCTTGGTCTGCCACCGGAGTTCGCTGGTCATCTTGTCGAGCGCGGCCAGGGTTCCATTGGCGCCGCCCGGCGTGCAAACAACCAGATCGCCGTCCACCAAAACCGATTCCGTGTAACCCCAGCCCGGCAGTTTTCCGCCCAGATCCTCGGTCATGGAAACGGACCAGAGCTCCTTCCCGTCGCTCAATCGCGCACAAACCAGTTCTCCGAGCCCGCCCAACGCATAAATCCGGTCGCCATCGACCGACGGTGTGGTTCGCGGGCCGTCACCCCACCGGTTCTCCAGACGGTCCCCCACTTTTGTCGACCAGACTTCTGCGCCGGTTTTTGTATCCACCGCAATCAGATACTCGGTCCCGTCGCGAAGGCCCAGCGTGTAAAGCCGGCCCCCGACAATTGCGTAGCCTGAATAGCCAAGACCGACATCCGTGTTCATCCAGACCCGCTTCGGCCCGCCATCCGGCCAGGTCTTCAGCAAACCGGTGTCCGGAGAATGGTCCGCGCGATCAGCTCCGCGCCATTGCGGCCAGTCAGCGGCGAACGTGGACAATGTGAACAAACCGCCCATGGCGGCGGCAAACGAGAAGGAGAGAACCTGGGTTTTCATTTTCTTGGATGGAGATTGGCTTTTTCGGACAGACGCCCGGCACAAGCGATCCGTTACAAAACCGCCCGTGAACGCGGATTACGGCTTAATTTTTTCCAGCTTCATCGACGGCTTGTCACCGCCTTTCGGATCCAGATTCTTCTCCAGATCCGCCTCCGTGACTGTTGATTGCACGCCGCCCTGCGGCACGTCGACGTGCGCCGTCCACAGGATCGCGTTCAGCACGAGCTTGCGGAAGTCGTCGTTGCCCCAGTTGCGATGATGATGCGCGCCCGAAAAGCCGAACCCGCGACCGTTGTTCGGCCGGGTTGCCGCCCACGAAACGGTTTGCGGCTCGCCCTTCTTCACCGCCGCGCGCACTGCGGGATTGCCCGAGTGCTTGCCGTCCGGACGCTCCATGGTGCTCTCGGGAGCGATCGCGGTCAGCAGCGGGGTCACGCCCTTCATGCCGTCACGAAACCGCATGTGAAAATACCATTCGTCGTTGATCGCGAACGGTTCCACGCCGGTTGTCACCGGATGTTTCGGAATCGCTTTGAAGGAGGCGGTCCAATGCGGATTCACCGACCAGTCCGTTTCGAAGTAGCCGCCAATCCAGTCGAGGAATTCCTTCCCGCCGTTGTCCTTCGGCACTTCCACGCCATAATGCAGACAGACCAGCCCGACACCCTGATCCATGTATTTGCCGAGCGTCTTCAAGTTCTCACCCTGCACCGCCGGATGCCCGCCGCCGCCGTCGGCGAACATCACGATCGCCGAGGCGCCGTCGAAAACGGATGCGTCGGCGGGAAAACCATTGGAGATCACCACCGTCTTCAGGTTCGGCACGTTCGCGAGACATTGCTGGAGCAACAAACTTCCCGCGCGATGCTCGTGGTCGCCCGGAGCGTGGCTCGGCGTGCCGGCCACGAAAACGATCTTCTTGGCTTCAGCCGACTGACCGGTGACGGACCCGAGCAACAGCCCGGACAAGACAAACAAATGACAAATCTTCATGGGCTAACCGTAACCGCTCCCCACTCCGTGGGAAAGAGCAAAGACGGTGGATCGGCTGCGGAATATCGCATTGCGAGATCCTCCACGAACATTCAGAAACCGCCCCAACCGATGCGGCTTGTGGGCCGCAGTCGCGACGGTATGCTCGGCGTCAGCATGGAACTGCGTCATTTGCGATACTTCGTGGCCGTGGCCGAGGAGGAGAATGTCACCCGGGCGGCGGCGCGTCTGCACGTCTCGCAACCGCCGGTCAGCCGCCAGATCCGCGATCTTGAAAACGAACTCGGCGTCGCGCTGTTCAACCGGACGGCGAAATCGGTTCACCTGACCGAAGCCGGGCGGGTGTTTTATCAGGAGGCCAAATCGGTGCTTCAACGCGCGACCGAAGCCATGGCCACCGTGCGGTCCGTTGCCAACGGGGACTCCGGCGAGCTGCACATCGGCTATGCGCCCTCGTTGACTGTGCAACTGCTGCCGATCGCGTTGCGCGAATTCCACGCGACGTCGCCCGGCATTCGCGTTTCCCTGCACGATCTTTCCAATGAACAAATGCTGGCCGGTCTCCGTGACGGCGAACTCGACGCCGCCATTCTCGCAAAGCCGGCCGCCCGCTCGCTGCGCGGGTTGAAATTCGTGGAGTTGAAAACGTATCGCGTGTGCGTGGCCGCGCATCCGGCGCATTCGTTCGCCCGCCGCAAAAAGGTGCCGCTGGCGGACATCGTGAAGGAACGGTTGATCGGCTATTCAAAAAGCGATTATCCGGAGTATCACGAATCGATTGCGGAACTGTTCGCCCCCACGCGCCGCAAGCCGGTGGTGAGCGAGGAGCACGACAGCGTGACCAGCCTGATCGCGGCCGTGGAATCGGGCCGGGGCGTGGCCATCGTCACCGAAAGCCTGCGTTGCATGGTGGGCGAACGCCTGCAACTTCGACCCATTTCACCCACGCCAAAATCATTTTGCGTCGGGATGATCGCCAGTCCGCGCTGCCAGCACCCGGCCTTGAAGAGTTTTCTTGTGACGGTTTCCAACTCCGTCCGGTAGCGGGGGAAAAAACGGACACACCGCAGATGAACGCGGATAGACACGGATAAGGAAAGAGGCCTTGCCGACCGATCTGATTCCGAACTGCGGACGAACAGGAACCCACGCTATGGCTGGGGTGCGCCGTAACCCGACATTATTTCGGCGACTGGCTCTTCAGAATGCCGAACGGGAACAACGCCAGAAAAAGCAACGCAGCCGTCAATGCAGCAAACAGCCACATCTGTGATCCAGCGAATTGCGCGGCATAATCTGCGGCCGCTGTGAACCCCGGCGGTAGTTGTCCTGCGTTCGCGATGCCAAATTGGCGCACCCCTTCTTCGATAACCACCCGCCTCATGGCCATCAGTGAAGTGAAGTGCAGCAGGGCGATTCCTCCGAGGGCCATGACGCTCACCACCCGAACGCCGTACGCACGGCGGAAAACAAACGGCAAAATTACCGTCACCAGAATCAGAAGGAAGATTGAAATTTGCATGCTCATCGACCGGGCTTGTTCAATCAGACGGCATAGTCGGTGGCTCGTTCCTCACCACCGTCATACCCTTTATTGTTCGGCGAATAACTCATGACCTCCCCTGTGACTTTTTCAGAAAAGCCTTTTCTCTCCGAGTCCAAAGATAGTCGCCGTAAAGCCAGCGAAAGATCAGGAATCCTGGAACATACATGAATGCCAAGAGCACATCTCGTGGCTCCATGAGCCAGACGCCCAACGTGAATAAAGCAACCCCGAGCGGCAACCCACGAAGTAGAACCCCTCGCGTAATGATGAAATGCCGACGGCCACGCTGCCGTATGCTCGCCCAAGATTTCATATTGCCAGAAAGAGTCATGCGCGTGCCTCTGTCGCCGAACGCCAGAACTCACACACGCTGGACCAAAACGCGTTGACCACGAAGCGGAACTGCGACGGCCATCCGGCGTTGTGTGCAGTGACCTGGTTATACTTTCTCTCACTGGTGCTCATAAACGCCCCACTTGAGCGGTCTCCAACTCTTCTGATCACTTGTAAGCGGAAACGTGTCAGGCCAAGAAAGCTCCGCATCAGAAATCAGGTAACCCTTCTGGCTGTCCAAGTCCTCATGCCGAAAATAGTGAAATCCGTCCCTGCTGCCGACATAGTAACACAAGCTCACCTTTGGCTCACGCCAGTGGGTCTTCAAGTGCTCTAACCCTGTACGAGTGACCGTCTGCGGGTTGGCACAACCCACGAGCAACAGCAGGAGAATGATGGCGAGGCTACGCAGCATAACAGTCATGTTGGGCCAAACTCAGACCGACGGATTACTGAAAGCGTCGGCCCTCAGCATTCTCATGATGGGCTGCACGATAGTGATGTGCACAGACGGGGCAAGTCATTGGTTTTTAACACGATCATTTTCAGAGCACCAACGGTGCGGTTTCATACCAGCCCGGGACAACGCCCCAGGTCAGGTCCCGGATCTGGGGAAGCCCTGAAGGGGCGGCTTAACTTTCCTCCATTCGATAATTCGCCCTGTCAGGGCTCCACGGGAATCACGGCCATTCCCGAGGCGATGCCCCGGGCTGATATGGTGCGGGCCGTTGGCCCTTCAATTCTTTGAGGGCACTCGGCGTGGAGGATTCATTCGCGTTCGTTTTCTTAATCGCTGGTCTCGCGACCATCGCCCCGCTAGTTTCCCGCCCCGTGATTAATTTCCTCGATCCCACGACGGAGACTGGCGGCACCGATCTGGTGCGGCAGGTTGAGGACATTTTTTCACCAAGCGGTCTGCTGTCGAAGGCGAACAATTACGAGTATCGACCACAGCAGCAACAGATGGCGGTGGCCGTCGCCAGTGCGTTGCAGAATCGCGAACACCTGATCGTCGAGGCGGGCACGGGCGTCGGCAAGAGCCTCGCGTACCTGATTCCGTCGATCCTGTTCGCGTTGGCCGAGGGCAAGAAGGCGGTGATCTGCACGCACACGATCAATTTACAGGAGCAATTGTCGGAGAAGGACCTACCGATGCTGGCGGCGGTGCTGCCGGTGAAGTTTCAGTTCACGATGTTGAAGGGTCGCGGCAATTACCTGTGCTCGCGCCGGTTGCACAAGGCGATGCAACAGGCGGACAGCCTGTTCACCTCGTCCGAAGTGAACGAACTGCAGCGCATCTACGAGTGGTCGAAGGAGACGAAGGACGGTAGCCTGTCGGATTTCGATGTCGAACCGGCGATCAAGGTGTGGACGCAGGTGTGCAGCGAGCGGGGGATGTGTTCGCCGAAGATTTGCGGGTATCAATCGGAGTTCGGGAAGCAGAACGGGATTTGTTTCTTTCAACGGGCGCGCAACCGCATCCTGTCGTCGGAGGTCATCGTGTTGAACCACACGTTGTTCTTCACGTTGCTCAGCGGGGTGGATGAGGAGCAGGAGGGCGGGATTCTGTTCAAGAACGACTTCGTGATCTTCGACGAGGCGCACACGGTTGAACAAGTGGCGTCAAAGCATATTGGACTGAAGGTGAGCAGCGGGCAGGTGCGCTGGTCGCTGAACCGGTTGTGGAATCCGAAGTCTGAGAAGGGTTTGCTCGCGACGTTACGCGCGGGCGGTGCGGTGAAGCTCGTGGCGGACGTGCTCAGCGTGAGCGACAGTTTCTTTCATGAAGTGGAGTCCGCATGTGAGGAAATTCAATCGAAACCAGTCACCACGCCGCGAATTGGTGGCGGTGATTCGTCGCGGCGATGGACGGAACTGCGCATCCGCCGACCGGAATTGGTCGAGGACTCGTTGACCCTGCCGATTCAACGCCTGCGCGAAACGGTCAGTGAGTTGATCAAGACGGCCGAAGACAAGGACACCGGCCAGGAATTGGTAGAGTGCAACCGTCGGCTGGCCGAGTTGCGCGAGGAATTGATTCTGTTTTTGAGTCAGGACCGCGATGACATGGTTTATTGGGTTGAACGAACAGGCAAGGAGCACCAGACGATTGCCTTGAACGCAGCACCGATTGATATTGCCGAGTATTTGCGGCGGCGTTTGTTCGAAAGCGACACCTCGGTGATCATGACCAGCGCCACGCTGGCGACGAAGGGGGACGTAGGACAGGCTTCCAGTTTGTCTCGTGGCGGTGCCGCAAGCGCAGTATCGCCGCACAAAGCTGACGCCAAGGATCACGCGCAAGCAACGGGAGCGTCGCAAGACGTTGTTTCGCCACTGGCTTCGGCTAAGACAGGCAGGATGCCTGTCCTACGTCGGGCCCGCACCACGCCTCTGGCTTACGTGGCGAATCGCGTGGGTGCTGGTGATATTCCGGGCCTGCAGGTTGGTTCACCGTTCGATTATGAACAGCAGATGCGCCTGTTCGTGGCGGGCAAGATGCCGGATCCGCGCGATTCGGCTTACAAAGAGGCGTTAATCAAGTGGATCGAACATTTCATCCGGCAAACCCACGGCAAGGCGTTCGTCTTGTTTACCAATTACCGTCTGATGCAGGAAGTTGCCGAGCGAATGCAGCCGTTCTTCGATGAGATCGGGATCGCGTGCTTCGTGCAGGGCACCGGCACGCCGAGATCGACGATGCTGGAGGAGTTCAAACAAGATACGGACTCGGTGCTCTTCGGCACGGACAGTTTCTGGCAGGGAGTGGATGTTCCGGGAGAGGCGTTGAGCAATGTCATCATCACGCGACTGCCGTTTGCGGTGCCGGATCATCCGTTGATCGAGGCGCGGATCGAGGACATCGAGGCAAAGGGCGGCAATTCGTTCAGCGAATTCTCATTGCCGGAGGCCGTATTGAAGTTTCGTCAGGGCGTCGGCCGTTTGATCCGCACGCAAACCGACCGCGGCATCGTCGTGATCCTCGACAACCGCGTGCTGAACAAGCGCTACGGGCAGACGTTCCTCGATGCGTTGCCGAAGTGCCCGATGGAAGTCGTCTAGCGACGTGTGGTGCGAACCCGGACACGGTTGTTTAACCACAGATCGACGCAGATGAACACTGATGGGCAGGCGCGTTATAACCGGCACGCCGCTCAACTGGTGAGTGACGTCTGGACCGTCCGCCGAATCGGAACAAGTGCGTCTGTCTTCGCGTGCTTCTGTTCGATGCCAGCGACGATTCCAGGTAGAAATCTCCCGTTGACGCGTTGGGTTTCGTGTTTTCATATCGCCTCACGAGGTCGGCAACAACGTTTCCGGCCTTCATTGAACTGAACTTGATCATCTCACTACTTGAAATTCTATGAACCTGGACTCGCTCTACTCTGAACTCACGTTGCCAACGAAAAAGAAGCTGGCACTCATCGTCCTCGACGGCATCGGGGACATCGCCACGAAGCAGCAAGGCTACCTCACGCCGCTCGAAGCCGCGAACACACCGAACCTCGACAAGCTTGCCAAAGATTCCGCACAAGGCCGCATGACGCCCGTCGCGCCGGGCATCACCCCGGGCAGCGGACCCGGCCACCTCGCGTTGTTCGGTTATGATCCGATCGAAGTGCAGGTCGGTCGCGGTGTGATCGAATCGCTCGGTCTGGGAATCGAACTGAAGGCGGGCGACGTCGCCGCGCGGGCGAACTTCTGTACGCTGGACAAAAAAGGCATCGTCACCGACCGCCGCGCCGGTCGTATCGAGACTGAAGTGTGCGAAAAGCTGTGCGCGATGCTGGCCAAGAAGGTGAAGAAGATCGGTGACACGCAGGTCATCATCAAGCCGGGCAAGGGCCATCGCTTCGTCGTCATCTTTCGCGGCAAAGGAATGGAAGGGCCGTTGACCGATGCCGACCCGCATCGCGAAGGCAAACCGATCCCGACGGTTGCTCCCGTGAACCCGAAATCGGCCAAGGCAAAGAAGGCAGCCAAGCTGATCGCGGACTTCTACAAAGTCGCATTGCCGGTCATCAAAAACGAACAGCCGGCGAACGGTTTCCTCATGCGGGGCATCGCGCATCAGCCTGATATTCAGTTGTTTGAGGATCGTTATAAGCTGAAGCCGGCCTGCATCGCGGTGTATCCGATGTACAAGGGGCTGGCGCAGCTGGTCGGCATGACGAAGATCGAAGGAGCGCAGACGATCAAGGAACAGTTCGAAACGTATTTGAACGAGTACGACAACTACGATTTCTTCTTCATCCACTACAAGTACCCCGACATGTACGGTGAGGATGGAAACTTCGATGCGAAGCGGAAGGCGATCGAGGAGTTTGATGAAGCGTTACCGATCTTGATGAACAAGTTGCCCGACGTTCTTGTCATCACTGGTGATCATTCAACGCCATGTAAAGTCGCAGGTCACTCATGGCATCCACAACCGGTGATGATTCGATCCGAGTTCAGTGGTGCCGACAAACTGGATCGCTTCACGGAGACCGGCGCGAACCTCGGATCACTCGGTGTGTTCGATGCAAAATTCTTGATGCGACACATGCAGGCGAACGCGATGATGTTCGACAAGTACGGTGCGTGATCGATGACGAATTGCATCGTGTGTAGAGTGCTTCATGAACACAAAAAGTGTTCGCGACGTTTACATCGAGCTGTTGAAATACAAAAAAAATGTTTGTCATAATTTTTTTTTACCTCTAAGAAACAATCCCGATGAACCACATACGAAGAACGGAGGTGAAGTACTGTGCCAGCTAAGAAAAAAGCAGTGAAAAAAAAAGCAGTGAAAAAGAAAGCCGCAGCTAAACAAGCAGCTCCTAAAAAAGCCGTGAAAAAGAAAGCCGCAGCGAAGAAGGCAGCTCCTAAAAAAGCAGCCGCCAAGAAGAAGAAGAAGTAGTAGTTTGGACTTCACCTCAACGCCAGGATGGCCCGGTTAAATTCGGATCCCATCCTGGCGCTTTTTTTATCATCAGATCATGACGCCATGCCGACTCTAGTTTTTGACATCGAAACGTCCGCGCTTCCCATCGATCAGTTTGACGAAGGACAACAGGAATATCTTTTTCGCGCGGCGGACAAACTGCCCGATGAAGAATCGCGCCTCGCGAAGCGTGAAGAGATCGAACGCTTCATGGCCCTCTGGCCGTTCACCTCGCAGTGCGTGTGCATCGCGATGATCAACGCCGAGACCGAACGCGGTCAGGTCCTCTACGTTTCAGAGGAGTTTGAAGAGGAGCATGAGGAAACCGGTCCGGTGAAGTTTGTTCCCTGCATGGACGAGGGCGACCTGCTCACGGCGTTCTGGGACACGATGAAACACTACGAACACGTGGTGACCTTCAACGGCCGCGGCTTTGATGTGCCCTTCCTTTATCTTCGATCCGCCCTGTTAAACGTCCCAATTTCGCGAAAAGACTGGCTTGGATACCGGTTTGCGACGGAGCCGCATTGTGATCTGGCTCAACAACTTTCGTTCTACAACGTCAGCGGCAGGGATGGTGCCGCGCGCCAGTTTAACCTGGATTTCTACTGCAAATGCTTCGGCATCGAATCGCCAAAAAGCGCCGGCGTAACCGGCATGGATGTCGGCCGGTTGATGGAGGAAAAGGCGTACCGCGCCATCGCGGAATACTGCGTGCGGGACGTCGATGCGACGTTGAAGCTCTATCGCATCTGGAAAGAACGTTTGAGCGGCATCAAGTAGTCCGTCATGAGCGATCAATTCGACACCCGCCCGCTGATCCTGTTCGCCGTCAAGGAGGAGGCCGCCCACTTCGAAGACGCGACGGTCGAGACGCTCATCTGCGGAATGGGCAAACAGAACGCCGCCGCATCGATCACGAAAGTTCTCTCCCGACGTCAGCCACAGTTTGTCATCACCAGCGGATTTGCCGGCGGGTTGAATGAAGCGCTTCGAAACGGCGACGTGGTTGGTGATTGGGATGCTGAATTTCCTCTTTCATCGGCGCTTGAGGATGGCGGCGTGAAGCGCGTGTCGTTTCATTGCGCCGACCGGGTCGCGATCACTCGCGAAGAAAAGAGTTCGTTGCGGAAGAGCACACGAAAGGACGCGGTGGAAATGGAATCGGGAGTGATCCGCGAAATTTGTCAGAGTAGAAACATTCATTCAGCCACCGTGCGAGTTGTCTCCGACAGCGCGGGTGAAGACCTGCCACTGGATTTCAACCGGTTGCTGAACGCCGATCACACGATGAATTTTGTGAAGCTCACCGGCGCATTGATTAAAGCGCCATGGAAGATCCCGAGGCTCATCCAGTTTTCCGGCAAAGTGAAATTTGCGGCCAAGGAATTGGGAAGTGTGCTCGGCGATGTCTTGAAAGACGCCGAAACGCCCGGGAGATCGTAGGGGATCTTGTGCAGACCGGAGCCATTCACCGTCGCCACCCTGCGACAAGACGAACCCTGCGCCTCCCGGCGCATGATTCGCCACGTTGTTCTGGCAGTCCAGACCAGTCATCGCCGGGTCATGATGCGAAGTTCGGTGCGAATTATTATGGCGGCCAACTCACCTTGTTTGACATAAGCTACGGTCACAGGCTCCACCAATTGCGTCGCCGTGGAGGCCATGCACAGCGTGGTGGTTTTCATTCCGATGTTCGTCGCCTGGCAATGGTTGACTGCGGTCAAGACCAACGGCACGGACTATCTCGTTCTGACATTCAAACGGCAGCTCGCGGCGACGAACCTCAGCTTCACCGTGGAATCCTCAGCCGATCTCCTAAACTGGGTAACCGGTTCCAGTTACTCTCCGGCCGGCAACACGCCGGACACGGCGATCACCCGCGAAGTGAACCGCGCCGGGGCCCCCATCGAAACCATCACGGTGCTCGAGCAACTTCCGATGAGTGAGGGAACGAACCGGTTCATGCGCGTGCGCATCTCCAGGCCGTAATTTGCGCGGGGCTGCGAGACTGCGGTCCCGCGACTGGCCGACGGGACGGTTGTAGCGTCGGCTTTCCAACCGGCTCGGGGGAGGAAGAGGTTTACGCGAATTGCGCTAATTTTCACGAATGAGGAAAATGGTTTCGGTGTCGCCTGAAACGGAGGACAGGTTTTCAACCTGTCTCGGGCGCGGCAAAAGCCGTTGGTCCTTAACCGACCGGTTGTTCGGCGTGGTGACTTATGAAATCCAAAATGAAAGCGTCATCCATAGGGAGCTTTGCCATGGGGTACACAAGAACAACGCTTGTCCTCCCGAGGCAACAAACGCGCCTTCTCCCTCTTGCCAGTCCACAACAAAAATGCCCGGTGCGATGCAAATGGAACGTATGATACGTGCTGGATGCTCATTCTTTTGAATGTTCGAGGCATCCAATACCATCTGGGTCCTGCCCGGATATAGAAAGATCGCGGACATGAGCCATTCGAGCACGTAGACTTGGACGACGCGGACGAGGACTGCGTGTTTTGTATGGCATCGCCGAACGCTTAGACGATGGATGACGGGTGTCGGCCCGCTTCCATCGACAAGATTGATGTTTTAGTTTTCATGTTCACTTCCGAACCGGCGAGGCTTGCTCGCCATTCTCATCAATCGGATTGGTGGTGCAGTCCTTACGTTTGCGAATCTTGAAACAATAAATGCCTCCCACAAATCCGAAAATTGATCCAACTACAACGCCAGCGAACGGGCTAACCCAACCAACTGAAACCGGCAACCAGGGTGGAGGCCATCTATAGTAAGCTCCACCGCCAGACCAACTGACAAAGTGTGTCTCTAAAGCAACTTGGATGTAGGGTGCCGTCACAAGTGCGAATCCAACCAACGAACCAAGGCTCCCTGCCAACAAATATCCTCCCTGTTTTTGGTCATATTTCCAGCGCAGTACCGCACCCAGAACAAAAACCGGTAGAAAAATCACGCACCAAAACAGTATACAGAACTCGAACGACAATAAGTAAAATCCGAATGGATCGTAGTTCATGTGTTTTCAACACCAACACCGAGACCAGCGATGGAGGTGCAGCGCGGAACCGGAATTCGCCGAGTCGATTTGTTGTTAACCTGCTTGTGTGGTCCTCCGACAAAACTCTCGGCCCCACGTCGCTGCAACCAGTGCAGCCGCAAACGGACAGAGACCAATAAAAACGAGAAGCACAAGCACCGCAGGGCCTGAGTAGTTCTCGCTCCGAATAGTGCCGAAAATTTTCCAAGCGTGATAAAAGCCAAACACGAGATACGCCGTGACAGCACGTGGTAGCGCCCACCGAAGACGCCACCAAAACAGAACTGTCGTGAGGATAAGCGCAGCGGCGCTCGCAACGAGGAAAGTCTGCTCCGTCGGCAACCATTCTTGGTCAGTCGCGCCGAGCATGGCGAGCGGCTCAAAGGCGCAAAGTACTGTGCCCACTGTCAGAAGAATGATGACTATCTTTTTGACCATGCGCGACGCTGCATATCGGCTAACAATTTAATCAGCGCGGTTGAACCGCGCTGATCCCGGAAAGACTTCATCCGCTCAACAACGAGTTGGGTTCCTCTCTCCGGGTTCATGTTAATTGGGCTACCCCCATGTGTTCCTCCTGTCAATCAGCACGTTGTATCAGGACGCATTTTAAAGTGTGGGGCAAGGTGGAGTGAGTTCTCCGAACGAACTTTGAGCGCAAGGGGCGTGCTCAATTCTCCGGCTTTCTCTCGCCTGTGTCCCAAGCCCTTTGACGGTTCGCCGGTTTCTCCATGCGGGACGGAACAGGATTCAGAGGTTTCCACAAGACATCGCAGGCTCGTTCGGAGGCCGAAGGTCGGCTTCCCGTCGCCCACCTTTCGGCATCCGGGGTATCCGGTTGACCCTCGCTTTCAAACACATCCGTTGCAGCAGCGTTTTGGATTGCGGTCTCAGACGGGAGCACGCGATTAAACCACGAATGCACACGAATAGACACCAATGGGGACGCGATCATCGGCCGCTGATGGGCAAGACCATCCCGCCCGCCGGATGGTACCTTTCGCCGAGTAGCCAAAAGATTGCCGGGGCTTTCTGGATTCGTGCCCATTGGTGTTTATTCGTGGTTTTCTACTGCATCCTTCCCGCTGAGTGCCGCTCAGTCCACGGCGGTTCATCCGCCGAGCATCGCTGAATCACCGGCGAGTTTGGAATGTATTGAATGCGGAACGCTGCAGATCGGCGGGAACCGGCTGGTCATCGGGCTGGTGAAGCGGGTTCACGTCCGCGACGAGTTGATCGATGAGAAGAGGCTCCGGATTCGCAGCGAGCTGTTCCATGCCGTCGGCCGCATGGCCAGTCCGCATTGGTATTGCCGGACGCGGGACCACTTTGAAATGATACGACCGAGTTGAAGATTTGAAGGCAGGGCCGCGCGTGCCCTGCCTTCACAATCGAGACTATTTCTTAACGTCGAGCGGGCGGATCTTGATGTTGCGGAAGGAGACTTCTCCGTGGTCTCCCTGGAGCGCGAGCCGACCGCTGCCTGACTTCGCGAAACCGGGCATCGTTCCAAATTTGCTCTTTGCGACGCGCGCGTTGAAATCTTCGCTGCCGATCACGTACTCGACGTATTTCGTGCCGTTCATTTCATGCACGCAGCCGTCGGGACTGATGATGACGCGCAGGTGATTCCATTCGCCGGCACCCTTGGTGGTGTCGAGGGTCTTGCCGGTCTTCGAATCGATCGGCGGCTGATACAGTGCGTAGAGCCAGCCGGCCTTCTGCGGATCAGTGGCAAAGGCATTGTCTTCGAGCTGAATCTCCGGCCCGGTCTGCCAGGGCGAACTTCCTTCGTCGGTGACATGATACATGATGCCGCTGTTCGCCCCCTTGGCCATCTTGAAATCGATCTGTAATTCAAACGCGCCGAACTGCTCAGCTGTCACGATGTCCCCGGCGTTGTGCGGGTCCACACACACCAGCAGCCCGTCCTTGACCTGCCAGCCGGGCTTGATGTCGCTTTTCTTGAAGTTGCTCCAGCAGTTCAGCGACTTGCCGTCAAACAGCAGTTTCCAACCGGCGGCTTTTTCTACGGCGGTGAGCGTGTTATCCGCGGCGCGGGCCGGAGAGAGCCCGAGTGAAATCGTGAGGGTGGCAAGTGCCAGTAATGTTTGGGGTTTCATAAGTGGGACAGGTTATCGGAATTGTTTCCGGAGACAATCGTTTTCAGCGTGAGAACAAACGGCCACTATCGGAACGCCCGTTCCTGCCGCCGGATTCCGAACCCTGACTCGGCGCTCCATTTTCAGACAGGCTCTTAAGGGAATTCATTGGATGACAAACCAGTTCATTCCCTGAGCAGGAACCTCCACCGGCAACTCGATCGAATAATCGCGGTCCAGTTTGAACTGCTGCGGATTTTTTCCCTGCTCCAGGATCTGGGCTGTATCCGTCAGGCCGGTGTAATAAAGGTTCACGCGCAGAGTCTTCTTCACCGGCTCGTTAAGTGGATTGAACACCACCAGCATGCCCTTTTCTGGTAACTCCGGATTGGCGTGCAGCATCCAGTCGAGATCGCGCGCATCGGCGCGTCGACCATGAATCAAATCACTCTCCAAAATGTCGCGATGGGCTTTGAACCAGTCGACCTTGGATCTGACCATCGCCTCCGTGCGATCGGTGTCAAACAGCCGGGGACCGCGGTAACACGCCTGCACGCCGAGCGCCAGATTGCTTTCAATCATGCGCGCGTAATGATCCAGATGCTCGTCCAACGGCTCGATGGTCGCGGCCGCGCCGCCGCCCTGGTACTCGGTCAGCGGCACAAACATCCAGCCCATGCTCGGAGTCTTCTGCCAGGTGCCGTCATAAATGTTCTGACGCGTGTGGATCACCTGCTGCGCCCGTGGCAACGACCAGTTCACTTCTCGATACCCCATGCCCGTCTTGGTGGAGCCGGAGAGAAAGTAATGATCCGGCACATTGAGATAAAAACCCTGCGCACGGCACCACTGGTAAAAATCGGTGATCTCGCGCCACTGGTTCCAACGGGAATCCGCGAGCCCGTGATGACCCGGATGTTGTTCGCTGGCACAGACGTCGCCGGGATACGAGCCGTCATGCTCCAGCAAAGTGAAGCCACTTTCCCGATGAAATTCGTAGAGGCGCCGGAAGTAGTTCGTCCCCCAACTGCTCTCGAGACACGGCGAATTGCCAAAGGCCGGCTTTTCTCCTTCAGGCATGACCACATCATTGCCGCCGCCCACGCTTCGTGACGCGAGCAACGAGTAACTGCCGATCTCGATGCCCTTGCTGTGCGCGTAGCGGGCCCAGCTCTGCGCCTGCTCAAGGGTGGCGGGCTGTTCGTTTTCCATGTTGAAACCGCTGCCAAAGCTCAGGATCAACATCTCAAAACCGACCGACGCGCATTGATCAATCGCATTCGTCACCACGCTGCCCTTGGACGAAACCAGATGCATCATCAGCGGGTTCTCCGTCGTCCACGGCGCGATGACGCGATACATCTTGCGCATGGCCAGACCGCACCGTTCGCGGTCCGTGCTGTCGAACGGCAGCACCCACGCACGAAACGACTCGAACGTGCCGCCGGGAGCGATGTCCTGTGCCGGACCGAGGTCGGGACCGACGTCGAGTAGGCAGGGCGTTTTCTTCTCGTAGTTCACTTGCGTGGCAAAATCCGGATCGGGCAGCCAGCGATAGGAACGACGATTGGCACCGGCAGCCATCATACCGCCGAACGCCATGTCGGTCTCGACGTGGAGGTTTGGAGGGTTCCGACCTTCACTGAGTTTATCCACTTCGGCGGTTCGTTCGACCACCGCGAGCACTTCGCTGGAGAAACGATCCACCCGCACGATCTTGTCAGTTCCATTCGAGACCGTGATCCATTTGCTGTAACACGGCAGACCGTCGTACAACTCGTAGTGAACCGAGACGCGAATATCCGGGGCTGCTGTTCCGTCCGCCGTCGCCGGCATGGCAAAATCGAGCCGCAGCGTCGCACCCTCCGGCGGCCATTTCACGTCCGGTGCCTGATGCCGCACCTGCTTCCACGCGAACCGCTCCGTGGGCTGGCCGATCTCGTAGCCGACAAAGCGAAACGCCGCCGGATCCGCCGTCAGCTGTTCGATCCATTCCGGACGGAGAAACGCGTAATTGGGCTGGCCCTTCAGTCCGCCGATCTCGAAGCGTTGCCCATCGATCTCCACAATCGCTTCCGGCTTCACACCGCGCAGCAACGACTCCCCGGTGGTCAGCTGATCGAGGGCCACCGTCGCCGCGTTGGGCTGCAACCGGATCACGCGGCGAAGCAGACCATTGTTCAACTCGATCTCCCTGCCGTCGTCGCTGACGGATACCCCCGCTTTGAACGGAGATGGATCGATCAACCAATCCTTCGAAGGTGTCGCGCGGCTTTGCGCAACGAAGGTGACGGACAGCAGTGCCGCGATGAACGTTCGCAACGCGCGGACAAACCGGTGGGGGAGATGAGTAAAAAGAGGCATGAACAGAACTTTCACGTTCGACCGGTCGGCCGCCAGCATCTATTCAAGAATCCTCACACGGAACTCGAATTTCCGGACAGGGGAAACGGCGAGGAGAGCGATCCCTGCCCGGGTTCTTGTCGTGGGATTTCAAACTGGGCCAAAGCCTTCCCGGTCCGCATCATCAGGGATGCCCTCGGCGCCATCGTCCAATCGCTCGCGATTGCTTTTTGCCCTGCTCTATCTGGGTGAGGGCGCGCCGATCGGTTTCATCTGGTGGGCGCTGCCAACGTGGCTGCGGTCGCAAGGTCTGCCGATTGAACAAATCACGGCGCTGACCGCCGTGCTGGTGCTTCCGTGGGTGGGAAAATTTCTGTGGGCGCCGCTGATCGACCGGATACGCGATACCCGTCGCGGGCTGCGCGGTTGCATCGTCATCGCCCAGCTCACGATGGGAGCGACGTTGCTGCCGCTGACCTGGCTCAATCTGTCCGAGCAGTTTGAGATCATCCGCAACCTGCTGATTCTCCACGCCTTCGCCGCCGCAACACAGGATGTGGCGGTGGATGCGCTGGCCCTGCGCATTGTTCCCGTGGCGGATCGCGGCCGGCTCAACGGCGGGATGCAGGCGGGAATGTTGATTGGGCGCAGCGTGTTCGGCGGCGGCGCGCTGGTGCTGTCGGTTTCTCTCGGCTGGCCGTTACTCATTTACTGCCTCGTCGGCTGCGTCTGGCTTTCAACGGTGGCCGTGCTCTTCATGCGAAACGTCGAGGCCATTCCGGTTGAATCACCGTCGCCGCGTAGCCGGTCCGGTTTTTTGTTGATTCTCCGGAGACGGTCGGTCTGGGTCGGCCTCCTGTTTGCCGGAACCGCGGGCGCGGCCTACGAAGCGGCGGGCGTGTTGTGCGGTCCAATGCTGGTGGATCGCGGTGTGCCAACGGACACGGTGGGCTGGCTGTTCGGCATTCCGGTGGTCGGCGCGACCATCATTGGCGGGCTGCTCGGCGGCGTGTTCTCGGATCGGGTGGGACGCAATCGGCTGATCGGCGCCGGGATCGTCGGCTTCGCAGCGATGGTTCTGTTGCTGGGCGGTTTGAACTCACGCCCGGCAGTCGCGCCCATGGCGTTTTTCGTCGTGTTAACGGGGCTTTATTTTTGCATCGGCGTATTCACGGTTGCTTCGTACGCGCTCTTCATGGAATTGAGCCGTCCGCCGCTGGCCGCCACGCAATTCAGCGGATTCATGTCGGCGACCAACGGATGCGAAGCGTGGGCCAGCTGGCTGGGCGGATTAATCGTCAGCCGGTTCGATTACGGGATGGCGTTTGTGGTGATGAGTGTCCTTTCGCTCGCCGCACTCCCGTTGTTGCGATGGCTGAAACCTGACAATGAAGAGCCGGACGGAACGTAATCAATCTGGATTTAAGGCCCTTCTTTTGCTTGGATCGCCGACAATGAAATCCGACCGTCTGAACTGTCCGAATCATGGGCACGGTTTTGCATCGCTCTTCCAGAAGGTTGGTTTGACCCTCCACCGATTTCTCGTGATGGCATGGTTGGTTTTCTCATCAGCCACAGTCAGCGCCGCCACCTACGACGTCGGTCCCGCGCAACCGCTGGCCACGCCTTCTGATGTGCCGTGGGAATCGCTGGTCGCCGGGGATGTGGTGAACATTCATTGGCAGGCGACGCCCTACAAAAACAAGTGGGTGATCAACCGACAGGGAACGGAATCCGAACCGATCATCGTTCGCGGTGTTCCCGGACCGAGCGGTGAGTTGCCGGTGATCGACGGGAACGGCGCGACGACCCGGCTCGCGCTGAACTATTGGAGCGAGACGCGCGGCGTGATCAAGGTCGGCGGGGCGAGCATTCCGTCCGATGACGGCGCGGCGTACGTGATCATCGAGAATCTGGAGATCCGCAGCGGCCGGCCACCCTACAGTTTCACCGACGACAGCGGGAGTGTTCAGAATTATCCGAACAACGCGGCCTCGATCTTCGTGGAGAAGGGCGATCATATCACGATTCGAAACTGCACCCTGCACGACAGCGGCAACGGTTTATTCGTCTCTCATGAATCGAGGAATGTGCTGGTCGACGGAAACTACATTTACGACAACGGAAACATCGGCAGCTTTTACGAGCACAATAGTTACACAGCGGCGGCGGGAATCACGTTTCAGTTCAATCACTACGGACCGCTTCGGGAAGGATGCTCGGGAAACAACTTGAAAGATCGTTCGGCCGGGCTGGTCGTTCGCTACAACTGGATCGAGAGCGGCAACCGGCAGCTGGATCTTGTGGATGCCGAGGACAGCGTCGCGCTGCAGCAGGATCCGCGTTACCGCACGACCTACGTTTATGGAAACGTGCTCGTCGAGCCGGACGGGTCGGGCAATCGCCAGATCGTTCACTACGGTGGGGACAGTGGAAACACTGCGGCTTATCGGAAGGGCACGCTGCATTTTTATCACAACACGATCATCTCCACGCGCACGGGGCGGACGACGCTATTCCGACTTTCTACGGATGATGAATCAGCGGACTGCCGGAACAACATCATCTTAGCAACCGACAACGGGAATCAGCTCGAACTGCTTTCCAGCGCCGGCGCGCTGACATTCAAGCACAACTGGTTGAAGCCGGGCCGCGCGGTTTCGTTTGACGGCGGAGCGACAGGCGTCGTGACCGACGACGGATCGAACCTCACCGGAACCGATCCGGGATTTCTTTCGTTCGCGAAACAAAACTTCAAACTGCTCGCCACATCGCCGTGCTTGAATGCCGCGACGAACGTGAACGGTTCCATTCCGAACGAACACGCCGTCAGCAATTCCTATTTGAAGCATCAGAAAAGCGAACCGCGAAAGGCCGTCGGATCGCTGGCCATCGGGGCGTACGAATTCTCGCCGTTCGATGCGTGGTGGGGGGGTCATTTTCCAAATGACTTCGATAATTTCCTCGTGAGCGGCGAAGCGGCAGACCCGGATGTCGATGATCTTTCAAACCTAGTCGAGTACGCGTTTGATCTCGATCCAAACGTGCAAACAACCGTGGGTTTTCCAACTCCTGTCGTGCTCCCGATCAACGGGCAGGATTACCTGGCGGTCCAGTTTCAGCGGCGCGAACCGCCAAGCGAACTGGTCTATTTGACCCGCGCTACGGACAATTTCACAACCTGGTTTCCGGGTTGCGAGTATTCCGATTCGCTGCTCCTCAACGCGACCGCGCATACGACGGACGCGAGCGACGAGGTTTGGACACGAGTCCGGTTGAATTTCCCCATTCAACCCAGCGGCAAGGCTTTCATCGCCATCGATGTCTGGCGGGATTGAACCACGCTTACGCATCATCGCGACCGGGCCGCCCGGGGGGGTGGCGCCCTACTTCACCCAATCTTTTTTCTCGATGATTTTGCCTTCCCAGACAGCGGTGTCGGTGGCTGGATCGTAAGTCAATATTCGATGCGCGCTGCCCGGTGCAGGCGGCACGTCGACCTTGGGCAACCACTTCCGATGTTCCGCGACAATCGTGGCATACTTAGGATCGCCGACGAGATTGTCGAACTCCTGCGGATCGTTTTGCATGTCGTAAAACTCCTCGGTGCCGTCAGCGTATTGAATGAAGCGCCAACGCTCCGTGCGTACCGTGTGATTCCCTTGATTGTGTGAGGTGATGGCCGGCCACGGGCGTTTGGCATTGGCGTCTCTCAGTTGGGGGACAAGGCTGTGGCCTTCGAGTCCCCCGATGGGCGGCAGATCGAGCAGTGCGTTCAACGTTGGATAAATATCCAGCAGTTCAACCGGTTGACGGCAGACTTCACCTTTGTTGATTCCGGGCCCGGCAAAAATGAGAGGGACATGTGTGGACCGTTCCCAAAGCGTGTTCTTGCCGGTGATCAGTTTTTCTCCGAGATGATAACCGTGATCGGACCATAGGATGACGATGGTGTTGTTCGCGTAATCACTTTCCTCAAGCGCATCAAGTACGCGGCCGACCTGTGAATCGACGAAGCTGATACACGCGAGGTAGGCGCGAACGAGGGGTTTCCATTGATCGATGGATTCGCACCAGCTGAGTCGCGGTTCGGGCAGATCCCAGTTCAAGTACCAGGAGAACATTGGCGTGTCATCGCGGTCGTCGCGTCGGATCTGCGGCAGAATCAGTTCGTCCTCGGGATACAGATCAAACCATTTCTGTGTCGCGAACAGGGGCACGTGCGGGAGAAAGAATCCGACCGAGAGAAAGAACGGTTCAAACCTTTCCTTGTTCAGCTGGTCAACCGCCCAGCTCGCAACTTTCCAATCTCCTTTCTCGTTGTCTTCGTGCGGGAAGGTTCCCCAGTCCATCAAAGTGTGGTTCCCGCCGGGTGTTGGCGGAATGATTTTGTGATCCGGCGTCGCACCGATTTCCGAGCCCGGTCCGAGTCCTTGAAATTCCTGGTCATTTTTCCCGCGACCGTAGCCACCGTGATAGATCTTGCCCGCGCTCATTGTCCGGTAACCGTTCGCCGCCAGTTGCTGCGGCAGGCTCACGCGATCCTCAAATTCGTCGAGATTCCGAAACCACGGGGCGAGTCCGTAAACACCTGTCGTCGTGGGCCGCAAACCGGTCATCACACTCGTGCGCGAAGGATTGCAAAGCGGCGACTGGCAATGGGCGTTGGCGAACAACGTTCCGCGTGCGGCGAGCCGGTCGATGTTTGGCGTGCGGACCTGCGGGTGTCCTTTGAGCGAGCCCACCCAGTCGTTCAGATCGTCAATGGCGATGAAGAGAATGTTGGGCTTTTCGGCCGCGTTCACTGTTTTCTGAAAGGCACCTGAGACGAGGAGGCCTCCGAGCGTGATGACCGCGATTCTGCGAAGTGGGTTTTTCATGGGATGGAGCGCAGCAGTATGGCAAAGCGCCGCCGACCAACGCAACAGTGAAGCAGTTCGTTACCGAAAAAATCCCCGCCAATTTCCGGGTTGGCAGGTTCCGGGCTTGTCGATAGGCTTTGCCTCTGTGATTGGCTTTCTGCGGTTTGTGGGAGTGATGAACGCCGCCGTATGGTTCGGTGCGGCGGTCTTTTTCACGTTCCTCGCCACAACCGTTTTTCACCAGCCCGAAATCCTGAAAGTGCTCGGCTGGAGCTACTCCGGCTGGGTGGCCCAATTTCTGTGGGCACGATACTTCGACCTTCAGTTGTGGTGCGCCGGAGTGGCGCTGCTTCATCTGGTGGCCGAGTGCGTCTATCTTGGCCGACCGCTGTCGCGGTTTCACCTGTTTCTGCTGGCCGGCCTGCTTTGCTCCAGTCTGATCGGCGGGTTCCTGTTGCAGCCCAAGGTGAAACAGCTGCATCTCGCGCGCTTCCAAAAGGACGCCACGCCGCAACAGGTCAAGTCGGCTGAGCGGGCCTATCCGGTGTGGAACGGCGTCACGCAGTTCCTCAATTACCTCACCCTGGTCGGCATCATGATCTATCTTTGGCAGGTGACCGGTCTAAACGCGCAGAACCGGTTCGGGTCCAAATTCAGAAGTTGACAATCCGCAGGCCTGATCAACTTTGATGTGTTACAGTTGCGCTCGTCGTTGGAGGCGCAGGAGAACAAAATCATGATGGAGAAACAACGAAACTATGGGTATGGAGGTCAGGATGATCGGCGCCCCCCTTCCAACGAAACCGTTCTTCACTCGGAGAGGATCCAGATCGAGCGCAAGACCTTCCTCTTCACATTGAAGGAAAACCCCCGCGGACGATTCCTGAGAATCACCGAGGACGTCGGCGGGCGGCACGACAGCATCATCATCCCCAGCACCGGATTGAAGGAGTTTGCCAAAACCCTTTCGGTCGTTGTGAAGGCCTGCCCAGAAGACCCCCCGGAACCCGGTTCGGACACCCCGCTTGAGGCCTGAACGGAATCCGCGAACCTGAATCCGGCTCGACCGCCTGTTCGAAGTCGGCCGCGCAGCACGGCCGGTGGTTTCTCTACAAGTCTTGCGGATGCTGCAAAGATCCCTAGAGTCCGTCTCCACGCGTGGAATGGATTGGATTCATCTCCCTGGGCGCCGCCGTTCTGGCGTTGTTCGCAGCGGGTGCGGTGCTGTTTCGAGTTGAAGGATCAGCGGCGGGAAAACTGTTTGCGATCGGCATGCTGCTGTTCGGAGGAGAGGCGGCCATCCACTTCGTTGCTCTTCACCAGACGACTCCGACCGCCGAGCTTCGGTGGGAGGAACTGCGCTACGTCCCGATGGCGTTTCTTCCAGGAACCTGGATTGCTTTCAGTTTGTGTTTCTCCCGGGGAAATTACCGCGAGTACCTCAGGAGCCGATCTCGACTGCTCATCCTGTTTTTCGCCGCCCCCGTCCTCATCCTCGCCCTGACCAGCAACCAGCTGCTCTATTTCAACTCCGAACAGCTGACGATTGGTTTCGGATTGGGGGCGCAGCTTCTCCAGTTCTGCTTCATCGGATCCGCGATCATCGTGTTAATGAACCTCGAACAGACCTTCCGCGCCTCAGTCGGGACACAGCGATGGAAGATCAAACTTGCGATGGTCGGCATCGGCGGGTTGTTTCTCGTCCGCGTTTACACGAGCTGCCAGCTGGTTATCGCCCGGGCGCCGGATGACTCAATGGCACTTCTGAACAGCGGGATGTTGATCCTCTCCTGTTTGCTGGTCGGGTTCTCATTGGCCCGGACGAAGGATTTTTCCATCGATCTGTACCCATCACAGGCGGCGTTGCACCGGTCCATCATCGTCATCATCATCGGTGTCTACCTCATCGTCATCGGGCTCCTGTCGAAACTGGCGATGTTCCTGGGCGGGGACGCGAACTTCCAGCTGCGCGCGCTCGTCATTCTCGTCGGTCTGATCGGTCTGGCGCTGCTGCTCATGTCCGACCGGTTGCGGGAGCGGAGCCGCGCGTGGATCAATCGGCACTTCAGCCGGCCGCATTACAACTACCGGCAGGTCTGGAGCAGCTTCACCCGCGAGACCGCCACGATCACCGGCGTCGAGAAGCTTTGCCCGGCCATCGCCAGGTGGATCTCGGACACGTTGCATGCCCTTTCCGTGACCGTCTGGCTCATCGACGACACTCGGAAGCATGTCAAACTGTGGGGATCAACCCTCGATTCCGAACTGGTGCTGCCCGATCCAGCCCAGAACGACTCGGGAACGTGGACGGTAATCGTTCAGTGCGCGATTCATTTGAAGCAGATTACCAATCTTGACCGTTCAAATGGCAAACCGGTTGAATCGCTGGCCAACATTCACCCGCGCGTTTTTCCCAATGGCGGCGATCGCCTGGCGGTGCCGTTGACCGTCGGCGACGAGAATCTGGGGATCATCATCATCGGCGATCGTGTCGACGGGGTTCCTTTCACCTCCGAAGACGAGGAGCTTCTCAAGACCGTTGCCGAGCAGGCCGCCCTCGAACTCCAGGCCATTCAACTTTCCGGCCAACTCCTGCAGGCGCGGGAGATGGAGGCCTTTCAGAACATGTCGACATTCTTCGTGCACGACCTGAAGAACACCGCCTCCAGCCTCTCGTTGATGTTGCAGAATCTTCCCCGTCACTTTGACAATCCCGAGTTCCGCGCTGATGCGTTGAGATCGATCGGGAAAAGCGTCAGCCGCATCAACCAGATAATCCAGTCGCTTTCCGCACTGCGCCGGAAGCTCGTCATCGACCCGTCCCGGGTCGATCTCGCGGACGCGCTTCCGGCCACGGCGGCGACGCTCGCCGCTGACCGGAACATCAATCTCGTTTGCGACTACCAGCCTGCCGGCGACGTCAACGTCGATGTCGAGCAGATTGACCGTGTCCTGACCAACCTGATCGTGAACGCGCACGAAGCGTCCGAACCGGGCCGGCCGATCAGGTTGTCCACCGGTCGCCATGATGGTTTCGCATTCATGGAGGTGACAGACGAAGGCGGAGGGATCAGCGAGGACTTCCTTCAACAACACCTGTTCCGCCCGTTTCAAACCACCAAGAAGCAGGGAACCGGGATTGGTCTTTACCACAGCAAGATGATCGTGGATGCTCACCACGGCAGAGTGGAAGTACAGAGCCGCCCGGGCGCGGGCACCACCTTCAGGGTTCTCCTGCCGCTGCTTGTTTCAGCCGATGAAGCCGACCGTACTGATCATTGACGACGACGAGGAAATCCGGACGCAGATGCGTTGGGGCCTCGTGGACGATCACGACCCGGTCCTCGCCGAGGACCGGACGTCAGCCCTTGAGGCGCTGGACAAACACCAGCCCTCCGTCGTGCTCCTTGATCTGGGCCTTCCGCCCCATCCAAACGCCACCACGGAAGGCTTGGCCATTCTCGACGAAATCCTCAGCCGCCAGCCCGGCACGCACGTCATCGTGATCACCGGGCAATCCGACCGGGAGCACGCCCTGAAGGCAATCGAAGCGGGTGCGTACGATTTTCTCTCCAAACCGATCGAGATGGATGAACTGAAGACTGTCCTGCGCCGCGCTTTCTTCGTTTCCGGGTTGAAACGGGAGAACCGATTGGCACCGGTCACCGCGCCTGACGAACATGTTTTCGAGGGCCTGATCGGGAACAGTCCGGCGATGAAACGCGTGTACGAGTCGATCACCAAGGTGGGCGCCGTCAACGCCCCCGTTCTTCTGCTCGGCGAAAGCGGGACCGGCAAGGAGATGGCGGCGTGTGCAATCCATCTGCGCAGTCCGAGAAAAAACATGCCGTTCATTGCGATCAACTGCGGCGCCATTCCGGAGACGCTGCTGGAAAGCGAGTTGTTCGGGCACGAGAAGGGCTCGTTCACCGGCGCGCACGCCCAACGGCGGGGTCGGGTGGAAAGCGCCGAAGGCGGAACCCTGTTCCTCGACGAAATCGGTGAGATGCCCCCCGCGCTGCAGGTCAAGCTGCTACGCTTCCTGCAGGAGAAAAAGATTGAGCGAATCGGCGGACGGATTTCCATTGACGTCGATGTGCGCATCATTGCGGCCACCAATCAGGACCTGCAGAAAAACATCGCGAACGGTGGGTTTCGTGAGGACCTTTATTTCCGGCTCGCGGTCGTCAGCATCACCATGCCCAAACTGAGCGAGCGCCCCGGGGATGTGCGACTGCTCGCGGAATCCTTCATCCAGCAATTCGCCCGGGATCACGGCAAGCCTCCGTCGAAATTTACCCAAGCGGCCATGCGTTCACTGGAACACTTCGGATGGCCCGGCAACGTGCGGGAACTTCACAACCGCATCCGCCGCGCCTTCATCATGCATGAGGGTCACAGCATCCATCCGGCGGACCTCGAACTGGCGGCCAACGAAATCCCCGAGGTGGGCAAGTCGTTGAAGGAGGCTCGTGACGAAGTGGAAAAAAAAATGATCATCGAATCACTTGCGCGCAACCAGAACAAGGTCAGCCACGCCGCCAACGATCTGGGGGTCAGCCGTCCGACTCTTTACGAGTTGATGGACAAGCACGGCCTCCGCGGTGAATAGCGCAACGCTTCCCGCCGGTCTTCATTTGTCACCGGAAACACCGGCGACTTAGCTCCGCCTCAGAGTAACGCCGTCGAATCCTCGTCGAGAAACAACGTTGCCTGCGGTGTGTTCCGCAAAGCCGAGGCCGGACATGCCGCCGTCACCGGACCCCGCAACGTCGCCTTCACCGCCTTCGCCTTCCGCTTCTCCGGGGCCACGCAGATCACCTTCGTCGCCGAGAGCAGCGCCGGAATCGTCAATGTGTAGGCGTACGGCGGCACCGCGTCCAGTGAGGGCCAGTGCTTCTCGTTCACCTGCTGCATCTTGCAGGCGTCATCGAGCCGGACCAGCTTGACCCAATGCGGATCATCGAGGTTCGCCACGTGCGGGTCATTGAATGCCAGATGACCGTTCTCTCCGATGCCCAGACAGCACAGATCGATCGGCTGCGCCCTGAGCAGACCGGTGTAACGCGCGCATTCGTCCAGCGGCAGGTCGGCCTCTCCGGTGAGATAATGGAACACTCTGGGTCCGACCTGGCTCTCCACGCGTTCTCGCATGTATCTCCGGAAACTGGCCGGATGTTCACCGTTGATTCCCAGATATTCGTCCATGTGAAACAACGTGACTTTTGACCAGTCGACCCCACCCAGTGCGACGAGTTTTTCGAGAAACTGAATCTGCGAATTACCAGTCGCCATGATCGCCGCCGCGGAACCGCGCTCGTTGATCGTCGCGATGAAATGATCATGGACGATCTGCGCCACATCGGTGGACATCTCCGCCTGCGAGGTATAAACGCGGACCGCCAGCTGGTCCGCTTGAAAAGTTCGACAAGGACTCATATTTGAAGCGGCGACTGTAGTGAATTTTAGGATGAGGGCAAGCGAGGACCGCTGGACGGGTTTATTTAGAGAGCATCGCGACATCCTCCTCTCGGAGCTGATCGGCAAAAAACTGTTCTGAAGCTATCTCATGTCGTCGACCGAGTTCGATGTGCGTCCCGGAATTATACGAGCTTGAGTTGTTCCGTCAGCGCCGCCACCACCTGTTTCGTGCTGACATCGTTCATACACCGGAAATCCACCGGGCATTCGCGCAGGAAACACGGTGCGCAGGCGGGTTGCTGCCGGACGATCTTGTGCCGCGAATCGCCGGGCAGGCCTGGGCCCGTGAGCTCCGGTGAAGTGCTCCCAAAGATCGCGACCAACGGCGTGCCCACAGCGGCGGCGACATGCATCGGGCCAGAGTCGTTGGTGATCAGCACATCAACCGCCTTGAGCCCGGCGCACAGCTCGCGCAAAGACGTCCGCCCAGCCAGCGACACGGCCGTTCCCATGTCTGAAAAGGCGCCGTCAATTTTTGCGGCGATAGCCCCCGACAACTCTTTTTCATTGGGCCCGCCGAATACCCACCAGTCGCACGGATGCTCGCGAGTAAAGGCGATCGCCGCTTCAACGAATCGTTCCATCGGCCACCGTTTTGTCGGACCGTACTCCGCGCCCGGATTGATGCCGATCAAAGGCCGTTCTCGTTTTCTGCCACGAATGATGTTCCGGTCGAACTTCTCGTAAATGTCCTTAACCTCCTGCTTCGAAACTTCAATCAACGGTGCGCACGCTTCGGTATTCGCCCCCAGCTGTTTGACCAGTTCCAAGTACTGAAAAATATGGTGGGCGCTGGCGGGTGGGCGCGCCGGCGTGATGTCAATCCCGGTTTCCAGAAGCAGCCTGGCCTCGAGTGCGGTCTTCTTTTCCATGACCACCTCCCCGGCACGCGGTGCCACCCGCGTGGTCAGCATCCAGTTGCGCCACGACCGGATGTAACCGATTCGCTTTGGCGCGTTGCCCAACCAGCACTCGAGCGCCGAGCGCGGTGAATTGGGGAAGATCAACGCCGTGTCAAAATGTCTGGCGCGAACCTTCCGGCCCACGGAAAAAACAGATTCACCAGGATCGAAACACAGGACGTCATCGACCGCCGGATGAGCGGTCCACAGGCCTCGCAATTTTTCCGGTGTCAACAATGTGATCCGCGCAGCCGGTCTGGCTTCGCGCAGCCGTTGCAGCGCCGGGGTGCTCATCACCGCGTCGCCCAGCCAGTTCACTCCACGCACAAGAATCGATTCATTCTCCATCGGTTGTCCGCCCTTTCCTTTTCGGAGCCTTGCCCGCCTGCTCCCAGCGGGGCTGCACCCAGCACCAGTTTGCCGGGTCCCTGCGGATGGCAGTTTCCAGAGATTGGTTGAGCTCGGCCAGGATCTGTTCGGCGGCGCGCGGTCGTCCGTCAACCCGCGTCTGAATCTGATCGCTGAGCTCCACGCGCCAACGTCCGATGCCCGTACGAAAGCAGACGGCGGAGAACAGCGGCATGCCGAAGCGCTGCGAGTGAACGACCGGGGCCACACTGGTCGAAACGGGCTTTCCAAAAAATGGAACGCTCATGCCGCCCTCGCCCGCCGGGCAATCACACATCAACCCGAGCACCACGTTCCCGTCACGGATGGTTTCGCGCAATTGTTTCATCTGGGTTGTCTCGTCAAAAAAAGAGGTGGTCGATGCGTTCCGCACATCGGCGAGAATGTGATCGATTATCTTCCTCCCAGTCCGGCGAATGATCATCAGCGGACGCACCCACGTCAGGTGGCTGGCCGTTTCGGCGTACATCTCGATGTTTCCGAAATGGCCGCCAGCGATCACTATACCCGGCACGCTGGAATCATCAATCCACGGTTGAATCTTGTTGAGGCCCACCACCTGAAGGCGGGACTTCAGTTCCTCAGGCCGCATCACGGCGGTTTTCAGCGCGCAGAAAAACGCCTCCCCTAGTCGTCGGAAATTCTCACGGGCAATCACCCGCCGTGCCTCCCTGTCCATCTCCCTGCCGAATGCGATATCAAGGTTGACCAGGGCGATCCGGCGGCGTTTCCAATCGACCCACCAGACCACGTGTCCCGCGAAACGACCGAGCATCGCCACCAGCGTCAGTGGCAACGACTGAAGGATTGCGATCATCGCCGCAACCGGGAGATGGAGCAGCCGGTTCATTCCTATCGGAAGCAGATGCGGCGCACGACTTCCTCGAAATCGGCCGCCCCGCTGAGAATCTTGATTTCAACCCGCATGAAAAGAATCGGCAGATCACGCCGGTCGATCTTCGGAAACCGCACCGCGTCCTTCTGCGTCGTGATGATCGCGTCAGCCATGCGCTTTTTCCCCCGGTTGATCGCATTGATGATCTCCTGCTGCGAGTACCGGTGGTGATCCGCAAACCGTTTTGCGTAGACCAGATCGCCGCCGAGGCCAATGAGGCTCTGCTCGAAACTTTCCGGCTGCGCGATCCCGCTCAGCGATGCGACCTTCATTCCTTTAATGAACTCCATGCCGTGCTGTTCGCCGGTGAACACGTCCTCGAAGTACAATGGATGATGCACGCACTCGATGATGCCGGCCTTGCTGTTCAACTCGGTGATTCGTTTGCGAAGCTCGGCCGTGTTGCCGTCACTCTTGGTGATGAAAATTGTGGTCGCCCGCGCAAGATGCGACGGCGGTTCGCGCAGGGTGCCGCGTGGCAGGAGAAATTCGTTTCCGAACGGCTGCTGGCGATCGATCAGCACCACGTCGTGACGGCGGCCTCGCAGCTTCCAATACTGATACCCGTCGTCCAACAGCAGGGTGTCGCATCCGAATTTCTCGATCGCATAACGGCCGGACTTCACCCGGTCCTTGTCGACGAGGACAACCACGTCCTTGAGGTTGGACGCGAGCATGTACGGTTCGTCGCCGGAATTCTCGGAATCAAGCAGCAGTGATTTCCCGTCCGACACCACCCGGGGCGGCGTCGTGTCCTCGCGGAACAGCAGCTTGTTGATCAGGCGCTGACGGAGCGGCGGCGGTTTGGACCGGTAACCGCGCGAGAGGATGGCGACTGTCCGTCCGGCGTCGGTCAGCGCCCGCGCGAACTTCTCCACCACCGGCGTTTTACCCGTGCCGCCGACAGTGAGGTTTCCGACCGCGATGACCTGAACGCCCAGCGTGGAGTCGCGCAGAATGCGCACGTTGTACAGGTACCGTCGCAGCTTGACTGCGACGGCAAAAACGTTGGAAAGGACGAGCAGGATAAACCGGACAATCGCGGCACGTTTGCCGTGTCGTTGCTCGAAGATGACTTCGAGAATGAAAGTTTCAGCCGACTCAGTCCAATTTCGGAACCACTCACGCATGCGTCGGCGCAGTGTGCCAAGGAGGACCGCCCGTTAGCAAGAGCGGGCCGAATCTATGATGCCGGGCTGCACTTCCACTCGTGATCCTGATCGCGATCCTGCGGCTGGCCACAGCCCGTCCCGTTCCCCGACAAGCACGCGCCAATGAGCACGTCAACGACTTGAGCAGGTGGGGCTCGCTCTCCGAGCGAGCCTTTGGCGCAACCAGACGTTCTCACCTGGTTTGGCGATTGACGCCACCGAAGCGCCCGGAAGTTCGCCCGGAGGTCTCCCCCCACCTTTGCCATACTCAGAACTTGCCCGCTTTGCGCGACTGGCTATCGTCAACCGCATCATGAGAAGGCGAGGGGACATATGACTGATGACGCCGTCATCGAATTTGGCCCGGTTCGATTGAGCAACACATGAGCGCGCATAACCAAGGATCAGGAGCTCGATCGAATACGTAATCCGGTGACCGGTTTACGAACTGGTCCGAGTACAGCCCGTGGTGGTTGGAGGCACAAGCTGCGTACAAACGATTCGACGATAGAATTGCCACACGTCCGAAGTTTACCAAAGTCATCGAGCTCGAGCCGGCGGCCGGTTTCCTGTGCCCGTGCACTGCGAAACAAGTCGAGGCCAGGTTGCGGAGTTGTCCGAAGCAGTTTAAGAGCTCCAACAGTGCACTTGGTTTCTGGGGCCATTATTGGCAGGCATGCGTCTTCCTCCACGCGGTGTTGGCGTCGGAGAATTCCGATCCGAACAGACGCGCAGCCTTTTATCTCAACGACGTCCTGATGCATGAGATTGGTCACCATGTCGACAGGCGCGCAAACACGACGACCAAAGAGCGGAAACGATTTGCAGACTGGTTCGCGCGGGAAAACAGGTAAGGCTAAATCAAACTGAGAACTTGCCCGCGTCTGCCGACTGTTTTTTGTCCCCCTCACCAATCCGCCGGTTTGTAGTCCTTGAAAAATTTCCCCCAGTCGTGCGCGCCGGTGTTGAAGCCGGCGATGATCGGATCGACAATTCGCGCGGCCCCATCAACGATGTCGAGCGGTGGATGAAACCGGTGCTCGCGCGTCTTGCGCTCGGCGATGTTGACGGGGTCTTCGTCCGTCACCCAGCCGGTGTCCACCGCGTTCATGTGGATGCCGTCCGCGTGATATTCCGTCGCGGAGGTGCGGGTCATCATGTTGAGCGCCGCCTTCGCCATGTTCGTGTGTGGATGCCGTGACGTCTTGTACTTCCGGTAAAACTGACCTTCCACTGCGGACACGTTGACGATGTGTTTGTCGTGCTCCGGCGTGCGCATCATCAACGGTTTCAACCGTGCGTTCAGGATGAAGGGCGCGATGGCGTTCACCAATTGCACTTCGAGAAGTTCTACCGTCGGCACTTCCGCGAGCATCAAGCGCCAGGAATTGCGTTCCCGCAGATCAACCTGTTGCAAATCCTGATCGAGCCGGCCCTCGGGAAAGAGCGACTGCTGCGCGGTCAGTTCATCGGGAAGCAACGGCACCTGCGACAACTCGGCCGCATGCGTCAAACCGGCGAGCGCGGATTCGCTGGATCCGTTCTGCTTCGTGCCGAGCGGGAGGCCGGCGCTCCGACTGACTTCTCCGTCGGGCAACAAACGGTAGCCGCGCAAACCTTCGTATGCGCCGAGCAACTTCGCCGTGGCCGGCGGCAGCTTGCTGAGGGGCCCCTTCTCCTGCGCCATCATGTGCCGGTAGAAATCCGGCGGACGCCGCACGGTCTGGCAGGCGTTGTTGATGATGAAATCCAGCCGGTCTCGGGTGTTCAGCAGATGCGTGCAGAACGCTTCTACGCTCGGGGTGTGACGTAGATCGAGACCGAAGATTTCCAGCCGGTTACCCCACTCGGCAAAGTCCGGTTCCTCCGCGTAGCGTTTTGCGGAGTCACGCGGAAAGCGCGTGCAGACGATCACCTGCGCACCCGCCCGCAACAGCTTGATCCCCGCCTGATATCCAATCTTCACCCGCCCACCCGTAAGCAAGGCAACCCGGCCGGTCAGGTCCGCCGTTTCGCTGCGCTTGCGGAAATTGAACTCCGCGCATGACCGACACAATTGATCGTAGAACGAATGGATTTTTGAGTAATCCTTTTTGCAGATGTAACAGTTCTGCGGCTCGACCACATCACGGAAATCCGGATCGTCGACCTCCTGTTGCGCAAAATTCTCCGGCGGAATCACGTTCGGCGTTGTGAACACGTCCTTGCGGCGCAGCTTGCGGATGCCCGTCTCGTCGAGCACGGCGTCGTCCTCCGCTTTCTTGGTATTCTTGCGCACGCGCTTGTTCGCCTTCACCAGGCGACGTCGCTCGGCGGGGGTCGGGCAATAAACCTGGCCGGCCGCCTGGACCAGCCGCGAACGCTCCTCGCCGGACACCGTTGAAAGCAGAGTTCGATCGGCGGCGATTTGTTCGAGCAATTTCGTGGCGGCGCGCAGACGTTCGGTCAGTTCGTCGGGATCGGATTCAATTGGATTTTCAGCGGACATGAAGACGGCAAAAATTTGTGGCCGGACTTTTGATTGCGAGCCGCGCGCCGTCGAGCTCATTTCTGCCCGCAACTGCGGTCGGCCGCGTTTCGTCCCCGGCGACTCTATTGACAGTAGCAGTCGCGGCCGCTACAGAACCAGCGTCTGGTTTTGCCGCACTTTTCGAAATCATTCATTTTATGACCACCAAAGCCAAGTTGATCACCGCCGTCATCGTCGCGGTCGGCGTCGCCACCCCCGTCGTCCTCCAGCAGATCGCCCTGCAGAAACTTGAATCGCAGAACGCGCAACTCATGGCGCAGGTCGCGCAGCTGGACGAGTTGGAGGCGTTGCGCGCTGAGAACACGAAGCTCGCCGGATCAGCCGTCGACCGGGCCGAGCTGGACCGGCTGCGCGGGGAGCATCTTGAACTGCTAAAATTGCGCGGTGAAGTCGGACTGTTGCGCGACGCGAACACAAAGCTGGAAAGCCGGATCGCGCAGTTGACCGCGAAACGTGCGGAGGAAATGGCCCAGGCCCGCGCCGCCGTCGAGGAAACGCCGCCCGCCGAGGAGCAGAGTGAATGGATCTCCACCGCCGCCCGGCTGCGGAACGCGCTGATGTCGGGACAACCTCTGACGGATGAGGAACTTCAATGGCTGGTGGCGGCGAAGCCCGCGATCGAGCAGATGGAGCGCGAGCCTGATTTGTATTCGGATTTTCAAACCACGCTGATCAAAGAGACTGTGGGTTCACTTGATCAGGATCGCCTCGCGCAGATTCGGAAAGTGATCACCGACACCTATCAGCGGGCGGTCGCCGGTGGACTCGATCTTCCATCCAAACCCGCTGAAAATTACGAAGCCTGGGTGGAGCGCCGGCACGCGCTGGATCGGGCGGCCACGGAAGCCGTGCAGGGCCTGCTCAGCGCGGAGGAACGGGAGGTCTTCGACCGGCGATTCATCGGTGTGATGGGGGTCGATCTCGGGACGGGCGTGGACAGCGCAAATTATCCGCCGGGTTTCCTCGGGGACCCGGTAAACGTTGAGGAAAACCAGGGTACACCCGCTGGTTTTTGAGCGCTCGGCCGACTGAACGCTACCAGTCAGGTTCAATCTTGGGGAGCGCCGGCTCAAAGGAACAATATGTTAACCGGTGATTCTGATCGGTTTCGACGACGGTCCTTCAATGACGTCACCGATGATGACGGCGCGGCTGAAACCGAGTTCGATCAATTCGGCCAGCAGCGTTTCCGCGTGTTCGGCGGGCACGGCAGCAAGGAGACCGCCGGCGGTTTGCGGGTCGAAGAGGATGTTGGCGGTCGGCTCATCCGCGTTGCTCCAATTGAGCAGCGAGCGGCTGAGCGAGTTGGACGCGTTCATCGAGCTGACAATACCAGCTTCAGCCAGCGCCCGTGCGCCGGGCAGGATCGGAAGCTTGTCGGAATCAAGATGGATCGTGATCGGATCGCCACCGAACATTTCTCGGAGATGTCCGATCAAACCAAATCCGGTGACGTCCGTGCAGGTGGTGACACCGTAACGCTGCAGCGCTTCGACCGCCGCGTGGTTTGAAAGCAGCATCGAGTCGATCGCCGTCTGGAGATCTGCAGCGCCCAGTTTGTTTTTCATGTCGGCGGCAAACAGAATGCCAGTCCCGAGCGGTTTCGTGAGGATCAATCGGTTGCCGGGTTTGAGCCCTGTTTTCTTGAAGAGCCGGCGCGGTTCGGCGAAGCCGTTGACGGTCAGGCCGACGCCGAGTTCTTTGCTTTCAGCCGTGTGCCCTCCGGCGAGCGCGGTCTGGTGCAGCCGGAGTTGAAACGCGACGCCGCCGAGCAATTGACCAAGTTGCGAGGCGATGATGGCCGAGCCGTTGAACGGAATCGTGGCGGTCACGAGTGCGCTCGCCGGCGATGCCCCCATTGCGAACAGATCGTTCAACGCGTGGTTCGTGGCGATGCGACCGAACAGGAACGGATCGTTGATGAACGAGCGAAAAAAATCCACGGACTGAACGAGCAACTTGCCGGGCGGGGGCATCGTCACGGCGTCGTCGTCCGGAGCGTTGAGCCCGACCTGCAACGTCGGATGCGTGCCGGGATCGAGACGTTTGATCACTTCGTGAAGAATCAGGGCACTGACTTTCGCACCACAACCGCCGCACCGCATTTTGCCGGCGGCCTCTTTGGATTCCCGGTCCTCGATTTTGAAATTGGATTTCGCGCGCGCGGTGAAATCCATGTCCGCCGGCGCCGTTTTCATGTCGGGCAGATTCCGGTATTGCCGCATCCATTTTTGGTCGATCCGCTGTTTCCAGTTCCACACCCAGCGGCCCTTTGCCGACCAACGGGATTTCGAGGCGACCGCCTGTTTGTCGCCGGTGCTGATCAAACTGAGAAACGATTTCTGAAGCCGGCATTTCTTCGGTTCAAAACCCAGCGCGACCAGCCGGAGATTTCTGGCCAGCGGAGCGCCCTGGCGCACGGCGAAAACGCCGCTCTTGGGTCGCGGTGATTCGACGAGATCCGCGACGTCGCCCGCCGCAAAAACAAAATCATGGGAGACGGACGCGAGCTGCCGGTTCACCTGGATGAATCCGGCGGCGGAAAGTTGCAGGCCGGAATCTTGAAGCCACGCCGGAGCGGAGGCGTGCGTCGTCCAGAACAACGTGTCGAACCCGATGGGCTCGCCTGACTCCGTTTTTGCGATTCCGGCTTCAATGTTGGTAATTTTTTCGCCGCACCGGATCCTGATGTTTCGTTGTTCGCACAGTTCGTGAAACGTTCGTTGAACCGTGCGATTGTGCGTCGGCAACAGCGTCGGAGTCGCGGTGACGATCTCAAATTCAGGCACCGGTCCGTTCGTTTCAGCGGCGATCTTGTTTAACCGATATTGAGCTGAGAGCGTCAGTTCCACTCCCGCCGCACCACCGCCCACGGTGACGAATCGTTGCGGGCCGGTTCGTTCGCTTACGCGGCTTACGATGTCTGCCCAGTTTTTGAGGAATTGATCGATCGGTTTGACGCGGAGCGCGTGTTCGAGCACGCCGGGCATGGCTTCGGTGGCCGGGGTTGAACCGGTATTGATCGAAAGATAGTCGAAGGAAACGGGAGGCCGGTCGGCGAACAGCACTTCCTTCTTTGCCAAGTCGAGGCCGGTGACGCGGTCCCGGTAGAAATCCGCGCGGGCAAAATGGGCGAGCCTGTTCAAGTCCACGTAAGCCTCTTCGTGGGTGTAGTGACCGGCGATCAGGCCGGGCAACATGCCGCTGTAAGGCGTGTCCCAATGTTCGGAAATGAGGACGATGCGGAGCCCGGGCAACGGGTCCATGCCGAAGGATTTCAAAACGGCGACATGCGCGTGGCCGCCGCCGATGAGAACCAGTTGCCGGGTCAGGAGGGGAGTGTTTTCCTGCACGCGGCGAGTATTCGAGGACGACGGGGCGGCCTGCAATATTAATCTCAGTTTGGCCGTGGGCCGCCTCGCTTTCACTACGTTGGGGGGCTGTGTCAAGATGTGCCCGGCAGTGTTCTCGAATCGAATCCTTCCTTGCCAGAAACTCGCCCGTCCGGTTTCCTAACGCCATCGGAAAGCGGTGGTTGGAAAAATCAACTGTGCACGCCACATCGCTTATTAATACTGTTGGGCTTAATTTCGAAGATATGAGCAACACGAATGTCAGCAAACGTGAGATACGGCAGCTCGCAACCGAGCACCAGGAGGCGATTGCCGCGTTTAAGCTTTCGGAGGTTCGGAACCGGCAGCACCTTTTGGAACTGGCTCGAGGAAGCGCCCCAAGGTCTTGGTTTCCCGTGGTGGCTCCCGGATTGATGATGCTTGCTTTGATGATCCCTGTGTTTATTCCGATCCAGAAATATTATCCTTTGGGCCTCATTGCCGTCATCGCGTGTCCTGTCATAATCCTCTCGATAGAGATTATTTCTCACCAGCGGAGACTGAACGGGCGACTGGACGCATTGTTGAAATTGCTGGAGTTGGAAAAGAAAGATCGAGAACACGGTGCCCAATCGGGTCGCCAAGAGTGATTAGCTCCAGGCTCCCCACCACCCGGCATGCGGATCCGCAACACATTGCCCCCCTTCAAGCTGGCGCCTAGGATCACGCGCAAGCAAACGACGCTTCACCAGACGGCGGAGCGCGACTGGAATCGACCCAGACAGGTTGAAGAAAACCTGTCCCACCTTCACACCCCGGTCAGGCCGGCCGAAAACGTCTTACGACACCGGTCAGCCTCGTTCTCACGACTTTGGGGGCGATGCCAAAATGCGCCCCACTCCACCGCCGCGTGCGGTTTGATCTTTGCAAATGGCGGACGCGCGATGAACAATGCGCCGACACAATTTCATGCCGAGCCAGCGCCAACAGCTTCGCCGAATTCCTGCCGTGGAAAAAGTGCTTCAACAACTGAAGCCGACCGTGGTGCCGCGCCCGCTGATTGTGAAACTCGTCCGCCAGGAACCGGCGTTGATCCGCAAGCGGACAGTGGTGCCCGATGAAGAAACGATTCTCGCACAGATCGTCGACCGCGTCGCGGACGAGGAGCGGACGAGACCCCTGGTTTCGCTGGAGAATCCTGATTCCGCTCCTCGAACATCTCAACCGCCAACAAATTGCCGTCCGGGACGGGGATGTGCGGAGATTGGCTGAACAAAGACCGGAGCGCGACGTCGGCCGGAAATCACCCCGGCTGGCAGTGCGTTTGGATGTCGAGCTTCAACCTCTGCGCGCGCCGTCAGAATCCGGACAGAAATGCAACCACACTAACCGCGAGAGGATCCGGGGATCTCAAGCCCAGCGGCGGGCCGCCCCTCAAGCAGGGTGGGTGGGAGGCTGCGCGGCGCTTCTCTACGAATGATTTCAAAGAGACCTCTCACCCCCGTTCACGGTGGGCCAACAATCCTGTTTCCGGTCATGGCGACCAACTTCGGTCCAGGTCAGTCAAACGGGGTGATCTTGAAATCGCGGAACTCGGACTTCCCAGGTCGTCGGGTTGCGCGGAAAAGGAATCCTCCCGCCACAGGTAATTATTGGCAGGCGTGCCGCCGGGGAACGTAGGCCGTGCGGTTGCAGCTCGATGACGCCCTGTTCGATTTCGATTCCACGGAATGTGATACCCTGAAACACGGTCGCGACCAGCAGGTCGCAGCAGAACTCGTAGTGTTTCGCGGGCCGCGGTTCGGGAGCGCCCAGCTTCACGGTGACGGTCTCTGATTTGATTGTTCTAGAAGGGCCCAGCATCAGCCCGGAAATCAAAATGAAGACGGCACATTCGCGTTGTGACGACATGCGGTTCTTGTGCAGGAATATCGGAGACGAAGTCAATCCGGGCTGTTCACCGGACGTCATTTTGGCTAAGCTGATTTCACGTGGTCGGAAAGTACTGCGGCGACGCGTTCCACCGATGTCACGGTCACGGTCACGGTCACGGTCACGGTCACGGTCACGGTCACGGTCACGGTTACCGAAAGACGAACGATGATCATTGATGTCCACACGCACCTGAACAACTACGACGAAACCCAGATTGTGCCGGTCGAGAAATGTCTGGAGCAGCTGCACGAATCCATGGCCTACAAAAAGGTGGACCACGCGATGGTGCTGACCTCCTACACGGTGAACGAACACCTCCCCTCCACGGCTGCCGTCGTAAAGGTCACCGACGGACTCAAGAATCTGCACGTGGTCGCGGGCATCAGCGTGGAAAACTACCGCGAACGCGACCTGCGCGAGATTGCGATTTTCTCAAGGACCGCCGGGTGGCGGGCTGAAGCTGTATCCCGGCTACGAATCGTTCTATCCGTATGACCGTCGGTGCCAGGTGATCTACGATTTGGCGATGGAGTTCAATGTGCCGGTGATGATTCACACGGGGGACACGTTCAATCCCAAGGGCAAGCTGCGTTTCGCGCATCCGCTTAATGTGGATGACGTGGCGGTGGATAATCCGGGACTTAAACTGGTCATCTGCCACAGCGGCAATCCGTGGATTCGCGATTGCATGGAGGTGGTTTACAAGAACACCTTCGCCGACATCTCGGGCCTTGTGCTGGGCGATTTCAAATCGAAGTTCAAGAAGTTCATGCTTTAACAGGTGAAGGAAATGATCCTTTACGCCGGTGAACCGCGTTATCTGCTTTACGGGACGGACTGGCCGATCTGCCGGATGCGCACCTACCTGAAGTTCGTGGACGAGCTGGGACTTTCTCCCGAAACACGGGAAAAGCTCCTGTGGAAGAACGCCGCGAAGCTGTTCCGTCTGGATATTCCCGAAGCCGCCGAGTCGTTGGGGGATACGCCCGTACTGAAATGTCGGGGAGGTAAGAATGGAAAGATCCATGCACCGACCCCGATTCGTTGGTGTTTCGGAGCGCAGATCTCCCAATCGGCACTTCGGCGGCAATTTCCAGATGCGTCCCAGCGCCGGGTTTTTAAAATATTTTCATTGCCGAAACAACGGCTCAGGTGTCTAATCATTTCGAGGTGCTCGCCATCCCTCCACAGCGGCAACCCCACGCCGCATTTCCTCTGATACCGGTGAGCACCTCACTTTTCTTTTCCAGCCTTTCGTTCCTCAACACCCCTCGTTTTCGTGGATGAACGCTTCATCGGCCCGGTTGGTAACAATCAGTACCCATGGACAAGCCGATCAGATCAACACACCGATTTCGCGCGCCGGAAACGATTGAGAAGAAACCAGCCCGCCACACCGAATGCCAACAGCAGGAACACCGCCGGCTCGGGGACCATCGGGACGGTCTCGGCGTCCACCGGTGTCAGATCGGCGGCGGCGTATTGCGCCATTGTTTCCAACACCACTGCGCCGCTCACCGTCGCGACGAGTTGATATTCCTGCGCGAGTTTGATCGCTTCGGCGACTTTGCGGTGCGCCCCGAGGTGGTTGATTTCCGAGAGGGCCCAGAGCCGGGCGACGTGTTTTGAAACCGGTTCACCACTTTCGGCGGACGCGGGCTGGCCGTTCCATTTTTGTCGCAGGAAGGAATACGCGGGCGCCGTCGTGCTCACCGAAGCAAACAACGTTTTCAAATCGTCGGCGACATCGCCAGCACGGGCGACCGTTTGCACGCGCATGCCGTCGAGTTTTTCCAAAATGCGGTTGGGGCCGTTGCCGGTTTGAAAATCGAGAACGCGAACGACTCCCAGGTTTCGTTCGAGCCGCTGCCGCAAACCTTCGGCCGAACCGAGCAGCACCGGCTGCGGTCCGTGAATCCACAGCAACACATTGCCCGGGTTTGCAGCGGCGAGATCCCAGCCATGCACCAGCGCGGGAAGGTTGTCCTGTGCGCCGGTTGGAATGATGTCGCGGAGGTTCTCGATCAACGTCCCGCTGCGCTCGCGTCAGCTAGATCGATCCAGCGATTTGAGGAACCGTCCGACGCCAGAATCACGTTCAACTCCAACTCGCCACCGACGGTTTCGAGCGCGTCGGCGAGCGAGGCCTAGTCGTTTTTCATCAGGGCGGAACCATCGAGCACGACGACCAGTTTTTGTGACGTGTTGTTCGTAAGCGCGAGAAGGGTTTGTTCGATTCGTGAATCGCCCGGACCGTCCGTCCACACCATGTCCGGCGCGGGTGGCGCGCGATGAACCCGGAGAATGTTGCGCGGATCGGCGAGTTCATTTTCGGTCAGTTCCCCCTGCAATCCGGTGCGGCCGTCTTCCCGTTCTACCGGGCGTAATAGCTCGGAGGTGCAATCAAGTTCCGCCCGCGACGCAACCCAGATCGAGCGTTTCAGGTTCTCCACCAGACTGAAATTGCGTTCGATAAACTGCGGCCATGCGTGGAGTCCGTTCTCGCGATCAACGAGCTGCAACAGTGACGTGATGCCGATGCGCACCTTCATGAGCCCGCCGTTGGGCGGCACCGGAAAGCATTGCATCAGGACGCGGTCCGGGCTGGCGGTGGTCACGAGCACCGGATCGCGACGCTGCTGAACGGCGACCTTCTGGTAGGCCTCGCGAACTTGGCTACGCCCTCCAAACGCCGCTTCGCGTTCCTCACCGTTGATCCAAAGCGTCAGTCGCGAAACGACTCCGCCGGGGGGCAAAAGAATCTGCGCGCGGGCCTCTCGTTGTTGCCGGGAGTCATTGCGGAATTCAAGAATCCATTCGCCGTAGCCGAGCGCTGCGTCGGACGCGATCAATCCGTCGTAGCGCGACGAGACCAGACTCAGGCCACGCACCCGTCCGGCCACCGCATCGCCGCCGAGCGCGCTGTCAAACTCTCAGGTGAACTCGTTGTCAAAGGTTTCGAAGCGGCCGGCCCGCGTGAAAAGCGGCGGCGGCTTGAGCGAATTGAACGGCTGGCCGGTGACACGATAAAAAATTTCGCGGGCGTCGTTCTGGGTCACCGGGTTGTCCGGCGAAGCGACGAGTGCGCTGAAGTCGGTCCAGCGACGGGGCCGTTCGTAACACGCACGGAGCATCGTTTCCTCATGCCCGAGCGTGCGCAGCCAGTTGAGGCCGCGTTGTTCCGTGGCGGGATCGGGTTTATCCGCCCATTGCAAAGCGAGCCGGGTCACGCCGGACGGCAGATCGGTGAAGATCACGAGGCTGATGCCAGCAAACATTCCGAAAGCAAGTCGCCACTTTCTGCGCGGCTTCGGTGTCGAGAGCGTCAGGTAGCGTCGCAGTTTCAACGTGCTGATCAACGCGATGAACGGCGACCACGGCAGCAACCCGATCCCGAACCAGATCACCGCAATGATTCCGGGCAGCATCAGTGGCAGGAAGAACAGCGTGTAGATCGCGCCGATCCCGGCCGCGATTGCGTTCAGCCACAGAAACCAGACGCCTTCCACGGAATTTCCCTGGCGAACCCTGACCCAGACCGCGAGGTTGACGGCCGGGACCAGCGCCACCATAACAACATGCCACCACGTCGGCACCGGATCGAAGAACGCGCCGGTACACATGCACGTCGCCAGCTCCAGCACGAGGGTGATCACGGGCAGCACGACACTGAAAAAAATGAATCCGTCCCGGTTCGGTGCCGGACGTTCCCACAGTGTTCCCGTTTATGCAGGCAGGTGGGATCGAGGTTTTGTCGGGTCGCCGCTTGAAGGCGTGATTGCCGGATGTTTTGTTTTAATCACACCTGCCCGCACGGCACCACTTGCGTTCCCTTCCAGTTTCTTCATACTCGCGCCCGTGAGCGTTTCCGTCACCGAGCTGACCGACAAACTTCTGGCATCCTACGCGCAGGTGGGCGGCATCAATCATCTCGACGGCAAGAACCTGCCGTCGAAGTCGCGGATCGCCGCCATTACCGTCGACTTTCTGCGTCTGCTTTTCCCAGGTTTTTTTGACGACCAGCAGTTTCATTCCTCCGAATTGAAAATTGAGACGGCAACGCTCGTGGATTCTGTTTTAGATCGCCTGCTGGGCGAGGTCGAGAAAAGCCTCGAATACGCCCCGCCCGACGGCGTGAAGCCAGGCGAGATCGCGAAGCTGGCCCGGGACGAAACGCACCGGCTGATCGGTGCGCTGCCCGGTGTGCGGGAGTTGTTGCAAACAGACGTGGACGCCGCGTTCAACGGCGACCCGGCCGCGTTGAGTCGGGAGGAGGTCATCGTGTCGTATCCGTTCATTGAAACGATCGCCGTGCAGCGGCTGGCCCATCAACTCTATCTGAACCACGTTCCGCTCATTCCCCGAATCATGACGGAGTGGGCACATTCACGAACGGGGATGGACCTGCATCCCGGCGCGCAAATTGGGACACATTTTTTCATCGATCACGGAACGGGAACGGTGATTGGTGAGAGCAGCGTGATCGGCAATCACGTGAAGATGTACCAGTGCGTTTCTTTGATTGGACGTTCCCTCGCCGGCGGTCAGGCGCTCCGGGGTAAACGACGGCATCCGACGATTGAAGATCACGTGACGCTCTATGCCGGGGCGACCATCATGGGCGGCGACACGGTGGTGGGAGCGCACAGCACCGTCGGCGCAAACGTGTTTCTCACGCACAGCGTCCCTCCGCATTCGCTCGTGATTTCGGAGGAGTTGAAGGTGAAGGTGATGGACAAGCTCGCGCACAAGGCGTCGACCGTGGATTTTCAGATCTAACGGGGTCTGAAGTCGCGCTGCCAGCGCGGTGCAACATCAGGGTAGTCGCTTGCCTTCGATCGCAGAGACAGATGGAAACAACAAAATTGCAGGCAAAGTTAAATCCAAAGTGGCGGGTTGGGTTGTTCATTTTTTTAGGGATTGGATTGCTCTCGTTTGTCGTCAGTCGTGGTGATCGGGAACTGTGGTCCAAAAACTACGGTGCCACACCGATCTTTGCGTCACTGACTCCGAATGGACAACTTGTTATCGTTGTCAGCAATCGCGTCGAGGTATTGGATGGCAATGGCAAGGCGACCACGCTCTTGACGCGACCGTCCACGATCGACCGTTTTTTGAATCAGAATGAAACGGGATTCCTCCTCGGTGAATTTACGTCCTCCATTACTAAGTTCCGCAAATATGATTGGTCGGGCAAATTGCTGTGGGAAAGCAAGGCGAACGGCAGAGCAGAGAACTTGAACACCACGAAAGACGGACACTTCATCTGTGTTGTGGACGACAAAACGTTGGCCCTGTTCGCGCCGACTGGCGTTCTGAAATGGGAACGGACAGATACCGCGAAGTTCGACCGCATCGGTTTTGTTGGAGAGGACATGATCGGTTATGTGCAATACAGCTTTTCAGATGTGAACTTCCTCGATCTGGACGGAAATTCCCTTGGTGATCGCGAAGTGAAGCCCCTCTCACGACCTGTTCAGTTTACCGACCGCGGCGTGATTGCTTGGACAGGGAATCTTGGTGTCACGCTTATCGGCTCAGAAGGTCAGTTATCCTGGAGCTCAAGTCTTCCTGGCGCGACAAACAGCACTGGCTTCAACAGTATCATGACCATGCTGAACCGCGTTTATGCTGATCGACACGGGAACACCGTGTGTTCTCAGGTAGATGGTAGAATCACGATGCTCGATACCGAAGGAACGGTTGTCTGGTCGTTCGCTGACATTGACGAAATGCCTTTGAGTGATCGGTCGCGAAACTCGCCTGACGGGAGGAGGGTATTCACTTTCAGCAGATGGCCAGATATTACCATCGGCCCCGGTATGCCAGCGAGCGTGGGTGTCGCGCACAGGCACTTGTGGATTGCCGACTTGAATACCGACGCAACGTTGAACTGGAGCCTGGAGCTGAAAGGCCGAATCAACTGGTCGATTCCCAGATCGAAGGCTGAACTCATGGCGGCATGGAAATCGGGTTTCCGTCATCGGTTTGACGTTTGGCCAGAACCGTTGGTTGCGCCAGATGGGGTCGTCTACGTGGCTGGGTTTGATGGGCGGGACAAGGTCGTTTACGCGTTCCAAGGAGATTAAGGAACCGACGTTCTTTTGGTGGGTTCAAAAGAAATCATTGTCGAGCGCCTGGTCACTTGGATCACAACTGATCAATCGCCACTACCCGCGCCATTTCTTCGAGCGTGGTTTCGCCTTTGATGACGCGGCGGAGTCCGTTTTGCCAGAGGGTCTGGTGGCCCTGCTCGATGGCGCGGTCGGCGAGTTCGCGCGTCGGCAGTTTCTGGAGAATGGCTTCACGAATGACGTCGTCCACGAGCAGCATCTCGGTCACCGCTGCGCGACCGGTGTAGCCGGTTTCCATGCAAGTTTCACATCCCTGGCCTGCTTTGAAGTCGGCGACTTCAATGACTTCCGGTGAAAGCGTGTCCATCAGGCCCGGCTCCGGTGAGTAGGAGACCGAGCAGTCCGGGCAGTTCAAACGGACCAACCGCAAGCCCAGCACCCCGGAAATACTCGAGGCCAGAAGGAACGGTTCGATGTTCATGTTGATCAGACGCGCAAACGTGCCGGCCGCCATGCCCGAGTGGATGGTGCTGATCACGAGGTGGCCCGTGAGCCCGGCCTGCACCGCAATTGAGGCGGTCTCGGAATCACGAATCTCGCCGATCATGATGACTTGTGGGTCCTGCCGCATCAGGGAACGCAGCGCGACGGAGTAGGTGAATTCCTTGGCCTTGTTCACCTGCGCCTGGCTGACCATCGGCAGGTTGAATTCCACGGGATCTTCGACCGTGCTGATGCTGATCGTGGTGCCGTGTTTGGAAATGAGATGGCAAAGGGCCGCGTACATCGCGGTCGTCTTGCCGGAGCCGGTCGGGCCGGTCAGAAGAATGAGTCCGTTTGGCCGTGAGACCAGGTGCACAAAGGCGTCCAGTGTGGCGTGTTCAAAACCGAGTTGGCCGAGATCGAAACTGCGGTTCGTGGGATCGAATATCCGGATCACAATTTTTTCGCCGCGCACAGTGGGAAACACAGAGACCCGCAATTCGACGCCGCCGAGATCGGGATCGGCCGGAGCGTGACCTTCCTGTGGCAGCCCGGTCTGATAACTGATGAGACTCGCCATCACCTTGAGGCGTCCGCTGACTTTGTCCATGTAGTCCAACGGAAGATGAATCAATTCACACAGCACACCGTTCAGACGGATACGCACGCAAAGGGAATTTTCCCACGGCTCAATGTGAATATCGCTCGCCCCCGCTCGGATGGCATCTCCGACCAGATGGGTGACGAGAACCCCCATTTCAGGGCCCTGCTTTTGAACTTCCTCAGACTCCAGATAGGCAGCAGTTTCACTCATGATATTTCAGGTTTCCAGCTGTGGAGTAGGCCAGCCCGGCACGCTTGTGGCGAGTAAAATATGGCCAGCCAATGCATCTGCAACGCCCGGAACGGATTCACGGAATGGCGCACAGGCGGCCGGGAATCGGTGGCTGAAAATGTCCGCGCTCATCGGGCATTTGTGAGAGACGAGCCGTCTCTTCGCGAACTTCCCATCCCTCTGGTCAGTGAATTCCGCCCTTTTTGGGTTGAACCCGCCGGAAGGACCGGTCATGAACACGATCACAATCATGGCTCAATCGAAACGCACAAATCGGTGGAAAAACATCATCGGAGCGTTGATCGCGCCGGTGCTGGCTTTTGGGCTGCTCCGCTGGTTTGAACAACGAACGGTCTACCAACCGACTGCGGAACTGGACGCCACGGGCGATGAGATCGGGTTCGTGCGGGAAGACATTTGGCTGACGACCAGCGACGGGATCAAATTGCACGCTTGGTATTTTCCTGAAAACAGCGGAATGACCAAACTGGTCTTCTTGGTGTGTCACGGGAACGGCGGGAACATCAGTCACCGAATGGATCTGTACGATGCGCTGCTCCGCGAAGGGGTCGCCTTGTTCGCCTTTGATTATCGAGGATACGGTCGGAGCGAGGGGAGGCCGAGCGAGCGGGGCACATATCTGGATGCCGAGTCCGCATACGATTGGTTGATTGAAAAAGGATATCGCGGCGAACAGATCATCGCGCTCGGGGAATCACTGGGCGGCGGCGTGGCCAGCGAACTGGCGTTGCGCAAACCGGTCGGCGGACTGGTCCTGCAGAGCACCTACACCAGCACGGAAGATCTGGGAGCGGAACTGTTTCCCTGGCTGCCCGTGCGGACGGTGGGCCGGATCAAATACAGCACACGTGAGCGGCTTCCAAAGATTGAAGTCCCCGTGCTGATTCTTCACAGCCCTGAGGACACGGTCATTTCGATTCATCACGCGCGGGAGAATTTTGAAGCGGCCAACGAGCTCAAGCTTTTCCACGAACTTCACGGGGACCACAATGACACCTTCTACACAGACCGCGAGGCGTTTGTGACGGGCATCCGGAAGTTCAAGTTGATGTTGAAAACTCGTGGAAAAAATATTGCCCGCGAGAGCGACACGCCGCCTAATCCCGCGAATGCCGACCAAGAAAACCAGCCGTAAGCCAGCGGCGAATACTGTGAAGCCGAACCGGTCAGGTTTCAGCGCGTTGGGCGCACGTTCGGAGGAGCCGCCGATTTCCTGGCTCATGCACCAGGCGCTGTCGCATCCCCACATCGTTTCGCTCGCGGCCGGTTTCACCGACAACCCGTCCCTGCCCGTTCTCGAAGCGCGTGAAGTGCTGGAAGAAATTCTGGGTGAAGACCGGTCCGCGCAATCGGCGCTGCAGTACGGGAGCACGATCGGTGACGCGGGCCTGCGGAGGAGCACTGCGAAGCGAATGCTGGAACTGGATTCAACCGCGTCCTCTTCAGCGACGAAACCCGAACTTTACGATCCGGAGCGCATCCTGATCACGCACGGTTCACAGCAGCTGCTCTATCTGGTGACGGAAATGTTGTTTGATCCCGGCGACATCGTGCTGGTCGAGGACCCGACTTATTTTGTTTACCTCGGGATGGCCCAGAGTCACGGCGTGCAGTGCCGGGGGATTCGCATGACGCCCGACGGGATCGACTGCGAGCACTTGAACGAAGTGCTGACCGGGTTGAAGAAAACCGGGGAGCTGCCGCGAGTGAAGATGTTGTACCTGGTCAGCTACTTTCAGAATCCGAGCGGCATCACGACGTCGCTCGATAGGAAAGCCGAGGCGCTAAAGGTCCTCCGGCGATTCGAGAAAAGCGCCGGGCACCCGCTTTACCTGCTCGAAGACGCGGCCTATCGCGAACTGAAATTTGCCGGGGAAGATGTGCCGTCGTGCCTTGTTCTGCCTGGCGCCGGACAGCGGGTGATTTACACCAGCACCTACAGCAAACCGTTTGCGACCGGAATCCGGGTCGGCTTCGGGTGGCTGCCCAAGCCGTTGATGACGGTTTTGACACGGATCAAGGCGAATCACGACTTTGGCACCGCCCACGTTCTGCAACAGATTTTGGCCTGCGCGATCAAGACCGGCCGGTTCGCCCGCCATCTGAAATCGCTTCAAACCCGTTATCGTGAGAAAGCTTCGGTGATGGGCGCGGCATTGAAGAAACATTGTTCCGAACTGCTGGAGTGGGGCGAACCCAACGGCGGGCTGTACTACTGGGCGCGACTAAAAGACACTGGGAAATCCGGTCGGAGCTCGAGGTTGTTTAAGGCCGCGCTACGGGAGGACATGCTCTACGTGCCGGGCGCGTTGTGCTATGCCGACGATCCGACGCGCGCCAAACCGGACAACGAATTCCGGTTGAGTTTTGGCAACGCGTCGGAGGCGGACATCGAAAAGGGAATCGCGCGTCTGGCCAAAGCCATCCGTTCGGTGAGACGGTCGTGACCGCGTGTCAAACATGGCACGAATGGCGCGAGCCGTTTGAAGAAAGGAAGAGGAAGCGTGCCTTTTCCATTGCCAGTGTCTAAATTTCGCTGAGAATCATTGGCGGGCTGACAGATGTTTTGACAGTCCGTTCGTCCGTTGCCTCGGACCTGAAAGAATTGCAGCCGCGAATCGGCTGATAATCAAAATTGCGGGTGATTGTCGTTGAAGCGCACGCGTATTGCTTCGTGACGATCAACTGCTTCCGCCGGACCGGCTTGTGCCGGTCGGGTGTGTCGGTGGAAGATGACGGTGAATGATTGAAAACTCCCGTGCGGGAGGTCGGAATATCCCCGTCGTCTTGATGCCGTCAATGTCGTAGAACCATGGCCGCCAGACCCAAATTACTTCTGTTGGACGACGATCAGGAACTCTTGGACATGTACCGGGAGATCTTGTCGCAGATGCCCAGCAAGCCGGAGATCCAGACCGCGTCCTCCGGCGCCCGGGCTATTGCGCTGCTGGAGACGCAGACCTTCACCCTGATGATCACGGACCTGAACATGCCCAAGATGGACGGGCTGCAGGTGCTTTCGATCGTCCGCCGCAAATATCCCCAACTTCGCATCGTTGTCCTCACCTCGGTAATGGATGAACAGTTCCGCTCGCGCTCGTACGCGATGGGCGTCGACCTGTTCTGGCAAAAACCCAGCACGATGGACGAGATTCAGCAGTTCCTCGAATGCATCGAGTCATTGCTCGGGCGCGAAGTCCAGGAAACTGGTTTCCGCGGGGTTCAAAGCAAAAGCCTGGTGGACATCATCCAGCTGGAGGGATTGTCCCGGTCCTCCACCACGTTGCGAATTGTGAACGGCGGGCTCGACGGAAAAATTTGGATGCAGGACGGGGACGTGGTGGATGCGTCCACGTCCAATCTGACTGCGACGGATGCCTTCAAGGAAATCCTGTCCTGGAAGAACGGCAGCTTCGAGATCATGCCGTTCGACGCCGGGCGCAAGCGCACTATTTTTGACTCGGTCGAGGGGCTGCTATTGGAAACGGCGCAGGCGATTGACGAGGCCGCGCAAGGCCCCACAATCAGGACGGAATCCGGTGAGGAGATCGCCGCCTCGCCGTTGATCAATCTTTCCCGCATCCCGGGCGTTGAATTCCTGATTGAAGTCCCCGACGAGATCAAGAAGAAGTCCGAATCATGGGCCGCCGAAAACGTGGAACAAACGGCCGAGTGGGGCCGGGAGATGATGAAGGGTTTCCGGGAGCTGGGCGACCGGTTGCAGGCCGGCCAGATTTTGAACGTGGAATTTCACGGCCAGCAGGGCCACTTGAGTTGTTCCCCCGGGCGGACCGGCACGCTGATGGCGGGCTGGTCGCGGAACCTGTCGAACGACGAAGTCAAAGAGAACCTCAAAGCGTTGACGACCAAATGGGATTCCTGAGTTTCAAACCGGACAACACGCAGCTCAAGAAGCTCCCAACTGGAAGCTTCACCGTGGACAGCAGCGGCACCATCATCACGTCGACGGTGCCGACATCGTTTCCCCCCGCTGAGATCCGGCGCACCGCGCAGCAGGTGCTGCACGCCTTCCGCCGCGGGCATCAGGCCGGATATCCATTTGCGGAATTGATCATTCAATACGCCGCCTTCAAGCTCAGCGCGCGTGAACTGCGCGGCGGAGCGATCGTCTTTTTCAGCCCCCGTAAACAGGCGGCCATCTAATCACGCGTAACCGAAACTATGACAAAAAAACAATTGGAACAACTGATCCTCTCGATGGAGAACTATCTCGAGTGCTGGAAACAGTTCAATCACTTTCTAAACGTGGCCCGTGCGAAGAAGTTCGGGGAAGAGGATGAAAACCAGTTTCTGGAGGTCAAGAGCGTCTTGGCCCAGCAGCTTGAACTGCTCCTCGCCGGCATCGAATGTACCAACCCGACCCGCGAAGAAGTGCACTCGTTGATTTCCGCAGCGCCCTCGCTCCGTTACCTGAGCGAGCTCAATGACGGCGCCGTTCGCGGCATCGAGAACCAGTGGCACAAGATCTACATCGGCTGGCAGGCCAACCTCGGTCAGCTCAAGGTCAAACAGGGGGAGATGGACGAACAGGGCGGCGGCTTCAGCCTGTTTGGACGCAGGAAATAATTTTCGTTTGTTCCTCCAAAGCGAGACGCCCGCCTCACTGACGCGTGGGGGTGGGCGTTTTTGTTTTCCGCAAAAAGCCGAGGGCCGACCGGAGCACTTTCGGAACATAACTACGGATTCAAGTTCATCTGAATGCTCTTTAACAGATTCGGAATGTAGTCGCCGAATTTCTTCGGAACCCCGGCGGCGTCCGTCGGAAGAGCAGCGATTGCAGCTTCGTCCGACCTCGCCCGAATCCCCATGGAATCGATTGCATTCAGGGCCATCATCGCCACGTAAGGCCCGTTTTTATCGACCGCCGCCGCCGCCATCAAAACCTCCAGAGCGCGTGCCGTGTCCGCGTCATTTCCGTAGCGACCGAGCGCTTCCGCCGCGGCAATACGTGGTGCCGGAGACTTGTCGGTCAGCTGTTTCCACAACTCTTCGTGCGCTTCGACAACGGCGTCCGCGCCGCGCATCAAAACGCCCATCGCCGCCCAATAACGAACGGCACTGTCGCCCGAGGTGAAGCCCTTCTTCAACTTCCGCGTCGCGTCGGCTTTCAACGACGAGGCGGCCTCGGCCATCGCCATGATCGGCTTCATGTCGTAAGCCCATTCGTCGTGGCCCATCGTGAACGGCGGCGCTCCCGGGTCCCGCGACTGCACTTCGTTCTCGGGCAGGAATCCGAGGTCCCGGATTTCCAGCGCGTGCTGTTGTTGTTCCTTCTTCAGCCGGGCCAGAATGCGTTTGTGATCTGCGGAATCTGCCAGATTGTCCACCTCGTCCGGGTCCGCTTGTAGATCGTAAAGTTCCTCCGGCGGTTTCGTTTTCCAGAAGCGCGACTGCACCTCGGTCAACTCACCCGCGTCGAACATTTTCTTCCACACACGGGTCGTTGGCGTCCGGAACATGTATTCGATGAACTGCCCGTAGATCTTGTGGGGATTGTAATTCCGGATGTAGATGTAGCGCTCGTCACGGAGCGAACGCACAAAATCATAGCGCTCGTCCATCCGACCGCGAAAACCGTGGAGATACTCCTGCGGCTTGGTGTCGAACTCACCGGCAAAGGCGTGGCCCTGCATCCACTTGAGCGGTTTGATGCCGGCCAGACTCAGAACCGTCGGCGCCAGATCAATGAACCCGACCAGCCGCGCCGTCGCACCGTCCGCCACATAATCCTTTGGCGCGAGGTGCTGCCAATTCGGAGGGAAGTAAACAACCAGCGGAACCAGCAGTCCTGAATTGTACGGCCAGCGTTTGCTCCGCGGCATTCCGGACCCGTGATCGCCGTAATAAAAAATGATCGTGTCGTCGGCGAGCCCGGCTTCTTCGAGGGCCCGCAGATTTTTGCCCACCAGCGCGTCCATCATCGTGATCCGGTCGTAGTACTGCGCCCAATCCTTTCGCACTTCCGGAACGTCCGGTTGATACGCCGGGATCCGGGCCTTCGCCGGGTCGTGAATCCGGTCCTTGTCGTCGATCTCGTTCCGGATCTGGCTTTCATGGCTGATGGTGTGGTTGAACACGGAGAAGAACGGCTGCCCCGGCGCGCGATTCTTCCACGTCGCCTTGGTCGACGACTCGTCCCAGATCCCGGCGCTTTTCTTGAGGTTGTAATCTTCCTTGCTGTTGTTCGAGGTGTAGTAGCCCTGATCACGGAGAAACGTGGGGAACAACTTCATGAACGACGGCAGGCTCACTTCGCTACGCATGTGTTCCGAACCGTTCGACGGCCCGTAAACTCCCGAGATGATCGTCGTCCGCGCCGGGGCGCAAACCGGTGCCGTGGACCACGCGTTCAGATAGCGCAGGCCACGCTTTGCCAGCGCATCGATGTTCGGCGTGACGGCATACGGGTCTCCGTAACAACCCAGCTGCGGCCCGTTGTCCTCGCTGGTGATCCAGAGAATGTTCGGGCGATCCGCTGCCGACGCGGTGACGAAGCAGCCGGTGAAAGCCCCGAGAATCAAACGGCAAATCAATAGTTTCATAGTCAAAGGCATCGGCCGCAGTGTGCCGGTCGAGCTTCCTTGCGGCAATTGTTTATCTGTCGGGGGGGGGTGAATCACAAACCAGTTGGCCGGATGTCGGAGAACGATTTCTGATTCACTGACTGCTTCCCCGCGCCGTTATCCGTTCCTGTGCATCCACGGAGTTTGCGGTAAGAATTCCTTCTTTCGGCCGGTTAAAAACCGGCGCCACATATCGCCAATAGACCAGTCGGTAAGACCTGACTTCCGACCACGAACCCGATTACTCCCGCTTGAACATCCCCATGTCGTCCAGCCATTCGAGGTAACGTTCCGGCCATTTCCCAACCGCGCCCTTCAGCGAATCCCGCACGCCGAATCCGTGACCGGCCTTCGCGTAAATGTGCAACTCCGCCGGTACGCCGATCTCCTTGTATTTCAGGTACACCTCCGCCATGCCTTTCGAGATGTCCGGTCGGTCATTGAATCCGCACGCGATAAACACCGGCGCGGATTCCTTGCTCACCTCAAAGCGGCTCGAGCTGCCGGGATAGATTAGTCCGACAAAATCCGGCTTGGATCCGACGTGTTCGATGGCGTCTTTGGCGTCTGCTTTTCCAGCGTTGAATCGCATGTCCGCCAGCGCAGCCAGCTCTCCTCCGGCGGAAAACCCCATCACGCCGATTCGCGTTGGATTGATCTGCCATTCGTTCGCGCGGCTGCGAACAAATTGAATCGCACGCTGCGTGTCGGCCAGTGCATGTTCATCGATGGTATAGGTCGAGTCCTTTTCGCGCGGCAGCCGGGTGTAGAGAACGAAGGCAGCGACGCCACGTTCGCTCAACCACTTGGCGAGGTTGTGCCCTTCGTGCGTCGACCACAGTTCGCGGTGTCCTCCGCCCGGTGCGATGACAACGGCGGCACCTGTCGCGAGATCGGCGCACGGGAGGTAGGGAAAGACGCAGGGTTGATGCACGTTCGAGACGACTCGATCACCGCCATCAGTGACACGCACGGATTCTTCGGCTGGTTTATCTTCCGAGCCGGGCGCGCCGTCCGTCCAGAGCAGAATTCGCTCAGGCAGTTCGGCGGCATTCATCGAAGTGCCCGCCAGAGCCGAGGCAAACGACAAAGACAAGAAGAGTTTGGGAATGTTCATAGCGAAGTGGAGCATCAATTTTATATGGAGGCCAATGGATCAAGTGAGCAGACGCCCGGCGGGCGGCAATGATTTCATCAAATCCCACGTGATTACGCGACCCGTGTCGTTTGACCTTGCCAAATCGGCGCTGAAAAAGATTCACTCAGAACAGTCCCACAGGCCAACAGCGTAGCGCACATCCGCGCCGTTTTGTGATCGTCACCAGCCGATGAAGCTCAAATTTTTAGTCAATTGGTTCGCGCTTGCCGGCATCCTCGCTTGTCCCGTGCCCGTGATCGCCCAGAACGCCGACCAGCCCGGACTGCTCGGTCGCGCGGCCATCAAGATCGGGCCCCGACTCGCCGAACAAATGCTGACCCAAGGCGACCGCAACGGCGATGCGAGGCTTTCCGAAGTAGAGCTTCTCGGCGTGGCGACGGAATGGTTCGACCGGCTGGACCCCGACCATTCGGGAAGTTTAAGCCAGGAGGAATTTCTCCGCCGGTTTGGCGACGCGTGCCAGGTGCCGGGCCTGAACGCGACCCGGGCGCTGCCTTTTTTTGCGGCGCTTGACGCGGACAAAAACCTGGCGTTGACCCGCGAAGAACTGTCCGCCGACTTTGAAAAATGGTTCCTTCAATGGGACGAAAGCAAAACCGGCAAACTCGATCAAGAAACACTCGCCGCTGGAATCGAGTCCATGCTGCCCCGAACCAATCTGAGTGGTGCCACCGGACGCGAAGAGCAGGTTCGACTTCCCGGCCTGCCGACACCTCCGCCCGCCCCGGTGCTGGCTCCGGGCGCCGAGATGGAAACAGTGCAACTGGTGGACGGATTCCATCTCGAACTGACCGCGAGCGAACCGCTGGTGGAAGATCCGATTGCATTGTCCTTTGACGAGGACGGACGGCTCTACGTTCTTGAAATGCGCAGCTACCAGCTCGACATCGACCGGACAAACGAGCGCGATCCCATCTCCCGTATTTCATTGTTGGAGGACACGGATGACGACGGCCGCTTCGACAAGTCGACAGTGTTCGTCGACGGACTCATACTTCCCCGCGCGCTCGCGGCGGTTCATGGCGGCGTCATGTATGTGTCCGATTACCAACTCTATTTTGCAAGAGACACGGATGGTGACGGCAAGGCGGATCACATGGAATTGCTCGATGCGAACTACGGTGGCGGCAACGTGGAACATGCGCCGAACGGCTTGATGCCCGCGATGGACAACTGGATCTACAACGCAAAATCTCAGAAGCGGTATCGTTGGTTCGGCAACACACTGGTCAAACAACAAACCGAGAATCGCGGGCAATGGGGCATGACGCAGGACAACTACGGCCGCCTGCTCTACAACATTAACAACAGCCAACTGCTCGGTGATTACGCGCCGCCGAATTACATGGGCCGCAATTCCAACTACCCGACCACCGCCGGCCTCAATTTATTTGTTACCACAGATCAACGTGTCTTCAGCGCGCGTATGAACACCGGCGTAAACCGCGGCTACCTGGACGGCGTGTTGGATCCGGCAGGGCGCCTGTACGTATTCGCTTCCTCATGCAGTCCGTTGATCTATCGCGGTGACAATTTCCCGGCGGAGTTCGTTGGCAACGCGTTCGTCGCGGACCCGGCCGCCAACCTGATCAAACGCAACCTGGTGTTCGACGACCGACTCACGCTGTCCTCGAAGTTCGCGTATGAGGATCGTGAATTCATCGCATCAACCGATGAACGGTTCCGGCCGGTGAATCTGTACAACAGTCCCGACGGAACATTGTGGGTGGTCGATCTCTATCGCGGCATCGCGCAGTACAGTCGTTACATGACCTCTTACCTCCGAAACGAGACCTTGGAACGCGATCTGGACAAAGGCATTCATCTGGGCCGCCTCTATCGCGTCGTCTCGGATGACAAAACACCGGCGGCGCCGTTACCACTGTCCGCCGAAAGTTCACGTCAACTTATCGACCGCCTCTCGCATCCCAACGGTTGGATTCGCGATACCGCCCAGCGGCTGCTGGTTGAACGCGGAGACCGTTCAGTCGTCCCGCAATTGCTCAAGTTGGTTTCCAGCAGTACTGATCAATTCGCGCGGATTCACGCGCTGTGGACGCTCGAAGGGCTGTTCGTTTCGTATCCGTCGGCGAACAACAACATGAATTCCGTAACACTGGCAACCATCAGCGATATCGTCCCGGTATTCGCGGCGCCCGACCTGACGCAATCCGTTCTGGACGTCGTGCTCAAGTCGGTCGGCGATCCCGATGCGAAAGTGCAGGTGGCCGCGATGCGCGTGGCGGAATCGTTGACCGCGACCAGTCCTGATCAACGCGATCAGCTGTCTGAAGTGGTGTCCACCGTTTGTAAAGACGCGGACGATGAAGTCATTTTTCAAGCGGCGCTCACCGCCGGGAATTTCACGAAGCCCGCCGCATTGCCATTGCTCGCCCGCGTCGCGACTCGTCGGGCGAATCAACTGCTCATTCGTGACGCGATCGTCAGCGGGTTGAGCGGTTGGGAGCTTCAGTTTTTGCAGACTCTGTTGACGGACCCGCAGTGGCAGGAACAGAAACCGGGACGCACCGTCATGTTGCAGGGCTTGGCGAGTGCCGTGACCCGGGAAAAACAACCGGCAAAAATGGAGTTGTTGCTCATGCTGGCGGCCGGCCAGGACGCCGGTCAGTTGTGGCGACAACACGGTTTGCTCGCCGGTATCGCTGAGCTTGCGAATGGACGGATTCGTAGAACGATCCCTCTCAACGGCGAACCGGATTCCCTGCGAATCCTTGCGAAATCAGAAGATCCACAAACGCGTGAACGCAGCGAACAAATCAAGCCCCTGTTCTCATGGCCGGGCTATCAATCAGAAGTGGCGGCCGCCGCTGCCGCGCCTGTTCGCGACCTGACGGCGGCCGAAGAAACGCTGATCGCGGACGGCAAGGTGTTGTATCAGCAGATCTGCGCGGGCTGCCACGGTCAGAATGGCGAGGGCATTCGTCCGATTGCTCCGCCGCTGGCCGATTCCGAGTGGGTGACGGGATCGGTCGACCGCCTGATCCGCATCACGTTGCACGGCGTCAGCGGGGCCATCAACGTGGATGGCAGCACGTATCAACCGCCGTTCATTCTTCCGGAGATGCCTCCGCTGACCGTGCTCGATGATGTTTCGCTGGCATCGGTTCTCAGCTACATTCGCACCGACTGGGGGCACAACTCACTGCCCGTTTCGGCGATCGAAGTCGACGCCGTACGCGGTGAGACATCGTCCCGGACAACGCCGTGGACTGAACCCGAACTCCTGCAAATCAAATGAACTTCTCCGCCACCGCCGCCCTTTGGCCCCCCCTCCCACTATGAAAACAAACACATTGGTACGCACGCTCTGCGGGATTGCATTGAGCGCCGTCGCTTTCCTGCAATCTGTTCCTCTGTACGGCGCGGATTTGAAATTCAAACTGCACGTTATCGACACGAATTCGCTCTACAGTTCGTCCGCCGCGTTCGATGTCGACAAGGACGGCGACGTGGACATTTTCAGCGGCGCGTATTGGTATGAGGGACCTGAGTTCAAGACGCGTCATTTCGTCCGTGAAGTCGAGATGATCGGCAAGGAGGTGCCGCGCGCCGATGGTTATTCTCATCTGGTGATGGATGTGAATCGCGACGGCTGGCTCGATGTCATCCTCGTCAATTTCCGCAGCAGTTCCATCTATTGGCTGGAGAATCCCGGTGCTTCTTCCGGTGAATGGACGAAACACATGGTTGGAGCACCCGGGCAGATGGAAACCGGCCGACTCTATGATGTTGATGGCGACGGACAATTGGACATCGTCCCCTGTCCGTGGCACTTCTCCGCCTGGTGGGAGCTTTTGCCGGGGAGCCCAGGCCAGCCACCCAGATTTGCGCGGCATGAGATCGCTGACGAAGGCGGTGGCCACGGAAGCGGATTCGGCGATATCAACGGTGACGGACGCGGCGATTATGTGGGAACGCAAGGCTGGGCCGAAGGTCCGGAGGATCCACGCAATGAAAAATGGATCTGGCATCCTGAATTTGAAATCGGACGCACTTCCATGCCGATCGTGGTCGCGGACCCGGACGAGGACGGCGACAACGATCTGATCTACGGCATCGGTCACGACTACGGCACCTACTGGTTGGAACAATCGAATGTCGATGGCAAACGGACCTGGACCAAACACCTCATCGACGATTCATGGTCGCAGGGACACTCACCACTCTGGGTGGATCTGGACAACAACGGCCGAAACGAATACGTCACCGGCAAACGATTTTGGGCGCACGAAGGACGCGATCCCGGCGCACGTGATCCGCTGGTGATCTACCGGTACGAATTCGACAAAACCGCCGGCAAATTCCAGCGCTACACCATCCAGTCCAACGGCCCGGCCGGAACGGGGCTCGACCCCAAGGCCGTCGATCTCGATGCCGACGGCGATCTTGATCTGGTGCTCCCCGGCCGCAGTGGCCTCTACTGGTACGAGAATCTGTTGAACTCGAAGTAGTCGTTTCCGAGTTCAGGCGAAGGAGATCGACGGCGTGTTTGCATACGATTGGCCGGTTAAAATCCGGTGTTCCAATACCGGAAATCGTGGTAGGTGGAACCAAGTGCCCTCATTTGGCCCCTCCGGCAGGCGGGAGGGATACAACGGGGTATACACTGGCGAAAATGGAAACGCGGAAACCGCGCTTACTGGCGCTTAAATCTCCAGATTTTCGAGGTGCCGGTTTTCGTATCCACTTCCTGCAGCCAGAAGGAATTGGTCAGCGGTCCATCAATGACCGGCACCCAACCGGTCGGCGAGGCCGAGTTGTTTGATTCGATCAGATAGTTCAGCTCTGGTTCACCGTAGCCCACGACACGGAACCAGCCGTTGGTCAGCGGCAACAATTCCATGAGCGGCGGGTTGGGCGTAAAGACACGGGCGCGGAAGAACTGTGAACTTGCGCCGGACGGATCGCCCAGCGTCAGGGTGTGCCGGTTGGAGGTCATCGGCACCCGCCGGTGCATCGTCCATGTTCCGCTAATGTTTTCGGTGACATCAATTTCGAAGGCGTCCCCTGCCCGGCCATAGATCAGCACGCGCGGCTGGCCGTTGGTTCGCACCGACTCCAACAGCGGTTCCTTGTCCACCACAATGATGCGCCCGTCCGTCGTCAGAATGTTTGGAGCGAACGTTCCGTCCGCCTTGGGCGCGGTAAACTCGTCGATCGTGAGTGGCACAAACGCGGACTGCTGGTCCGCCACGGCATCGAACTCGAGGAAGGCAAGCCGGTTGGAACCGACGATGGTGAGACCTTCGTTGATACGGAACTCGACGAGGTTCAAATCATTTGGCAACGGCGTGATGGTCGAAGCAGCGGACTGCGCCAGCGGCTGGGTCAGTCGGAGATTCGTGAAGCGACTGCCCGGCAAGGACAGTTTCATCGAGACGTTGGTCACGCCCGTACTGCTCAACAGGGTCAGTGGAATAATTCCCGTCGTGCCGCTCTCGACAATCGTGGTGCCCACGACAACTTCTGAGTAATCGCCCACCGAGACAGTGAATAAACGCGTGTCACTCAGCGACGGCACGCCGTTATCGGTCACCCGGACTGTCACCGGATAATCTCCCGGTGCCTGCGCCCGGGCCGGTCTCCAGCTAAACACGCCACGATCCTGGTCAATGTTGGCGTTGCCGGGCGCGCCGGGATCGAGGCTCCAGATCAGCTGGTTCGCCGGCAGATCAACATCCGACGCGGTGTTGGTGTGGAGCATCAGCACACCGACCTCGCCGACCAAATTCGGAATGGATGCAATCGTTGGCTTGGTGTTGGCGCCACTCCGTTGCCACGCGACGATCGAACTCCCGATTCCCGGATTCCCTGCCTCGTCTTCGAGCCCGGCAAGATTGAACGTGAGCGTATAATTACCCGGAGCATCGGTAACACCCGAGAGGTCGCCGATCGAATAGACGTTCGTTGAGATCTTGGTCCAGCTGATCGGTGCGGCAATCAGGTTGGCGCTGGAATCACGTTTCAATGTCGCGTCCGCCAGCGCGAATGAGTTCTGATTCATTGCTTCGCTGAAGCGCACGACAACAGAATTTACCGGCGTGTTGCGCGGAGTTGGCGTCACCGGATCGACGGTTGCCAAAGGTGGCGTGGTGTCGATGAACACATTCATGTAAACGTCGGTGGAAACGTTGGCCGCGTTGTCGATGAGGTTCACCTTCAACCGATGAGTCCCTTGCTGGGCGAAGTTCAACGGCGCGGAGAACGTTGTTCCGGTCACCGGAAACGCGCCCAGATCCTGGTCCAGCGTCATATCGCGCACCCGCAAGGTGAGCCCGGTACGAGCGGCGGTTCCTTGAAGATTCGGTTTCAGATTGTTGATCAGCAGATCCGTTGATGACTTTCCAAGATCCGGCACCAACGCGAGATTCTGTGGTGGAATTGGCCGGGTGGTGATCATCTCCCATGTTTCAGAGATGCTTCCGCTGCCGACGTTTCCGGCCATGTCCTGAATCCCCGCCGCGTCGACCGTCAGCGTATAGGTGCCCTGTTGACCGATCACCCAGTTGAAGTTCGAAATACGGTAGGTGGTGGCGTCGATCTTGTTCACGACCACTTCGCCAGTCACAAGATTTTGGCCGACATCGCGGGTGATTCGGAGATCGCGATAATCGAATGTGGCTGAATTGATGGGCGACTGGAAGAACACATCCAAGGACAGCACGACGATGTTCCGTGGGTTGGTCGCGAGTCGTTCAATGTCGGCAAACGCCGGACCGGTGGTCACGGTCAACCAGCTCGCACTCAGCTGGCCAACTCCCGAACTACCAAGGTCGTCCTCGACGCCGGTTGCCGACACAGTCAGATCGTACAATCCGCCACTCAGCGTCAGACCATTCAGTCCGCCGATGCGGAAGCGTCGGGCGTCCAACGGCGTGATCGTGACGCCGTTATCGATCAGGTTCGCGCCACCGTCCAACCTCAGCGACACATCGTTCAGATCGATCGTCGTTGGATTCATGTCGCTCGAGAATTCCACGTCGATTTGGGTCACCGGCGTATTTCTCGGGTTCGGCAGCACAGGACCGAGCCCGACAACGACCGGTGCGCCTGAACCCTTTGCCCAACCGGTGGACGCCATTCCAATTCCCGGATTACCGGCGAGATCCTCAATTCCGGCGGCATCGACGACCAGCAGGTAGTTGCCGTCGCCACCGGTCGCGGCGGTCAATCCACCGATGCGATATTCGCCCACGCCGATTTCGGTCACCGTCACCGAACCGTCGATCAGGTTCGCACCGCTGTTCAACGACAGGAACAGGTCTTCGACCCCAAACGTTGACAGGTCAATCAATTCGGAGAACTCGACATCAACCGAAGCCACCGGACCGGTCTGAAGCAATGGCGTCGGACCGGCAATGCTGACGATCTCCGGAGGAATCGATTCTGTTGGACGATAGTAAAGTGTGTAGGAACCGGTGCCGTCATAATCGAGAATGTGCAGTTTGTTCTCGCGCACCGCACCGGCGATTGAGGACGGGAACGTTCGGTCAGTGGTCCATACGTTTTTGTTCACCAGCAATTCACGGTCATTGCTGTCGACGACCTTCCAAAGTTCAAGACCCGGACCGGGATCGTTCATCACCAGGTAGCCCCAACCCGTCGGCATCGTGGCGGTCACGCCCACGCTCAATTGCGAGAGAGTCGCCGTGCCACTTGCGACGCCGTTTGCGCCCGGTTCAACAATCGCGATTGGGCCGTCGCTGAAGTAGAGCGTGTCTGGAAAACTGTCCGGGTCGGGAACATCGTTTACCAGAAAGTCCGGGCGCGCGTCGTCACCGGGACGATCGGCCTGGACCGGGTGAATCAGTTCATGAATCTCAACACTGTCGATCAACGACAGGTTCGCCGAGCCGAGTGAATCAAGATGTTCAAATGTCGCGGTGTACTCGATGAACTTGCCCTGTAAGCTGGAGAGGAACAACCACTGCGCCACCTGGCTGGCACCGGGTTCGATGGTGCCAAGATTCGCCGTCAATGTTGGTTCGAACGTTTCATCGCCCACCGTGGTCCCGATAATTTTGAAATCAATGAGCAGACCCTTTTCATTCTCAATGATCTCCGGCTGAGCCGATGTGATGCGGAAATTCCTGGCAGCGCCCGCACCGATGTTCTGGGCGATCAAGCCAAGTGCGAACGGTTCGGCCGGCTCGACTTCGTCCGTGAATGGATCATCGCTGAAGACGTCGCGGGACTGGAAGTATTTCAATTTCAACCGGGCTTCCGGAAAAACCGTGATGGTGGAAGAGAGCATCGGAACCACGACTTCCACGCCGTTCTCAATGTACCGCAACGTACCACCAATTCGATAATTGGTCGGTTCAAATTCGGCCGCTTCCCGGGTGGGAATGAAGGTGTATTGCACCGACACACTTGAATCACCGAAGACCGTGCCGCCGCCATCGACATCGGATATTCCGCTCAGTTTCGGGGCGCGCCAAACGAACATGTCCCCCGCCGGGTTGCCCTGTTCATCCCGGAAATCCAATGTCAATCGCACTCCCGAGAGGTCGTCGATTCCGTCGTTCTCAATTTCCAATGTACCCAGGAACGCCGCACGCGTCATGACCGCCTGCTGCTCGATTCGTATGCGCACCCGTGCACAGACCCCCGCCGTGTCACCTTCTCCCATGAGTCTTTGGTACCCCATGAGTTGGGGACGAATCAGGGAAGCACCACCGGAGGATCCAAGACATTCAGTATTGGCGTCAGTATGGGCTCCGCCAAACCCACCAGCGAAGGCTCCCCAATTGACCGTTCCGTCCAGACCGCCCCCCCCAGTCCCTCCATTGGTGGTACCACTGATGCCATCAAGCCAATCCTTAATGATATCGCATAAACAACCCACGCTGTCCCACAGCCCGGACGCCGCCCCCGCCGCCGCCCCGGCCAAACCTCCGGTGGCTCCACCAACAAGGGTGCGGCAGACGGTCTGGATGGCGGCTTTTTCGCAGTTGCTCAGGTCGGCTCCGGCACAACCCAACAACGCATCAATAACTTCGCATGTCGCAGCCGCGAGGTTACCTTTGGCGGCGGCAGCCTTTGCGGCGCCAACCAGAGATTTGAAACAATCATAGACAGCTTTGGCTGTGCAAATGGGGGTAAGGTCCGCTTTCCTTGCCTGGGTTACCTTATTATCGCCACAGGTGTAATCAAATATCACGCCGAGCGAGATCTTGGGAAGACAGTCATGGACCCCAATTTCACAAGTGTCTTCACCCTGCAACCGCGGTATCGGATCGTGGGCATGGTCGTGATCACCCTGATAACCTGCCAGCTGGATGGCTGGAACTTGCGCGTCATTGCGAAGCTGGATCGTAACCGGAATAGTCATCCGGCTCTTGGCAGGAATCGTTCCTATCTCGTCTACCAATGGAATGATCAGGAAGCGCGGATCATTCGGCACGATCACCTTTACATTTTCCGCTGCGATCAACCCTTCGTTACGAAGCGTGATTTCGAACTGCGTGGCTTCACCCTCAACCACGAGCGGCATGATGAAAGGATTCTCGATGATGACATTTGGAATCGGCACCTCCGTTTCGAAGACCGATTCAAGTACGATTCGATAATGATCTTCGATTTCGATCGGTACCACGGACCATTGGTAGGTGACGGTCTGGCGTGAAATAAATGCCTCCTTTTCAATTTCGATGCCGGGCACGATGTTAACGGTACTCCGGTGTGTCGTGTGTTTGGTGGCGAACGCTTCCACGGTATAGGCTCCCTCTGGAATCCCCGTCAGCAACACCACGCCTGTTTCATCCGTTACGCCCTCCGCGACATCTGCTCCGGAGATGGGATCACGCAGTCGCACCGTCGCATTGGTGACCTGCGGCGCGCCTTCAACAAAGTACGTGTATTCATCCGTGACACGAACACGGAGATCCCCGAGCGCATCAGAGACCGCCCGGAATTGAAACGGTATGTTCAATCCGTAGCGACCACCCGCCAACGCCAACTGTCCGTCATAGCGCAGCAATGGCAGATCTGCCGCCGGGTTCAACGTCAATGTGACCGTCGTCATCTCGCCCGGTGCCAGGCTCGGAATATTCGAGGTGCTGGCGAGTTGTATCCAGGGTTCGTCGGGCAGCAGAACAGCCAGGTCACCGCTGGGCGATCCACCAACGTTGGAAACTTCAAACGAAACGATCGACTGCGCACCGCGTAGCATGCCCCGTTTCAGAAACGGCGGGTTGGCCACCAACAACGGTCGAAGTGGTGAGACATCGATGGTCGTGGGAATGCGTGTGACCGCGCCCTCCACCGAGTTGACTTCAAGCGTCATCTGGTAATGCGCCTGATTGGTGATGGTCGTCAGCGCAGTGTAGTTCAACTGAACCTTGCCGTTGCCAAACAGATCGGACGCGATGCTCAATTGAAAATTAAATCCCTCCGGCGGATCGATGAACGCGGCGGACAGGCCGGTCAGCAGCTGGTCACTCGCGTTCATGATTTCGATGGTACCGGACTGCGGCTCATTCGGAATCAACCGCCAGCGAACCGACTTCGGATTGGCGCGCATTCCGAGCAACCGGAACTGGTCCTGTACTTCATCCTCGTCCACCAGTGGGTGATCCGCGCCAATGCTGTAGATCCCGGCTTCGGTGGGCAGCGGCTGGAAGTCGTAGGTGAAATTACCATCACCGTCGGCGAGCACCTGAACAACACGCCGGGTGTTGTTCACGTTCAACCGGATGGTGACCAGCTTGTAAAGTGCCGGTGAGTCATCCTCCGTATAAAATGCCCGACCATGCATCGGTATCACCGAACCGCTTGGCGCGAAGGCCACGTCGGTCTCGACGGTTGCGCGGTAGGACGGCGCCACGTCAATTGTCGCAACGGAAACCTGGTTGTTGCGCTCGGACCCTTCGAGCAACGCGTTGTCACTGTCAGTGATGACGATGATGTGATAGGTGCCCGGTTGTGATGGAAGAACAATTTCCTGATTACGGACGTAAAATGCGTCGATTCCAAGCGGGGCGGTGGAAGGAACCGACACCGCGAGCAGATCGTTGCCGAGCTGGTTGTCCGTCGAAATGTAAACTCGATCCGTCCAACTGCCCATGGCCGGTACTTTTCCATTGTTGCTCACGCGCCAAGTGACTTCGGCTCGCGCATCAGTCCTGCCGGTTGCGGGAACGATAATGTGACTCACCGCCAGATCCGGCAGGTCGCCGTCGGAGATGTTCGCTTTGACAGTCCCCGAGTTGAACCCAGTCGCCGCAGCACTTATGAATGCGGACTGAACCCCGTCACTCACCCCGTCCTCGATTCCGTTCACGACGAACGGAATCGAGGATTGTCCCGCTGGAATCTGCACCGATGTCGGCACCGAAAGTTCCGTGGTATCATCGACCGACAACTGCACCGTTAACGGCTGGCTCGTTTCTGTGTTGCGCGTAACGGTGGCATTAAGTGTTTCACCTTCGTTGACCACCTCTTTCTCTGTCGCAAGCGTCAATGTGGGCCCGTCATTATCAAACACATCAATGACATTGGTGGTCGCGCCCTCTGTCAAAATCCGTCCGTCATCTGCAATCAATCGGGCGATCAAATTGATGGTTCGACTGCCGTTGACCAGTGGGTCGTCGAGCACGTTGATGTTGAACGACACTTGGCTGGCCCCAGCAGGAATACTGACGCGCGGCGGCAGCTGAATCGGCGTGGAGGGTTGGGCGATGAGCAGCAACTCAACCGGTCGACCGGTCGGCACGGCACGAGAAATAACCCCGGTCGTCGCGGGGCTTTCCGCACCTTCAACCACCGATGCAGCCACTGGCGTGAGCGACAATGCGGGCAAATCGTTGTCCACTACATTAATGGTTTGCGATACTGTGTTATAGCCATCAGCTGAGATCTGGAGACTCACCGTCCGGGTGCCGTCGAGTGTCGCGTTGTCCGGTGCTGTGATGGTAACCACCGCGATCGATTCTCCGGGTTGCATCGTCACCGTGGTGGGCATGGCCGCGTTCAATGGAAAACTGCTTCCCAAATTAACTTCGAGCGTCTGGTTGGTGGCCGCGTTGCGGGTGATGTAGCCCAGCGCGTCGCCGTCCCCACCGCCTTCAGTCATTTCCGTGCGCGGCACCTGAAATGTCAGAACCGGGCGATCGTTATCGGTGACCACCAGATTTTTGGTCGCGTTGTTAAAACCGGTCGCAACCGCCAGAACATCCACGTTGCGACTGCCGTTCACCACGAAGTCATTGATCACTCCAATCCGAAACGATGCGGTTGTTTGACCTGCCAGAATGGTGACGGAGTCCGGCACCGTCACCAGTTCGCTGTCGCCGGACATCAATTGAACAGTCAATGGCTGGGCCGTGTCGGTGTTTCGAGAAACGTAGCCAAGTGCAGCGTTGGTGCCTCCGGATTCGGAAACGCCCGCCCGCGACAACGTCAGATTTAGATTGGCCGGCAGATTGATCGGAGTTGCACCAGCGCTGGTGTTATTGTTGTAATCCGGTTCATAAAACACCCTTCCGGAATTCGCCTTCACCACAAACCAACGATCGCTGCTGGCAAATGCCGGCATCGTAACCGACTGCATCAGGACCACCGACTGACCGGAAGGAATCGAACCATTGAAGTTCAGAGTGCCCAGCAGCGTGTCCCCACCCGGTTGGCTGTCGGACGAAACAAAGATCTGATCGGACCAACTGCCACTGGCCGCGGCAGGACCTATGTTCTCCACCGTCCATGACACCTCGACGTTCTCACCGGGCAACGCCGAAGCCGGTCCAGTGACGCCGGAAACCAGGAGATCCGGATAACTTGCGAGCGACGAGGTTGCGGAAACAGTGGCCACGTTGTTCGTCTCGCCCCCTTTCTGTTCATTATATTCAAACAACCGGTCGCCGTAGTCGGTGGTGACCGTAAACTCCAGAACGCCAGTCCCGGTCGGGCCATCAGGAATCTGGAAGGCATACTGTCGGTCGCGGCTTTGGCCGGGAGGAATTGGTCCGTCCTCAGGCACCGACGGATCGTAGTTGATCACCGCCGTCTTCAGCGTCTGGGCAGTGGTGGCGTTTCGAATCACCACCCGTTCCTGAAACAGTTCAGACACGGCCAATGAACCGCTGTTGGTCGTTGCCCAGTTCAAATTGACCAATCTCCCGGTGAGCAGCGAAACAGGATCGACGGACAGATCGGTCGGCAACAAATCCGGATAAGGTGCGAGCGAACTCTCTACAGAAGTCGTCGCCGAATTGTTGTTCTCGGCGTCCTCGGTGGCATGGAATTCAAAGAGACTGTTCACCGCGTCGGTGAGCAGTGTGATGTGCAGCGATCCGGTTCCTGCTTCGCCGTCGGGAATTTGAAACACGTGCTGTCTCGCCACCGATTGTCCACTGGCCAGCGGACCGGAACTCGAAACATTCTGGTAGATCAGAGAATTGAGAACCGTCAAACCGGTGTTGGTATTGACGATGGTGATGCGATCATACCACGACAGTGATGCCACTCCTGCACCTTGATTGCGAACCATCCAAGTGATGGTGATTTGCTCCCCGGACTCGGTCGTCGCTGGGGCAACCTGAAGGTTCTGTATGACCAGATCGGGGTACAAGGACAACCCACTGGCAAAACCCGCTGTGGCGCTGTTGTTGTTCTCGGCGAGGACGAGACCATTGTATTCCTTGATCGCATTGTAGCGATCCGCAGTAATGACAACCTCGATGTTCCCAGCGCCGCGGGGTCCGTCGGGCAGCCGATAGGTCGCGCTTCGCGAACGGTTCGTTCCCGGCTCGATCAATCCGTTTCCAACGGAACCACTGTTATAGTAAATATTCTGATCAAACAACGTCTCCGCAGTGGTCAGGTTGTTGATCTGCAGGCGGTCGTAGAACGTTCCGGCGGCGGCGTTGCCACTGTTCGTTGTCTGCCACGTGATGTTCAGCAAACCACCCGACTGCTTGACGCCGGTGATCTGAACATTGTTGATCTGCAGATCTGCGGCGGAACTGACTTGAACGGCCCGTTGATTGTTGGCCGACGCATCTGTGTCCGGATCATATTCGTACAACGCCTGGTTACTGTTCGCCGTCGCCGTGATTTCGAACAAGCCATAGGCATTGGCGTTGTTGGGAATAGTAAATGTCGTCTGACGTATTCGGTTGTCACCCGATCCAATTGGGCCTCCATCCGTCGCTTCAGTGAATGCGACCTGCTGCGTTTCCAAAGTCACCTGGGTTGCAACATTCCGAAGAATAACAGAGTCGGACCAATCGCCTGCCGTTGCCAGATCACCGGTGTTGTCGAGGCGCCACGTGACCGTGACGGTTTCGCCCGGTGACCAACCCCCGGCGGGATCTACCACCAGGTCTCCCACCTGAAGATCGGGATACGGAGCGAGCGATGAATTGAAGTTGAAACTCGCCAAATTATTCGCTTCGTTGCTTTCGGAGATTCCGTTCTGCGCGTCGGTAGCGATGGTCACTTGAAGCGTGCCCACGGCGTTGGGGCCATCCCGAAGCGTTACTGTCAACTGCCGACTGCGACTGCCGCCATCGAGAATCGGACCACTATCGCCTTCGTTGTACGGCAGAAGCGAATCGACCAGCACCACGTTGCCGACGTTTCGAATGGTGATTCGATCCATGAACGAACCACCGGTAGGGCCGTCGCCGACGTTGCTGTCCGTCCAATGCACGGTGGCCGTTCCGCCGGACTGAAGTCCGCTGGGCGGTTCCACGGTGATACTGGAAACGATCAAATCCGCCGAGGCCCCGCCAGTGAAGATCGGCTGCGGTGGGACGACCGGATTCGGCACCAGGTTGAAGCCGTAGTTGCCGCTCGCGTTCGCGTCGTAGATGCGCCCTTCCACTGTCAGCGTGTAGACGCCTGTCTGGGGCAGGGTGAACGTGTCGATGTCGGCATTGACATAGCCCGACTGGATGATGTTCCCCAGTGGCCCGTAGAGCCGCATGAAGGGTTGATAGCTGAACCCAGTTGTCGGTTGCCCGTCGAAATAGAACGGGTCGCCCGCATTCGCCGTGAACTTGTATAACACCGTGCTGTTCGCCGGCGTCAGCGCGTCACTCACCAACGTCCCCGGCGTGAACTCAACCGCATCAGCAAAGTTCAGCAACCGAAACGCGTAGTCCCCTGTCGTATTGAAATTGTTTCCGGCCACCGTCAGCGTGTAATTGCCGGCCGCCAGTGGCAGTGCCGGATTGCCAATGTCGTTCGCGTCGGAATTGAGGAACCCCCGCCAGTTGATGACCTGTCCCGACGGCCCGTCCAGACGCCAGGAAAAATTCGCGTTCTTCAGCGCGTCAAAGTAGAGCGTCGCATCGGACGGCAGCGTGAAGGTAAATCTCTGCCGTTCACCCGGCACCGGAATGTTGCTGTTCACCGTGCTCCCCAACACCAGGGCGCTGGTCGGATAATTCTGCGGCACCAGGTTGAAGCCGTAGTTGCCGCTCGCGTTCGCGTCGTAGATGCGCCCTTCCACTGTCAGCGTGTAGACGCCTGTCTGGGGCAGGGTGAACGTGTCGATGTCGGCATTGACATAGCCCGACTGGATGATGTTCCCCAGTGGCCCGTAGAGCCGCATGAAGGGTTGATAGCTGAACCCAGTTGTCGGTTGCCCGTCGAAATAGAACGGGTCGCCCGCATTCGCCGTGAACTTGTATAACACCGTGCTGTTCGCCGGCGTCAGCGCGTCACTCACCAACGTCCCCGGCGTGAACTCAACCGCATCAGCAAAGTTCAGCAACCGAAACGCGTAGTCCCCTGTCAGACCTGTAACGTTCAACTGATAATCCCCGACCGGCAGCGCCAGCAAGGGATTGGAGACATCCGCCGCGTCCGAACTTTGGAATGATCGGTTGTTCACGATGACGCCGCCGGGCCCAACCAGATACCATCGGATGCCGTTATTGCTGAGCGCGTCGAAATAGAGCCGAGCCGGTGCCGCGAGTGAAAAGGTGTAACTGTCCGTGGTGGCACTTGTTGCCAGCGTGCCAGAAGTCAATGTGTTCTGAATCAACGGCGTGCCGGTCAGCGTGGCGGGCGGAACGTTGCCTTCGGGTTGCACGTTGAATCCGTATGTACCCGTCCCGTTGTCACCGATGTAACCTTCAATCAGCACCAGGTACGTGCCCGTCTTGCTCAAGGTCTGCGCCGCCGGATCATTGGAAAGACCCGTACTGAAGATCACCTGGCCGTCTGGATCAATCAATCGCCAGTAGGCGTTGGGCAAGCCGCTGGAACTTTGAGAATCGAAGAAAACCCGATCCCCTGCGGCTGCCGTAAATCGATAAGCGGCCGTGGCGTTGGCCGGATTCAGTGTGTCGTTAACCGGCGTGCCCGGGGTCAACGGGGTCGCCGCCGCCAGGTCAGACAGCCGGAACTGAAACCCACCCGTGTTGTCGCCATTGGCCGACACCCTCAGCGTGTAGTCCCCCGCCATCACGGGGATCACTGGCGTCCCGATACTCTGCGCGTCCGAGGAAGCAAACGAACGGTTGTAGACCACGTTCCCCGTCGGCCCGTCGAGCCACCAGCGGAACTGGCTGTTGTTCGTCAACGAATCAAAATACAGCCGCGCCTCCGTCCCCAGCGTGAACGTGTAACGCTGCGTCTGGCCCGGTGAACTTATCGCTGCATCGATCAATCCGCCCAGCGCCAGCGCCTGGAAACCATCCGTGAAAGGTTGCACGTTGAATCCGTATGTGCCCGTCCCGTTGTCACCGATGTAACCTTCAATCAGCACCAGGTACGTGCCCGTCTTGCTCAAGGTCTGCGCCGCCGGATCATTGGAAAGACCCGTACTGAAGATCACCTGGCCGTCTGGATCAATCAATCGCCAGTAGGCGTTGGGCAAGCCGCTGGAACTTTGAGAATCGAAGAAAACCCGATCCCCTGCGGCTGCCGTAAATCGATAAGCGGCCGTGGCGTTGGCCGGATTCAGTGTGTCGTTAACCGGCGTGCCCGGGGTCAACGGGGTCGCCGCCGCCAGGTCAGACAGCCGGAACTGAAACCCACCCGTGTTGTCGCCATTGGCCGACACCCTCAGCGTGTAGTCCCCCGCCATCACGGGGATCACTGGCGTCCCGATACTCTGCGCGTCCGAGGAAGCAAACGAACGGTTGTAGACCACGTTCCCCGTCGGCCCGTCGAGCCACCAGCGGAACTGGCTGTTGTTCGTCAACGAATCAAAATACAGCTGCGCCTCCGTCCCCAGCGTGAACGTGTAACGCTGCGTCTGGCCCGGTAAACTAATCGCTGCGCTCACCACACTGCCAACCGCCAGCGCCTGGAAACCATCTTCAACGGGTACAACATTGAACACGTTGGATCCGATGCCCGTATCGTTGTAGTAACCTTCGATGAGCAACGAGTATGTCCCCGGATTGCTTAGCCACAACGGCCCTTGATCATTGGACAACGTGGTATTGAAAATAGTTTTTCCGAAAGGATCAAGCAGACGCCAATAGGTGTTCGGCAAACCGCTGGAACTTTGATGGTTGAAGTAGTAGCTACCCGCAGACCCAACAGAAAACTGGTAAGCGCTGGCCATACTGGCGGGACTCAAGGTGTTGGCAACCGCCGTACCGGGGACGATGGATGGAACCGCCGTCAGATCCATCAAACGAAAGACGTAAGGACCGTTGGCACTGGACTTGACGCTCAATTGATAGTCGCCGACAGGAAGGTTGAACGGTCCAAAACCACTCGCCCAATCGGACGAATTGAAAGCGCGCTGATTGACAACCAGCCCCGAGGGTCCTTGAAGCGTCCATTTTGCGCTGGGGCTGTTGGTCTGGGTGTCAAAAACGACACGCGCGGGATTGGCAATTGCGAAGACGTAGTTGGTGGTGGTGTTCGCCACGATGTTGCCCGAGATCAAGTCGCCGAGATTCATCGCGGTGCCGGTAAACACCGGCGGCGGCACATGACCCTCGGGCGACACAATGAAGGCGTATGAACCGCTACCAGTGTCGCCAATGTAACCTTCGAGCAGAACGGTGTACGTGCCGGTGGCGGACAACCGGACCGGTGCCGCCGGAGTTCCCACGTCGGTAAAGCCCTGGCTGAACACCTGGTTGCCGTAAGGGTCCAGCAAACGCCAGTATGCGTTTGAAAGGTTCACTCGCGCGACCCGCTGAAAATAGAATTGATCCCCGGCCACCGCGTTGAATTGGTAGAAGTCCGACTTGTTGGCCGGCGAAAGGTTGTTCGTCACCACCGTGCCGGGAACCAGAAGTGTGGCTTCAGCCAGATTGACCAGGCGAAATGCGTAACCGCCGGTAGCGGCGTTTGGTGCCTGGATCGTCAACGTGTAACCGCCAACCGGTAGCCCGACGGTCGGATCGCCGACACTTTGAGCATCCGAACTGGCAAAGGAGCGATTCGCCACCAGCGTTCCCGAAGGGCCTTTCAGCGTCCAGTTGAGAACAGAAACGTTCGTCAGTGAGTCAAAGTAAAAGCGCGCGTCCGCAGCGACGTCGAAAGCAAATACATCGCGCTCACCAGGAACGCCGACGGACCCCGTGATCACATTTGTGATCGTGGTCTGTGCCATCGCCGATGAGAGCGCCGCACAGACCAGAGCAAGCGCGGTCAGTGTTCGAAAGTGCCAACCGCCAGGGATGGAAACTTTGAGCAGGTTGAAAGGATTGTTTGTTTTCATCTGACAAAGTTCTGAGTGTTGTTTTCGCACCGGCCGGGGGGGAAAGGTATCGTTCCCGCCGAAGTTGACGGAAGGGATGTCGACTGTTTAACGCCCTGCCCCCGATAATGATTTGTTATTAGAAGCATGTTTTCAGCGCCTGCACGTCGACGCATCGCGCGCGCAGAAACAACGCTACCCGCAGGCCCCACCAACGACCAGCGAAGCCCGGTTGTATTCGTCATTGCATCAAAGTAGAAAAACGACTCCTCGGACACACTGAAAGAATAGACAGAGTAGTCACCCGGAGTCGCGATGTTGCCGGTGATCTCAACCACATCGTCCCCGGCAAACACCTCAGTCCAGCCTAGTGCAACAATTAACAGCGAGGATAGTATAAGCGAAGCCCTTGAGAGGGATGACGAATATTTGTTCATAACAACAGCGACGACTCACAGACACAGGAACGCACGGCTTCATACAGGACTCCAACCCCTACAATTGATTTTGGCAAACAACCCCAACAGCAACAAGAATCATGTCGTAATCAACTAAAGCGCAACACCATCGACCAACCGGACTTGAGCGGACAATGATTTTGCCCTCCAAAAACCGGGTTGAAACTGCGGCAATGAATTCCTTCGAGTTCACTTGCTGCCCGCAATTCTGGGGGGTGTTTCGGGGGCGTTTCATACCATGGGACGGGTCCCGGATTTGTTTCCGCAACTGTTCCAACGGCAGCGGGGGCACCTTCTTGGGGCCGGGTCGTTGACAGACCGGTTTTCCTTGAAGGTGCCGGTGCCGCCAGCGTTGGAACGTGCTGTCGTCCGATCACGGCTGATCGCCCCCACCTGCATGTTCGCGCATCGCGATGCTCGCGGTTCATTTTCTCTGGCGACCGATTCTTCAAGTCGGGTTTCCGTCTCTGATGCAGGGGCGTCTTGGTTGCCACCCATGCGGCGATCCCTATTTGCTGGCCACGAGGGTATTCGCCTTTCGATGTTGGAACTGAAGCATGCCGGACGGACTCTCTGCAGACTCGTCACTGCGGCCTGTCTGATACGGATCGACAGGATCTACTTCGGGAACCTGCAAGGGGCGACTGAGATTGGCCGCATCTCAGGCACGGCATTCGTGGCTTTCAGAACTTGTCCCTATGCATGGTGAAGGCCACTAGATTCTTGTCAAAGTAGGGCACTGGCTGGTTCCTGCTCAACTTTCAGTTTCTGAGGCCGTCTTCACCCTGTCAGGGCAGACGCATCTAAAAAGGTGAGCTGAGTTTGGTCGTGAAGAGGGGAGCAAGCGGGAGAAATGTATGTACTTTGTAAACAAAGTGCGTAGATGAGAGCGGAGGCAAAACACAACCCCGCATCCCGAACTCAGTTTGATCACTTATTTCCAAGACCTGCCTGATCCACGGGT
>Ga0209390_10000492_pt1 | contig 78043 bp, 70 predicted proteins | sample BON01_FD_187212 | JGI IMG/M metagenome (GOLD analysis project Ga0209390, IMG submission 187212) | Freshwater microbial communities from Lake Bonney liftoff mats and glacier meltwater in Antarctica - BON-01 (SPAdes) (version 2) | ecosystem: Environmental > Aquatic > Freshwater > Ice > Glacier... | reverse complement strand
TTAGTACTCGAGGCGGGACTTGAACCCGCACGACCCGAAGGTCACAGGATTTTAAGTCCGGCGTGTCTACCAATTCCACCACTCGAGCGGACTTAATCCTAAAGAAAATCCCGATTACGATAGCTATCGATAATTCGGGATTTGAGCGGGAGACGAGATTCGAACTCGCGACCCCAACCTTGGCAAGGTTGTGCTCTACCAACTGAGCTACTCTCGCTTATATTTGATTTCAAAATCACCGCACATCGTTTTGTATCGGGCGACAAATATAAAAACAATTTTTCTAATAGAATTTTGAAAAGGAAAAAAAATTTATCCTCCTGTCAACTTTTTTATATCGTTCAGTTTCATTAACGCTTCTACTGGCGTCAATGTATTTATATCTATTCGCACTAATTCTTCCCTAATTTGCTCAAGAACAGGATCATTTAATTGGAAGAAGGACAACTGCATGTCTTTACTGGTCATTACTTCTTTGACTTTTTCTTTGCTCAAAGCTTTTTTGCCTCCGTTGCCGTTTAGGTCATGACTTTCCTCTAATTTCTTTAAAATACTTTCAGCTCTGGTCAAAACTTGTTGCGGCATTCCGGCAATTCGCGCCACATGGATACCAAATGAATGTTCACTTCCTCCCTCGACTAACTTGCGCAAGAACAGAATTCGTTTGCCAATTTCCTTAACTTCCACATTGAAGTTTTTGATTCTAGGAAATTGGTTCGCCATTTCGTTTAACTCGTGATAGTGTGTCGCAAATAATGTTTTTGCTTTGGATTTCGGATGTTCATGCAAAAATTCAGCAATGGCCCAAGCGATTGAAATTCCATCATAGGTGCTCGTTCCACGGCCAATTTCATCCAACAAAATCAAACTTCGGTCAGACAAATTATTCAAGATACTGGATGTTTCGTTCATTTCCACCATGAAGGTAGATTCGCCGGAAGATATATTATCGGAAGCTCCTACTCGTGTGAAAATTTTATCCAGAACACCGAGTGTTGCACTTTCAGCCGGAACAAAACAACCCATTTGCGCCATCAAGCAAATCAGAGCCGTTTGTCGCAAAATAGCACTCTTTCCCGACATGTTTGGCCCAGTAATCATGATAATTTGCTGACTTTGGTCGTCTAGAAAGACATCGTTCGGGATATATTGTTCACCATGTTTCAATTTCTTTTCTATAACGGGATGACGACCGTTTTTGATATCAATCTGGAAAGATTCTTCCATTTTCGGGTGGGCGTAATTATTTTCTTGTGCCACGATGGAAAACGATAATAAACAATCCAATTGTGCTAAAAGTGAGGAATTCAGTTGAATTGATTGCACATAATCAGCCATCGATAAAATCAATTCTTGGTACAATCGACTTTCCAAAGCATGGATCTTATCTTCTGCTCCAAGTATTTTACTCTCATATTCTTTAAGTTCTTCGGTAATGTATCTTTCAGCAGAAACCAATGTCTGTTTCCGAATCCAGTTTTCAGGCACTTTATCTTTGTGTGTATTTCGAACTTCAATATAGTAGCCAAATACATTATTGAAGGCAATTTTCAAACTTGAAATTCCAGTTGATTCAATTTCACGTGCTTGCATTGATTCCAGATAGTCCTTACCTGAAAATGCAATGGCGCGCAATTCATCCAGTTCAGTATGCAGTCCATCTGCTATCACTTTTCCTTTGCCAATTTGAACCGCTGGATCATCGTGGAGCGTATTTTCTATCGTCTTAATTAACTCTTCGCAGGGGTTTAGTTGATCTTTTATCTTTTTAAGAAGAATAGACTTCGCATAAGAAAGATCCGTTATGATTGGATCTATTTGCTTTAATGTTCTATGCAAACTCATCACTTCTTTTGGGTTAATTTTCCCGACAGCTGTTTTCGAAATCAATCGTTCCAAGTCTCCAACCATTTTCAATCGTTCACCCAAACGATAAGCGATTTCCTCTTCCGCTTTTAATTCTTCAACAGCGCCCAATCTATCTTGAATCGGTTTTAAATCCTTCAAAGGCAAAACCATCCAACGTTTCATCATCCGTCCTCCCATGGAAGTTTGCGTCCGATCCAAAACATCAATAAGCGTGGTTGCATTTTCATGCTGCGAACTAACCAATTCCAAATTGCGGATGGTAAATCGGTCGAGCCAAACATAGCTCTCCTCCTCTATTCGACTAATTTGTGTGATATGTGACAAGCGATCGTGATGAGTTTCACTCAAATAATGTAAAATAGCACCTCCAGCGATAACTGCTTTCTGCAATTCTTCAATACCAAAACCTTTTAATGATTTCGTTTGAAAATGTTTGTTTAAAGTCTCATAAGCGAAGTCTGGGGTGAAAACCCAATCTTCCAAGCGGAAAGAATGAACGCTTTCTCTGTCCAATGCTTCGTAATCTTTATGTGCTTTTTTCTGGTAAATGATTTCAGAAGGCTGAAAACCTTGAATCAATTTATCCATGTAATCCAAACTTCCTTCAGCGATAAAAAACTCACCTGTGGAAATATCCATAAAGGCAATTCCATTACCTTCCTTATCAAAATGAATGGCGCACAAAAAGTTATTTTTCTTTTGTTCAAGAACATTATCGTTGAAGGAAACTCCTGGTGTAACCAATTCCGTTACGCCTCTTTTTACGATTGTTTTCGTAAGTTTTGGATCTTCCAATTGATCACAAATTGCAACCCGTTTGCCAGCACGAACTAATTTTGGCAAATAATTGTCCAAAGAATGATAGGGAAAACCCGCTAATTCGACACTCGATGCGCCATTTCTGCGACTTGTTAAAACAATGCCTAAAATCCGAGCAGTTTCTACAGCGTCCGAACTAAAGGTTTCATAAAAATCACCAACACGAAATAATAACAAAGCTTGAGGATGCTTCGCCTTGATAGCATTGTACTGTTTCATCAAAGGCGTTTCCACTATATCTTTGCTTATTGTTTTTTTTGCCAAAATGCTTGATTTTTGTTAGGTGTAAAGTTAAAAATGGAGATTCAGAATTACCTTTTTATTTTGTTCTCTTTATTAACAAAATGAAATTTTTATCAAAATTCAATAACTTTTTAGGTGGTTTCTTTACTATTCAGCTTGTTTTGGTAGTCGATCAAAAGCTAAAATCCGCATATACTAATCCAGATGGCTTTCGTAATAAGTCAATATACCTTAGATTTAAGGTACTTGAAGAGCCTAAAACACAATATCGACGGAACTGTCACAATGCCAAAATTTACAAAAGACTAAAATTCGCAAAGACTAAAAGTTTAGGTCGATTCATAAAACTGAGCCTTCTGACGTCACTATTTTTTCGCGAGTTCAACTTTCAATCATACAGGTGGCTGAAATAATTTTCGATTTTATAATCTGCTATTCGATTTTTTGATATTGAAAAACTATTCATGTGGTATTCTATCTTAATCAAATCTGCCTCTTCTAATTTTTTAACATGATTTTGAATAGTCGTTTTTGAAAGACGCAGTACAGGTATTAAATCTCTATTTGTTGTATACGCATTTTAATTTAAAATTGACAAAATTCGCACTCGCGCGGGATGAGACAAAGCCCTACCCAAAAGCGCCATTTCTTGCTCTTGAATTGTAAATTGCTTAGATTTTGATACTGGCATAAGTAATCGTTTTTGAATTTATTAATATGATTTATTATATTAAGATGTGAATAAAAAAAATTCCAAAAAAAGAAAAAATAAAATTTTAGTCTTTTAAAATTTTAAAAGACTAAAATTTTAGGTCGATTTACACGAATCACAAAAAACCCTTAAAAACTTTTAAAATCAGCCAAAATTGAATCCATGACTACCAAAAAGAAAAATAATTAAAACGCTATAAGAATAGTTGCAAAAGTTATCCGGATAGGTCGGTTTATAAAAAAATCATCTGAAATCTCAAAATCATTCCCATCTGAAATCCTATTTTTGTCGAAATGAACAAAAAACTCAAACTGTGGGAACTCGACCGTGTATCTGAAGAGAAATTTAAAGAGCAAAAAAAATTTCCTTTGGTCGTTATTTTGGATAGTATCCGAAGTTTGAACAACATTGGTTCTTTCTTCAGAACCTGCGACGCTTTCAATATTGAGAAAATTTATCTGTGCGGAATAACGGCAACACCGCCGCATCGGGATATTAACAAAACTGCCATTGGCGCAACTGATTCTGTTGCATGGGAGTATGCCACAAACGTCATGAATCTTTGCGAAAAACTTCGAAACGAGGGTTACTCCATCTGTACCATTGAACAAACCGAAGAAACGACCTTGCTTCAGAACATCACTTCATTCTCGGAAGAAAAATATGCCTTGGTTTTCGGAAATGAGGTCGACGGCGTGAACCAAGAAATTATAGATTTGAGCAATCACATCATTGAAATCCCTCAATTTGGAACGAAACATAGCTTGAATGTAAGTGTTTGTGCCGGCGTCGTTTTATGGGAATTCGCGAAGAAGTATATTTAAGTTCATTTTGCTTCTTCACACTAGAACAAAAGAAGACTTTTATCTGTTTTTTCCAAACCCTATGAGAATCATCGACATTAGGTACTCGAGATACACAACAAATACATCGAGTTTAATTATTTTTGCACTCGGATTAGAACAAACAAAAAAATGATTCATACAGACATCATCATTATAGGCGCGGGACCAGTAGGTATTTTCACTGTTTTTGAGGCGGGATTATTAAAATTAAAATGTCATTTAATTGACTCCTTGCCTCAAGCTGGCGGACAATGCTCAGAGATTTATCCTAAAAAACCGATTTATGACATCCCAGGATTTCCTTCCGTCTTAGCTGGAGAGTTAGTGGATAATTTAATGGAGCAAGCGGCACCTTTCAAACCAGGATTTACTTTGGGTGAAGCGGCAATGTCAATTGATAACACTGATGACAACGAATTTATAGTTACCACCGTAAGAGGAACGAAACACAAAGCGCCAATAGTAATGATTGCTGGTGGTTTAGGGGTATTTGAACCACGCAAGCCGCCGATTTCAAACTTGGCTGATTTCGAGGATAAAGGTGTTGAATACATAATTAAAGATCCTGAATTTTACCGAGGAAAATGTTGCGTAATTGCTGGTGGAGGTGACTCTGCATTGGATTGGGCTTATTTTTTAGCGGAAAAGAAAATTGCGAAAGAAGTAGTTTTAGTCCATAGAAGTAGCTCATTTCGCGGACATTTAGATTCAGTTCAAAAAGTAATCGACTTATCTGAAAAAGGGGGCATTAAATTAATTACTGAAGCTGAAGTAACTGGGATTAACGGAAACGGGAAATTAAATTCTGTCGTTGTAACGCATCAAAAAGATGGTGAAATGACGATTGAAACCGACCATTTCATTCCTTTGTTTGGTTTGAAACCAAGTCTCGGCCCGATTGGTGGTTGGGGTCTTGATATTGAAAAAAATGCAATCAAAGTAAATACAACTGATTACTCGACAAACATACCTGGAATTTACGCAATTGGCGATGTCAATGCTTACGAAAACAAATTAAAGTTGATTCTTTGCGGTTTTCATGAAGGAACTTTAGCCGTTCAATCTGCTTTTGCCAGAATTTATCCAGATAAGAAGAATATTTTGAAATACACGACTGTAAACGGAGTTCAAGGATTCTAGTAAAGTTACAATTTGATTGGCTTCAGCAAAACGTATTCCGAGTTGCAAATTTAATGCACTTAGAGCCAAGTATTGCTTAACAAAACTTTTCGTAGATAGATCTTGCATCGCGTAACTGCCAAACGCGTAACTTTACACTATGTTTTCAAACGAAGAGCAAGAGCAATATAGTCGACAAATTAGACTTGAAGGTTTCGGTATAGAAGCCCAAGAAAAATTAAAAAATTCCAGAGTTTTAGTTATTGGCGCTGGTGCATTGGGTTGTCCTGTATTACAATATTTGGCAGGAGCGGGAGTCGGGAAAATTGGAATTGTAGATGGCGACAAGGTTGAATTGAGCAATTTACACCGTCAAATACTTTATTCAAAAAATGATTTAGGCAAATACAAAGCCGAAAGAGCGTGCACAAAATTAGCAGAATCGAACTCCACTATTGAAATAGAGTTTTTCACAACTTTTCTTTCTTCTGAAAATGCTTTTAATATTGCTAAAAATTACGAAATCATTATAGACGGAACGGATAATTTCCCGACACGTTATTTGGTCAATGATTTTTGTGTTCTTGCTAATAAAATTAATATTCACGGATCCATTCAGGGATTTTCGGGTCAAGTTTCTGTTTTCAATTTACCCAATATTGATGGATCTAGATCACCCAACTATCGAGATTTATTTCCAGTTCCTCCAAATCCAGACGAAGTAGTGTCTTGCGCAGAAGGTGGCGTAATTGGCGCTTTACCTGGAATCATCGGGAGTTTAATGGCAATGGAATGTATTAAAATAATTACTGAGATAGGTGAAGTACTAAAAGGAAAATTGTTACATTACAATAGTTTGAACCATCAAATGCAAATGCTTAACTTTACTTTTGACAATGATAATCCTTTGCGTGGAAATCCGCCAATACAAAATACTTTGGTAGATTATCAGCAATTTTGCGGAATTAAAAAAACAAAACTTATGTTGGATATTACAGTTGCCGAATTACAAGCACTAAAAGATACAAACGAAGATTTTCAGTTAATCGACGTGCGAGAAATTTCCGAATATCAAGATGCAAATATGGGAGGACATTTAATTCCTTTGAACGAAATACCAAAACGTTATTCTGAAATTAACAGAGACAAAAAAGTAATTGTTCATTGCAAAATGGGCGGGAGAAGTGCAAATGCAATTCAATACTTAGCACAAAACCATGATTTCGATAACCTCTACAACCTTAAAGGAGGAATCCTCGCTTGGCTTGCAGAGAACAAAAAATAGTTCCAGAGAAAATTGTATGAAAAAAGGGAGCATTAATTATCTAATAATACTTGGCGTTTTTTCGCTTTTTGCGATCGTTGCCATGCAATTAATTTGGTTAAATAAAACTGTTGAATTACAACAAAACAGTGTTGAAATTCAAAACCGCGAGGACAGTTTAAATTTAGTACAGTTTTCCGAAAAGGCACACCGAGCACTTCGTGATGTTTTAGCGGATGTATCCAAGCAAAGATCAGACAGTTCCGTTCTTTATGAATCTATTAGGCAAAAAAAAACCAACTATTTTGTTGTTGATATCAATGAAGAATTACACCCTTTTTATCTTGAAAACTTACTGAAAGAGAAGTTTTATAAACAGAATTTGAATCAAGATTTTCAATACGGAATTTACGACTGTTTCTCCGACTCCATCGTCTATGGAAATTTAATTCGCTATCACAACAATGTCACCAACAACGAAGGTGCAGATTCTATCAATGTTCAACCTTCAGAAGGGTTGAGATGGAAAAAAGACGGACATTATTTCACTGTGTTTTTTCCAAGTATAGTAGATCAAAAAGTAGAATCTAAGATGAACTCATTCACACCCTGGATGTACATTTTTCTGATTGTATTGTTAGTCTTTCTATTTTTTGGATTTTCTTTATCAATAATTTTAAAGCAGAAAAAGCTGTCGGAAATTAAAAATGATTTCATCAATAACATGACACATGAACTAAAAACACCAATAGCTACTATTGGTTTGTCAAGTGAAACTTTATTAAAACACGACTATTCAAATGACCCAGACAAAATAAAACGATTTGCAGGCATTATTCATAAGGAGAACAAACGTTTAGAAAATCAAGTCGAAAGAGTTTTGAATGTTGCCAAATTAGACAAGGAAAAGGTCATTCTGAAAAAATCTACAATTAGTATCCATGAATTACTTGAAGAAGTAAAGGATAATTTTGACTTCAATCAAGGTGAAAAAGGTGGTGTTATAACTCTAATCCTAGACGCTCAGGATGACGATATTCGCGCGGATGAAGTTCATATTTCGAACGTATTCTATAATTTAATTGATAACGCAATAAAATATACATCAGAGACTCCAGACATTCAAATCCGCACTAAAAATGAAAATAGTTTTCTTCGGGTTGAAATAGAAGATAAAGGAATAGGTATGAAACGAGAGGATTTATCTCAAATATTTGAAAAATTCTTCCGTGTGCATACGGGAAATCGACACGATGTGAAAGGCTTTGGATTAGGCCTATTCTACGTGAAATTGATTATTAATGCACACAAAGCCAAAATTGAAGTTAAAAGTAGTCTTGGAAAAGGAACTACCTTCATACTATTACTTCCTAAAGTGGCTTAATTTTTAAATAAGCGTGCACTTGGTTGCGGAAATAATCCATCTCTAGAAATTTTCCGTCCTCGCTTAAAAACCACTATTCTTTCTCCTATATTATGGCTATCCATTAGAGCATCTAAAACATAATAATCGTCCGCTTCGAACAATATTGTATAGGTTCCGCGTGTATTCAATTTTCCAACTTGGATATTTAAGTAACCTGCATTTATTTCAATGCGTATTGGAACGGAACTTACTTGAATTAATTTTTTTCCAGCTCCTAAGGGATACTCGTTAATCTGACCTTCATACGTTCCGTAATATCTGCGCTTTAATCGGTTTTGTGCTGAAAGCTGAAGACCGCAAAGGAAAAATACTAAAACGACAAAAAGATTTTTTTTCATATTCAAAACTAAACGTTTTTTGCACAATTTAAAAGTTTCTTGTCTTTTAAACAGTTAAAGAACTAGGGTGCCTAGCAAATTTAAGCCTTTACATGGTATAATTGAAGGGAGATTTGAGTTTCAAATGTGAATATCTTCTTTTACCCAAACGAAAAAACGCTTCCAAAAAAGCTTCCTATTTCATAACTTCGGGGCATACAAAGAGAACAAAAATCATGCAACAATATCACGATTTACTCCATCGAATTATTAACGAAGGAACCTTCAAAGGCGATAGAACAGGCACAGGAACAACTTCCATTTTCGGACATCAAATGCGATTTGACCTATCGAAAGGTTTTCCACTGATAACAACAAAAAAAGTGCATGTACGCTCCATTATAGTTGAATTATTGTGGTTTCTCAATGGCGACTCCAACATAAAATATTTAAAAGATAACGGTGTATCTATATGGAATGAATGGGCTGATGAAAATGGTGATTTAGGGCCTATTTATGGCTATCAATGGCGGTCTTGGCCAGCAAATGACGGTCAAAAAATTGATCAAATCGCAAAATTAGTTGAGCAAATAAAAACAAATCCCAACTCACGCCGTTTACTGGTCTCAGCTTGGAATGTCGCAGATGTCGACAATATGGCTTTACCGCCATGCCACACAATGTTCCAATTTTACGTCGCAGATGGGAAATTAAGTTGTCAATTGTACCAGCGTTCGGCCGATACATTCTTGGGCGTTCCATTTAATATTGCTTCCTACGCCTTATTGACCATGATGATGGCGCAAGTTTGTGATTTGAAAGTGGGAGATTTCGTTCACACATTTGGAGATGCCCATCTGTACAGCAATCACATAGAACAAACTCATTTGCAATTAAGTAGAGATATTCGTCCCTTGCCAACAATGAAAATAAACCCCAAGGTAAAGGACCTTTTTAGTTTTAAGTTAGAAGATTTTGAACTCGAAAATTACGATCCACATCCACATATCAAAGGCGCAGTTGCCGTTTAATTTTACCGCATGAAAGTAGCATTAATTGTCGCGATGGATCTCGAACGAGGCATCGGAAAGAATAATGATTTGATGTGGCATTTGCCAGCTGATATGAATTTTTTCAAGAATACGACACAGGGTCACATTGTTGTGATGGGACGAAAAAACTGGGATTCTATTCCCTTGAAATATCGACCTTTGTCGGGTCGAGAAAATGTCGTTCTTACTCGAAACAAAGATTTTACAGCCGATGATTGTGTCGTAATACATGAATTGAGAGAAGTTTGGGGAAAATACAAAAACGAAGAAGAACGTACAGTTTTTATTATTGGTGGTGGTGAAATTTACAAACTAGCTTTAGAAAGCGACTTGGTGAGCGAAATGTACATCACTCATATCAGCAAAAAGTATGGAGCAGACACTTTCTTCCCAGACTTCGACTTAAAAAAATGGTTTGTCGAAGTTATTCAAATGCATGAAAAAGACGCCAGACACGAAGCTGAATTTCAAGTGAATAAATACATAAAAAAAATAAAATAGGAATTCAAGGATTTCACTTTTGGAAGAAAAAAGATAACACATGAAACTCTGCATAGCCGAAAAACCCAGTGTCGCGAAAGACATCGCAGAAATCATCGGAGCTAAACAACGCAACGACGGTTACTGGGAAGGGAATGGCTATTGTGTAACATGGACTTTTGGTCACTTGTGCACCTTAAAAGAACCTCATGATTATAACGAGAATTGGAAGTATTGGAAACTCGAAGATTTACCTATTATTCCGCCCAATTTTGGAATAAAAGTCATTGAAGATAATGGCGTAAAAAGACAATTTGCGTGTATCGAAAAACTGGTTGCTTTAGCAGATGAAGTCATTAACTGCGGTGATGCTGGGCAAGAAGGAGAATTGATACAACGCTGGGTTTTACATAAAGCAAAATGTAAAGTTCCGATAAAACGTTTGTGGATTTCTTCTTTGACAGAAGAGGCGATAAAAGAAGGTTTTGAGAAATTACAGGACGGGAAAAAATACGACTTACTATATCAAGCTGGAGCGGCAAGAGCTATAGGCGATTGGATGTTGGGAATTAATGCAACGCGCCTTTTTACCAAAAAATTTGGTATGGGAAAAGCTACATTGTCCATTGGGCGTGTGCAAACACCTACTCTAGCAATGATTGTTCAACGACAATTGGAAATCGATGCTTTTCGAATAGAAGAATACTGGGAATTGAAAACGGTGTACCGCGAAACCGAATTTCAATGTCAAATTGATCGTTTAACATCTTTAGAAAAGGCCGACAAAGGCCTAGAATATTTAAAAGATAAGCCTTTTAAAATTGTTTCTTTTGAGCAAAAAGAAGGAAAAGAAGGCAATCCTCGATTATATGATTTAACCTCACTTCAGGTTGACGGAAATAAGAAATATGGATTCTCAGCAGATGAAACGCTTAAATTTATTCAAAGTCTTTACGAGAAAAAGTTAACGACCTATCCAAGAGTTGATACAACATATTTGACCGAAGATTTACACCCAAAAATTCCAAATATTTTACGCGGTTTAAAATATTATTCACGCTATACAGCGGCGCTTCTGCAAGCGCCAATCCCAAAAAGCAAACAAGTATTCGACAATAAAAAAGTCACCGATCACCACGCGATTATCCCAACAGGTATAGTTCCAAGTGGTATTTCACCGGCTGAACAGCAGATTTATGATTTAATTTGCAAACGTTTCATTGCTGTTTTTTATCCAGAATGTAAAGTTTCAAATACAACAGTTATTGGTAAAGTAGATAGCTTAGAATTTAAAGCAACCGGCAAGCAAATTATCGAATTGGGTTGGCGAGAAATATACCAAGAAGATAAAGGAAAAAAATCGGATAGCGACGAGGAAAAAATAATGCCTGTTTTTATTGAAGGTGAAACCGGACCGCACGAACCATTCGTTCACCAAGGAAAAACATCTCCTCCAAAATATTACACGGAAGCAACTCTTTTGCGCGCCATGGAAACTGCTGGAAAACAAGTGGATGATGAAGAAATGCGCGAGCTTTTGAAAGACAATGGAATCGGTCGACCATCCACTCGCGCAAACATTATTGAAACTCTTTTCCGACGTAAATACATAGAGAAAAAACGCAAAAATCTGATCGCTACACCTACAGGGATAGGCTTGATTGGCACGATTCAAAATGAAGTTTTAAAAAGCGCTGAATTGACAGGAGATTGGGAAAAGAAACTCCGACTAATTGAAAAAGGCGAATACGAATCGGATGTTTTCAAAGCCGAATTGTTCCAAATGGTAAGCGAACTCTGCGACGATGTAATTTTCAACACGCATAGACCTATACAAATCGCTCAAGAGCCTTTAAAAGCTGAAGCTAAACCAAAGAAACCAAGAGTCACAAAGGAAAAAGTAAACCTCGAAGATTTGGTCTGTCCGAAGTGTAAAAAAGCCAAAATAATGAAGGGTAAAGCTGCTATAGGTTGTTCCGATTACAAAACGTGTGGCTTCAAAATTCCATTTGAACTATTGGGTAAAAAACTCACCGAATCTCAGTTGACGCAGCTCATACAAAAAGGAAAAACAGGCACAATAAAAGGATTTGTTATGCCTGGAAATCCTGAACCAAAGGAGGGGAAGCTGGTTTTGGATGAAGGATTTAATGTTGGGATGGAGTAATATTTACTTTTATAAAATAGCATTTTTATTATTTAAAACAGTACAAGTCAATTTATTCAACCGATTTTTACGTGTACTTTTGAATGAAGCGAGCACGAAGTCGAAGGAAAACAAGAGCTCTTTGTCGAGTCGATTTCATTTACCATTTGGATGGTAGACGATCATCAAAGGTTGTAAAGTCGTATTCGATTTTCCCGATATTAACACCAATCTTCTCCAATTTAATCGCGACATTTGTTAACTTAAATAACATCCATGGATTCCGCTCCCAAGCAATACAGTTCTCTTCTCGAGAAATTCAATCAAACTTACGCCAAAATTAATTCAAGCTATAATCTAGTTAGCGCGGCTCGTTTACTTCTTGCTTTGCTAATTATACTTTTTGCTTATTACTTTTTCAAAAGCTATTCACTGGTTTTTGCCGCATTGTGCCTTGTCACAATTGTTGGCTTTTCTATTTTATTAAAAATCCACGGCCGACTTTCATTTAAACGCAAAATAGCAAAAGCTCATATCCAAATCAATGAGGATGAATTGTCTTTTTTAGTGGAGGGAAAAATTCCTTTTGAAAATGGCGAAAATCATGTCAATCCAGGTCATGCCTATTCATATGATTTAGATTTCTTTGGTCATAAATCAGCATTTCATATTCTAAATCGAACGGCAACTTTTATCGGTTCAAAAACTTTAGCAAATAACTTGCAAACACTTTTGTCCAAAGAGGAAATAGAACGAAATCAAGCAGCAATTTTAGAATTATCTGCCGATATCTCGTGGAGGCAAGAAATTTATGCTTTGGCAAAAAGCACCAAAGACAGCGAACAAACTTACCGAGAAATAAAAGCTTGGACAGAAACGGATAAAAATCTACAATCCAAATCGCTACAAATAATTTCTTATTTATTTCCCGCTTTTTTTCTTGGCCTTTTCTCTTACAACCTATTCTTTGATGCAGGACTAGGGAATTGGGTTATTGCGCTCTTTCTTTTAAACCTATCCGTCCTCGGGAATCATCTGAAAACGATTAAAAAAGAGTTAATTGGCTCTACGAAAGTTGACCAAATATTAAAAAACTACAGCTTAATCCTTCAAAAGATTGAAGAGAAGAATTTCAGCTCCGCCAAACTCAATGATTTAAAAACTGAACTTAAAAACGAGCAAGAAACAGCTAGTCTTGAAATAGATAAATTATCCACTCTTTTTGGACAATTAGAAAATGTTTTGAATCCAGTTGGCGCCATTTTTCTGAATGGTTTTTTTCTCTCTCACATTCATACTTTAAGAGGCTTTCGAAAATGGAAGTACTACCATGCTAAAAAAATCATGCAATGGCTGGATATAATTGGAGAATTTGAGGCAGTGAATTCCGTTGCGAACTTTTCCTTTAACAACCCAGATTTTTCTTTCCCAGAAATCAATTCAAATTATGAACTGAGTTTTGAAAACTTAGGACATCCACTCTTGAGCGCTGATAAACGCGTATCGAGTTCCGTTGAATTTACGAAACAAAAATTTATCATTCTAACAGGTTCTAACATGTCTGGGAAAAGTACCTTTCTGCGAAGTTTGGGTGTGAACATGGTTCTGGCCGGTATTGGTGCGCCAATTTGCTCCACAAAAGCGAGTGTTCATCCTATTCCTGTTTATGTATCGATGCGAATTTCAGATTCTCTAAACGATAGCGAATCACTGTTTTTTGCGGAAGTAAAGCGTTTAAAAGAAGTGATGGATGCTGCCGATAAAGAAATTTGTTTCGTTCTATTGGATGAAATTTTGCGCGGAACCAATTCAGATGATAAGCGCACAGGAACCGTTGAAGTGGTCAAAAAAATCATTTCCAAGAATGCCATTGGCGCAATCGCAACGCACGATTTAAAAGTCTGCGACACGACAGCCGAATTCCCAAATCAACTGACCAATAAATGCTTTGAAGTAGAAATTGTCAACGATGAACTATTTTTCGATTACAAATTGCGCGAAGGGGTTTGCAAAAACAAAAGTGCTACGTTTTTAATGCAGAAAATGGGCGTGATATAAAAATGCCTTCGCAATTTAAAATTCACTGATTTGCGTTTAAAACAGAATGTTGGGGTTGATAAAAGCGGAACTGTCAATTCAAAGGTTTGACACAAATCTTTTCAAGAATAAATCTCTCATATAAATCAACATTACAAATAATCCAATCCTATAGAAGTCCGTACTTTCATTAAATATTCGAGAATTTTGTTATATTCGAAATGCTAAAATTATGAAAATGAAAAATTTATTCCTGATTGTCCTTACTTGTTTACCAAGTATTTTAATACAAGCACAAGTTGCATTTACTATCGTTTCACCAGCATCAATTTCTGGTGGATATGAATTTACAAGTAATGGTGATGCACCAAATTGGGGATTGCCCAATCTCAATAATCCAGCAGATGCAATTCTCGATACAGTCGTTATTTATCAAGATACAAGCTCTGGAATAAATGCACAAGGTGTTCCTCACGCCAACGAAGGTTGTGCTCCCGCTATAAATAATCTCGCTGGAAAAATCGCCCTTATTTATAGATATGATGGCGCTTCGACAAATGATTGTTATGCGGGAACGAAAGTTCTAAATGCGCAAAATGCAGGTGCAATAGGTGTGATTTTAGTCAATCGTGTAGATGGCGTTTATGGATACAATGGCACCACAGATGGTCCATTAACCACAATACCATTTGCTTTTATCGGAAAAACGGACGGTGCAATAATTCGTGCAAAAATTGAAAATGGTGAAGATGTTGTTGCTTTCATTGGAAACAAACTCGGCTTGTTTAACGACGATATCGGAATTGTAAAGGAAAAAACCATTGCCCCAACCCTTGGCGCAACTGCGGCCTTAACCTCCATGACTCAAGGTGAATTTGGATTTGACATTGGAACTAAAATTTTTAATTACGGAAACAATACACAATCTGGAATAACGCTTACAGCAACTGTAAACGGCCCTTCTGGAAATTGGACACAAACAGCTGGTCCGTTTACGCTAGCTACAGGCGATTCAATAGATGTTTTTACAGGAGGAAGCAATTCAATCCCATCATTTTCAATGACTAGTTATCCAGCTGGAAATTACGAACTAAGTTATGTCGTTAGTCTAGGAAATACAGATGAATCGGCATTCGATAATGATTTGACATATAACTTTGTTATAAACCAAGAAAAAATATCCTATTCAAAAACTAATCCTGTTACAAATTTACCAGTTCCTTCAACATTTACTCGGTCAGTCGATCCTAATTTTTCTGCCTGTATGGTCTACAAGAATGAAAATGCTAATCGACTTGCCGCAAGCGGCATGTATTTCGCAACGGAACCTGGCTATAATACAGGTGTGCAACTTGATGGTGAAGAATTTGGTGTTAGTCTTTATGAATGGAATGACAATTTTATTGACTTGAACGATGCCGCATACGGTTTTACGAATTTATCTATTGTCGCGAATGGTTCATATACCTTCGGTCCAAACCAAGAATCTACAATGGTTTTTGCGCCATTTAATATTCCGCTTCTCTTGCAATCGAATCAACGATATTTAGCTTGTGTGGATGTCTGGAACGACAACTTTTGGATAGGATTTAGTAACCGTGTTGATTACTCAAGAAATATTGATCATTACTTACAACCTCTTGCACCTGTTTCAAGTAACTCAACTTATTATACAGTTGGATTCGGAAGTAATATGGTTCCATCTATTGCATTAGGTGTATTTGACGCGTCGACAATCAGTGTAAATGAACTTACTGATCAATCAATAAACATTTACCCCAATCCTGCCAATAAATTCATAACAATCGAAGGCGCAGCGGCAGAAAGTGAACTTCAAATTATTGATTTATCCAGTCGAACTGTAGCTTCTCAAATTATTGAAAGTTCTTTGGAATCTATCGATTTATCTGAAATTAAATCGGGTCACTATTTTATGAAATTCACATCAAAAGGTGGAAGCGTAAGGACTGTCAAATTCTCAAAACTATAAAGTATAAAGTATAAAACGAAAGTGTAGCGGAAGCAGAATAATCTTCCGGAAATTTGCTTTTTCGAAGGAACATCTTTAATTGATTTTGCATTTTCGTTCTAATTCAGCTTAACCAAGTTATTCCAGTATGAGATTTATTGTAATTCTGTTTTTTCTTTTACATCCAATAATTACGGAAGCGCAAACAACTTTTTCTCTTTCGTATTCATTCGGAAGCTTTAAACCAAACACGGACGAATTTAAAACTTTTCAGAATGAATTTAAAAAGTTAAAGTTAACAGAAATAGACTCTATCCATTTTGTTGGTCATTCAGATTCAGTTGGCACTTTTTTGTCAAATTTCAGAACTGCCGAATATCGGGCAAGGAAACTAGAGAAAATTTTAGTTCGCAAAATAAAACGGAAAGTGCCTTATGCTATTTATCCAGCTGCTGGCAAAATGCCAAAAGAAGTAGGTTCCACTCGACAAATCCAGATAGTTATCTTCTCTTCTTCATTCCTAAAACTCAACAAAGCGGTGGGCGAAATTCCCAATGGATGCTTTAAAGTAGCCTATTCGGAATTGCAAAACTACCATCAAAATTATACTTCTCGGGGCAGGACTTCCTGCATTCAAATTGAACGATCTTCTTCCAAAACAAGTATGAACCGTCCCGTATTTTATAGTGGCAGGATTAATGAAGGTGGAAATTTCGAAGTTGTTCCTTTAAAATGGAAGTCTGAAAAAACCGGAGAGTTTTGGTGGGCTAAAGAAGGAGAAGTCACTGAAGTTCCAGTGGCTGATTTCGATCGATTTAAAATCTTCACTATTGAAAAAGGCCCTTGCTCCGATTGCAATGAAGATTTTTTTAAAATTCAAAAAATTCAAAATTCGCATTTAATCTTGGCAAAGGATAGAATAGTAATGGAAAATATCCAATTTCGAACGCCCTATTTTTTTAATAATAGTGTTCAAATTAGAGTTCCAAAAGATTTCGTTGACTTATCAAAAGAGTATTTCCAGCAAAGTTCAGAAGACAGACAAATTCTTTGGAAGGAAAAAGACAAGGATTTCTATTCTGCAAAAGTCAAACAATTCAACGGAAAGGTTGAGTCTATACAACGTAAATTCCCAAGCAATGCCAAAATAGATTGCCAAGATAAAATTGCTCACCAAAATGAGCCAACTGTAATTTGTAGTCCGAGTTATGGCAAAATATTAGCTTACAATTTTTTTGAAGTAGGTTCTCATTTTCAAAATAATACGAAAATGCCCTATGCTTCAATTGGACTTTTCACAGGAACAAGGCATCTTGAACTCGAATTTTTGGCTGGAATACATTCAAAATCTGCTTTATACGGAGCTATTCGCGGTAGATACAATATCGCTACTATTCCTTTCCAAGCAATTTTTAGCGGGAATAAGTGGCGTCAATCGTTTTCAAAAAATCGCTTTTGGTATACTAAAATTTATGTGGGCACGGAATACAAAGCAAGCATAGGCAAGCGCTCACAAAACTACCTAGAACCGAATATTCATTTAGGAATGACCTTTAGTCAGAACAATGGCTCTGTCTTTCACCGCCTGTTTATCCAATATGGATATGCCGTTAATTTTGTTGAGGAATCTCCTCGAAAATCTTATGATTTATTCCAAATAGGTTTTCAACTTCAGCTAGGAAAAAAAACATATGAAGCTGAAAAAGGTAATTTCTAGTGTGGAAATCGAACTTGATTTGTTACCTTTTAGAAATCTTATTTCCAGTTATGTTCCTTTGTAGTGTGCACTTAAAACGGCTGATTTCATCACTTCGTTTATACAAATGTTTTTGACTAACGCCACTATTTACCCTTTTTCGCCACAAATTAAAACTCGACCGTTTCAAGTTGGCACGCATGATTTTAATAACGTCAGACTCTGCCGTTCCAAATTGAAATTCAATGGCTTCAAAAGGCGTTCTGTCCTCCCAAGCCATTTCAATGATTCGATTTAGATCAAGCTCGTTAAAATCTTTAGCTGAAACCATTACTTTTTTTCTTTTAAAAGTGCTTCGATTTTATCCTGAATATCGTTTGCTTCCTTCACTTTCGCATCACTCGCCGATCGGTTGGAAGTAGACAACTTATGCGCCTCAGCCATTAAATCTTGGTATTGTTTTGTTAATTTTTCTACGGGTGACTTTGACTTAAACAGAGAAAACATATTACTTGGTTTTTAGTTATAACAAGATTTCACCTGTTTTTGTTTGTATTTTTCGGAATAAATTCAATTTCGAACTCTTCAAACTTCTATTTTTTTGACTAAGTTCGCTAGTACAAATAATACCTATAAATATATGAAAAACCGACATTATTCAATCATCAATATTTGCATTTTTATTTGTTGCGCGATGTCTGCATTTTCTCAAACTGCAAATAAAAAAATAATACCTCTTTTTTCTAACGGAGAAGCGCAAATAGTTCCAGGATTTAGTGATCCGCAAGAATGGATAAAAGAACAATTGTGGGTTGAAACGACTTTCGATAGTGATGGAGATGGCAAACTAGACCGAATGCATGTGTTTTTAACTCGACCAAAACAAACGGAAACAGAAAGCTTGAAATTGCCCGTAATTTATATGACAAGCCCGTACTTTTCTGGAGTTGGCGGAAATTCAAAAAACTATTTTTGGGATGTAAATCACGAAATCGGAGCTATTCCCCCGCCACATAAACACCCAGATGTGGAACAAAAAACAGGCCGACCAATGGAATCCATGATCTTTGACCAACAATGGGTAAAAAGAGGTTTTGTGATGGTTTATTCCTCTTCTCCTGGAACTGGACTTTCGGATGGAAGTCCAACAATAGGTGGGAAAAATGAAACCTTAGCACCAAAAGCTGTTATCGATTGGTTATGCGGACGTGCCGACGGTTTTGCGACAAGAAAAGGAACTGAAAAAATTAAGGCATTTTGGTGTACAGGAAAAGTTGGAATGACGGGAACATCTTACAATGGAACACTTTGCGTGGCTGCCGCAGTAACAGGTGTAGAAGGATTGGAAGTAATTATTCCCGTTGCACCTGTGACATCTTGGTACAAATATTACCGTTCAAATGGTTTGGTAAGATCGCCAGGTGGTTATTTAGGTGAAGATATGGATGTTTTGTACGATTTTGTTCACAGTGGGGATATTGCAAATCGCAAACGAAACGACTTAGAAGTCAGAGATAAAATTTTGGTGCCCGGTGAAGATAGAATTACGGGTGATTTCAATGATTTTTGGGCAAGTCGCGATTATTTGCCGCTGATGAAAAACATGAAAGCGGCTTTGTTAATGTCGCACGGTTTCAACGATTGGAACGTAATGGCTGAACACAGTTATCGGATTTATGCGGAAGCTCAAAAAATGGGACTTCCTTCACAAATTTTTTATCATCAAGATGGACATGGCGGCCCTCCTCCATTTTCTATGATGAACAAATGGTTTACTCATTTTCTTCACGGCGTTGAAAACGATATTTTGAAAACCGACAAAGCTTGGATTGTCCGTGAAGACGACAAACTTCCGACTTCTTATGTCAACTTTCCAAATCCAGAAGCTAAGGATGTTGAATTTCATTTGCAAGCAAATACTAAAACATATGGAAATTTAGTAATCAAACCTATTGATAATCAAGCGCAACAAACCTTCGTCGATAATGCGAAATATTCAGCAACGGATCTTGCGAAAGCCAATAATTCAAATAATAGATTACTGTTTTTGACACCTGTTTTGAAAAAAGATGTTCACATTTCAGGCACTGCGACTATTCAATTAAAAATTTCAAGCGACCAACCAGCGGCTAATCTTTCTGTTTACTTGATTCAATATTCAAGTGAAAATGTAAAGAAAATAAACATGAAAGATCACATCATCAATAGAGCGTGGACCGATCCCCAAAATCATGAATCATTGCGTAAGGGAACGCCTTTGGTTAAAGATCAGTTTTATGATTTAACGATTGACTTCATGCCAGATGATCAAATTATTCCAGCTGGCGAACAAATTGGTTTAATGATTTTTTCTAGTGATAAAGAATTTACACTTCAACCGAAAAAAGGGACAAAAATCACCTTAGACTTGGATAATAGCGTTTTGACTTTACCCGTGGTTAGTGGTTTTTAGATTTTTTGAATTGATCTCGACTCTTTTTCTGAATTCCTTTTTCGTTTCAAATTTAAATAAAAGTGTATTTGAATAAAGAGCGAAACAACTTCATAAGTATTCGGCTTAGGTCTAAATTGAATGATCTCTCTTTCAATTGAAAAACTTATCTTTGCCCTTCAAAAAAGCACAATACATGTCGGATACACGATACCAACAACGAGGAGTTTCTGCCGGAAAAGAAGAGGTTCACAATGCAATAAAAAATGTGGACAAAGGACTTTTTCCTCAGGCTTTTTGCAAAATAGTTCCAGATACACTTACTGGTGACGAGGATTATTGCATTGTCATGCACGCTGATGGCGCTGGAACGAAATCGGCTTTGGCTTACATGTATTGGAAAAAAACGGGCGATGTTTCGGTTTGGAAAGGAATTGCACAAGATGCTTTGATTATGAACATCGACGACTTACTTTGCGTTGGTGCGACAGATAATATTTTACTTTCATCAACGATTGGAAGAAATAAAAACCTCATCACTGGTGAAGTTATTTCTGAATTGATAAATGGAACGGAAGAACTTTTAGCTGATCTGCGTTCTCAAGGAATTGGAATTCAGTCAACAGGTGGTGAAACAGCTGATGTTGGTGATTTGGTTCGTACAATTATCGTTGATTCTACGGTTGTTTGTCGAATGAAACGTTCGGATGTAGTTTCCAATCACAACATACAAGACGGTGATGTGATTGTTGGTTTGGCTTCTTTTGGTCAAGCGACATACGAAAAAGAATACAACGGCGGAATGGGAAGCAACGGATTGACTTCTGCTCGACACGATGTATTTTCAAAAACCTTAGCGAAAGATTTCCCTGAAAGTTACGACCCAAGTGTTCCTGAAAATTTAGTTTATTCAGGAAGTAAAGAATTGACAGATGCGATTGAAGGCAGTCCGATAAATGCTGGGAAATTGGTGCTATCTCCTACTCGAACGTATGCGCCAGTTATCAAAAAAATATTAGACGCTCATCGTTCAGAAATCCACGGAATGGTTCACTGTTCTGGTGGTGCGCAAACAAAAGTGCTGCATTTCGTGAAAGATGTTCACGTCATCAAAGACAATTTATTTCCAATTCCTCCTCTTTTCAAATTGATACAAGAAGAGTCAAAAACAGACTGGAAAGAAATGTATAAAGTCTTCAACATGGGCCACAGAATGGAAATTTACGTTCCAAAAGAACTTGCACAAGCCATCATAGCCATTTCAAAATCCTTCAACATAGATACGCAGATTGTCGGTCGAGTAGAGAAACATGAAGGCAATAAATTAACGATTACATCACCTTACGGCGAATTTACTTATTAGACAAAAAAGACACTAGACGTCAGATTCTAGACTTTAGACTTTTCGTCTATTGTCTAAAATATAAAGTCTAACATCTCGACAAGAATGAACGATTTACTCCAAAAATTAGAAGCAATACATTACCGATTTATTGAAGTTGGCAAATTGATTATTGATCCAGAAATTATTTCAGACATGACGCGCTATGTCAAGTTGAGTCAGGAATACAAAGAGTTGGAAAGCATGGATGTTATGTATAAAAAATACAAAGACATCATTCAAAATATTGCTTCATCAAAAGTGCTTTTGGCAGAAGAAAAAGATCCAGAAATGCGTGAAATGGCAAAGGCTGAAATTGACGATTTGGAAACTGTTAGACCTGAAATGGAGGAAGAAATTAAGTTCATGTTGATTCCAAAAGATCCTGAAGACGATAAAAATGCCATCTTGGAATTACGTTCTGGAACAGGAGGTGATGAGGCTTGTATTTTCGTAGAAGACATTTTCAGAATGTACACGATGTTCTTCAAGGAAAAAGGTTGGAGTTATGAAATCATCAACTCTTCAGCAGGAACAACGAAAGGTTTCAAAGAGATTTCTTTAGAAATTATCGGTGCTTCAATTTATGGTAATATGAAATTTGAATCGGGCGTTCACCGAGTTCAACGTGTTCCTGAAACAGAATCGCAAGGCCGTGTGCATACCTCCGCGATTACAGTTGCTGTTTTGCCTGAAGCTGAAGAAGTCGATGTAGAATTGAACATGACGGACGTAAAACGCGATACTTTCCGTGCGTCTGGAGCAGGTGGTCAGCACGTCAACAAAACCGAATCGGCTATACGATTAACGCACCTTCCAACAGGATTGGTCGTTGAATGTCAAGATGGTCGTTCACAGCACAAAAACTTAGAAAAAGCCATTTCTGTTCTGCGTTCACGTTTGTACCAAAAAGAATTGGATCGCTTGCATGAAGAACGTTCAGCACACAGAAAAACATTGGTTTCTACAGGCGATCGTTCAGCGAAAATTAGAACATACAACTATCCACAAGGTCGAATTACAGATCACCGAATTGGAAAAACGATGTACAATCTTTCTGCTTTCATGAATGGCGATATGCAAGAAATGATCGACTCGCTGAAAATGGCTGAAAATGCTGAGAAGTTGAAAGGAGAAATTGCTTAAAAAATTTGCAAGTTAAAAGTTGAATGGCTTCTACGAAGCATTCTTTTAGTTTCAAGTTTCGAACAACTTAAACTTGAAACTCCCAAACTTCAAACTAATTTTAAAAAAACGCCCTTACCTCCATTCCTCCAGAATGAATAGCCTTATTCGCTTCGGATTTTCTTCCTGTATATTGAATAGAAATCTGCAAGTTATTCGATAAAGATCTTTGATAACCAACTGTCCACGTGTAATTAACTCCCGGTTTCAAAGCTTCCAACATTTCAAAACCCAACGGTGTATTTGAATCACTTTTATAAACAATATTTACAGATTTAAAATTGGCTTGTAAACTTCCTTTTTCAGCTTGATTGTATTTGATGCTTGTCCCTAGCTCACTCAAAAATGCTCTCTCATCACCGAGCTCTGCATTGTTTTTCTTCTCGGTATATTTTCCTTCCAAACTCCAACGGAATTTCGTGTTGGGTTGATAGCTAAATGTTGGTTGGTGGTGGAAATAAGCAATATCATAATTTCTGCCCGCAACATAATCCGCATTGACTAACTTATCTCCTCTTTGGTAAGCGTATTCAATTGAAAATATTCTAGAAATATTTAAGCGCGTTGAAACTTCATTGTATCTATTTTCTCGCGCATCAAATCCGCTAGCGAGTAGTGTTTTGCTCTGGGCATTTTGAAAATTATATTCCGCCGTAAAGATATTAGACGTCCGATTAAAAAACAATGAATTGCGAACACTTGAGCTTGTTGACAGTAAATTGGTGTCGCGCACAGCATCTTGAACCGGATTAAAAGCGCTAAAACCAGTCAATCCTGTTGTTTTCCTATTTACGCGAAAACGCGCTTGGTTTGAAAACAAGGAAATATATTTCAACAAACCTTTTTTAGCAGCCCACAAACGTTCTGGCCGCCAAAAAATACTTTGATTCAATTCAGTCGAAAAAGTTTTAACATAAGTATTACTTGGCGTAAATACGCGAATATAACTTGCTTGATCCACGAATTGAGCAACTTCAAACTCATTCAAATCTTTCACGCCGTCGTTGTTGTAATCTATCCATGTGTAAATTCCTTGACCATCATTTACTTTTATATAAAGAAACTCCCGCTTCAATTCTAATCCAGAACCTGCCTCATAAAAAGTATTTAAAGTCAATGCATTTTTAAAAGCGCGCAATTCATAATCAATTCTTCCAAGAAGTGAATTTTCTGGCATCTGATTAATCAATAGCGAATCTAAAATTTTTAATTCCCGGTAACTTGCAATTAAGGTTAAACGCTGATCTTTTAGGTTTTTAAATGTAAATTCTCCCCCAACTGTCGTGCCTTTAGCAGAATTCACTAACCTTGACGAATCAGGAAGTAAATCATAGCGTTCGCGGTAAAATAATTTATAATCGTTCTTCGCTGAATCTGCATTAGCCAAGTAAAATTGATAATCAAAAAACTGATAGCTATTGCTAACAAGCTTGTCATTCGACTTAAAAACATTTCTTTCGTGATCATCTTTGTAACCTATTCGAATTCGACCAAGAGTTTGAGAAATATCTACTTTATGTCGCAAATAATCATTTTTACCCGTTGCATCTGACACAAGATAACTTCCTATCCAATTCGCTTGAAATCCTCGCTGTTTCCATTTGCCATTTAACTGTGCTTTATAACCTTCAAAGTCACTTCCAATTCCAAAATGTTGAACTTCGGCAGCAGCAAAACCATATTTCTTGTTCACCAAGGAATTGGATGCATTGACAAACAGTTGGTCACCAATAAATCCTCTATTCCGAGTATTCCAATCTCTATCAAACTCAACCGCCCGATATTGCTGAATAGGTTTGAAATTTTTCTGCAGATATTCAACACCGACTTTTGTCTCCATGCGCCAATTTCCGGTAGAATCTCGTCCTAATTGTTGATTTCCCTTAATCATAAACCGATTCGCGATGCCGTTATTATCGGATGCATCTAATCTTGAAAAGGTATTGATGTCATTTGTGGACATGGCGATTTCATTTTCAATTTCCCATTGTTTATTCAAACGATAAGTTGCACCTGTAGCCACTATTTGCTGTTTTTTTGGCGCAACTAATAATCGGGAGGGAGAATAATTTCCTTGCGGCAATCCAAGCAAAGGAGCAACCCATTTATAAACTTTCCCTAAAGCATTAAAATTATCCAGAACATAATTGCCGTTTCCCTGGGCTACCAGCTGAAATACAGCTCGATAAACGCCTAAGTTTTGATCTACTGAAAAAACCAATACACTATCGTACCCCATTGAATCAATTAATTGATAGAATATTTGATTATCGACATAACCAATTGAATCAATACTTGATGTTCTTGCCAAATACAAACTATCACCTATATTGGCCAATAATTGTTTCTGGTCCAAAGATAGTTCCTGCTGAAGCGATTGATTTTTCGCATCTTGCTCGGAATACCCGTTCAACCAAAAATCAAACTTCTTACTTGAATAGGTCGTTGATGCTTGCAAAACAGAGCGCGCATAATTTTGATCTGAGTATTGAAACTCAACTACAATACGGACATCTTTTGTTATTTGATTGCGGCTGGTAAAAATCACCTCGGCGTTGTTATAATTAATGATGTAATCAAATTCTTGTCCTCGCACAAGCAACCTTCCGTCGATGAAAACTTGTTCCGTTCCAGAGAGCACAACGATAAACGGTTCATTGTCTGATCCTGTCAATCTATAAGGTCCTTGATTTCCTTCAACTCCCTGAATAATTTGACGATTAAACTTTCCACGCGATAAAGCGCCACTAACTTGTGTTTTCCAGCTTTGGCTATTTCCTAAATTGAATGTATTCTCCAAAGTCAAACCCTGTGCACGTTTTTGGTAGTTGGTGAAATAACCTTTGGGCTTCCGGAGCCAAAAATCTCCAGCAATTAATTTTAGATTGTCGTTATAAATTTGAATAAAAACCTGATCAAATTCTCTCAATTGATTTGTATTTCCCTCAGGTTGAATCGGCAAATTGTTGTCAGAAACAACGGCTAATAACTTTAAATTTGGCGCAATATCGCCAGATAATTCTAGATTCAAAGAAGAGTTGACGCCTAAATTTTGATTGTTTCCGAAAGTAATCCCACGAGAAATAGATCCCGATTTATTCAATCCTGATCCACCAAAAACATCTGAATTCGTCGGGATGTTTTTAATCAAAAACTTGTCTCTGTCTCCCTTGTATTCAACGTATAAAAAACTTGTATCTCTTTTTTGGTAAATAGATTCTATGCGCAGGGGCAAAACCCGATAAGTTATTGTTAAAGATCCTATGCATTTTTCATTTAAGGCCAATTTGCCAGTACTTGTATTAAAAAAATAAGCTGAATTGGGCAATTTTTCCGAGCCACAAAAAACCTTAAGTGAATTTGGAGAAACGAGCATTGAGTCTAAGAACAATGTATCCGACGAACTTGTAAAAGACTTCTCCCGCAGGCTCGATTCTTGCGCGTATAACGAGCTACTGAACAAGAAGCTCAAAATGAGAAACCAAGTGAATTTTTGCCTTTGAAACATTCGCACGAAGTTACAACGTAGAAATTAGAAAAAACTTTTGTTTATCAAGAAATTGAATTCGCAATTGTGCAAGCTTGTTGTGAATACATGTCACGTTAAAAAAGGTTAAGCAATAGACAAAAACGCAATCAAATAGTACTTTAGCACAAATATTTTAACATTTGGGAAAGCTCCGTATTAATTTTGCAACGCTTCTGGTCGGCACCGCAATGTTTGCTCTCTTGATTATTCAAACTTTTCAAGTTAGCCAATTGTATGATCGTAAAAATTTTCAATTCAAACGAAAATTGAACACTACACTTGAGAGAATTGCACTACAACACGAGAAAGCTGAGGATATCCGAAATTACATGCAAATCGTAAATCGAGATTTCAGCGGGCAATATAAAGATATTCTAAAAGAAGAATTTCAAAACCTCCTGAGTTTACAGGAATCCATATCTATAAAAGATACAACAATCTACGAAGGCGATGGTATGCACGATTACCTCATAATAAAAGGACAATCGTTTGACTCTTTGTCAGGAATTACCGCTGAACATAAAGTTTTAGCACGAGACGTTCGTCAACTTCGAGATTTATTCGATAAACACAATAAAACCATACCTTCGAGTGACTCTATGGCAGTTGCAATTCAGTTGGATCAAAAAGTGCTTCAACAAATTTTCAGAAAAGCAAAATTTGTCAATGAAATGATGGTTGAAACATTTAGAAATAACGTCTACATGGAACCATCAGAAAGGATAGACATCGAATTTCTCGATTCGATTATTCTCAATGAAATGGGAATTGACGAACTGCCCGACAAATATCAATTTATGGTACAAGATGAAAATTTGCGTCCTGTGAAATTCAAAATGGCCGATAGTCATTACAGCATAAAAATAGACACCAACTTAACCACAAGCAGTCGCACCCAATTGTTTCCAAGTAACATGTTGGAGGACAGACTTACCTTACACCTTTTCTTTCCTAGAAAGAACATTTTCCTCTTTAAAGAAATGGCGGGCTCTGTTGGTGTCAGTTTAGCACTTATGCTGATTATTATACTCACCATCATTTTTCTCTTCAAGACAATATTGGCGCAGAAAAGATTGTCTGAACTCAAAAATGACTTTGTAAGCAACATGACGCATGAGTTCAAAACCCCGATTTCAACTATTTCTTTGGCATGTGAGGCAATGGGAGATGAACAAATGATGGGTTCTGCCGTGGAAAAGGCTTCTCCCTATGTAAAAATGATCAACGAAGAAAACAAAAGACTAAGTTTACTCGTTGAGAGTATATTACAAAGTAACGCTCTAGAAAAAGGTAAAATAATTTTAAACGAAGAAAATATTAGTTTAAACGAATTGATTTTTGACATTATGCAAAACGCACAACTACGAGTAAGCTCTTTGGGCGGAAAACTGGAAATCGATATTGCCAATGAATTAATCGAAGTTTATGCAGATAAAATGCATTTGTCGAATTGTATTAGTAACTTAATTGACAACGCAATTAAATATAGTCGCGATTCACCTAAGATAAAAGTTCGCCTTTTTAGAGACAAAGGATATAAAAAAATTGAAATTTCAGATAAAGGAATTGGTATAAAAAAAGAACATATTGACAAAGTTTTTGATAAATTGTACCGTATTCCAACTGGAAATATACACAATGTAAAAGGATTCGGGTTGGGTTTGAGTTATGTCAAATCCATTGCTGAATTGTATGGATGGAACGTGACCTTGGAAAGTATTCCAAATGAAGGGTCCAAATTTAGTTTATTAATAACAGATAAAATCGCAGAAAAATGAATATTCTACTAGCAGAGGACGACACTAATTTAGGTGAGTTATTATCAAGCTTTTTAAAAAATAAAGGATATACAGTTGATTTGACTCGGAATGGAAAACTGGCTTTTTCCCAGTTCAACATGAAACGCTACGACTTTTGTATTTTCGATGTCATGATGCCAGAAATGGACGGATTTACTTTGGCAAAAGAAATTCGTGAAATCGACAAAAAGATTCCAATTCTTTTCTTGACAGCGAAATCGATGAAGGAAGATAAATTAGAAGGTTTTGCTCTAGGCGCTGACGACTACTTAACGAAACCATTTTCCATGGAAGAACTGCTGGCTCGAATTACAGCTATCATGCGAAGATCCGATATTAACGAAGACAATGTCGAGGAAAAATATCCAATTGGCAACATAGACTATGAGCCAACATACCGAATATTACATTTGAAAGAAGGTCAAAAAAAATTGACTACGAAGGAAAATCAACTCTTACACTTACTAATTAAAAACAAGAATGACATTTTAGATCGCCAAGCTACGTTGCGCGCTATTTGGGGTGACGATAATTATTTCAACGGTCGAAGTATGGATGTCTACATCGCTAAAATCCGTAAATTATTGAAAGAAGATCCTCGTATTGAAATCATGAATGTACACGGGAAAGGATTTAAACTCGTCATAAAGGGCGAAGATTAAAACGTCAGTGAGATTTGGTTTTATCAAAAATATTTTCTATATTTCGTCATCATTTAATTAAAATATGAAAGTAATTAGACGATTTCAAAGAACCATGATTACTGTATTAGTAGGTGTCAATATTTTAGTTTTTTCAACTTCTTTTTACGGCAATTTTAGTGCCGCTCTTTGGCAATGTCTACTCGGCATGGGTTTTGTAGCCGCATCATTAGTTATTTACGGATTTTTTAAACACTCAAGTAAAAGCAAGAAATCTACCCAAGTAGCTTCAACTTCCGACGATAATTAATATCTTCACACCTATCAAAATGCACACATGAAGTTTTTATTCGTTTTAGGAATGCTATTTTTTGGCCTTCCATTGTTAGCACAAGAAATTTTTACTCCGGAAAAGCTCTGGCAATTGAATCGGATTGGCGGAGGAGAGGTTTCTCCTAACAAGAAAAACATCCTATACACTTCAACTAGCTATGAAATGGATGAAAACAAGGGAAATACAGATCTGTATTTGTTCGATATCAAACAAAATAAATCAATACAACTAACTAAAACACCCTTTTCCGAATTTGAAGCGAAATGGTTGAAAAATGGCCAAATCGCTTTTCTATCAGCTGAAAGCGGATCTGTGCAATTGTGGAAAATGGAATTGGATGGGAGAAAAATACAAATGTCAAACCTAGCGGCAAATATTGAAGGTTTTGTTCTTTCGCCAGACAATGAAAAAATAATTCTTTTGCAATCCGTAAAAACGCAAAAAACTATTAAAGAAATCTATCCCGATTTACCACAAGCTAACGCGAGAATAGAAAATGACCTTATGTACCGCCACTGGAATCAGTGGGATGATGAATACAAAACGCACTTATTCCTCCATATTTTGACTTCTAATGAAATTTCAAATGAAGGAAAAGATATTTTAGAAAATGAAAAATATGACGCCGTTGTTCCGCCATTTAGTGGTAGTGAATCAATTACATTCTCAGGAGATGGCAACTTCATTTATTACTCCTCTAAAAAAGTTCTTGGTAAAGAATTTGCGCTAGTTACAAATAGTGATATCTACCAATATGATATTAAAAAACAAACTACGAAAAACTTTACACAAGGAATGATGGGTTATGACAGCTCTCCTTCATTTTCTCCAGATGGAACTAAAATGGCATGGACCAGTATGGCTGTTGATGGTTTCGAAGCAGATCGAAATACCTTGAACATATATGATTTCACAAAAAAGATTAAACAAGCAATAGATTTAAAAAAAGATTTAACCGTTAGTGACTTTCGATGGGAACCCGACAGTAAGTCTATTCTTTTTTCAGCACCCTTTCTTGGGATTCAGCAGCTGTTCTCATATGATCTTGAAAAAGGCCTTGCTGAGCAATTAACAGTCGCTAAAATGAATGTTGTAAGCTACAGTTCACTAGACGATAAAATTATACTCGGTCTACAATCCATTCTAACACCAACCGATTTATACACATTTAATAGAAAGACGAACGAGCTTGTAAATTTAACCAATGCTAATCAAGTCGAATTAAAAAATATTGCGCTTCCCAGAATGGAAGAAAGATGGATTAAAACAAGTGACGGGAAAGATATGCTAACTTGGGTTATTCTGCCACCAAACTTTGATGCGGCAAAAAAATATCCGACACTTTTATATTGCCAAGGTGGACCACAAAGTATGGTAAGCCAATTTTTCTCCTACCGATGGAATTTAATGTTGATGGCTTCTCAAGGTTATATAGTTGTTGCGCCAAACAGAAGAGGACTTCCTGGTTTTGGACAAGAATGGAACGACGCCATTTCGAAAGATTGGGGAGGTCAGTCTATTAGAGATTATCTCTCGGCAATCGACGAAATTGCCAAAGAACCGTATGTCGATCAGAATAAAATGGGCGCTGTTGGAGCCTCTTACGGTGGTTATTCTGTTTATTATCTGGCAGGCATTCACGAAAATCGGTTTAAAACATTCGTTTCACATTGTGGCCTTTTCAACTTAGAAAGCTGGTATGGCACGACTGAAGAATTGTTTTTTGCTAATTGGGAAACGGGTGGACCATACTGGGATACTAAGAACAAAGACCTTTATGAAAAACATAGTCCCCACAACTTGGTGCAAAATTGGAATACACCTATACTAGTTATTCACGGAGGCATGGATTTTAGAGTTCCTGAGAGTGAAGGAATGCAGGCCTTTCAGGCCGCACAATTGATGGGGATTAAAAGTCGATACTTATATTTCCCAACAGAAGGACATTGGATACAAAAACCTCAAAATGGTTTACTATGGCAAAGAGAGTTTTTTAAATGGCTTGAGGAAGACTTGAAGTAAGTTAATTGTTTCTAAAGGAGTAATTAAGTATTTTTATAGCCTTTAATCAGGCAACAAACGATAATAAACAAATGTGGCAACAAATTGCTAATCTAATTTTAAGAAATCGATTCTTCATACTTGGTTTAATAACCTTATTAACCGTTTTTTTCGGCTATTATGCCATCACTGGGCTGAAAATCGATAACAAGTACGGTAACATGCTTCCAAAAGAATCTGCCGCGCAAGCAAACTATTTAAAATTCAAAGAGTTATTTGGAGAAGATGGCGGGTCACTGGTTTTAGCAATAGAAAATGATTCTTTGTACACCGAAGAGAACTTTTTAAAATGGAAGGAACTCGGAGATTCTATTTTACAGTACAACGGGGTACAATCGATTATTAGCGAGGCTACGCTATTTACTATTAGCAATAATACTGAACAAAATAAATTCGAAGCAAAAAGAATATTTTCGGACATAACCTATGGGGAAAAAAGCATAGAAAAAATAGAAAAAGAAATAAAAAGCAACCCTGTTTATAAAGGACTTTTGTACAATGACACGGCAAAAGTTTCAATTATGATGATAGGCATTGACGAAAAATACTTAGCAGACAGCAAGCGAGCGAATGTCGTTTTAGATATAGAAAAAGTTGCTGCATCCTACGAAAAGTATTTTGGCCACATACGCTACGCCGGCCTTCCTCACCTTAGAGTTATTATCGGAAAAAAAGTCATCAATGAAATGTACATATTCATTGGCTTATCGATATTCGTCACCTCCTTGCTCTTGTGGATTTTCTTCCGATCGCTAAAGGTTGTTTTTATTTGCAACATCGTTGTTTTTGTAGCTGTAATTTGGTCAATGGGCTCTATCGGTTTAATGGGATTCAATATTTCCATTCTGATGGCACTTATTCCTCCCTTAATGATTGTTATCGGAATACCAAATTGTATTTTCTTAATGACCAAATATCATCAAGAGTATAGGGCGCATGGCAATAAAGTAAAAGCTATTTCACGCGTTATTAAAAAAATAGGAACAGCAACTTTTCTAACTAATTTCACAACAGCTCTTGGCTTTTCGACCTTTATTTTTACAAATTCCGAAAAATTAACTGAGTTTGGAATTATTGCATCTTTGAATATTCTAGCTGTTTTTATGCTGTCTATCACAATTCTACCTATTGTAATTTCCTTCTCCAAAGAGCCCAAAAAACGTCACCTAAAACATTTAGATCGTAAATTTGCAAATGGCTTTATCGACAAATTGGTTCATATTTCACAAACACGAAGAAAAGGAATATATATAATAACCGTTATCGTTGTCACATTTAGTATTATTGGCTTATTTAAAATTAAAGCAACTGGAAATATTACAAGTGACCTTCCACAAGGAAATCAAATCTTAGAGGATATTCAATTCATGCAAAATAAATTTGGAGGTTCAATTCCATTTGAAATCATGATTGACTACAAACGCAAAGGGAGATTATTTTCAAATGAAACTTTGAGTAAAATGGATAATGTCCAAAATAAATATTCAAACGACACGCTCTTCTCCAAGGCCATATCCATTGTTGATTTCATTAAAGTCATCAACATGGCGTATCACGGAAATGATCCGAAATATTATAAATTAATTTCCAACCGTGACAAACTGCGTTTAAAAAAGTACTTGGATAATTTCAATATGACCAATGCGAATGGTGGCGGTTTTACAATTAAAGAATTGGTCGATACAAACAATACAACACTTAGAATTCGGACTCAAATGATGGACTTAGGTTCATATGAAGTCGCACAAAAAGTTGACTCTATGCGATTCAGGATTGATGAGATCTTTAATCCTGACAAAAAAGAGATTGAACGTTTATACAAACTCGCGAAAACAAAAAAAGCGGCGTATTACGACAGTTTAATTTATAAGTATCCGAGTGTCTACAATAGTTTAACGAATGTTTTGTCTGATGGAGATGCTGATTTGCAGTATGAATTTGACATGAATCCTGACAAAATTAAAGAGGCTTATAACAATGTTAACTTTAACGAGAAACTCCGAAGCGCCATTGATAAAGATTATTACGACATCGTTCTAACTGGAACAGCCGTTGTTGCATCTGAAGGAACACAGTATTTAGTCATTAACTTATTTACCAGTTTGCTTTTTGCAATTCTCGGTATTGCCGTATTGATGGCGATACTCTTCCGTTCTTGGCGAATGGTTCTAGTTTCATTGTTGCCCAATCTAATCCCTCTAATTTTTACTGGAGGAATTATGGGCTGGTTTGGAATCCCTTTAAAACCCTCTACACTTTTGGTATTTAGTATAGCTTTTGGCATTTCTGTTGATGACACCATTCACTTCCTTGCAAAATATAGACAGGAATTAAAACTCAATCCCTACGATTTGAAAGGTTGTGTTTTGAAAGCTATTCACGAGGCTGGATTGGGTATGTTCTATACTTCAATTGTTCTATTCTGCGGTTTCTCCGTATTTACGCTTTCAGAATTTGGAGGAACACAAGCACTCGGTCTTTTGATATCGCTGACTTTATTGATTGCCATGATCACTAATTTAGTTGTACTTCCTTCACTTCTATTGAGTTTAGAAAGAAGGTTAACAACCAAATCATTTATTGAACCTTATTTTGATGTTTATGATGAAGAATCGGATGTGGAATTTGAAGATCTTCAAGTAGAAACAAAAAAAAAACCACTTGACTCATGAAAGGAATAATTTTAGCAGGAGGATCGGGCACACGTTTGCATCCGCTAACTTTGGCAGTCAGCAAACAATTAATGCCCATTTACGACAAACCAATGATTTATTACCCGCTCTCAATTTTAATGAGCGCAGGAATAAGAGAAATATTAATCATTTCAACGCCCCATGATTTACCTCATTTTGAGAAACTTTTAGGGGACGGGGGAAATCTAGGTTGTGAATTTACCTATGCCGTTCAGGAAATCCCAAATGGATTAGCACAAGCATTTGTCATTGGTGAATCATTTATTGGAAATGATGACGTAGCCCTAATTCTAGGAGACAATATTTTCTACGGCGTGGGAATGGATGAATTGCTACGCGATAATACCGCTCCTGAAGGTGGTGTTGTTTATGCTTATCATGTAAGTGATCCTAGACGTTATGGTGTTGTTGAATTTGACGAAAACATGAATGCTATCTCTATCGAGGAAAAACCAAGTAAACCGAAATCTAAATTCGCAGTACCTGGATTATATTTCTATAACAATGATGTTATCGAGATTGCGAAAAATTTAAACCCGTCTGCTCGTGGCGAATATGAAATCACAGATGTGAATGCAGAATACTTGCGCCGAGGCAAACTAAAGGTAGCTGTTTTAGACAGAGGAACAGCCTGGCTGGATACTGGCACTTTCCAATCACTGATGCAAGCAGGTCAATTTGTTCAAGTAATTGAAGATAGACAAGGCTTGAAAGTGGGCTGTATAGAAGAGATTGCTTATCGAAATAATTGGATTTCAAAAGTACAGCTAGAATCACTCGCTATACCATTAACCAAAAGTGGCTATGGTGATTATCTTTTAGACTTGATAAAATAATGGATGCAATAGAACGTCACAGTAAGTTAATTGCCGAAAATATTACAAATTGGTATCTTCCTGATTCTCCTGAAAATTTATATGAACCTCTAAGATATTTCTTGACAATTGGCGGAAAAAGAATGCGCCCAGTATTAACATTAATGGGAGCAGAATTATTTGGTGAAAAAGCCGAATCAGCTTTACATGCCGCAATTGGTGTCGAACTTTTTCATAATTTCAGTTTAATTCACGACGACATAATGGACGCCGCTCCCTTGCGTCGTTCAAAAACTACTATTCACAAGAAATGGAATGAAAACATAGCTATTTTATCAGGAGATGTTTTAATGGTTAAAGCCTATGAAGAAATTTGTAAGCAAGGACCAACTCATCTTTTTGAATTGATGCAAATTTTTAATAAAACAGCCATTGAAGTTTGCGAAGGCCAACAAATGGATATGGACTTCGAAACAAGGGTAAATGTCCAGATTTCTGAATACATAGAAATGATTAGACTGAAAACCTCAGTTCTACTCGGAGGTGCTTTAGAAATGGGTGCAATCGTCGCCGGAGCTTCACTCAAAGATAGAGCGCTGTTATATACTTTTGGGCAAGAACTAGGGCTTGCATTTCAAATTAAGGATGATTATTTAGACTTATACGGTGATCCTGAAAAATTTGGAAAGCAAATTGGAGGTGATGTAATTGCAAATAAAAAAACCCTCCTTTATTTGTTAGCATTGGAGAAAGCAAACGTTGAACAAGTAGCAACTTTCAGACAATTGGAAAATGAACCAGATTTATTGTTTAAAGTAGAAAATGTGCGCAAACTATTTGATCAGTTGGAAATTCCAGCGGCAGCACATGAGCAAATGGAGTCTCATTTCAACAAAGGTATGTTGGCACTATCCAAAATTTCAGTGAAAGACGAAAATAAAAAAGATCTAATCGATTTGTCGAATTATTTAATGGCAAGAGAGAATTAGCCCTGATTCATAAATCCATTCAAAATTTAACAATTGCATTTTTGTAACTTAGTGCATTGTCAAATTACTTTTGGTCATGAATAGTATATTAAATCCAAATTTGAGAGGTCTTTTGCCGCTTTTCATTTTTTCTACATTTCTTGTAAATGGGCAAAATTTCAGTGACAACGCAAAATGGTTAGCTCCTGGAGGTTCAGAAAAGAAAGCATTCAAAAATCAAGCAATGGAACTCGGGTTCTATTTGGATAAGAATGTTCAGGAAGAAATCAATAAATTCTTAAAAAATCCAAGCGAGGGAATAAATCCTTACGATCCTGAACAAGTTAATTTTACAGCAGTCTTCACCTCTCCTTCTGGCAAACCGAAACGACAATTTGGGTTTTACTATGAGGATTATTATGAAGATGCAAAAAACAATAAATTTATACGTAAAAATACGAAATATCCTTGGCGCATAAGATTTGCTCCTGACGAAATAGGGGACTGGAAAATGAATGCTACGGTTGAAGGTAAATTTCATGAACGAATTAATTTTGAATTGCAATTTTCTTGCATAAACTCCGAACACAAAGGTCCTCTGACGACTTCCAATACAGGTACAGAGGCTGATAGATACTTATCCTTTTCCCAATCGAGAGAGAGCTTTATACCAATTGCTATCAATTTATCTAATTGCGGACCATTCGCCTATGAACCTTTCGATAACAAAAGACACATGAAAGGTGTTGAAGACCACGCTGCTGTCGGAGGTAATTTTACACGGTTTGAAATAGGTGCACAAAATGGTCTACCGGATTGGCAAGATATACGCAACTATGATCAGAAACAAGACGAAATGTTTGCATATGACCGTCTGCTGAAAAAAGCGGAAGACAATAAAATGTATTACATTATTTTTCGTCACCACGTCGAGTTATGTGGGCCGGGTTGGGGCGTTTCAAATTGGAACAATAATCCTTATAGAAAAGCATTTGACTTACAAAAAGAGAGTGAATATTTTACCCATCCTGAAGCAATAAAGTGGCAGAAAAACAACTTGAGGTACATGTATTCTCGCTGGGGCTTTAGCCCATATTGGGCATTCTACGGATATTCCGAACTCGAGTTATTTTACAAAGGGATTATTGAGCAGGAAGGAATTTCTGAAAAAGAAGCCTTGACCATTTTCAGCAACTGGTTTATCGATCAAAAGAAGTACATCAAAACAGAATTAAAGCCAACTGAACTGTTTTCAAATTCATACGGTCGACTTACTGATTTAGAGAGTAAATCCAGATTCAATGGCTTTTTTAAAAATTCAGATGTAATTTCATTGCATAATTACGGCACCTTGAAAAAGGCTAATTATGAAAAACGGTATGACGCCGTTGAAAAATATTGGACCCGCTACAAAAAGCCCGTTATTATCGAAGAAATGGGAATTAATGACGATAAATTACCCATTTATTGTTGTACAAAATCAGCGTTCCACAATAGCATATGGTCAACAGCACTAATGGGTGATTTTGGGACAGGACTCGATTGGTGGTGGGATCGTGGCGTGATGGATTTCAACTACAATAAAGATTTCATTGCGCTTTCCGCATTTTTAAAAGGTGAAGATTTCAAAGCAATGCAATACTCGCCCCAGCGCTGGACAGATTCTCGAGATTATAAAAGAAAACTAGAAACCTTCCAATTGGTGAGTGAAAAAAAAGACAGAATTATTGGTTGGCTCCATAATGCCACTTATTATTGGAGAAATATTGCAGTTACTGACACTTGTCTTCAAAGCTTACTTGACAGCAGTAACCTTTCTTCTGCCTGTTTCGTCGGTAGCGATACTTTTTTAGGTCGCGGTGATTCACACAGAGACTACGCGCGAAATATTCATGAGGATAAATATACTTCACGAGGTGGTTTTCAACCAATCAGCAACTCGAAAGGAATAGAAAATAATCCCACTTTCAAAGTTGAAAATGTTAAGTTTAGCCGGGGAAGAAATAAGTATTGGTATCGTGTTCAGTTTTATAGCACCGATCCTAATAAACCAATGGAAAGCATTTCAGAAACAACACAAATTGTAACGGCAAATTTTTTCAAAGATCTTCTTATTCATGTTCCAAATCTAGACATCAATAATCCCGACCTTGCCTTCAAAATAACTCTTTTGGGACGCAGTAAAAAAGCAAGCGACTTACAACGGCAATATTAAACTGCGAGACCTTTTCTTTTCTTGCGAAGATTATAAACAACGAAGACTAAAATCAACATGGCATAATTATAAAAAATGTCTTCAACAGGAATGGTAACAATGCGCACATTTATCATTTCAGATGGATTATACCAAACTATGGGGTTTTCCGTAGACATACCTGTTAAAACACCATTGACGAAGAAGAAAGGCACTTGCACAACTATAAAGGTTATTATAAATCTGCTGAACCATTTTAACCGATAGACGAAATGAACGAAAATAGTCAATATCGCTGCCATCGAACACGCAACCAAGGTATACATTCTATCTGAGTAGAAAATTGCCAAACTCAGGGCAAGAAATAAAAAGACGATTGAAAAATAACGCGCAAATTTTTCTGAATTCAGCAAGGGAAAGTAGCCTTGGAGGACTTCATAAATAAAAACACAGGCATACGGAACGACAAAAAAGAAACAAATCTCTTCAATTGGTAAACTGCCAATGAAAAAACCGTTTAAATGCTCTGCATTAAATCCCCAAAGTCCCCAAACAGTGAATATTTCATCCCAAATAATAAAAGGAATTGCCACTATTAAGATTGCAGGAACTAGAAATTTATAATAAGTATAGAATTGAATTTTTTTATCGAAACTGAGAAAAAATGGTCCAAAAAATGACCCTAACATTAGGGCAAAATACAAACTCATCCTTTATTTTTTTTTCTATTGAACACGAATCTTGCTTCCTGAAAAAATTTCTTTGGAACAAGCAACATTCCGAAACATTCTCCATCCTCTTTGTTCTTTTTTTTATGATGAATTTTATGGGCTTTTCGAATAGCCATAAAATACGGATGGTCGATATCTCTTAACCATTTGAAGCGTCGATGAATATAAACATCGTGAAACATAAAATAAGCGAAACCGTATAGCGCGATGCCATAGCCAATCCAAACTGCAAAGTAATTATTACTGGTCATACCCAAGTAGATGCACAAAGCCGATGGAATTGCAAAAATTAAAAAGAAAAAATCGTTTCTCTCGAAAAAACCTTTATGTTCAGTGTGGTGATCGATGTGGAGCTTCCAGAGAAAACCGTGCATGACATACTTGTGCGTCGCCCACGCCACGAACTCCATTCCTAAAAAAACTAATATTAATACTACAGGTCCCCACCAAAACATTTTAACTCAAATTTATTACAATAAAAAATAAAAGTAACATTATATAAACGGCTTTTGGCACCTTATTGTTCTCTACCAATTCCCATTTGATATAAAAATAGTGCATTGGCATTGAAATAAAAAACCAACAGACATAATTACACAATGGAATAGTGTCATTTTCCCATTGCCAATAATCAAGTTTCATCGCTACAGGCTCAATCAGAAAATCCATTCCCGTCATAAGGAATGCAGCTAAAAGCACTTTTTTCCAAATGGAAAATTTAAGTTTATAAACTATCGTACTTGAGCAAACAACCATTGTCGCCCAATTAACACCTATGATTACTGGAACCCCAAAAAGTTTTGCTCCGAGCGTATCACCGTAACTATAATTTCCAAAAAGCAAACCTGTTTTTGTGCCAATTATTTCAACTAATAAACCAACAAAAAAGAGAAGGAAGGTATAGAGAATAAACAAATCTCTCTTCCCAAATCGCGAAAAATATAGGACAACAAAAGTTAGAAATAAATGAAAAGAACTCAACGGAACTATCACTTCACGGAATTCATCTAATGAAATACCGACTATTCCTACGGCATAAAATATTCCAATCAACACAATCCAAAACTGTTCAGATTTCATGCTTTTTTTTAATTCGCTCACTTTCGCTTGTTCCTTCATGCGTCTGTCGTTTTACCTTTAACGGAATTATCTATTGTCTCGTCAAGCGTGAAAAAATTATACTCTAAAGTCGTTATAATTTTTCTATTATCGTAAACAGTTTCTGACAATGAACTCCGAACTGTGTCTATCGTAATGGGCGATTTTCTTCTGTTAATAAAAGCGACAAAACCCAAAATAAAACGAGCAAGGGTAAGTCCTGTTTTTCCAACTGCAAACGTTGGCGGTTTCTTCCCTAGTCGATTCGCTATTTTGTCAATTAGATTTTTAAATGAAACATTTTCTCCTATCAATAAGAATCTTTCTGCACTTATATCACTCTTCATTAATTTGACCATGCAAGTTGCGACATCTCGTGCATCAACTATTGCGTTACTCCCTGGAGGATAAAAAGACAAACCTCTTTCTATTTCTTTCAAAATAGTCAGCGAACTCTCGATCCAGTCACCAGCTCCTAAAATTACGCAAGGATTCACAATTGTGGCTGAAAGCCCTTCTTCTATTCCACGCCAAACTTCACGTTCTGCGCCGTATTTACTAATTGAATACGGACCTGTTTCATCCGACTTTTTCCATTTCGAATTCTCTGAAACTATCTTCTCGCCTCCACCAGTAACAGCAGCGGTTGAACTTACGTAGCATAACTTTTTTATTTTCATGTCCAAAGACACATTAACCACGTTGGTCGTTCCTTCGCGATTAATTTTCATTAGTTTATTGAAGTCAGTTCTATTAAACGAAACAAGACCTACACAGTGATAAACTTCGTCGTTTTCTTCTATAAATTCATCGAGAGAAACAATGTCATTGACGTTAACATACGCCCAATTTATCTTTCCCCACTTTTCTTCTGCAGCAGAACCAAAATAAAAATCGAAGGTTTTTTTGACATTATGGATTTTCGATTCAGTTCGGTAACTAGCAAATATTTTATTTTCTGTTTTTGCAAGCTCACAAAGTAAATGACTCCCAACCAACCCTGTTCCTCCAATTACTTTAACCATCGTTCAAAATTACTCAAATTCTAGTTCTTTTGTGGGGTCCCAAAAATGAAAATTAAAATTAATAAGCTTATTTTCTTTGATTTCCATACCTTCTATTTCTAGTAATTCTTGCATTCGAGTAGGTGTTGAAAAATGTGCGGCTCCAGTTAAAAGTCCGACACGATTTACGACGCGATGAGCTGGCACGTCTTCGATTGAATGAGCTGCATTCATTGCCCATCCAACCATTCTACTTGATTTCCCACTACCTAAATATCGAGCTATAGCACCATAATTAGTTACGCGACCAGCAGGAATCATGCGAACCACATCATAAACACGTTGAAAAAAATCTTTATTCTCTTCAGAAAGCTTTATTTCCATTCATTAAATGTAAGGAATAAAAAGGGATTGAAAAAAGCTGCTATTTTTGTTGAAATTGACAAATAACATGAGTTTTCAAGACCAAACATTTAAGAAAATTAATTTCACTCAAAATGATTTATCAACGGAATACGATAATTGTACCTTTAAAAATTGTCAATTTACGGGTATTCAACTAAATTCCATTGCGTTTTCAGCATGTCATTTTTTTGAATGTGACCTAAGTAATGTAAAATTGACAAACACGAGCTTTAAAGATGTCCATTTCGAGAAATGCAAAATGCTCGGATTGCGATTTGAAGATTGTAAAACATTTTTATTGGAGTTTTCTTTTTCGGAGTGCATTCTAAATTTCTCTTCTTTTTATGGTTTAAACATTCAGAAACAGAGGTTTGAAAATTGTCAGCTTCACGAAGTTGATTTTACAGAATGTAATTTATCTAGGGGAATATTTAAGGAATGTGAATTAAATAACGCTATTTTTGAGAGAACCAATTTGGAGAAAGTAGATTTGCAATCAGCTAGGAACTTTTCTATTTCACCAAATGAAAACAAACTTAAAGGAGCTATATTTTCAAAAAGTGATCTTTATGGTTTGGTTAGTCATTTGGGAATAATTGTAAAGTAATCCTATTATAAAAGAGCTTATGAAACAAGATATACAAGTCGATCTATTTCATTATATAAAACAAAAGTTGGCTGGCGAAGATGTACTTGGTCTTGCTCTATCTGATGTGTTGAGCATTAGTCCAGATGCAGTTTATCGCAGATACAGAAACGAAACGGCATTAACGATAAATGAAGTTAAAAAACTGTGTTCACATTTTAATATTTCTTTTGATGCTTTGTGTGAAATGGGAGATGGCAAAGTCAATTTCTCTTATACACCTTTAAATACTTACGATTTTAGTTTGGAATCTTACTTAGAGGGTATCCTGATAGCTTTTCAAAAACTAAAAACTCTTGGCAGTCCAGAACTAATCATTTCCGTGAACAACTTGTCGCTTTTTCAGTTGCTAAATGTTCCTCAACTCGTTCGATTTAAGCTGTTTTTCTGGGCAAAAACACATTTACAAATTCCAGATTACAAAGAGACTTTGTTTTCACATGACAAGGCGAGTGACAATGCTTTTCAATTAGGCAAGGAAATAGTACAGATATATAATTCTATTCCTTCGAAAGAAATATATGATTTGGAATATATGCGTGGCTTCCTCCGACAAGTGGAATATTATTTCAAAGCACATTTATTTGAGGATCCAGAATATGCTATTTTCCTATTCGATAGGGTTTTAATGCTCTCATCTCATTTGAAAGCGCAAGCAACTATCGGTAAAAAATTCATGTACGGAAATCAAGCACCTGCGCAAGGAAACGATTTCCAAATGTACTTGAACGAAACAATAAATTCGGATGCCACATTTTACTTCAAAGGAAAGGAAAAAGAAGGACTGTATATTACGCACAACATTATGAACTATTTAGAAACCAGCAACCAGGCTTATATACAAGATACCGTTCAGATACTCGATAGACAATTGAGTAATTCCAGCTTAATAAGTGTCGTTAATGAAAAAGAAAGAAACAATTTCTTTTACGACTTCGATCGAACTATTAATTCATTCAAGAAAAGAATCGAAGCAAATCTTTCCTTTTAGCAATAAATTTTCTGCGCAACAATTTAATTTCTTATACACTTGAGTTGCGGTATTCGCAACTAAAATAATTTGTAATTGCGGTATTCGCAACTTTTGTAAATTGAACCACCAACTATCTAGCTAAGTTATATTATACGCAACTCTTGTTGAATGAGTTTCGAAATTCAATTGAAGACTTGCTTTTTTTTTCAGAAATATTTGTTCAGATCAAAAAACAAAAATGATGAAGAAAACAACTTTAATACTCGGAATTATCGGATTGAATTTTACAAGTGTATTTGCACAAGATTCAATTAACAAAACAACCTTTCAACAAGGCTTACCAACTATTGCTGTTGCCAATCCTTATGTGAATGGCATTGCAAGCAAATCTGAAACGATTGCAAAAATGATACGTCTAGAACTTATCAAAATGAAACAATACAAAGTATATGACGAATTTGACATGACAGATGTTTTGAAAACAAAAGAAGAATACCGGCTGGACTGTTATGGTCAGAATTGTCTAATTTCTTTAGGAGCGGCTCTCAACACAGATTTCGTAATGTGCGGAAGTATTGACGGTTTATCTAATCGAATTGCTGTAACCATTAAAATTGTTGATGTGAAAGGGAAAACCATTTACAAAACCATGGTAAAGGAATTTGATGATCAGGAAATTGAATTACAAAGAATGCTTGAAATCGTATTAAAAGAAATGCACGACGCGCCTATACAAAAAGAAATAACCGAACGTTTAGCGTATAAAAATGATCTCATAACCTCGACAAATGTAGGTCGAATCAATAACTCTGGACCGCGAATTGGCGGGGCATACTTATCGGGTTCATTAAATGAATTTGCACGTAGACCTGAAAATCAAGGTGGCCTGGAAATTACTCCTTTTGTAAGTATGATTGGTTATCAATTTGAAAAACAATATGTGGGGACAGAAAATTTTTCCGCACTGCTAGAAAGTATAATAAATGTGTCCGGTTTGGAGCAAGGACAATTTATACCTTCCTTCACAATCATGAACGGTTTCCGATTCGGAAAAGCGGGTTGGGAATTAGCTTTTGGTCCAGGATTCGGAGTTAAAAAAATGAGTACAGGTTTTATTGATAACGAAAACCACTTTTCATCAAATGGGCAATATTTTACTCAAACGGAATGGAATGAATATGCGAACAGATCGTATTCAGATGACCCAACCTACGTTAAGGATGGAGTTTTCACGCCGCCTTCTCCAACTGATATTAATCCAAATTATAGATTTGCTAAACACGGTGATGTTCGGGGTGCAACTTATTTCAATACAACTTTTGTATTTGCCGTTGGTCGAACCTTTCGCGCGGGAGCTCTTAACATACCCGTAAATGCATTCTATTCTGCACAAAAAGGTGGTGGAATGTTCGGGATAAATGTTGGCTTCAATGTTCAAAAAAGCAAATTACCTATTCATCGTTGATCTAATAAATGCTGAAAACGGAAAAGAGGCGTGCGCAATCATGGCTCTTTTTCAGTTTGTGTAGAATACTAAAATGAGAATTTTGTATCTTCGAAAAATAAAAAACGAAACCATGAAATTACTTTTATGTCTTGTGCTTTCAAATTTCACTTTAGCCTCCTTCGCAAAATCGAATTATCCGAAAGGAACGCCCAAATGCATCGTATCAAAAATTCAAGAATTAAAACAAAAAAAAGATAATTCTACATCGCTTTATCAGCACGCTAATCATGGAGAAATCGTTTATTTAGTTTCTCCAGGCTGCTGTGATATGCTTCTTGAACTTTATGACGATAAATGTAATTATATCTGTGCGCCAAGTGTTGGATTTACAGGAAAAGGAGATGGCGAATGCAAGGATTTGGACTTGGAAAATGAAGTATTAATTTGGACAGTTGAGTAATATGAATTACTTCAATCAAGAAAGTGCTAGGCTCCAGTATAGAAAATTGACGTATGCTGATTTAAAATCTTGGGAAGAATTTTTTGTTGACAATGACAGGATTCACTTTCTTGGATTGAATCCGAAGAAAAGCAAAGAAGAATTATCAAAAGAATCAATCGACCGACAAATAGTAAGATACAAGGATGACAAAAATGGACTGCTTGCGGTAATTGAAAAATCGAGTGGTGAATTGATCGGACTCAGTGGCCTTTTAACAAGAGAAATTGAAGGCAAAATAGAATATGAAATTGGTTATTCCCTCAAATCAAGATTTTGGAAACACGGTTTTGCAACAGAAGCAGCGAAACAAATGAAAAAATTTGGTTTAGAAGCGAAAATAGCCAAACGTTTTATTTCGATTATCCATAAAGACAACATTGATTCATTTGCCGTTGCCGAAAGAAATAGAATGTTCCCTTACCTCGAAATAACTTTTATGGGTATTGAGGTAATTGTCTTTTCGACCTCGCCTATTTCAGAATAACAATAAAATGGAGCGCTAAGTAAAATAAACTGTTGAAGCAAAATTAAATTTAATATTCACCGCAGAATGTTTTACCTTTCCGAAAATAAACAAGCCAAGTGGTGTAAACTTATTATAGATGAAGTTTCCGTTTGCAAAAAAAAAGATTATTGTTGAGGGTGTCGATACAATACCTTTTGAATCGTTTTTCCAAGAATTGCGACAAAAAGAATATGCACGCTTGGACGACACAGGCCATACCTATTTGGATTTTACGGGTGGAAATTTGTATGCTAAATCGCAACTTGACCAACACCAAAAGATACTACGCGAAAATGTTTTTGGGAATCCCCATTCTACGAACCCGACTTCATTAGCTTCTACATTGCTAGTTACAGAAGCTAGAAAAACTGTTTTGCGCTTTTTCAACGCAGAGGACGATTACCATTGTGTTTTCACTCCAAATGCTTCAGGAGCATTGCGGATTGTAGGCGAAAGTTATCCTTTTTCGGAAAAATCACGCTATTTATTGCTTACTGATAATCACAATTCCGTAAATGGAATACGTGAATACTGCAGAAGTAAAGGGGGTGTTTTTGAATACGGCTATTTAAAATCTGCCGATTTAACGATTGATGAAAATAAATTGGAAGACCAACTCAACGAAGTACATGAGACCAAAACTAAATTATTTGCCTTCCCGGCTCAATCAAATGTGTCAGGAATAAAACATGATTTATCATGGATAGGAAAAGCCCACAATAAGGGATGGGACGTTTTACTGGACGCCGCGGCTTTTGTACCAACCTCAAAGTTGGATTTGTCTAAAGTAAAACCTGATTTTGTGTCTCTATCTTTTTATAAAATGTTTGGATACCCAACAGGAATAGGATGCTTATTAATCAAGAAAAGTAAATTTGAAAAACTACAAAAACCTTGGTTTGCAGGCGGTACTGTGCAAATGGTGGGTGTGAAAGCACAAAAACACTGGCTGGTAAACGACCATGAAAGATTTGAAGATGGGACAATAAATTATTTAGACATCCCAGCTGTTAAAATTGGATTAGATTATTTATCTGAAATCGGTATGCACCGTATTAAAGAACGAATCTCCGCTTTAAGCGAAACCATTTCTAGAAAAGTAAGCGAAATTCATCATAAAAATGGCAATCCCGTGGTTCATATTTACGGCCCAAGGGATAGAAGAAATATTGGTGGAACATTAATCCTGAATTTCCTGGACAAAGATGGGAATCTCTTCCCTATCGAACAGGTTGAACAAAACGCCAATTTAAAAAAGATCTCCATACGAACAGGTTGTTTCTGCAATCCAGGTTTAGACGAGTTAAATTCAGGTATTACCTCTGAAGAACTGAATAAATATTTTACCGAACACGAAGATGGTGATTTTGGAGACCGTACAAATTTTTATGGTAAACTGCGCGGCGCAACAAGAATCAGTGTCGGAATTTCGACTAACAAATATGATATCCAAAAATTCTTAGATTTTGTCGATACGTTCCGAAATCGCACTTTGCACAACTAATTTCTTTCCCGCATCGGCATACAAAAGCCAAGAAATTCGTAACATTAGACTTTCTAAAATCAAGCGATGAAATCTTTTGGTCTTTTTTTATGTTTTTTGTTCCAAACCATTCAATTTGTGCAAAGACAAATTAAGTCAAAATCGACTCTTAAAAGCAACAATATTATAGTAACGATTATAAGTGACCCTGCTTTGAGATTATGTCACGCTATTTATTTTAAAAAATAATGCAATAACAATTCAAATTTTACGCTTAAGAAAATATGCTGTTTAACTCGCTAGAATTCTTTTTTTTCTTTCCTCTGGTTACGTTGCTATTTTTTTTGCTTTCCCACAAATACCGTTGGATTCACTTACTGTTAGCCAGTTGTGTATTCTATATGTTTTTTGTGCCGGAGTATATTCTCATATTGCTTATCACCATAGTAATTGACTACGCAGCCGGTATTCTAATTGAAAATTCGGATGGAAGAAGAAAGAAAATATATTTAATTATCAGTATCATTTCGACATGTTTGGTGCTTTTTATATTCAAATATTTTGATTTTTTTAATGAAAACATGGTCTCGCTGAGTGCGCGATTTGGTTTCTATTACCCCAAACGCGTATTTGATATTATTCTGCCCATCGGGCTTTCGTTTCATACCTTTCAAAGTTTAAGTTACGTGATTGAAGTGTATCGAGGCAATCAAAAAGCAGAGAAACACTTTGGCCTTTATTCTCTTTATGTAATGTTTTACCCGCAATTGGTCACTGGTCCTATCGAAAGACCTCAGAATTTATTACACCAATTTCATGAAAAAAAGGTCTTTAATTTCCAAAACCTAATCGACGGTTTGCGCCTGATTTTATTTGGTTTATTTGTAAAAATGGTAATCGCCGATAATTTAGCTCCATTTGTCGACGACGTATACGGCAATCCTGAAAGTCAAAGTTCAACAACTATTTTGTCGGCCATTTTCTTTTATTCTTTTCAAATTTACTGCGACTTTTTGGGTTATTCCACCATTGCAGTTGGTTGCGCTAAAGCCATGGGGTTTTCGATTATGGATAATTTCAAAAATCCTTATTTAGCAAAAAGCATTGCTGAATTTTGGCAACGTTGGCACATTTCACTTTCGACATGGTTTCGTGATTATCTGTACTTCCCTTTGGGAGGGAATAAGGTAAAGAAAGCACGCTGGATTTTAAATATTCTGATTGTATTTGTGGTAAGTGGAATTTGGCACGGCGCAAATTGGACATTCGTTATTTGGGGAACATTACATGGTTTACTCTATCTTTTAGAATCAATTCCAAAGAAAATTTTAAAGCAAAAAAAACCATCAACATCAACTCTCTCTGGAATCCTTAAAATTGGATTCACATTCGTTGTCGTCAGTTTCGTATGGGTATTCTTTCGTGCCGAGAATTTGAATCATGTAAGGAAAATAGCTTATTCTTTGGTTCACAATTGGAATATCCCAAGCACGCTCGAAATTCCAAATTCTATCTGGGTTTATTTACTCAGTTTTGTCGTTTTGGATACACTCCTTTTCAAAACTCGTTTTGACAAATGGTGCAGTACTATCTCTGCACCTATGCGCTGGTCAATTTACGGCATACTTATTTTCATGACGATTACTTGTTCAGGCGTCGATAATTATCCCTTCATTTATTTCCAATTCTAAGTATGAATATGAAACTAAATTTCGGGATTAAGATTCTAGCCATAGCCCTTGTGCTAATCGCTTCAAATTTCATTTATTCGCTTTGGTATTTTGAAAAAGATTTGCAAAAATATGCGCCAGACATAAATGTTATTCGACGCGTCGTTTCCGAGAAGGCAGACATCGTTTACTGCGGAGAATCATCAAATATATCGACCTTTAAAAATGACACCAGTACGCTTTTTATCAGTCAAATTTTAAATGCTCTACTTCCCAATCAAAAAGTAATTGACTTTACAAAAAAAGCGAGCCATGCAGGCATCTTCTTCCAACTGCTAAAGGCAATACACGAACCAAATAATGTCAAAACAATTGTCGTCACGATGAATTTAAGGTCGTTTGGTCCGGATTGGATAAATTCTAACTTAGAAACTCCTTTGCAAAAGGATTTGGTTTTGTTGCGCTCTTTTCCGCCATTGGTGAATCGTTTTCTTCTGGGATTCAAAAATTACGATACCACTCCTGCAAAACAGCGAGAGAAAAAGTACAAGTGGCACCTTGATCACGATCCTTTGAATCGAGCGAAAAACTTTCCTTACGCTACCGCAAGTTTATGGGAAGAGTCGATTGTGAAAAATGGAAATAAACGCAACAAGGATCTTAACACAACAGGTATTCGAGAACTAGCCAGTCAATACATAAAGTCTTACGCTTTTATTATCAATCCGGAAACCAGTCCTCGGATTCGAGACTTCAATAACATTGTTGAACTAGCGAAGAAAAGAAAGTGGAGGCTTGTTTTTCATATCTTACCAGAAAATGTAGAACGCGCTGAGAAGCTTGTTGGGAAGGAACTTATTCAAATGATGATTGAGAATAAGAATTTACTCGTAAATCGCTATAAAAAATTGGGCGTGAAAATGATTGACAATTTAGAGTTACTTCCAAATGAACAATATATTGATCAAGATTGGACCTCTGAACATTACAAAGAAATTGGTAGGTTATCGATAGCAAAAACAATCGTAGAAGCATTGTTGCCGTAACAAAAGTCAAACGGAACATTATACAGTAATGAAAAAATACTGCATTTTACTTTTCGTCTTTCTACTCGCAAGTAAACCTCTGATATATTCTCAATCAGAGACTTTCTCCATTGATAAAATCAAAATTTTACTTCACAAGAAAATAAATAACTATCGAGAAATAGATGATCTGTCTCCTTACTTTAAGGACGAAGGCTTGGAAAAATCGGCCCAAAATCAGTGCAACTATATTTTCAATATCCAAAAGTTAACACACAAACAGCCAGATAGTCGATTCCAAACTACGGTAGATCGCATTCGCTATTTTTCAAAAAAAGAATACATGAATTATGGTGAAAACTGCTTAAAAACGTATGTCCAACTTTCAGCAATAAATTCGCAACAAGTTGAAGAAATAACGGAACATATGTTTCAAATGTGACGCAACTCAAAAATACACAACTCGAATTTACTGATTAGGCAGTTTACCCATGCAGGTTTTGGATTTTGTTATAATGATGAGACAGAGGAATTGTACTGCGTAATGGATTATTGAGGAAATTAATCTCTATTATTCAACAGTAACAGATTTCGCTAAGTTTCTTGGTTGATCAACGTTACAACCTCTCATCACTGCCATATGATATGAAAGCAATTGAAAAGGAATTGTCGCCAACAAAGGAACCAAGTGTTCATCTGTATCCGGAATTTCAATAACATAATCTGCAATTAATTTGACCTGCTCATCACCTTCCGTAACTATCGCTATTATTTTTCCTTTACGTGCCTTTACTTCTTGAATATTTGAAACTACTTTTTCATAAGAAGTCCCTTTCGTCGCTACTACGAAAACGGGCATGGCCTCATCAATTAATGCAATAGGGCCGTGTTTCATTTCAGCCGCTGGATAACCTTCAGCGTGTATATATGAAATCTCTTTCAACTTCAAGGCGCCTTCTAAAGCTACAGGAAAAGAACTGCCTCTTCCAAGATAAAGAGCGTTTGTAGCATCTTTATACTTAGCTGCAATTCGCTCAATATGATCGTTATTTTCGAGAACTCTGCTCACTTTTTCAGGAATCAACTCCAATTCAGCCAACATAGTACGGAACTTGCTTTCACTCATAGTTCCTTTCTTGTGCGCAATTGACAAAGCCATAAGCGTTAATATCGTAACCTGTGCCGTAAATGCTTTTGTTGAAGCAACTCCAATTTCCGGACCTGCATGCGTATATGAACCTGCGTGAGTAATTCGAGAAATTGACGAACCAACAACATTGCAAATCCCCAAAATAATTGCGCCTTTAGATTTTGCCAACTCAAGAGCCGCCATTGTATCTGCCGTTTCACCTGATTGAGAAACCGCAATTACGATATCTCCTTCATTAATAATCGGGTTTCTATATCTAAATTCTGAAGCATACTCAACCTCAACATTTATACGCGCTAAATCTTCGAAAAGATATTCACCAACAAGACAAGCATGCCAGGAAGTTCCGCATGCAACCATGACAATTCGTTTCGCATTTACCAGTTGCTGCTCGTAATCTTTAATTCCACCCAATGCAACCCATCCTTCTGTTGCATTCATTCGACCTCGAAAACAATCATTAATGGAGCGCGGTTGTTCGTGAATTTCTTTTAACATGAAATGCTCGTATCCACCTTTTTCAAGTGCTTCCAATTTCATTTCCAAATGCTGAACATATGGTGTTCTCGCTTCGTCTTGAATATTCCAAAGTTTCATTCCGTCCTTCAGATCAATTACAGCAATTTCCTCGTCATTCAAGTATACGACCTGGTCAGTATACTCAACAATAGGAGTAGCATCCGAAGCCAAATAAAAGTCATTTTCTTTGCCAATTCCAATAACCAAAGGAGACGATTTTCTCGCCGCCACGATGGTGTCAGGTTTATCTTTAGAAATTACAACGATTGCATATGCACCTGTAACACTTAGTAAGGCCAAACGAACCGCTTCACCAAACCAAACACCTTCTTTTTTCTGAATATCTTCAATTAAATGAACCAAAACCTCCGTGTCTGTATCGCTTTTGAATTCATATCCACGAGACATCAATTCTTGTTTCAGAACATCGTAATTCTCAATAATACCGTTGTGAATAATTGCTAAATTTCCATTTCCAGAACTGTGAGGGTGCGCATTTTCATCATTCGGTTCGCCATGTGTTGCCCAACGTGTGTGTGCTATACCGATTTGACCACTTGTATCTTTATCAACAGCAAAATCAACGAGATTGGCTACTTTTCCTTGTTTTTTATACAAGTTTAATTTGCCATCCGTCAACAAGGCAACACCTGCACTGTCATATCCTCGATATTCTAATCTTTGTAATCCTTTAATCAAAATAGGATACGCTTCTTTTTTTCCTATGTAAGCTACAATTCCGCACATAATGCTTAAAATTCAGTGTAAATAATATACATTTTTGGTTTCACCTTATTCAAGGTATTTCTACCATTGAAGACGATACGATCCATTGCCGTAGTGCTTCGAGATGGAGAAATATAAATCGGATCATTATCCAATTTACCAGACACGATATCTTGAACGTAAGCTCGCATATCAGTTGTAATACTTTTTGTGAATTCGTTTATTGTACTGTTATATAAAACGAGAGACAAATTCGATGTTAGGCTGAATTTTTTAAATAAAAAGGTTTGATAACCTGGACTGTAAATAGAACCTGTTTGGTATTGAATAGGGAGATCTAAAACTGCTTTATGAATAACTGCTTTTTTGGAAAAGTTAGATAAACCCGGGATTTCAATAACACCTCTTAGACCGAATGATTGCGCATAAAATTCTTGCAAACCATTGCTCGGGTTGTCCAGACTTAATTGGACTTTAGTGCCTGTTCTATTAACTTCCACATGATTAAAAGACTGACAGTTCTCGTTGATAACGAAATCATAGGATTTCCTTACGGGCGTTAAGACACCACTTACCAACTCTAATTTCTTGTAATAAATCGTCAACTTTGAAGAAGCAGATCTCATGTCTAAAGAATAAACTGCTCCTTGTCCAGCAGATTGCGGTGGGTTATTCGTTGTGATTTGGATTCCTTTAAAAAAACTAGTAAAGTTTTCATTGGACGTAAAAGTTGAACTGCCATTGGTCGACTCTATCATCAATGATCTAGCTAAATTTGTATCCAATGAAAGTCTCATTTGCGGAGCCACTAAAGAAGTGTCAACAGCGGCATCCCCAATTGGATCGGGTTTAAATGTCCCCTTTCCTGACATTACAAGATTTGTTGGATTTACGGCAAGTGACGAAAATTCATAATATTTCACCGCAGTATCTGACGAAATTTCTTCATTTAACTGGTATACTTCAAACGTTTGAGTTACGTGGTTGCCTGTATAATCTGCAAAACGCAAAGCTAATACGAACGAATCAATTGAAATTTGCGATAAATCACCAAAAAGAGGGTTAGCCGACGCCAAACGGATTTGAGTATAGAAAGAGGATTTAACCTTGCCAAATATTGGATCATTCATTTCACCCAGAACGCTCAACAATGCATTTTTTGTTATTATCGAATCATCAACAATACAGTATGAATTGATCGTAAACGTATCAATTGCTCCCGCGCTCAAAAGCTCAGAAGGATCATAAGCGGAGCCTCCAATTGTCGATTCTTTCTTTTTACAAGAGACCAAAATAAAAATAGCAAATAAAAAAGTAGCGGAAAGTAAAAAAACCTTCCGCCACTGGCGATAAAAACGATATATCATTAAATTATATAAGAATTTCTTCTTCAATTACTTTATCAAAAAATTCGGACAAAACTTTCGTTTGATTTTCCTCAGGAACATATTCCTGTTTCAAGCAAGTTTGTTCGTCCACTAGTTGTTGCAAAGATGCATCTAAACTTTCACTTGCGATATTTATGCCATCAGCATACTTCATCATCACCCGCGAAATGTTAAGGAAACTTGTATCCTTTAACTCCTCCAGAACTTCTTCTGAGAATCCGTCAAATTTAAGCTTCTCAATGAACGTTGTATCCCAATTTCTGTTAAAGCTGTCGTTGTAAACACTGTAAATAACTTTTGTATTCGCAAAATGAGGATCCTTGTTATACAATTGTTTTACATACAAGGACATCAATCCAGACATCCATCCATGACAGTGAATAACATCTGGTTGCCAACCTAATTTTTTTACAGTTTCAAGAACGCCTCTACAAAAGAACATTGACCTTTCGTCATTATCCTCATGAAACTCACCTTTATCATTCGTAACGGTGTTTTTTCGCTTGAAGTATTCGTCGTTATCTATAAAATAAACTTGCATTCTCGCTGCCGAAACACTTGCCACTTTTATAATTAGCGGATGATCCGCATCGTTAATAATTAAATTCATTCCAGATAAACGGATAACCTCATGCAATTGATGACGCCTTTCGTTAATACTGCCAAAACGCGGGGTAAAAACTCTGATTTCTTTACCTCCTTCTTGCGTACCTTGCGGCAGGCGTCTTGAAGTGTTAGCAATTTCAGATTTAGGAGAAAAAGGGGATATTTCTTGCGTTACAAATAGGATTCTTTTTTTATCCATGAAGATTTTAGATTGACAATTAGATTACAAAAATATAAAAAAAATATCGGTTAATCAACCAAAACTTATAGTTTTGTTCGGTTACTTTAACGTGAATGCTTATAAATGAGGCGACTAACGAATATCAATGAAATCCAATCATACGTTTCAGACAAACAAAATGATGGATGTTCTATAGGTTTTGTACCAACAATGGGAGCTTTGCACCGCGGACATTTGTCCCTAGTTAGCGAAAGTTGCGCAAAAAACACAATCACAATTGTAAGTATTTTTGTCAACCCGACTCAATTCAATAACCCGACAGATTTAGAAAAATATCCAAGAACTATTGAGGCAGATATTGAGCTTTTATCTCAAACCGATTGTGACGCTATTTTTATTCCAGAAGTAGATACCATATACTCAGGGGACTTTAAAGCTGAAGAAGTTGACTTAGGCTTTTTGGGTGAAACCATGGAGGGATTTTATAGACCTGGGCACTTTGAAGGAGTTGTAAATGTTGTTCAACGGCTTTTCTCAATTATAAAACCTGACTGTGCTTACTTCGGACGAAAAGACTTCCAACAAGTAGCGGTAATCCGAAAAATGGTTAAGTCACTTGATTTAAAAGTGAAAATATTCGAAGTACCCACTATGCGGGAAAGTAGTGGACTTGCCATGAGCAGTAGAAATACACTTTTAAGTCAAAACGAAAAGGAAGAAGCCCGCGTAATTTTTAAGCTGCTTTCTACTATGATTGATGATGCAGAAAGTTTTGGTCCAATTGAGGTTAAAAAAAAGGCAATTGAATCGTTCAAAGAATCGGTTCTCAGAGTTGAATATTTAGAAATCGTTCACCCCAGAACTTTTGAATGCCTAGAAAAAACTTGGGTTGAAGGAGCAACTGTTTGTTTAGTAGCGTATTGTGGAAATGTAAGACTCATCGATAATATGGAGATTATCCCATTTTCAAATTAAGCTATTTCTTTGTCTCTTACTAATTTCCATTACCTTTACCCCGCAAAAAATAAATCATGCTCATAGAAGTTGTAAAATCAAAAATTCATCGCGTAAAGGTGACGCAAGCAGAATTAAATTATGTTGGAAGCGTAACTATTGACCGTATGTTGATGGAAGCTGCCAATCTTCTCGAAGGAGAAAAAGTTCAAATCGTGAATATAAATAACGGCGAACGAATAGAGACATACGTAATTGCCGGAGATGCAAATAGCGGAACTATCTGTTTAAATGGTCCTGCTGCTAGAAAAGTGCAGATGGGTGATTTACTTATAATCATTGGATATGGCTTATTAGATTTTGAGGAAGCTCGGACCTTCAAGCCTTCATTAGTTTTCCCAAATGAACACACCAATTTGTTAGATTAAATGAAAAAATACCTCCTTTTATTTTTGAAAACTATTTTCCCTTTCGCACTTGGTGTTTATTTAATAGGGTATTTTTTCAAAAGCATGTCCGAGGAAAGTATCCAGCAATTTTACAAGGCAATTGAAGAAGCCAATTATTTATGGGTTTTTCTCTCTTTATTCCTTGGTTGGATTGCGCTTATTTCAAGAGCGCAACGTTGGAAATATGTTTTAGAACCACTTGGATACAAAACACCTTTGAAAAATAGATACCACGCTATTACAATAGGTTATTTAATTAATCTCACCATACCGCGTGCAGGTGAAGCTTCAAGAGCAGCTATGCTTTACCGATCAAATAAAGTTCCTTTTTCCAAATCATTTGGGACGATAATTGCCGAAAGAGCAATTGATTTTGCCATGCTCGTTTCAATTTCTTTATTTACCGCGTATTTAGGGGGAAATGATTTTGACGAAATTTGGGCGGAAATGATTCAAAAATTTGGAGGTAAACAATCCGTCTCAAATGTTTTTTCATTCAAAAACGTAGTGTTTGCCTTCATTGGTTTAAGCTCGATTTTTGTTGGATACTTCTATTTCACAAGACTTGGCTTTAGAAACAAACTTAATGGATTTGTAAAAGGATTATACGGAGGCGTGACTTCAATCTTCAAATCTAAAAGTCCCGGTGGATATATTTTTCACACCTTGGTTATTTGGACTTGTTATGTGCTAATGTTTGCCGTTCCTTTTTTCGCTTTAGAAGCTACCTCATCTATTCCTGCCAAAGGAATTTTAATAGGTTTTATTGCAGGTTCAATTGGTATAACTTTCACAAATGGAGGAATTGGCGTTTATCCCTTACTTGTGGGTTTGGTCATTTCATTTTATTTGAAAAATGAAAATCCTGCAAATGCTGAAGGAATTGGAAACGCTATGGGCATGCTTATGTGGGTATCGCAAACAATTATGATGATTGTTTTGGGTTTACTATCTTTACTTCTACTCCCAAAAAACTACAACAAATCCAATGAAGAAACTAGCTCAAGTACAAAGTAAAATAGTTTCATTAAAAGAAGCCGAAAAGCTTATTTCACAATGGAAAAATGAGAATCAATCGATAGTATTTACGAACGGTTGCTTCGATATTCTTCACAAAGGTCACGTTACATACTTAGCAAAAGCTGCCGATTTAGGTGATAAATTAATTGTAGCTTTAAATACAGACGCATCTGTAAAAGCACAAAATAAAAGTCCAGAAAGACCAATTAATCCTGAAGATGCACGCTTATTGGTTCTCGCTTCATTAGAATTTGTTGCTTTAGTTGTCCTTTTTTCAGGTGAAACTCCATTAAACGAAATATTGCTTTTGAAACCATCCGTCTTAGTGAAAGGTGCAGATTATGATCCGAATGAATTGGATGAAAAGAGCAAGAAATATATAGTTGGTTCCAAGGAAATCAGAAAAGACGGAGGACTTGTGACTGTTATTGATTTAGTAGATGGGTTTTCAACAACGGCTATTTTGTCAAAAAGAGAATAGCATAAAAAAAATCCATTCCGAATAACGAAATGGATTTTTCAATTGTTATTTACATTATTTTAAAGTGCAAGCACCGCCTCCAACAGAAGTTGAACTCGTTGAAAGTGCAGAACATGCGTCTTCAGCATCACCTTTCTTTGCATCTTTAATTTCAATTTGTGACGACGGAGAACTTGATGTAGAAGCACATTCACATGTGTAATTTTTTTTGCAAGAAGCCAAAACAAAAATTGACAAACAGGCAACAACAAATACTTTTTTCATAAAAATTTAGTTAAATTAATTTTCTTACTATTAAGGATTTTTAGAAACTCCCCAAATTTTTTCAAGTGATTTGGTCACTATTTTCATATATTTTGGCTAAAGTAATAAACAATTGTTAATAAGCAAATGCAAAACTGTTTTTAAATGAAATTATTATTTGAACTAAAATCTATCTTGTATCTAGTCGAATTCGGGATATAACTTCGAAATACTTTCTTCGTTTGCGTCACACACACCTCGGTCAGTGATAATCTTCGTTATAAGTCTTGCAGGAGTTACATCAAACCCATAATTAGCGGCTTTTGTGGTTTCTGGGCAGATTAGAACAGATTCAATTTTCCCAGAGCTTGATTTACCAATCATGTATCGAACCTCATCTTGATTTCTTTCTTCAATAGGGATTTCTTTTAGTCCATCACGAATGGTCATATCCAAAGTCGTAGAAGGAAGTGCAACGTAAAAAGGAACATTATTGTCATGTGCAGCAAGAGCTTTCAAATAAGTACCAATTTTATTCGCTACATCTCCTTTTCGAGTAGTTCTATCCGTGCCCACAATTACCATATCAACCATTCCATGCTGCATTAAATGACCGCCGGTATTGTCGACAATTAAAGTGTGGTCAACACCATGTTTCGCAAGTTCATAACAGGTTAAATTTGACCCTTGATTTCTTGGACGCGTTTCATCTACCCATACGTGAACAGCTATTCCTTTATTGACGGCCTGATATATCGGAGATGTTACAGTTCCCCATTCTACACAACCTAACATTCCTGCATTACAGTGTGTTAGAATATTTACTGTTTCCCCGTTTTTCCTTTTAGACAGCTCTTCGATAATAGGCAGTCCGTGCACACCAATCATTCTGCATGTCTCCACATCATCTTCAACAATTTGTTTTGCTGTTTCCCATGCAGTTTTGAGAAAATCATCGGTATTGTCCAATGCCTTTTGCATGCGATCCAATGCCCAAAATAAATTCACAGCTGTTGGTCTTGATGCGCGTAAATCCGAAAATGCTTTATCTAAGAAAGACGGCTTTAATTCCTCCTCTATCATTTCTCGCACGGCTAAATAAATACCAAATGCTGCCGTTGCTCCAATCAAAGGCGCCCCTCTGACGGTCATTTCTTTTATCGCCTCTTCTGCGTCGTCATACGTTTCCAATTTAACGACCGCGAATTCATGTGGCAGTTTTGTCTGATCAATTACTTCAACAAATCTATCGTCAGTTGTCCAAATAGTTCTAAAATTGCTCATATTTCTTAAAATGTTATCTCATCAAAACTCGTTACTGAATTATGCCAACTCTTTTCTGTTCCCGGCCTTAGCAATTGACATGTTTCCATACCAATTTCTTTTGCCGCCTCTAACTCTTCAGCAATATCTGACAAAAATAGGATTGAATTTGGTTCTAATTCCAATATTTCCGAAATTTTCAAGTAGGTATCGCTTTCTCTTTTGCCTCCGGTAGTTGTGTCGAAGTAATTCTTAAAATAACTAGTCAAATCACCTGCTAAGCTATAACCAAAAAGCAGTTTTTGCGCTTCAACAGAACCGGATGAAAAAACACCCATTTTAATATTTTTAGATTCCCAGTCCTTCAAACTTTTTTCAACATCTGGATAGACATGTCCTTTAATCGCCCCGGATTCATAACCTTCCTTCCAGATGAAACCTTGAACTGTTTTAAGAGGTGTTATTTTTTTATCCTCTTCACACCATCTTTTCAAAGTGGCAATTATTTCTGTGGTACTTTTTAGCCGGCGATTCTCCAGCTTATTCGCGAGATTTACAGTTGCTTTGAAGGCTTCTTGAACTTGCAAATTGGAAGTAAAGGATTCGATTTCGGCAATATTCCTCAGAAAATAAGGGAATAATTCTTCATAAACGAACTTCACCGAGGTAGTTGTGCCCTCTATATCCGTTAAAATATATTTTATATTTTTAAATTTCATTGTTGCAAAAGTAAGCAAACCTGAAAACACCGAGAATATCTTTGGTTTTATTTATAAAAATGGCAAAAAAAGACAAAACCCCATTTTCTTTAATGGAATTCATATTGGTAACAAGTAATTATTTCAAGGAAATAGAGAATTATATTATTCAAAAAACGCGATTATAGATAGCGTTTTTCTATTTCAGAAGAAGTATAGTGCGGAACCCAACCACTCATATCAATAAAAATGCGAATTGCCTTTACAAAAGGATTTACATTACCAGCATCAAACCAATGTTTTGTTCCGGCAGGCACGGAAATCAAATCTCCTTTTTGACAAAGTACATTGAAGATCTCGTCGCCATCAAGGTTAAACCAAAATAAACCTTCACCGTCCACAAAAAAGCGAATTTCATCCTCCGTATGTCTATGTTCAGCAAGAAATTTATTTCGGATAGCCTCATAATTATCCGTTCGTGAATTAATTGAAATAACATCCGCCGTTTGGTATCCGCCATTTTTCATGAAAGGCTCTAAGTCCTTGCTATACGCTTTTAATATATCTTCTTGAGTAGCATTATCTTCAAAATTAACATCACATTCCCATTGCTCAAAAAATAGACCTCTTTTGTTTAAATAATTCGCAATCAAGCGAGCGTCTCTGATTGATTCTCCTTTGTCAGGAATATTTAAAATAGCCATATCTACCTAGTTTCTAAATTTCTTTTCCATTCCAATTCGCATAAATAATCCAGCGTTTCAAGATGTCTTTTCGCTTCAAATAACGTTTTTCCCCAAGCATAAGTTCCATGACCCTTAATTATAAAACAATGATGCTTGAACAAAGAGGCCTTTGAATTCATCCATGTTGAAAATTCATCCATGTCTTGGTTATTTTCTAAAATAGGAATTCGCACCTCATCTAGGTGACTGGCTTCACCGGTAAAGCCTTTTTGCACTTCATATCCGTGGAAAATTATTTCCTTTTCTTCCTTTAATGACCACAAAACTGGATATACGGAATGGCTATGGAGAATGACTTGCGTTGTTGGGAAAAGATTGTAAAGTGTACAATGAATTAATGTTTCTGCAGATGGTCTTTGTTCAAAAAACAATGGTAGGGGCTTTCCTTTTCTATCAACTTCAATGAAGTCTGCTTTCGTAAAATAGGCTTTGTCGACACCTGATCGTGAAACGACAATCGAATTAGGCTCATCCTCTAGACGAAATGAATAATTGGTTGAAGTTGCTGGCGACCAACCTTTTCTGTTTATTCCACGGACTATCTTTGCCAACTCTTTTTTTAATTGCTCTTTCACAACATCAAAGATATATAAAAGAAAATTCTCGAGATTCTCGAGGGTCGGTTTTGTATTATATTTTTTTAATGATGAATTCTATTCTTCGATTAAGCTGATGGTCTTCTTCTCAACAATCTGTTTTCGCATTTCCTTCAAAGGCTAATGTTAAAAAGTCCCTCAATTGTTCAAAAAAACTATTAACCCACTTTTTACCACAACAATTATGTAACTCACTCATAGTTGTTTAAATAAAAAATTGAAAGTAATTATAGAAAAATTACACAAGAGTTTATCAACAAAATGTATATTTGTGGTAAGAAGTGGTAAAAATCCGCTAGTTTTACTCATTATTAATTGTTATGTTCGGTTTAGTAGGAGAATATGAAGTAAAGCTCGACAACAAAGGTCGGTTTATGTTTCCAGCACATTTGCGGAAGCAGCTTTCTCCTACTGCCCAAGAAAATTTCATGCTCAACAAAGGTTTTGAAGATTGTTTAACGCTTTACCCAATGAATGAATGGGAAAAACTAAGCGCAAAACTTTCTAAATTGAATTTATTCAAACCAAAAAACCGTATGTTCTATCGCCTTTTTCACCAAGGAGCGAAGAACACTTCACTTGATTCAGCTGGGAGAATTTTAATTCCCGTTAGTCATTTGGAAAGAGTTGGTCTCGATAAAGAGGCCATGATTATTGCTTACAATGATCGAATTGAAATTTGGGATAAAACCAAGTACTTCAATCTTATCGAAGGGAACATGACAGATTTCGCTGATTTGGCGGATGAAGTAATGGGTAACCTAGATGGAGAAGAATAAACCAGAATATCATATCCCTGTAATGTTGGACGAATGTCTTAACGGATTAGACATTAATCCCGATGGGATTTACGTTGATGTTACTTTTGGTGGCGGAGGTCATTCAAAAGTGATTTTTGACAAACTTTCTTCCAAAGGGAAACTCGTTGTGTTCGACCAAGATGCTGATTCAAAAGTAAATGCATGGTCAGCTGACAACTTTTATTTTATTGAAAGCAATTTTTCCTTTCTAAACAATCACCTTAAACTCCTAGGTATCTCTGGCGTTGATGGAATTCTAGCGGATTTAGGCGTGTCGTCACATCAATTTGATGAGGGAACCAGAGGTTTTTCTATTCGATCAAATGATGCGCTAGATATGCGCATGAATCAAAATGCCGAGATTTCAGCTCAGAATATTGTTAACGAATATGAAGCAGAAAATCTCGCTAGAATATTTAACCAATACGGTGAAGTAAAATCTCCTATGCGCATTGCTAGAGAAATTATAAGTCATCGCACATCGAAACCAATAACAACGACAGGAGAATTAATTCAAATACTGGAGCCTTTAGCCCCAAAATACAAAGAGCACAAATTTTATGCTCAAATATTTCAAGCAATTCGAATCGAAGTTAACGACGAAATGAAGGCGCTTGAAAGTTTTCTTACACAAACACCAGATATCCTCAACAACGGCGGACGATTAGTGGTGATGTCTTACCATTCCCTCGAAGATAGATTGGTGAAAAATTTCATGAAAAGAGGATCTCTTGATGGTAAAATTGAGAAAGATTTTTTTGGAAATGTACTAAAGCCCCTAACAGAAATTAATAGACATCCAATAGAAGCAACAGAAAAAGAAATAGAAGTAAACAGCAGAGCGCGAAGTGCAAAACTCAGAATTTCAACACGCAATGGCAGAAAATGAAATCATAGAGAAAGTAAGTGGGTCAAAAGCTAATGCGAAGAAAGCAAAATCATCAAATGCTAATTCAAAAAAGCCAAGTACACTAATTCAAATTTTGAATGGTGATTTTTTGACTAAGGAATTTGTTACAAAAAACTTAAGCTTCATTTTCTATATCATCTTCCTTTTAATACTTCTTGTGGCAAAAGGTTATTACGACAAACAATTGACAAAAGAAGTTGATTCTACTCAAAAAGAGCTAGATGAAATCACAGGAGATTATGTTGCTAAAAAAGCATATTTAGAAGAAGTTACAAAAAGAATTACGTTGGTTAAACAACTCAATCCTATAGGTCTAAAGGAAACAGTTAATCCAACTAAAGTTATACGAATTAAAAAATAACATTGAAAGATAGAAAAGACATATTTTGGAGAGCATATATCATTTACTTCGGTTTTGTGGGGTTGATGATTGTCGTTTTCACGAATACGGTTTCTTTACAACTAGAGGGGAAATCCAATGTCTTTGCAATTTCAAAAGCATCCGAAAATAAAATACCTACTCGTTTGGTGAAAAGGTTGCCGCGAAGAGGAGAAGTGCTGGATGATCAAAGAAATCCACTCGTAACATCTGTTTCGTTCTATGACATCCACATGGATCCTACAGTTGTGAAACAAAAATCTTTTGATGACGAAATTTCTGGGCTTAGTAGAGAATTGTCAAAGCTCTACCCAGAAATGACTTCTCGTGAATACGAAATGTATATCCGAAGAGCTAGAAATAACGGGAATCGTTACTTACTTATCAAGAAAAAAGCAACAACAGACGATAGAAAAAAATTACGCCAATTTCCAATTTTTAAATTGGGCCGATTGAAAGGTGGTTTGGTAGATACCGATGAAACGATTATCCGAAAACGACCACAAGGAGAATTACTAAAAAGAACACTCGGGTATTTTCAACAAAATCCAGACAGCACTGAAGTCCGGGTAGGGATAGAAGGAGCATACAACGAATATTTAGCAGGAGAAGCAGGCGCAGAAATTGAACAACGGATTTCTACAGGGTGGAAAAAAACTGGACAAATAGTCAAAAATGCAGTTGAAGGTGCAGATGTAGTAACTACAATCGACAGTGAAATACAAGATGTCGCTCACTCAGAGTTAATTAAACAATTGAAGAATCAAAATGCCAAAAGTGGAACTGCTATTGTAATGGACGTAAAGACAGGACATGTGAAAGCAATTGCAAATTTAACGAAAGGTAAAGACGGGAATTACTACGAGCTATACAACTATGCAATTGGAACAAAGGAAGTTCCAGGTTCCACATTTAAGCTAGCGTCGCTCATGGCAGCATTAGAAGATAAAAAAATCAAAATGTCAGATACGGTTTCTGCGGAAGGTAAATATCAATTTTACGATGCAGTTTTGAAAGATTCTAGACCCAATGGATACGGAAGAATTTCAATTAAAACTGCATTCGAATTATCATCTAATGTTATCGCAAAAGTTATATACAGCGCCTATAGAAACGAGCCTGAATTATTTATCAAAAGATTGAAATCCTTTGGTTTAGCCGCTCCTCTTGGTATTGAAATCGCTGGAGAACCCAAACCAACATTATATGTCCCAGGTTCGAAAATGTGGTCTGGTATTTCATTGGCATGGATGGCTATTGGCTACGAGGTTCAACAAACACCACTACAAACCTTAACTTTTTACAATGCTGTCGCAAACAACGGACGCATGGTGAGGCCACAATTCGTAAGTGAAATTCGCAGAAATGGCGAATTAATTCAACAATTTGCTCCGGTCACACTAAAAGCAAAAATTTGTTCCAAAACGACTTTAAATGAATTACAATCAGCCCTCGAAGGAGTAATACTCCGAGGCACAGGTTCTGCTCTCAAATCTGCCTATTTCCAAATTGCTGGCAAAACTGGAACAGCTCGAATTTTGAATTCAGACTTACATTATGGAAACAAAGGAGAAGAAAAATACCAAGCTTCGTTTGTAGGGTACTTTCCCGCACAAGATCCTTTGTACTCCTGCATTGTCGTTATTTCAGCCCCCAGCAAAGATATCTACGGTGCATCGGTATCTGGAACTGTGTTTTCTGCAATCGCCAACAAAGTATATGCATCCACATTGCGCTATCACGAGGCTATTAACGAGAAAAAACGTCTACAAAATGAAATCCCAGTTTCTATAAACGGTTACCGAAATGATTTGAAAACTGTATTGGCCAGCTTAAACATTCCTTACTCCTCAAAAAACCAAGAGGAATGGGTCAATACAAAAGCTGACGAAAATAAAGTTCTCTTTCAAAAAAGAGCAACAACAAATAAGATAATGCCAAATGTGATTGGCTTGTCAGCTAAAGACGCCGTTTTCCTAATTGAAGCTTGTGGCATGAACGCATATGTGAAAGGTTTCGGAACTGTGAAAGAACAATATCCAACTTCTGGAGGAATGATCTACAAGGGCGGAACAGCTGAAATAATATTAAAATGAAATTGAAGATTAAAGACATATTGCAAAACGTACACCTCTCAAATTCCAATTGGAATGAAAATAAGGTTGTGTCTAAACTTTCGTTTGATTCTCGCGATGTTGACGCGAACACCTTGTTTTTTGCAGTCCTTGGTTCAACAAAAGATGGACACAATTACGTCGATGATGTTATCAAAAAAGGTTGCGTTAATATCGTCCTTGAACAAAAAAGACAAGAAGATGGAATCAACTTCATTCAAGTTAATGATTCAGCGGAAGCTCTTGCAATTGCTGCTCATAATTTCTATGGAAAACCGTCAGAAAAACTAAAAATAATTGGCGTAACTGGCACAAATGGGAAAACAACCACGACGACTTTATTGCACAATCTGTTTTTATCTTTGGGGTATCAAGTTGGTCTGCTTTCAACAGTTGTCAATAAAATAGGAAAAGAAGAAATACCTTCAACACACACTACTCCAAATCCAATTGCTTTAGCTGAACTTCTTTCTAAAATGGTTGAAAGCGAATGCTCTCATGTATTCATGGAAGTTAGCTCTCATGCCATACACCAAAAGAGAACAGCGGCACTTTCTTTTGATATCGCGGTTTTCACAAATATCACCCACGATCATTTGGATTATCATAAAACGTTCAAAGAATACATTGGAGTAAAGAAAACACTTTTTGACAATCTCTCGAAAGATGCCTTCGCATTAACCAACATTGACGACAAAAACGGAATGATTATGCTTCAAAACACGAAAGCATCTAAATACAGTTATGCACTGAAGTCTCCATCTGATTTCAAAGGGAAAATAATTGAAAATGAGCTTACTGGACTAGTTATGCAAATTAACGACAAGGAAGTCTATGCACAACTAATTGGCGAATTCAATGGCTACAATTTACTAGCTGTTTACGGAGTAACGCAACTATTACAAATTGATCCAATAGAAGCATTGACAGCTATGAGTCAATTAAAATCAGTTCATGGTCGTTTCGAGTTTTTCATGAGCGCGAACAATATGACATGTATAGTTGATTATGCGCATACGCCAGATGCTTTAGAAAACGTATTAAAAACGATTTCAAGCTTCAAAAAACCAGGAAACAAAGTAATAACATTAGTTGGATGTGGAGGAGATCGGGACAAAACAAAACGACCAGAAATGGCGCGAATAGCTTCGGCGATGAGTGACCAAACAATATTAACATCCGACAACCCAAGAACAGAAAATCCATTGTCAATTTTAGAAGAAATGGAAGCTGGAATTCCAGCTGAGAAAATCATGCAAAACATTACCCTTTCCGACAGAAAAGAAGCAATAAAATTAGCGATTTCACTCGCTCAACCAAATGACATTCTTCTTATTGCTGGAAAAGGTCACGAAAAATACCAAGAAATAAACGGTGTAAAGCAACCTTTTGATGACTTGGAAATCGCAAAGGAATTAATCCTTAAAATGAAGAAATAATGTTGTATTACTTATTCCATTATCTAGACAAATTTAATTTCCCAGGAGCTGGGTTGTTCGAATTTATATCGTTCAGAGCCTCAATGGCTTTAATTCTTTCATTGGTCATATCTATCGTTTTTGGTAAAAAAATCATAAACCTTCTTCGAGGACAACAAATCGGTGAAACGGTTCGCGATTTAGGTCTTGCTGGTCAAGTTGAAAAATCAGGTACACCAACAATGGGTGGACTAATGATTCTCGCTGCCATTCTTATTCCAACTTTGTTGTTTGCCAAATTGCACAACATTTACGTTTTAACAATGATTTTGGCAACTGTTTGGCTTGGGTTTATTGGTTTCATCGATGATTATATTAAAGTTTTCAAGAAAAATAAAGAAGGACTTGCAGGAAAATTTAAAATAATCGGTCAAATTGGCGTTGGACTAATAGTAGGTTCAATACTTTACTTCTCAGAAGATGTTCAAGTTCACAAAAAAGTAGCTAATGATTACGTCCTGTTGGCGGATGAAGAAGAAGTAACAGATGAACACAGCGCATTCAAAACAGACAATAACACCAAATGGATTCGCACCCGCGATATGACAACCACGATTCCATTCGTAAAAGGAAACGAATTTAATTACAACTGGTTAATTGGTGACAGTCAAAAAAGCTACGGTTGGCTAATCTTCATTCCTGTTGTGATATTTATTGTAATTGCTGTATCAAATGGCGCGAACATGACAGATGGATTGGATGGTCTTGCCACGGGTTCTTCCGCAATTATTGGTTTAGCTCTGGCTGTCTTTGCTTATGTAAGTTCAAACGTCCGATTCTCAGATTACTTAAACGTCATGTATATTCCGCTCGCCGAAGAGATGGTAATCTTCATTTCCGCTTTCGTTGGTGCTTGCATCGGATTCTTATGGTACAACTCCTACCCTGCTCAAATATTCATGGGTGACACGGGATCATTGGCGCTCGGTGGAATAATAGCTGTATTTGCTATTGGCATCCGTAAAGAGCTTTTAATTCCAGTTTTATGCGGGGTTTTCTTAATCGAAAACTTATCGGTTATTCTGCAAGTTGGTTACTTCAAATTAACGAAACGACAGTACGGAGAAGGTAGACGGATTTTTCTCATGGCTCCGCTGCACCATCATTACCAAAAAAAAGGTATTCATGAGGCCAAGATAGTTGCAAGATTCTGGATAATCGGAATCTTACTCGCAGTATTCACCATTGTAACTCTAAAATTGAGATAATGTCCATTCACGGTCAAAATATAGTAATCCTAGGTGCCGGCGAAAGCGGCGTAGGTGCGGCAATTCTTGCCAAATCCAAGGGATATGCCGTGTTCGTTTCTGATAAAGGAACGATTAAACCGGAGTACCGTGAACAATTGATTGAAAGACAAATAGAATTTGAGGAAGGCCAACACGATGAAGCACGAATTTTGGCGGCTGATACCCTTATTAAATCACCTGGAATACCGAGTTCTATTCCAATGATTCAACAATTTCTTTCTCAAGGTAAAAAAGTGTTGTCAGAAATTGAATTTGCCGCTCCATATTGCAAAGCAAAAACAATTTGTATCACAGGAAGCAATGGCAAAACCACGACAACCATGCTTTTGCATCACATTCTTAAAAATGCGGGCATAAAGGTAGGTTTAGCTGGAAATATAGGCTTCAGTTTTGCCAAACAAGTGGCAGAAGAAGAGTTTGATTGGTATGTACTAGAATTAAGTTCATTTCAATTAGAAGAAATGTTCGATTTCAGAGCAGATATTGCCATTCTAACTAACATCACGCCTGATCATTTGGATCGCTATAATTACGACATGCAACTGTACGTCGACGCGAAATACAGAATAATCCAAAATCAAACAGAAAACGATTGGTTCATCTACAATTATGACGATCCAATTGTACGAACAGAAATAGAAAAACGCAAACCAAAAGCTAAAATGGCGCCCTTTTCGCTAAAAGAAAAACTAGAACAAGGGGGTTATTTAGAAAACGAAGAACTTATTATCAATATCCAAAAACAATTTACTATGTCAATCCACGATTTAGCCTTAAAAGGCAAACACAATGCACAAAACTCACTTGCATCCGGTATCGCAGCGAGAATTTTAGAAATTAGAAAAGAGTCGGTTCGCGAGAGTCTAGCTGATTTCATTAATGTAGAACATCGAATGGAATTCGTTGCAAAAGTTCATGGTATTGAATTTATCAATGATTCGAAAGCTACCAACATAAATAGCGCTTGGTTTGCGCTTGAATCAATGGATAAACCGACTATTTGGATTGTTGGTGGAGTAGATAAAGGAAACGACTATTCAGAATTAGTCGACCTCGTAAAAGACAAAGTAAAAGCAATTATTTGCTTAGGTACAGAAAATCAAAAAATCATTGATACTTTTGGTGAAGTTGTTGAAACCATCGTTGAAGCATCTTCAGCAATGGAAGCTGTTGCCTATGGCTACAGACTCGCTCAAAAAGACGAAACGGTGTTGCTTTCTCCTGCTTGCGCGAGCTTTGACTTATTTCAGAATTATGAGGATCGTGGAAATCAGTTTAAAAATGCAGTTAGAACTCTTTAAAACTTACTAAAATGGGAACTAGAAACGAAGCACATATTAATTCTGCACTGCAAATTTTGCAAGCACGAAAAGAGACCTTGGACCGTGTAAACAAGATTCAAATGCGGCCTCATGGTAAAATAATGGAAAAGGACTTGTTCACCTGGTTCGGAAATAGTGTAGATGATTTAATTCAAACCATTTCCTCATTTCCTGATCCAGTTCATTGGGTGGCAAAGAAAAACGAGGTACTGCAAGTATTAGAGGAAAAAGAGGCTCTTTTAACCAAATTGGGTTCAATAATCGTTTATGACAGCGCACAATTCTCAATTCCAGAGAAATGGATCAAAAATTTACCAACCCATATTGCCGTATCAACAATGGAGGACGCACTTATCATGTCTGTAACCTTGCCAAAGCAAAAGAGTGTTATGCTCATAACCGGCAATATGAAGGATGGAGAAGAAAATGATAAATTTATAAAAGACTTTATAGCAGCGTACAGAACAGTCTAAAATGAATGAATACCTTAAATATTTAAAAGGCGACAGAGTCATCTGGATTATCACTTTATTGATGCTAGCCTTCTCCTTGGTGAGTGTATATAGCTTTGTCCCTATTCTTGTTAAAATAGAAGGTGGTACTCCTTTTAAATATTTATTTAAACACTTCATTTATGTAATCATCGGGCTTGGTTTAATGATTTGGATTCACCGGAAAGATCCAAAGTATTTCTCTATGCTTTCCAAAGTGGCTTTTTACTTTGCAGTGGTTTTACTTCTTTTTACCTTCTTTTTTGGAACACGTGTTAATGGCGCTGGGCGTTGGGTTAAGATTCCATTTATTGGTCTAACTTTTCAATCTTCTGATTTTGCCAAACTAGCATTAATCGTTTATTTATCGCGTTTAATGGTAAAGAAAAGTCAAGTGATGACCGACTGGCGGAAAGGGTTTTGGCCTATAATGTTGCCCATTATTATCATATGTGGATTGATAGTAAAGGACAATTTTTCAACAGCAGCCATCATGTTTATGATCAGCTTATTTATGCTCTTCATAGGAAAAGTCCCTTTTGGAAAAATTGCAATTCTAATCGGAAGTGGAATTGTCTTCCTATCCGTTATCGTCAGCGTGCACAAGGCGGTTCCAGAGTTAAATATATTACCGCGCTATGAAACATGGGAAAATCGAATTCTAAATAAAATGGACGACGAAAAAAACGTCGCCGCAAATGCTCAAGCGCTCAATGCACAATTGGCAATTTACAATGGCGGACTTTTAGGAGAAGGTGTTGGAGATGGGAAATTGAAAGAATATCTACCTGAGGCTTATGCCGATTTTTACTATGCTAGCTTCGTTGAGGAATTCGGTCTTGTCTCGGCTCTGCTTTTGATACTTGCCTACCTAATATTACTCTTTAGAATTATAAAAATTGGACTCAATTCCACAAACCTTTTTGAAGCCTACGTTTGCATAGGCATTGGGATATTAATTTTAACGCAAGCCTCTGTAAACATGCTCGTTTGTGCTGGCGTATTTCCAGTTACAGGTCAAAATATGCCTTTGCTGGCAATGGGAGGATCTGCCCTAATTATGACGTGCGCTTCAATTGGAATCGTTCAAAGTATAGCTTACAGACAAATGAATCCTCAAGAGGAAAACGAATGAACTTAGAACGTGTTATTATATCAGGAGGCGGAACTGGCGGACATATATTTCCTGCCATTGCTATTGCCGATGAAATAAAGTCGAAATACCCAAAAGCCAATCTACTTTTTATTGGTGCACAAGGAAAAATGGAAATGGAAAAAGTTCCTGCGGCGGGCTATAAAATAGTTGGTTTAGACATCCGTGGATTTCAAAGAAAGTTGACACTTTCTAACTTTCTATTGCCCTTTAAAATAGTCTCAAGTCTTATTCAGGCTAGAAAAATAATTAAAAAATTTAAACCACAAGTTGTAATTGGCGTTGGTGGATATGCATCTGGCCCAACTTTACAAATGGCGAGTCTTCTCGGAATTCCAACCCTGCTTCAAGAGCAAAATTCGTACCCCGGCAAAACCAATAGAATCCTTGCAAAAAAAGCCCAAGCTATTTGTGTTGCTTATGAAAATTTGGAATCCGTTTTCGACAAAAAAAAGCTTCATTTAACTGGAAATCCTGTTCGATTAAGTGCTATTCCAACAGATAATATTAGGGCAGAAGCGCGAAAGAATTTAGGCTTAAACCCTGATCTCCCTACCTTTTTTATAATGGGCGGCAGCTTGGGAGCAAAAACACTAAATGAATCAATGTTGAACAACATTGATTCGATAGAAAGCAGTGGTTATCAACTTCTTTGGCAAGTTGGTAAATTCTATATAAACGGAATTGACGAAAAGTTGAAACCTATGAATCTTAAAAACATTCATTATACCGCTTTTATACAAGATATGGCGGATGCTTATCGAGCTGCAGATGTTATTGTTTCGCGCGCCGGAGCTCTTTCTGTCTCGGAATTATGTTTGGTAGGGAAACCTGTTATATTAGTTCCTTCACCTAACGTTGCAGAAGACCACCAAACGAAAAATGCAATGGCTTTGGTCAATAAAAATGCGGCAATTCTTGTAAAAGATAGTGCTGCAAGAGAAGCTCTAATTAATAGCATGATGAAATTAATTGCCAACGAAAAAGAGCAAGCAACATTATCAGAAAATATCCTGAAACTGGGGAAACGAAACGCAACAAAAGATATACTTAACGTTATAGAATCAATAGTCAGACCTTGAGCAAACTAGACAACATAACACTTTCCAAATATTCCAAAGTCTATTTTTTAGGCATTGGAGGAATAGGTATGTCTGCCCTTGCCAAATACTTTCTCTCTGAAGGAAAAGAAGTCTTAGGCTACGATAAAACTCAAAGTACAATAACAGATGATTTATTGAGGTTAGGTGGGAAAATTCATTTTGAAGATTTGGGAAATCAAATTAGAGAACTCACCTCAAAATCGGACACTTTAGTTATTCGAACTCCAGCAGTTCCGGTAAATTTCGGCGAACTTCTGGCCTTTCAATCTGAAGAATATCAAATATTCAAACGTTCTGAAGTTTTAGGAATCCTTACTAGAAATTACAAAGGGTTAGGCGTTGCCGGAACACATGGAAAAACAACGACAAGCTGCCTCTTAGCACATGTTTTAAACGAATCTTCATTGCATTGCAACGCATTTCTTGGAGGGATTTCAAGCAACTTTGATTCAAACTTCTTGAGCAATACAGAAGCTGAATTTACCGTAATAGAAGCCGATGAATTTGATAGAAGTTTCCTGCAACTAAAACCTTACGCATCTATCATTACAACAATGGATGCCGATCATTTGGACATATACGGAACGGTAGAAAATTTCAATAAAGGATTTGAAGATTATGCCAATTTAATTGATGAAGATGGTTTACTTGTTTTGAAAGCTGGCATAGACCTAAAGACAAAAACAAAAACCATTACTTATGGTATTAATGATTCAAACGCCGATTTTAATGCGACTGGATTAAGATTCGAAAACGAACGCTTTTTATTTGACATTACAGGTCCTGACTTCGAATGGAAAAATATGCACTTAGGGATTCCGGGAATTCACAATGCTGAAAATGCTTTGGCTTGTACTGCACTTCTAATTTGGCTAGGATTAAACGAAGCGGAAATTCGCTCAGGTTTAGCCTCATTCACTGGAGTGAAAAGACGATTTGAATACCATATTAATAAAAAAAACTTAACTTATATCGATGATTACGCGCATCATCCGACGGAAATAAAGGCTTTACTGGATTCTATTGATTTACTCTATCCAAATCGCAAAGTTGTCGGTATATTTCAACCTCACTTATTTACGAGAACGAGGGATTTCTTCGATGGTTTTGCAGAACAATTATCACGTTTGGATGAAGTGATTCTCATGCCAATCTACTCCGCTCGTGAAGAACCTATTTCAGGAGTAACGAGTTACGCCCTTTTGGAAAAAATTACGGCCCAAAAGAAATCTGTAGTTGAAGCGGGAAAGATTATCTCCTACATCCAAGAAATTGACGATTGTGTTCTTCTTACTATTGGCGCGGGTGATATAGATCGTCTTGTCCCGCAAATATCTAAAATCAAGTCCGGCAAATGAAAACTTGGAAAAAAATAGCGCTAATCGTTCCTTCAATAAGTATTTTGATTGTCCTTCTCGCATTTGCACGAAAAGCTCAGAATGAAGCTGTGGTAGCTTTGCCAAAAATTATTATTCATGTAGAAGGTGAAAGTAGCTTCTTGACAGAGACCGAATTACAACAAAGGTTAGAATCTGAAAAATTAGTCTACGCGGGTCAGACTTTTCAAAACCTAAATATCCACGCAATAGAAAGTTATATAGAGGCGATGCCTGAGGTTAAATTAGTTTGTGTTTATGCGAAAATCGGAGAAAATTGGTCGATTGATGTTGAGTTGCGCGTTCCCGTTGCTCGAATCTTCAACCAAGATGGCGAAACGTACTATTTAGACAGAGAAGGATATACTATGCCTCCTTCATCGACACATACAGCTCGGGTTGTCGTTGTAAACGGCTATATCCCGGATAAATTAAATTCCCCGCCAGTACCAGAGCTAATTAACAATGATTCCTTGAAAAGTATTCATAAACTAGATGATGTGTACCGAATAACCAACTATGTTTGTAATGATCCCTTCCTCCGCGCTCAAGTAGCACAAATCCACCTAAAGAAAAATGGAGATTTCGTGCTGATACCGCAGGTTGGTGGACATACTATTTTGTTCGGAACAGCCTACACAGAAAAGGAAGTTGCAGACAAATTTAAAAAACTAAAAGTCTTTTATAGACATGGTTTGCCTTTCGAAGGGTGGAATAAATACAGTGAAATCATTCTCAAATATGAGAACCAGATAATTGGAAAGAAAAAATAACAATATGACGGATAACATGTCTAAAGTAGTGGTCGGCCTCGATATAGGAACAACAAAGATCGCTTGTTTTGTTGGTCGAAAAAACGAACATGGTAAAATTGAAATTTTAGCCGTGGGATCTAGTGAATCACTCGGTGTGTTGCGTGGAATTGTTTCCAATATTGAAAAAACTGTTTTTTCAATAGAAGCCGCCGTTTCTCAAGCGCAAGCCTCATTAGATCAAAAATATAAACTCACATTAAACAGCGTTAATGTCGGTATTGCCGGTCAGCATATTAAAAGTTTACAACACAGAGGAATCCATACGCGTTCTCAAAGTGTCAACGAAATCAGTCAAAAAGATATAGACGCGCTTGTTGAAGACATGTATCGTCTGGTTATGCAACCAGGTGAAGAAATCATTACCGTAATTCCGCAAGAATACATCATTGATAATGAACAAGGAATTAAAGATCCTATTGGACATGCTGGTGTGCGCTTAGAAGCTAATTTCCATATTATCACTGGTAATGTTGGTGCTGTTTTGAATATCAATAAATGTGTTCAAAAAGCGAATTTGGAGGTGAAAGATATTATTCTCGAACCAATTGCATCTGCTGAAGCAGTTCTTTCCGAGGAAGAAAAAGAAGCCGGCGTTGTATTGGTTGACATAGGCGGCGGAACAACAGACATCGCTATTTTCCACGAAGGAATCATTCGCCATACTGCTGTAATTCCTTTTGGAGGAAATGTTATTACTGAAGATATCAAAGAAGGATGTACCATCATGAAGCGCCAGGCGGAAATGTTGAAACAGAAATTTGGTTCTGCGTTGGCAAGTGAAAGCAGCGAGAACGAAGTGGTTTGTATTCCGGGATTGAGAGGAAAAGAACCTAAAGAAATTACACTTCGAAATTTGGCGAATATCATCCAAAGCAGAATGGAAGAAATCATCGAATTAGTGCACTACGAAATAAGAAACTCAGGATACGAAAAGAAGCTGATTGGAGGTATCGTTGTGACAGGTGGTGGAGCACAATTGAAACACATGACACAGTTGTTCGAATATGTTACAGGAATGGATACTCGAATTGGTTACCCTACTGAGCATTTAGCAAACAACAATAAAATTGAAGGATTAACTAGCCCAATGTACTCAACAGGTATTGGGCTGGTATTAAAAGGATTTGAAAGCCAAGAACGAGTTCAAAATGCGCAAGTTGCTGAAGCAGGAAACGTAAAAACACATTCAAAAAAATCAAGAGGGTCATTTTTCGACAAGATTATCGCGACGAGTAAAGAGTGGTTCTCAGAAGAAGATTAATAAAACGACACTAATTAAAAACAAACAAAATGGAATTTGATTTGCCAAAAGACTTAACTTCAATCATCAAGGTTATTGGTGTAGGAGGTGGTGGAAGCAACGCAGTTAACCACATGTACAGACTAGGTATCGAAGGAGTCGACTTTTTCGTATGCAATACGGATCGTCAAGCACTTGACATATCTCCAGTGCCATTCAAAATTCAACTTGGACCATCGTTAACCGAAGGTAGAGGAGCTGGGTCTATTCCAGAAATTGGGAAAAATGCCGCTATTGAAAATATCGACGAAATCAAAGAATTGCTTGGAAACGGAACCAAAATGGTATTCGTTACAGCTGGAATGGGCGGTGGAACAGGAACTGGTGCGGCACCCGTTATAGCCAAAATAGCCAAAGAAATGGGCATTCTTACCGTTGGAATTATCACTGTTCCTTTCGGGTTTGAAGGTCGAAAAAGAAGACAACAAGCCGAAGAAGGTTTGCAAGAAATGCGCGATAGTGTCGATACTTTGTTGGTTATCAACAACGAAAGACTGCGTGAAATTTCAGGTAACTTGACTATTGGAAATGCATTCTCTCAAGCAGACGACGTATTAGCAACTGCCGCAAAAGGTATTGCTGACGTAATTTCTGTTACGGGTGCAATAAACGTCGATTTCAATGATGTTCAAACTGTAATGAAAGATAGCGGTGTTGCCATTATGGGTAGCGCAACTTCTGAAGGTGAAAACAGAGCAACGAAAGCTGTTCAAAAAGCCTTGAACTCACCGTTGCTGAACGACAACGAAATTTCAGGAGCTAAATATGTATTGTTAAACATTACATACGGCGACAACGAAGTTTTGATGGACGAAATCACTGAAATCACTGACTATATTCAAGACGAAGCTGGTTCGACGGCAGATGTAATTTGGGGCCATGGTTACGATGCAACTTTAGGCGATAAATTAAGCGTAACAATTATTGCAACTGGCTTCAATGCAAACGAAACGAATGGAACTGATAGCGAAACAACGAAGAAAATACTTGATTTAGACAATGAAGTGAAAAAAGAAGTGGTTTCACCAATGTCAAATCCTATGCACGTTAATCCAACTGCAGAGCAACCAAAAACGCAACAAGAACCTTTTTTAAAATCTGAGCCCATTGAAATAATCTCAGAAATTGAAATGCCAAAAGCAGAAATTGAAGTAGAAGAGCCGTTTATGAAAACGGTAGAAACTGAAGATCAAAAAGCAATTAACTTTGACTGGGAAGTAGAAAATAAAGTCGCTGCTAAAGAAGAAGAGCAAATTACACGTTACGTTTTAGACGAAGATGATTTAACAATCTCTTCTCAAGCAAACGAACCTGAACATAGCAAAACAGTTTTAAGTCCTGAAGAACAACAAAAACGCAACATGGAACGCATGCAGCGCATTCAGGAATATACTTTGAAATTGAAAAAACCCAATGGTTTAAATGAATACGAAACTGAACCGGCATACGTTCGTCGTAACATACAATTGGATAATACTAAACACAGTGACGATGAAAAGATCTCTCGTTTCGGCCTAAACGATGGCGAAAGCGGAACAACATTACGAGGAGGGAATTCATTTTTACACGATAACGTAGATTAATGAGCTTCATGGAAAAAATTAGTGCCGATATCAAAACTGCGATGTTGGCCAAAGAGAAAGACAAATTATCCGTACTACGCGATATCAAATCAAAAATGATGCTGGAAGCGACTTCAGGTTCTGGTGACGTTTCTGATGAATCTGCAATGAAAATCATCATGAAATTACACAAACAACGCACGGAAACACATGTTTTGTATGTGGAACAAAATCGTGAAGATTTAGCGGCAGAGGAAAAATACCAAGCGGACGTACTGGAAACTTATTTGCCAAAAATGATGTCGGAAGAAGAAATAGTAATTGAAGTTAAAGCTGCTATTGCACAAACTGGTGCTGCTGGTCCACAAGACATGGGCAAAGTAATGGGTATTTTATCTGGAAAATTGGCTGGAAAAGCAGACGGAAAGGTTATTGCTACTTTGGTCAAAGAACATTTGACAAAATAAATTAGACTTTATAAAAAAGGAATAACAAATTCCTTTTGAAAATATCTTAAAAGTCGCTCAACATTTAATTGAGCGACTTCTCTTTTTTCAGGAAATGAGTGAATTAAAAACCTCTTAATGCTTCAAATTCCACAACACTATTTTTTGAAACATGAAAATAATTAAAATATTAAGGCTCTTGGAGCTGCACATTCGAGAAAATTTAGTGCCGTAAACGTCTGCATGAAGTCGTTCTATTTTCAGTTTAATCTACATTAAAATTACATGCATTTCTTAATTCACACATTCGCAATTGTTTACCGCACAAGCTGAAAAAATCCTTGATAATCCGTTTTCTTTCCATCCAACTGCTCAAAAACAATTTTCAAAAAATAAACACCATCCAAGGCATCCGAACCTTTCCATAAAACCTGTGGAATGTCTTGCTTCATTTCGCCTGCTCCATTTTTAATCAAATTTCCCCAACGGTTGACGATGGAAAATTCAAACGTAACATCTTGGTTGGCCCTTATTGTGTACAACTCATTCACCCCATCACCATTCGGCGAAAACACATTTGGAATTTGCACCACCAAACTATCAAAGGCCAAAATTTGGATGGAAAACGTATCTGCACAAAGTGTATCGTATTGCCAAGCGACCAAGGTAATATTGAAAATACCTGCTGTATCAAAAACCTGAAAAGGCAAAGAACTGCCTTGGTTTGCGCCGTTTATTGACCAACTATAATCTGTGGCATTGGCAGAAGTATTGTTGAAATTGACAAACAAAGGCGTGGCACCGCTCGTTGGGTTGACGGTAAATTGGGCTTGTGTGTTGTTTTGCGAAGGCACAAAAATGGTGGTATCTGCACTTTGGCAACTGTCTTGTCCTGAAATAGGTTTACACATTTAATTAATTAAAATGTGTAAACAATGGAAAAAAGTACAACAGTTTTAGGATTAAAAAAGTCATGGGAATTTTCATTGGATGAACGACGCCAAATCGTT
>Ga0209390_10000491_pt1 | contig 78151 bp, 63 predicted proteins | sample BON01_FD_187212 | JGI IMG/M metagenome (GOLD analysis project Ga0209390, IMG submission 187212) | Freshwater microbial communities from Lake Bonney liftoff mats and glacier meltwater in Antarctica - BON-01 (SPAdes) (version 2) | ecosystem: Environmental > Aquatic > Freshwater > Ice > Glacier... | reverse complement strand
GCTGTTCCATTACAAACTGTAGCATTGGTAACTGTTACTGTTGGAATTGGGTTGACGGTAATTGTTCCTGTTGCGGTCAATGAAGAACAACCTGCCAAAGTATAAACTACGGTATAAGCTGTTGTAGCAGATGGAGATGCAGTAATTGAAGCCGTTGTGGCTCCGGTACTCCATAAAAACGTTCCTCCTGTAGCTAGTCCTGTTGCAGTAAGTGTTGCCGAAGTTCCATTACAAACGGTAGCATTGGTAACTGTTACTGTTGGAATTGGGTTGACGGTAATTGTATAAGTAATTGGTGCGCCCACACAACCAGCTAGAGTAGGAGTTATTGAAATAGTTGCTGTAATAGGGCCAAGCGTTGAATTAGTTGCCGCAAAAGCCGGCACACTAGTTGTTCCACTGGCTGCTAATCCAATAGCTGTATTAGAGTTTGTCCATGTAAATGTTGCACCTGTGGGCGTACTTACAAAAGTATTTATTGGAACAGTATTTCCAGAACAAACTGTTAAGTTGGGTTCTGGTATCATAGTTACAGTTCCTATTGTATAATTTATGCTAACTACGCCTGGTCCAGAATTGGAACCTGCGCTACAACCACCACCAGCAGGTATAAAACTTGAGCCGCCACCGCCGCCACCGCCGCCGCCAGGCATACTGCCAAAATCAAAGCAATCACTTCCACCACCAGCACCACCATAATATCCACCACCACCACCACCACCAGGTCCTTGATTAAAACACGGATCAGTTGCACCATATCCGCCCTGACCAAATGAACCATTTTGTCCAGTATTACCACTTGGAATCCAAGGTGAACCGCCTATACCTCCTGCAGTTTGAGTACCTCCAGTTGCTCCATTCCCGAACGATGTGCCACCAATTGAGCCAGTTAAGCACCCCCCTATGCCACCTGCTCCGTTTTGAGTTCCACCTCCCATACCACCTCCACCAGCAGCTACAACCAAACTCGAAGCTCCAAGACTTATGCTCGAGGCTCCTCCTCCATCGCAGGAAGCATTGCTGAGCATGTTTGCAGTCTGTCCATTTCCGCCGCCGCCAAAAGTTGTACCTGTGGGGCAAAAACCTACACAACCTACACTAACTATTAAAGTTTGACCTGGTATTACGGCTAAAGAAGTTGTAACAACTGCTCCTAATCCTCCATTTGCTCCACCTCCGCCCTGCGCGCCTTCAACAACAACGTTAATACTTGTCACGCAAGGTGGTACAACCCAATTTTGCGATCCTGCTGTACAAGTGAAATTTACAGTAGTACCTGTTGGCGGTGGTGGTGGAGTACTACAACTTATTGCAGCAGTAAAACCCGCTGCGGTAATGGAACCATCGGAAGTAAAGCGGACTGTAATACAACCGCTTGTGCCAACAACAGTTCCAGGATTATTCGTTCCAGTATAAGTCCCAATTAAAGGCGAAGCTGTTGAAGGACCATTGTAGATATATAAGTAATCCCAATTATTTTCAAGTGCAAATTGACTAAATTGCAGAAGTACGGATTGTCCATTTCCTGAACAAAAAGTCATTGTAACATTTTGATTATCCGCATAATTCCCCGTTCCACCTGGATCATAAAAAGTTCCGCTACAAGTCGTAACGGTAGAATTTGACATGGTATAGGTTTGCGAAAAGGCTATTATTGAAAATCCAATAATAGCTATAAACAATGCAAATATTTTTTTCATAATATAAAGGCTGATGTTGGATTTGTTCTTGTTTCAAACAAAGTAAAATCCTCCTTTACATCAATTGATGAAATGTTATAATGTTTTTTGAGGACTATAGGTTGATCTTGTGCATTCAGGTTTGCCGATGCAAGCAACGTTGTTACCAAAACTACATAAGGTAAAACTCTATTCATGAAATCAATGTTTTAAAGACTTTTCTATTCCTCGTTTTTTCACTAATTTTAGTAAAAAAAACGCTAGCAAATAAAATTAATAAAATCTTTCGACATAATTGGCTCTTTTGGAGGGTTAAATTTTATTTCTGATGAATTTGACAAACTTAAATTACCAGAAATCCGTACAAATCACTTAGATTTGCGCTCTACTCTGCTTATGAGTATCATGATATTGTGAAAATTTTGTGGGTGATTTATTTTGCTGTCGGAGCCTGCGCCGAAGATATTCAAACAAATTTAAAAGTAGAACTCTCAAATATCGAGAACATGAAATTATGCTCGGCGGACACTATTCTTCGACTTCAAAAACTATTGAATACTGAAAAAGAAATTCATTTAAATAAAGCGAACGTGGTAAATGAATTGCTAAATTCAATACCCCATTGTATTACTTCAAATGCAACACCAAGCAAAAGCTTAAGGAGCAAATAAACTTAGAAAACATTAAATTCCTATATTAAAACAACTAATTTAGTCATCCAATAATTCTTAGCTTATGTCTATTTGTTTTCGCTTCTACATCTTTATCCTTTCTGCTCTCTTTTCCACTTTAAGCCATGCTCAAAATGTACTCATTAGTACCAGTAATAATCCCAACGAACCTTGTATTAAAATGGATGTAAAAAATCCAAATAGGCTCATTGCTGCTACAAATTTGAACAACTATTATATCAGTATTGACACAGGACAAACTTGGACGCAACATTCGCAGACTTCTAGTTTTGGGGTTTGGGGTGACCCCGTAATTGATGTAGATACCTCTGGCAACTTCTACTATTTCCATCTTTCTAATCCAGCAAGTGGCAACTGGATTGATAGAATAGTTTGCCAAAAAAGTACCAATATCGGAGCATCCTGGTCTAACGGTTCTTTTACAGGGTTAAATGGCACAAAAGCACAAGATAAACATTGGAGTATTGTGGATAGAAGCAACAACAACATCTACTTAACTTGGACTCAATTTGACGATTATGGAAGCTCCAATCCCAGCGACAGCAGCCTCATCCTATTTTCGAAGTCAATTGACGGTGGCCTTTCTTGGACCCCCCCTTTGCGCTTAAATGAATTGGCGGGTGATTGTATTGATAGTGACAATACGGTGGAAGGTGCAACTCCCGCAATAGGACCTAATGGAGAAGTTTACGTGGCATGGACGGGACCTGAGGGCTTGGTCTTTGACCGATCTTTAGATGGCGGTATTACTTGGTTGCAAGATGATATTTTGATTGATCAATTCGCCGGCGACTGGGATTATAACATTCCTGGAATAAGCAGATGTAATGGCTTACCAGTTCTTAAATGTGACTTGAGTGGTGGCCCTAACCACGGAACAATTTATGTCAACTGGTCTGACCAACGAAATGGGATAAACAATACAGATATCTTTCTTTCTAAATCTACAGATGGGGGGAACACGTGGTCTCCTGCCAAAAAAGTGAATACCGATAACACGGGTAGGCATCAATTTTTAACTTGGATGGATGTCGACCAAACGAATGGCTATCTCCACTTTGTGTTTTATGACAGGAGAAATTACAGCAACAATCAAACGGATGTGTTTCTAGCTTATTCCAAAGATGGGGGCACTACCTTCAAAAATGAAATCGTAAGTGAATCCTCCTTCACGCCATCATCGGGCATTTTCTTTGGAGATTACAACAACATTGTGGCGCATAATAATGTTATTCGACCAATTTGGACAAGACTGCAAGGTGGGTCGCTGAGTATCTGGACTGATGTAACTCCAAGAGATTTTAGCAATGACACCATTTTAATAACAGATACCATTACAATTATAGATACGATTTTTGTAAACGACACCACCGTAATTTATGACACGACCGTTGTTTACGATACTATTTATACGAATATTAATCACTTGGATGATTCAATTGAATTTAATCATTATCCTAATCCAGCTAGAGAAACCACTTACGTTTCATTTAAACTTCATGAAAAAGCCCAAATAAGTTTAAAACTATATAACATGGCTGGACAGGAAGTCCGCACATTAATCGATAATGAAGAAAGGGGCTATGGAAAATATATTATTCCTATCGATTTACAAACTAGCCAATTGCCCCCTGGACAATATTATTGCAAACTAAAAGTCAACGAGTCATTTAAAACATTGAGCATTATTGTGGTGGATTAATTCCTATAATACTTTCGCTTTTTGTTATCCCCTGTTTGCTGTTTTGGTTTTGCGTTTCTATTCGGGTTTGAGCGATTATTTTTCTTGTCTTTAGGATCCTCAGGCTCATCTACAGGCTCAAAGCCCTCAATGATTGACCCTGGAATATCTTGGTTTAGCAATTTTTCAATATCTCTCAAGTAATCTTTCTCATCTATGTTAACCAAAGAAATTGCCTCCCCGCTTGCACCAGCTCTTCCTGTTCTTCCGATTCTATGAACATAATCTTCAGCGATGTTTGGCAATTCATAATTTATAACATGCGGTAGTAGAGGAATATCTAATCCTCTAGCAGCAATATCAGTAGCAACTAAAACTCTTATCCTTCCATTTTTAAACCCATCCAACGTTCTAGTTCTATGATTTTGACTTTTATTTCCGTGGATAGCAGCAGAAGAAATAGCACTCTTTTCTAATTTTTCGCTTAAGCGATTTGCCCCATGTTTCGTCCTTGTAAAAATCAAAACTTGATCCCAATTACCTTCACTTATCAACTTAACTGTTAAACTAGTTTTCATCCCCTTGTCAACAAAGTAAACCCTGTGTTCAACTTTCTCTGCTGTTGTATTTTCAGGCGTTGCTTCAACCGCAACGGGGTTGTGTAGAATTGTGCTAGCTAAGGTTTTAATTTCTTTTGAAAACGTAGCGGAGAACAGTAAGTTTTGTCGCTTGGCAGGCATTAGCTTCATAATGCGTTGGATGTCTCTTAAGAATCCCATATCTAGCATTCTATCTGCTTCATCCAAGATTAAAATCTCGAGGTTCGATAAAGAGAGTTCACCTTGACTATGCAAGTCTAACAATCTGCCTGGTGTAGCAATGACCACATCCACTCCCTTTCTAAGCTTTGCAATTTGTGGTCCAGCCTTAACTCCTCCGAAAATGACAGCAGCTCTAATGTCTGAAAATTGACCGTATTCTGTGAATTCCTCGTGAACTTGCGCAGCCAACTCACGTGTAGGCGTTAAAACTAAAGCTCTTACTTTTCTACTGTACGTGTTCGCGCTTTGAGAAAGTAATTGTATTGTTGGTAAGGCAAACCCCGCCGTTTTTCCAGTTCCAGTTTGAGCCGAAGCCAAAACATCGTTTCCCTTAAGTATCAGTGGAATCGCCTTTTCCTGAATTGGGGTAGGCGTATCGTATCCTTTTTGGTTGATTGCTTTCAACAAGGCTTCTGACAAACCCAAATCTTTAAATGACATATAGTGTATTTGCGAAATGGTAATAATTGTCCATTTCTTTATGAAGGGGCGAAGATAAGACATTTTATAGCTAGAAATTCAAAAGTTTGAATTTTGTCTTTTCCAGGGCAAGAGGAAAAACCCAAGCCTAGCTCCATTCCTAGTGATCTTCTTAAAAATCAATTTTAATTTTACCCTTCTAACTATACCAAGAATTTACATCCTGAAAAAAGGTACTCTTGGTTTCAAAATCAAAGTCACTTGAGACAACTTCAACTGTGGTAAATAGCGTATCAAAACAGTATGAAGCTTTTCTCGAAGGTCCAAGTAATGACCGCTATTTTATAGTCAGTGGATCATAAAAGGTATTGGACCCAATTTTAAATTAAAATGAAGAGCGCCTATTTCAGGCGCTTTTCTAAAAGCCTTTTAAATTCAATCGTCCAATTTTAAATACAGAACCACAACTTAGTGGTAGGTAAAAGAAACTCTTTCTTAAAGGATTCCGCAACTAATCTTTTAGTTTTGTTCGATATTAAAATTTTTTGAAAATGAAAAAATCAATTATTTTTGCCCTGATTCTATTCATGTCTTCGACCAGTTTTGGTCAAATGGAGTACAAAAGATTTAGTCTAGATCTCAACGGGGGCTTGCCTTTCGTCTATGGAGATATTACTACAAAATTGGGCGGATATAATGCTACTGGTCGCTTAAATTATAGCATGACGCGTTCTTTTTCAGTTGGAGCCGAATTTAGTTATGGAGAAGTAAGTGGGTTAAACAAGGATACGGAAGCTTTTTATTTTACCAATCAATACATGAAAGGATTTCTAGGAGTTCAAATGTATTTCTTCAATGCCATGAACTTTCACGAACTTTCAAAATGGTTCCAACCATATGTAGGCGTTGGCCTTGGCTTAGTTAAAAGCAACATGAAAGAATCTGGAAGTGTCCGATTTGGTGTCAAACCAGAGCTCTCTAAAGAGTGGATATTTGGTAGTCAAGTGAATGCTGGAGTAAAATTCAAACTTTCCAAATTTTTAGATTTGAATACTGTTTTTAGCGTTGTCAATATGAAGTCAGATAATTTTGACAATCATGTTCCAAGGTTCTTTGTTAATAATTACAATGATGTTTTAAGTACTGCGGAGATTGGACTTACTTTTCATCTTGGTGGCAAAGGAAAAGAACCACTTATATGGTCCGTTCCTCCATGTTATGCGCCTCCGGCAGATAATTCAAAAATTGATTCCTTACTAGCAAGACTATCTAAACTAGAAGACAAAGTTGACGAAGAGGAAGAGGAAGTAGACTCATTGGGTAATGAAAACTTAAGTTTAAGCCAACGGGTAGATTCACTTCAACAAACCTTAAACAAATCAATGGCTGATTTTCTTGATTGTTGCAATTCCAATAAACGCGGAGATGGAGCTGACGGCTACATTTATGAAGCAGAGTTGGAAGGTCCAATACAAGCTGAATACTATATTGTTTCAGGTTCTTACGCTATCCTTTCCAATGCAACAAATAGAATACAAATGTTAAGCGAATTAGGCTATACCGCCTATATTATGAGAGAGCCGAGCGTTGGTTTAAACAGAGTAGTAATTGACCATACAGATATCTATAACGAAGCCATCGAGAAAGTTGCGAAATATCGAATTGATCTTGACCCGAAATCTTGGATTATAAAACAAGCCAAGAAATAAAACAAATTAAAATTTTAGTTAAGTAGGCTTCGCTCAACTCAGGCGAAGCCTATTTTTTTTATCGCAATACTTGCTCTTTAAAGTCATCCAGTGCATGCCATCAATCATTTCTTCGCTTTCAAATTAAGCGTTACCATAAATTTTACAAGATTCACAAAATGCTTTTTGTAGCGCTTCACTTTGCTCAAATGGAGCTAAATCTAAATGCTTGACAGCGTTTTTATGTGCCTTATATTGATTCCACTTCATCGTCAATACGGAGAATATGATAACATACATCAAGGGAATTAAGACAAAGAAGTGAGCAACTAAAAATTGTTAATGTAGAGAGCATGGAAGGAAGTAAATGTGCCAGCGCTTTCATAGCTATCCAATGCTACTAAACTCCAACTGCTCCAAGCAAAAATTAAAATACGAAAACACAAGTAAATCCAAAAGATTCTCTTTCTTTTTTTACTAGCAAACACTTCCGTCCATTTTAAAATTTTTCATTCAAGTACAAAGCCTTATCTTTGTATGAATAAAAGTATCCCTTTTTATGCAAGAAGCCAAACCATATTTGCCAAAAAACAGTGTTCGAATTGTAACCGCAGCCTCCCTCTTTGATGGACACGATGCGGCCATTAATATCATGCGAAGAATTATTCAAGCTACAGGTTGCGAAGTGATTCACTTAGGCCATGATAGAAGTGTACAAGAAGTAGTAAATACTGCCATTCAAGAAGATGCACAAGCTATCGCAATGACCTCTTATCAAGGTGGTCACAATGAATATTTTAAATACATGCGCGACCTTTTAAAAGAGCGCGGAGCCGAGCACATCAAAATCTTCGGGGGAGGCGGTGGGGTAATCCTTCCGGAGGAAATCAAAGAATTAATGGATTATGGAATTACAAGAATCTATTCCCCTGATGACGGAAGATCAATGGGCTTGCAAGGCATGATTAATGACCTGATTGAACAAAGTGATTATGCACCATCTTCGTTTCCATTCGATAAAGACTACTTAAAAAAATTGCAAAATAAAGATGTCAATACCATTGCTCGTCTGATTTCAATTGCTGAAAATAACGCTGAATTTTTTGATAAAGACGTGTTGCCAAGCTTATCCAAAGCACAACAATCTGCAAAGCGCACACCCATTCTTGGAATCACAGGAACAGGTGGTTCTGGAAAATCAAGTTTAGTAGATGAATTGGTGCGACGATTCCTTATAGATTTTCCTGAAAAAGAAATTGCTATTGTATCCGTAGACCCAAGTAAAAGAAAAACAGGCGGGGCCTTATTAGGTGATAGAATTAGAATGAATGCCATTAATAACGAGCGAGTTTACATGCGTTCTTTAGCAACACGTCAAGCAAATTTAGCTTTATCCAAACACGTGGATGATGCTTTGAATATTCTGAAAGTTGCTGGATATGATTTGATCATTCTAGAAACTTCAGGAATTGGGCAAAGTGATACCGAGATTACGGAACACTCTGACACAAGTTTGTATGTAATGACTCCCGAATACGGAGCGGCATCGCAGTTGGAAAAAATCGATATGCTAGATTTTGCTGACCTTATTGCGTTAAACAAATTTGATAAAAGGGGTGCTTTAGATGCACTTCGCGATGTGAAGAAACAATACAAAAGAAATCATAGCTTATGGCATGACGACGACAATACCTTACCTGTATATGGAACTATTGCTTCTCAGTTTAACGATCCCGGCACGAACACTTTGTATAAAGCCATCATGGATAAAATTGTAGAACGGACGGATTCAGATTTGAAATCCACTTTTCAAGTAAGTAATGAAATGTCGGAAAAGATTTTCATCATACCACCACAAAGAACACGTTATCTCTCAGAGATTTCAGAGGGCAATAGAGCCTACGATCAATGGGTGGATAAGCAATGTCTTGTTGCGGGTCAATTATTCGGAATTCAAAGAACCTTAGATTCTTTAAAAGGTAGCAAAAATGAAGCGACTCTTAAAGAAAATTTAACACTACATTTCGAAGAAGTGAAGCTGAATCTTGACCCTAAAAATTGGGTTTTGATTGAAGGCTGGGAAGCTAAAAAAGCGCGTTATGCTGCAGATATTTATTCTTTCCAAGTAAGAGGAAAAGAAATTAAAATTGAAACGAAAACAGCCTCCCTTTCACATTTAAAAATACCCAAAGTTTCGCTCCCAAAATACGAATCTTGGGCAGATATTTTACGTTGGACTTTACAAGAAAATGTGCCTGGAGAATTTCCTTACACAGCAGGTTTATATCCCTTCAAAAGACAAGGTGAAGATCCTACAAGAATGTTTGCTGGAGAAGGTGGACCAGAAAGAACCAATAGAAGATTTCACTACGTAAGTCTAGGTTTGCCAGCGAAACGTTTGTCTACCGCTTTTGACTCTGTCACTTTATATGGCAACGACCCTGCTGTGCGACCAGACATCTATGGTAAAATTGGAAATGCAGGAGTAAGTATTTGTTGCTTAGATGATGCAAAAAAATTATATAGTGGTTTCAATTTATGTCACTCCGCCACGTCAGTTTCGATGACCATTAATGGTCCAGCGCCTATGTTGCTTGGCTTCTTTATGAATGCTGCAATTGACCAACAATGTGAGGTTTATATCAAAGAACATGGCTTAGAAAAAGAAGTTGAGAAAAAACTAAAATCAGTATACGAAAATCAAGGAAGAATTAGACCAAAATACCAAGGTGATTTACCAGAAGGCAATGATGGTTTAGGCTTAATGCTCCTCGGAATTACTGGAGATCAAATTTTAGATAAAGCAGTTTATGAAAAAATTAAAGCAGACACTTTATCCTCTGTAAGAGGAACGGTGCAAGCAGATATCCTGAAAGAAGATCAGGCACAAAATACTTGTATTTTTTCTACAGAATTTGCCTTGCGTTTAATGGGTGATGTGCAAGAATATTTCATCCAAAAATTAGTGCGGAATTTTTATTCTGTTTCTATTTCTGGATACCACATTGCGGAAGCCGGGGCCAATCCGATTACACAATTAGCGTTCACCCTTTCTAATGGTTTTACTTTCGTAGAATACTACCTAAGTAGGGGCATGGACATCAATGCCTTTGGACCGAATTTATCCTTCTTTTTCTCAAATGGTATCGATCCAGAATATGCGGTAATTGGAAGAGTAGCAAGAAGAATTTGGGCAAAAGCTTTAGCGAAAAAATATGGGGCAAATTCAAGAGCACAAATGTTGAAATACCATATCCAAACCAGTGGAAGAAGTTTGCACGCACAGGAGATAGATTTCAATGATATTCGTACAACGCTTCAAGCCTTGTATGCGATTTACGACAACTGTAACTCATTGCACACCAATGCATACGATGAAGCCATTACCACCCCAACAGAAGACTCTGTAAGAAGAGCCATGGCAATTCAATTAATCATCAATAAAGAGTTGGGATTAGCTAAAAACGAGAACCCAATTCAAGGTGCGTTCATTATTGAAGAATTGACCGCTTTAGTGGAAGAAGCTGTACTAATTGAATTTGATAGAATCACGGAAAGAGGTGGTGTATTGGGTGCTATGGAAACGATGTACCAAAGAGGAAAAATTCAAGAAGAGAGTTTGTATTATGAAACCTTAAAACATACGGGTGAATTTCCAATTATTGGCGTGAATACGTTCTTAAGTTCTAAGGGTTCTCCTACGGTTTTACCAAAAGAAGTTATTCGAAGTACGCCAGAAGAAAAGGAATATCAAATAGATATGTTAAAGGAACTTCATGAAGCCCACAAAGATAAGACGGATGTTTTACTCAACAACTTACAACAAGCGGCCATTAGAAATGAGAACTTGTTTGAGCATTTAATGAGCGCTTGTAAGATTTGTTCTTTAGGACAGATTACTAATGCACTTTTTGAGGTGGGAGGACAGTATCGTAGAAACATGTAATGTTTATAGAACGCTGCGCTGTGAGATATAACTTTTACGCCCTTGTTGGTCTTATGACCAACAAGTATTTGTGTAAATATCGGGATAATTATACCTTAACTTTATAGTTGTGAAAAATAGAATTACAGCACTTTTTGGCATCGAATACCCCATCATCCAAGCGGGCATGGTCTGGTGCAGTGGTTGGGAATTAGCCAGTGCAGTGAGCAATGCAGGAGGCTTAGGAATCATTGGCGCCGGATCGATGTATCCAGAAATTTTAAAAGAACACATTCAAAAATGCAAGCAAGCAACGAACAAACCGTTTGCGGTGAACTTGCCTTTATTGTATTCAGATATTGACCAACATATTCAAACCATCATAGAAGAGAAAGTCCCTATCGTTTTTACCTCTGCTGGGAATCCTAAAACATGGACTACGCTTTTGAAAGAACATGGGGTCAAAGTAGTACATGTGGTCAGTAGTGTAAAGTTTGCATTAAAGAGCGAAGCTGCGGGAGTTGATGCAGTTGTAGCAGAAGGCTTTGAAGCTGGAGGACACAATGGAAGAGAAGAAACGACAACGCTTTGCTTAGTTCCAGAAGTGGCGAAGGTTTTACAAATCCCCTTAATCGCTGCAGGAGGAATTGGAAGTGGGAGAGCTATGTTAGCCGCTTTTGCGCTAGGTGCAGATGCCGTTCAAATAGGAAGCAGATTTGTGGCTAGTGATGAAAGCAGTGCACATAACAACTTTAAGAAGGCGATAATAATTGCCAAAGAAGGCGATACCGAATTGCGATTGAAAAATTTAACGCCCGTTCGTTTACTGAAAAACAATTTCTACGAGCAGGTTAAGCAAGCAGAAGAGGGTAAAGCTAACCTAGAAGAACTTCGAGCCATCTTAGGCAAAGGAAGAGCTAAAAAAGGGATGTTTCAAGGTGAACTTCATGAAGGAGAATTGGAGATTGGACAAGTTGCTTCTCAAATCAATGAAATCAAACCTGCAGCTGAAATTTTGAAAGAGATTTGGCAGGAGTTTTTAGTGGAGAAGGATAGGTTGGCGAGTTTATAAGCTTGTTGGTGCATTAAAGCTTGTACGTCATAAGACCAACAAAGGCGGTGGGCGTTGACCACTAAGAGCTGTACAATAATTTTGAATGGTTAAATTTTGAATAATAGAATAAAAAATGCAATTTTCTCACATCTCAATATGCACTTCTCAATTCTATTTTTCACACAAAGTCTAACTATCTTTGCACCATGATAATTCACTCAGCAGATTTTACTTGTAGTTACGTAGATTGGAAAATGTGTCCAAGCTCTGAAGAACCGGAATACGCTTTTATTGGTAGAAGTAATGTAGGGAAGTCCTCTTTGATTAATACCTTGACCCAAAGAAAAGGTTTGGCTAAAACTTCTAACACTCCAGGTAAAACCCAGTGTATGAATTTTTTCCTTATCAACAAGGAATGGAATTTAGTGGATTTACCGGGATATGGCTATGCGAAAACAAGCAAATCTAATCGAGAAGTTTGGATTAAATTTACTAAAGAGTACTTAGGCAAACGACCTCAATTAAGAAATACTTTTATCCTAATAGACGCAAGAATCCCACCTCAACAAATTGATTTAGATTTCATTAATTGGATGGGAGAAAAAGGTGTTCCTTTTTCGATTGTTTTCACAAAAAATGATAAGCCCAAAAAGACCTTAGCCAACATCGAAAAATTTAAAGCAACTTTAAAAGAATATTGGGAAGAATTACCTACTATTTTTATTACTTCATCGGTTACCAATGCTGGAAGAGAAGATTTAATGGCTTATATAAATGAAGTAAATGCCATAGATATAGAAGAATTGGAGGATTATTAATGTGGTTCGTCTGAGACGAACCACAGCTATAAATAAAAACACCTGACAGGTTCAAGAACCTGTCAGGTGTTTTGTTTAGTCTTCCTGAATTCTCGGGACTACTATGCGTTGATTATATCCTTATAAGCCGGAGCGTCCATCAAATTATCTAGGTCGCTTACGTTGCTTAACTTAACTTTCACTAACCAACCTTCACCATAAGGATCCGAGTTCACTAACTCTGGTTCATCTTCTAATTTTGGATTCAATTCCACCACTTCCGCAGCAACAGGCATAAACAAATCAGAAACTGTTTTCACCGCTTCAATACTACCAAAAACTTCATTAGCATCAATGGTGTCGCCAATAGTGTCAATTTCTACGAAAACAATATCTCCTAATTCACTTTGAGCAAAATCGGTAATTCCTACAAAGGCAAACTCCCCTTCTACTCTTACCCATTCATGTTCTTTAGAATACTTTAATTTATCTGGTACGTTCATTACAATAGTTATTTATTGGCGCAAAGATAATTATGCTTTAAAACTTTCGGGCATAAAAAAACCGAAAAGAATAATTCTTTTCGGTTTTAATGTTTATTTCTTCGGTTACTGAGGTTTTCCCTTCAATCACCGCCCGAACGAATCGCTATAATACTTCTTCTACAGGCGTATAAGGTAGCCCAAAAGCTTCAGAAACACCCTTGTAGGTTATTTTACCATTCACCACATTTAAACCCAATTTCAGTTCATTGTTTTCTGTGCACGCTCTTTTCCAACCTTTGTTTGCCAATTCAATAGCATAAGGCAAGGTCGCATTCGTTAATGCTATTGTTGAAGTGTAAGGAACAGCACCTGGCATGTTTGCAACACAATAATGAACCACATCGTCAATAATGAATGTAGGGTCTTCGTGGGTAGTTGGTCTGCACGTTTCAATGCATCCACCTTGGTCAACGGCAACGTCAACGAGAACTGTTCCCGGTTGCATGTCTTTCAACATATCCCTAGTAATCAAGTTCGGAGCTTTCGCACCTGGAATCAAAACAGCTCCTACAATTAAATCATGATTTGGAATTAATTCTCTAATGTTTAATTCATTTGAAAACCGCGTTACCACATTTGCTGGCATCACGTCATTCAAGTATCTTAATCTTTGCAAGCTAACATCCATGATGGTTACTTGTGCACCTAAACCCGCGGCCATTTTTGCCGCCTGTGTGCCGACTACACCGCCACCAAGAATTAAGACTTTGCCCGGAGGAACACCTGGCACCCCACCTAACAAAACACCTTTACCCTTAATTGGTTTTTCTAAATATTTCGCACCTTCTTGAATAGCCATTCTTCCAGCTACTTCACTCATTGGCACTAATAAAGGTAAACTTCGATCTGTTTTTTCTACGGTTTCATATGCCAAACACACTGCTCCACTTTTTAACATGGCATGTGTTAAGGGCTCATAAGAAGCAAAGTGAAAATATGTAAACAACAATTGACCCTTCTTAATCAACTTGTATTCTTGTTCAATCGGTTCTTTTACCTTCATGATCATTTCTGCAATGTCATAAACCTCTTCAATAGTACCTAGGATTTTTGCTCCTGCATTGATGTACATCGTATCCGTAAATCCACTTCCTACTCCACCGTCGTGTTGAACATAAACGGTATGACCTCTTTTAACCAGCTCTAAGACACCCCCGGGTGTAAGAGCAATTCTATTTTCGTGGTTTTTTATTTCCGCTGGAACTCCAATAATCATAATTGTATTTTTTAGTTATTTCTTAAACGCAAAGGTACTTGATAAATCCTAAAATAATGGAAAAAACAAGTTGAGAGGTAAAATATCCTACCCATTTAGCTTAACGTTATTTTGTAAAAACAACTAATTCCTTAACGCTCCTATTCTTATGCTTTCCACAACGAAGCTGTTTATGTGAGTATCCGTGAAATTCATCTTTCTAAAATTTAAATTAGTCCAAATCCTGCGGAGAACAAGCTCAAAATTAACAATGACCTGGATTGTGAAAAAATAGAAAGCCAAAATTACCAAGGACAAATTGTCCTTTCAGAATTAAAAGACAATTTAAGTAGAGATATTGATAGGTGTAATTTTGCAAAAGGGGTTTATTTACTTACTTTTATAAGTGATAAGGATCTAAACATTCACACTGAAAGAATAGTAAAATAAAATGAAATTTCTCCCCGATATTATTGAAGATTATAGTGCTAAATTCTCGTGTCCAGAAGACGCCGTTTTAAGCGCCCTAAATAGAGAAACCCATTTGAAGATTATGTTACCTCAAATGTTGAGCGGACATATTCAAGGAAACTTCTTAAAGATGATGAGTTTTATGGTGCAACCCAAACGCATTTTAGAAATAGGAACCTTTACAGGATATTCTGCTATTTGTTTTGCGCAAGGATTAAAAGAAGATGGTAAATTATATACTATAGATATCAATGCGGAACTAGAAGATATGTGTCGGAAATATTTCAAAAAAGCGGGCGTCGAAAACAAAATTGATTTCCAAATTGGTAATGCGCTTGACCTCATTCCTAAAATTGACGAAACCTTTGATTTAGTCTTTATAGATGCGGATAAAACGAACTATGCAAACTACTACGATTTAGTTTTTGACAAAGTTCGCAAGGGTGGATTTATCATTGCTGATAATGTTTTATGGAGTGGAAAAGTATGTCAAGAAAAACACGATAAAGATACCACTGCACTCCACGCTTATAATGAAAAAATTAATGCAGATAATCGGGTAGAAAATTATCTCGTTCCTATTAGAGATGGATTAATGGTTGCTAGAAAACTATAATTGAAATTGAAGACCATTCTTCAATTTCAATTTGCCTAGTTCATCAAACTTTTATCCCGATTCAAACAAATATTATAACGGTACAAAGATTATCATTCGCTCTGAGTGTGAATGTCGCCATACATTTGTGGTATCAAAAATTATTAATCTAAAAAAATTAAATTATACCGTCATGGAAGAACAATTAAAAAAGTTAGTATACGCAGGTGTTGGTTTTGCAGCACAAGCTTCTGAAAAGTTTGAAAAATCAATTAACGAATTGGTTAAGAAAGGAAGAATTGAAGAGAAAGAAGGCAAGAAAATTGTTGATGAGTTCTTTTCAAAATCTGAAAAAACAAAAGATTCATTTGAAAGTAAATTCAGAAAAACAACTGAAGATATTGTTTCAAAATTTAAGTTTGCACCACAAGCAGAAATCAAATCTTTGAATAAAAGAATTGAGAAATTGGAAAAAATGTTAGCTCCAAAAACAGAAGCTAAAAAAGCGCCAGTTAAGGCTAAAGCTAAAAAAGCAGTTAAACCGGCGGTTAAGAAAGCTACTGCAAAAGCTGCAAGTGCACCTGTAACTGCATAATATTAAAAAATCACCTTTAGGGAAGCCGATTGTATTCATTACAATCGGCTTTTTTTATTTAACTCAATTCAGATAATATGTCTAAATTTACATCTAAATGGAAAGCGTAATATCAATCTTAGGTGTTTGGGGTATTGTTCTAGTAGGAATTATTTTAATTATACTAGCCTATCTAGGCTCTCTATTGCCAGCTTTGCCTGGAGTTCCATTTGCGTGTGCAGCTGTTTTTTTAGTTCACTTCACCTTGTATCATTATTCTTGGTACGTCCTTTTAGTTGTGATTTTACTTACGATAGCTATCTCTTACGCAGACTACGTGTTACCGGTTTGGGGCACTAAAAAATATGGAGGATCCAAAGCTGGCATTCGTGGCAGCACTATTGGTTTAATCGCAGGGGCAACCTTATCATTCTTATCAGGAGGAATAGGAACCATTGCACTCTTTGCTGGTCCTTTTATAGGCGCTTATATTGGCGAAAGATATATAGCAAAGGCGGATAAAAACATAGCTTTACGTTCTGCTTGGGGTAGTTTAGTAGGATTTATGGCTGGAACCATTGGGAAAATAGCAGTTGTTACGACAATAGGTGTTATTTTTGTGATAGGTGTAATCAAACACGTATAATCAAGGCCTGGTCCTTTCGATTTGTTAAATAATTGAAATGAAAAAATTAATATTTTTAATCTTCCCACTATTTGTCTTAATGACAAGTTGTGAAGATGGCGTGCTCCTATTCTCCTTAGAAGACGACAAGGCTATGGGCGCATCTGCGGATTTAGAAATTGAAAGTGACCCTAACACTTATCCTATTTTAAATGAAGCTTCTAATCAACAAGCGTATGCCTATTTGAATGGAATGAAAGATATTATTCTAAACTCTGGCGAAGTAAAATATAAGGATGAATTCGTATGGCAATTACACATCATTGATGACGATGCTGTTTTGAATGCGTTTTGCACACCCGGCGGTTACATATACGTCTATACCGGTTTAATTAAATACTTGGATAATGGTTCTTCGTTAGCAGGTGTTATGGGACATGAAATGGGGCATGCAGATGGCAGGCATTCTTCTAAGCAAATGCAAGAGCAATATGGTTTAGCTGCACTACTTCAAATTATTACAGGTGGCGACCCTGGAACTTTAGCTCAATTGGCCGCTAACCTAGTGAATTTAAGTTTTAGTAGAAAAGATGAAACCAATGCAGATAATAGAAGTGTGCGCTACTTGTGCGATACGAATTTTGAAGCAGATGGCGCGGCTAACTTTTTCCAAAAAATAATTGATGAAGGAAATCCTAGTCCTCCACAATTCTTGAGTACCCATCCTAATCCTGACAACAGAGTGCAAAACATTGAAGCAGAAGCCGCTTCTCTTTCATGTGGAGCAGAAGACCCCGATCCAACTATAAACGGCATCAATTATGCGCAATTTAAAGCTTTACTGTAAGCTATCCAATAATCCTAATTGAGTACTTTGATTCTTTTATTTTTTTTGTTTCATAGCTAATAGTGTGTGCTGCTCGTTTCTTTAACGATGCTCAAATGTATTCATCCTAATTATAAGCTTCTGAAAAAGAAATGAGAAACAATTCATTTGTTAAATAAATAAGAAGGGGAAAATACTTTGCTTGAGTAGCATGTACGTTCATTTTATATATAAACGTTTCTCTTATGCCATTTAAATATGTCCATACTCAATTATTGGAAGAATAAGAGCGTCCTCCAATTCCAATGCACAGCTTCCCCAAGAAAGACCCACTCCAAATCCCGATAAAATCAGTTGCAAAGATTTTCCTTTTTTAACTTGGTCAGCTATCGTAACTGGAATTGAAGCAGCACCAGTATTTCCGAATAAACGCAAAGATTGAGGAACTTTATTATCATCTAAACTCAGCTTTTTAGCAATGCTGTCATTCATGAATTTGTTTGCTTGATGAAATACAAAAAAATCAATTTCTGCTTTTTTTAAATCATAATGAAGCATTAATTCTTCCATGTTGGGAACAACCTCTCTTCTTGAAAAATTGAAAACTTTAATGCCGTCTAAGAACATATCTACATCCCTTCTTCCCGTTTCAGGATTCAGGTCAAATGAAGTATCCCCAATTGGATTTCTAGCACCTCCATCCTTAGATATAATAGCGTCATAGCCCGCACCGTCAGATTGAAGATTAAAGTACATGGGTTTCGCTAGACAATCATACTCCATTAATGTAGCCGAACCAGCATCTGAAAACAAAGGTGCCGTTGATTTGTCTTGTTGACTAATACAAGTGCTTGACGCATCACCCACTAGTAATAATGCCTTTCCTTTAATTTTTTCCAGCAAAGATCCAACGATTGACAATCCATAAACATATCCAGAGCAACCTAAATTAACATCAAAAGCTAGGCATGATTTTCCCAATCCCAATTTATGCTGTAAAATTGTAGCGGTACACGGTATTTTATAATCTGGGGTTTGACTTATAAAAACTAAGACCTTTACTTCCTCCCTATTCCAAGCAAGTTTGTTTAACAATGCTTCGGCCGACTTGAGACAGAGATCTGAGGCGGTAGTGTGCTCATCAACTATTCTGCGGTACTCAATACCCGTGGTTTTAATAAATTGTTTATTTTCCAACTCGTTATGATATGGAAAATCTCTGTTAGCTAATTTAGTCGTTGGAACGCAGGCAGCAATTCCCTTTATGGCTATGTTGTTTAATTCAAACAATGCCATTATTGAGTTGATACTATTTTAAAGAGATCTTGAATAGTTTGCGCATTTCTCACATCTTCCGCTTCTAGTACCACCCCAAGCGTGTCATCTATATGAGCAATTAAAAGTAATGCCTGCATGGAAGTCCACTCTTCCATTTCCTTAAATTTGGTAGTTGCTAAAATTTCTGATTCCAAATCATCAAAACTCTCCTTAAAAACGGCTATAAAATTATTGATACCCATATTGTAAAAATAAGAAAAGGGAAGCATAAATACTTCCCTTTTCAAAATACTTTATCAATCAAAGTTTAATTAACAATAATCAACTTCCTCGTTTCTGTGCCAAACGAGCCTTTGAAGTTAATAAAGTAAGTTCCACTTACTAGATTATCCATTTCTAATTTAACATTGTTTGCACCTTCCACCAACTTTTTATCTGTAGCGGTAACGAGCACTCCAATATGGTTATAAATAGAGACCGTTATCACTTCATTCGTAATACTGAATATATCTACATTAACATTTACATTAGCGCTACTTGGGTTTGGAATCAAACTTCCGATATTGAAGCTTCTTCCTCCATCCAATCTTGCACTCACAATATTAAAGAACTCGAATTCCCCGTTAAAATCAACTTGCTTCAACTGGTAGTAATAAGTGATGCCCTTGAGAACTTCCGTATCGTCAAAACTATAGCTATTGATTTCAGTTGAATTTCCATTTCCGGCTACCCATCCTATTCTTTCGAAATTGAGGCCATCTAAACTTCTCATTACTACAAAACCATCGTTGTTAATCTCTGTTGCAGTAGACCAGTTCAATTGAACATATTCATTATGTATCACTTGAGCTGTAAAATTTAATAACTCTACTGGCAAAGTTGCTCCATCGTCATTCACAGAGAATCCTCCTGTTCCACCTGAGAAACTCGTCAATCCAGTCAACTCATAGTATGTAATACCATTACTAGTGCCTGTTGAGTGACTCAAATATTGAGGCGTAAACGTAAAGTCTCCTCCTACCATCATGCTAGGAGAATAAGGTGTTCCTATTGTTTTAAAGAAGGTCAAGCCTACTACATCTGTAGCAAAAGCTGTGGTACTAAGAAATTGATTTGCAGCTAATTCAGCAGCAGTTACTTCCGCTGGATCAACGAAGAATCTAATATCTACTGGTGAACTAACACTACCAGAACGTAAGCTTACATTCCAATATCTGTTGATTAAAAAAGTACCTCTGTCTGGTCCTGCTCCACCTGTTGATACTATTGGAGCTGTCCCTGCTTGATCTGTAATTTCAATATCAGCATCGAAAACATTGCCATTTTTGGCAATAGCAAAAATATAATCATCTGGTGAAGCAACACTTGCATAATAAGTCCAAAGACCTTCAACACACGCCGCTGTCCCAATTGTACTTGTGCCAGTTACCAGGGTCGCATTTGTTGCTGATGAACTAACAAATACTTTTACATCATCCGTAGATGCGGTACATGGATTATTACTAATCGCCCATGTCCCGGTATGCGTTCCTCCTGTTGCAAATGTAACCTGCGCATTTAAATCCGCCGCAGAGGTGCCGCCCACATACGTTGGTGCAGACGGACTCCAAGACCATGCACCTGTAAAAGGAGCTGGACTAGATCCACTCATCGTAACTGTAGAATTTAAACAAGCCACTATATCTGTTCCAGCGCCAGGCGTTGGAGGTATCGCAAGAACCGTGAACGTTCTATCTACAAAATCAGAACAAGAACCATTAACCACTTCATAACGAATTGTTACCGTTGTATTCACCGAAACGTTCGCGGGAGTGTAAGTTGTTCCTATAATACTTCCACCACCAACTTGAATCGACCATGTTCCTGTTCCAGCTCCACTAGTTCCTGACCAAGAACCCACTAAGGCTTTCGTGCCTGATTCACAAATAGCAGCGGGACTTGTTGTATTCCTAGGAAACGGTTGAGCGCTCACATCAAATGATACATCTGCAGTGGCATTAGGACACGGTCCATTGATTGACGTATGTCTAATTGTAACCGTTTCATTTGCTCCTATATTTCCTGTTGAATACGTTGCTCCTAATATACTTCCACTACCACCTACAATTGACCATGTTCCTGTTCCCACACCAGAACTTACTAAAGTTTTGGTTGTTCCTTCGCAAATAGGAGCATTACTTGTCGTATTTGATGCTGTAGATGTTTTAAATACCGTGATGCTCTGTGTTGCAGAAGGACATGGGCTTCCTGGATTTACGTATGTAATTGTATACGTTTGCGTAGCTCCTGAAGGAACTGGCGCCGTAAACGTACTTCCGCTAACTCCTGTGCCAATAAAATATCCCGATGTTCCAGTAGAGCTTAAGGCTCTTGTTTGATCTTGACACATGTCTGCACTAGAAGATGTTATTGTTGCAATTCCATAAACAGTCAATACTTGGATAGAACTACAGCTTCCATTCGTAGCAGTAATAATATAATTCCCATTAAGCCCACCAGGATTGGGAGCTGTAAATGTTGTACCACTAACTCCTGTTCCAGAAAATACTGTTCCAACCACATCAGAAGTAAGCGTTCTAGTATCCCCTTGACACATGCTTGATGGAGAAGAAGTAATAGTAGGAAACGCATCTACTTGAATGGTAACATCACTTGTTGTAGCAGGGCAAACTCCACTAGATGCTGTAGTATATCGTATTACCGCATTACCTGACCCTGAAGAGGTATAATTTGTTCCAGAAACAGAACCAGGTCCTGAAACTAAACTAAAGCTTCCTCCACCTGGCGTTCCTGTTAAGCCTCTTGTACTTCCATTTCCACAGATTACCGCATTAGCAGTAGTGTTGTTTGCTGCTGCAGGAGGTGCGTCTATATTAACTGCTACACTTCCTTGCGTACCCCAACAGCCTGCTCCAGTTAGCGCTCTAAAATAGTAAGTTCCCGAACTCGTTATGCTCTGTGATGTACTAGCCGTTGCAGTACTCGTTCCATTTGACGTAGTTCCTTGAAAATAAATAGTTCCACCTGATCCACCGCTCGCTGAAATCGTAGTACTAGCGCAAAATGTGCCTGCTCCAGATACTGAAATTGATCCAGGATCTGCATTGATTGTAACACTAACTCCTGCACTAGCACCACCCCAGCAACCTGAGCAAGTATTATAAGACCGCTGATACCATGTATCGGATGAGGTAACCAATTGCGAGGCACCTAAATTTGACATTGAAGTTCCTGAAGAGCTAGTTTGCCAGTAATAAGATACGGTAGCATATGCAGGTGCGCCTCCTCGGTTAAGAGTTGTGCTTGCACAATAGGTTCCACCACCAGAAGGTGTCGGAGGTGCATCCGGTCCATTGTTTCTGTACTGTAATACCGCAGATACTCCAGTAAAATCATGCTGTTGACAGTTAAATCTATTGAGAACAATTAAATTGTTTACGGTAGAAGGATTAGGATTCGTCCAAGTGATTGAGGCTTGAGCCCCACTACAATCCGGACCATTATCATCGTTATACTGCTGACTCACCCATGACGAGCCATTATACCAATACCAAGTTAATTGTGTATCAAAACTAGAACCACAGGTACTAAAAGTATAGTTGTCTCCTTGACAAGAGTTCCAATAGGTGTAAGTTCCACTACCTATATTGCTAACCTGACCAAAACTTCCGCACGGTATTGCAGGCAGAGTGCCTTGGTTAGAAATAGCAGTCCATACACATTGAGCTTGTCCCAAAGAAATTAAAAAAATAGATAAAGTCGTAAAAAGTAATATTTTTTTCATAAGCTTAGTTTTCGTTTTAAAAGAGGATATTTTTTCTGTTCGCAGAGCTAAAGTAATATATGTTTTCCACATTATTGTAATTTATGTGTATAATAAATGGGTCAAAGAAAAAAGGTTCTTCACAGAATTACAGATGCCTCAAAAACCTCACATACAATATTAGGGAAATATTTACCTTTATTATATTGATTTATAACATATTATAAAACTTATTTTCACATTAATAAAAAGGTGTGGAGTTTTTAAAGGAGTCGTTTTGAGCTCTATTTTTTTTGCAAAAAAAAAAGCAAAAAAATTAATTTCCAATTTTAGAGCACCCTATAACCCCTTTAAGCTTTCGAGAAAGTTAATAATTTCTTGTGCTTATTCTAAACGATGTGAGTAACTTTATGCCCCTTTAAAAAACTGCCCTTTTGCCAATTTTGCGTCTTCAAGAATCTATTCCTTTGCGGACATTATATTTTCTAGATTTTTTACATCGCCATGACTTGGATTAAGCAATTTTCCCTTGTTTAAATAAATTTGCGCATTTTCTTTATCTCCCATTTTTAGGCAAGTATAAGCTTTGTTTAGAAATGCTTCAGGAATGGTCTTATCTAGACCAATAATTTTATCATTTACTTCAAGTACTTTTGCATATTGCTCACTAAAATATAATCCAGCAGATAAATTAAGTAAGACCTCGATATTGTTGGGCTCGTCACGAAGAATCAAATTGCTATAAGCTATCACCTCCTGTAAGTTTCCTTCATCATTTGCAATGTCAAGCAAATACTTGTACGATTGCGTGTATGCGCTATCTATTTCAAGTGCACTTTTAAGTGCTATTTTCGCTTTTGGGTAGTTATTACTTAAGAAATAAACCCGGCCCAAATCAAAATACCAATTGAAGAAATCGGGATAAATATTAATAGCTTTTTCGTAATACAGAATTGCATTATTAATTGCCAAATTAGCCTGTACTTCACTTGAACTATTATCTAACGAAGCCATGGTTGCACTTGCCAAAAGCGCATGCGCTTGTGCTGAATTTTCAAGACTTTTTATGTCGTGTTCAAATAAGCTTAGCTTATTTTTCCATAGTGTATTTCTATAGACTACAAAGCTACTGGAACCTATTAATACAATTAAACTTAATCCTATTATTGACCTCTTCACCCTTTGCTGCTCATACAAGAAGTACAAACCCATTCCAAGAAGTAAACTAAAGCCAAATGAAGTGGTGAAAGCCAGTCGTTCGCCAACGATTCCCGCTACCGTAGTAAGCAAATTGGCATACGGTATAATACTTACTTCGAGCCATAAAAGAGCAAAGAATGCCAAGTAATGCCCTTTAAAAAACAAAAAGATACAGAAGACTACAATTAGTAGTAACAGAACTATAGATACAATCGTTTGCCAATCTTTCAACTCATGCATTTCAACTTGATCATAGCCATAGTAAAAGAGCAAAGGATATGGATAACACAATTTGCTAAAGTAGAATATATTCGTATTTATCCCTAAAACGAAGCGGTGTTCCCAATCCCAATTATTGATTATAGGATTTTCTACGAATAAAACAGGTCTATCTATACCAAGATCTTGTGAGGGGTTTTGTTCCTCAAAACTTGCTATAAGGGGTAATTTGTTCTCAGGTAAGCGCTCGTAATCCGCAAGTTGAGCTTGGAAGTAAAACGGTAACAATGCCAATATCAGAAACAAACCGATAAACTTGAAATGTTCATATCTCTTTAACCTTATTACTTCTGGCCAAAGAATTACAAAGACACCAAATAGAAAAAATAAGCTTAATACAAATTCATAAACGGATCCTATATGAGCAATTAATACGCCTAATGCCAAAATCAAGATGATGTATTTAGACACTTTCCTAAAATTAAGCAAAAATAAGCAGCCGATGACAATACCCAAACCATAGGCTTCACAATAAATCGAAAGTGTACTCATCAAAAGAAAAACAACTAAATACCTTGTTAAATCCTTAGGCTTCAAATCTCTAGATAAAAGTGCAAACACCACAAAATAGGGTAGTGCCAAGTTATAATAGTTGTAATTATAGGTTACAATTAATAAAATAGGATAGGCTATTACAAAGGATAAAAGAACTTGTTCTTTTTGATAATACGAAAGAAAAAGAAAGCAAACCATCAGGAATAAGCCTAAAATGAACATTAAACTACCCCCTAACAGATAAGCTAACAAAACAAACAAATATGCTAAGCTCAAGTAAATCCATCGATTCGTAATGCATCTAGATTGGAAGAAATTCAAAATTTTCTTTCGATAACTAGCATCAAACAAAAGATAGAAGATGAGATAGGAAATATGGACAACGGTTAAGACTAAAATCATCCTCAAGCCCCAACCAAAAAGAATATAAGAAAAGACCCCCGTTGATAAAATGCTAAAGACCAAATGAACTGGCTTAGCTACTCTGTTGACTAATAGATAAATAGGTATAAAAAAAGCAAGAGCTGCAGTTGACATTTTAGCATAAACGCTAAGATAGAACAATGTAGTAGCCCATAAAACGTAAAGTAAACTCTGCGCGAAACTTGTTGATTTACTAGAATTTATAACTGTATAAAATGAAGCCAAACCAAATAATAAACTCAAAATCTCATCCCTATTTTTGATGCTAGCCACCACCTCTGTGTGGATTGGGTGTGCTACAAAAATGAGCGCGACAATAAAACCTAGCAGAGGCGACTTGTCAGGCGCAAGCCTGTTCACAAGAAAGAAAATTAGCAGCGATAAAATGGCGTATAAAATCACATTAACAGCATGACTGATTTGCGGACTTTCGCCAAAAAATTGATGTTCTATAGCAAAACTGAGATGCGTAATAGGTCTATAATCATACTTATAACCCATCTCATCTTCGTAATAATAAGAAGTGAAAATCTCTTTTATTCCTGCAAAGCCTTTTGAGGTAGTTCTATGATTAATGGTCACCAATTCATCGTCTAAATTGTAATCATTAGGGATGGTGTTTGCATACAAAAGCAAAGCAAACAGAAATACGATTAATGGATAGAAGCGTTCTATGCTCTTCTTCATTACGTAAAGATATACTTTCCTAATAAATGAGCTTTACAAAATCTCTGCAATGATTTTTTCAGTAGAAAACCCCTCAGCTTCTGCCTTGTAATTTTTGAACAAACGATGTCTTAATACAGGCAAGGCAACCGCCTTCACATCTTCGATGTCTGGACTGTATTTTCCTCTTAGCGCCGCATGACATTTTGCTCCTAAAACTAAATATTGAGCTGCTCTAGGGCCCGCACCCCAAGCGATATAATTATTAACTATTTCAGGCGCTGTTTGAGAGCCGGGTCTTGTTTTTCCCACTAATTTAACCGCGTATTCCAATACATTATCAGCAATAGGAATTCTTCTTACCAAGTGTTGAAAAGCTATAATATCGTCCCCATTTAGGATTTTATCTATTTTGACGATTTCATCACTTGTCGTTTTTTTAACCACCTCTACTTCCTCTTCATAACTTGGGTAGTCTAAAATTATATTAAACATAAATCTGTCCAATTGTGCCTCTGGTAATGGATAGGTACCTTCTTGCTCAATTGGGTTCTGCGTAGCTAGCACAAAAAATGGTTTAGGAAGCATATTTTGCACTCCATTAATGGTAACTGACTTTTCCTGCATTGCTTCTAAAAGCGCGGCTTGCGTTTTTGGAGGTGTTCTATTTATCTCATCCGCCAATACAATATTAGCAAAAATGGGACCTTTGTTAAACTTGAAACTTCTATTCTCATCTAAAATTTCTGCTCCAACAATATCGCTAGGCATTAGATCTGGAGTAAATTGTATCCGATTAAAACTCAACTCTAAAACTTGTGAAATGGTACTCACCAATAAGGTTTTAGCCAATCCAGGAACACCGACCAACAAGCTGTGTCCGTTGCTAAATATTGAAGTTAAAACAAGATCTACCGCTTCCTCTTGACCTACGATTACCTTAGAAATTTCCTTTTTTAATTCCTTAAACTTAACTGCTAAGGCATCCACCGCTTCTACATCTGAACTATTACCCATGTGTTTCTATTAATTTTGCGCTTTATTTCAATTGATTTGTAATCAAATCACAATTCTCATATTCTGGAGCTAAACGAACATAAATGCTTTGCGCCTTTTTAGACAACCACTTCTCCATTTCTTCATTCTGCTTAGTTTGCTTTGCTACTGCTTTTATTTTACTGTAATCCGTTTTTAAATCGGCTATATGTGCTGGACTTTCTGATTGCAAATAAATTATTCTGAAACCAGATTTCCCTTCGTAAGATTGATAAGGAAGTACTGAAGAAAATCCGCCCACTTTCACACCATCTAAAGCTAGTGCCACGCTTCCTTCCAATTGACTCATTTCAAAAAAGGTATCGCCCGATTCTGGATTGGTTAGCAATCCACCATTCTGTTTACTTTGTTCATCTTTGGAATACAAAGCGACCGCCCCTTGATAAGTAATTTCTTTTCCTATCAATTTGTAGTTAATTTCTCGGATTTCTGTTTCAGCCGCTAAGACATTTTGATCATCAATATCTGGTGTAATCAAGATGTGGCGCACATTGATTCTATCTCCCTTTCGATCTATTAGTTGGATGATGTGAAAACCAAATTCTGTCTCTACGACATCAGAAATTTCGTCAACTTGCAACCTAAAAGCGGCAGCTTCAAACTCAGGCACCAATTCCCCTCTTTTTACATAACCTAACTCCCCATCTTTTGTAGCCGACCCTGGATCATCTGAATAGAGTAAGGCCTGAAAACCAAAATCACTTCCAAACAAGATATCCTCTTTAATTTTTTCTGCCTTCGCTCTAGCCGCCTGCTTCTGAATGATTGTTGGTTCCGCGAATACAACGATTTGACCTATCTCCACTTCAGCATTAAAATAAGGCAAACTATCTTTTGGTATTTTGTCAAAAAAACTGAATACTTCAGCAGGTGAAACAACCAAATCGGCAAATACTTGACTCTTCATTCTATCCGAAAGTAATTGTTGGTAGATATCTTCTCTAAATTCTTCTTTCAAATCAAAAATTGATTTACCATAATACTCTTCTAATTTCTCATTAGAACCAAACATACTTATAAAATATTCAATCCTTCTACTCAATTCTTTATCTACTTCCTCATTCGTTACGACGATACTATCACGTTGTGCTTGAACAACAAAAATTTTATCGATAATTAATTGATTCAATACTTCACAGTACAAATCCTCCTCACCGTAATAGCCCGCCTCTTTGGCTTGCGCTACTTGTAAATCTAAGTCTGACTTTAGAATAATATTATCTTCTACTACAGCAATGATTCCTTCTACTACTTGAGCGTCTAGATTAAGATTTAAGCATAAGATAATTAGGGTGATGCTACTATTAATATATTTCAAAATTCTTTTTGTTTTGAGCGTTTAAAAATAACTCGTCTTCTATGTTCTTTAAAAATTCTTTTTCCATTTGAAACCTAAGGATTTGAATAATTTCTGGTTTAACTTGAACCAGCGGAATGCCTTCTCCATCTTTCTTCTTTGCTTCAATCCTATAAACACAAACGAGATTATCCTCTCTATAGTAGGATTGGAATTTTGAAGAACTTACCCATAAATATTGTGGAAGATAAATGTCGCTTAGCACCAAATCTTCAACCCAAAGGTCCTTATTCATACAGAATTGTATATTCTCAAGACAATAATTATTTAAAAAGCTAGCGCTCCCATTTTGATTTAAATCCTTTAAAATTGAGTCAAGGTTATCGTCATTTGGCAAAATGTAATACGACAATTTATATAAGTCGTGGTCCAACTGGTAATCATTCAAATGCTCCTTATAATAAGCGGTTATCTTCTCTTCGGAAATCTGGATATTTGCAGACTCAAGTAATTTTTGTTGATATGCAGCAATCACTAGGCTTTGTTTGTAGTCCTCAAGTTTGTCTTGTAAATCTTGGCTTACGTCCTCTTTTTTAGCCTGAGCATACATCAACTCCATCTTAACCCATTCTTCAATTTGATTTTCGTTCCAAAGGGTGGTATCCCCTATGTCTTGACTTGGGTCAATCAAATCTGAAGGATAAAGATAGTTCCCATTGACCTTAGCAATTGGGTTCTCCTCTCTAGACTCCTTCCAAAATTTGCAAGAAAACAATCCAATTAATAACGATATATAAAAAAGCTTTTTCAGTCTATTTCTTTATCAGTGATTTAAATACTTCTTCATTTAACTTAACTTGATATTTCACCTTTAATTTCTCTATCCACTCTTTTTCTAGAAAATTTTGGTAGTCAGAAATTACATATCCTCTTGTTTCACTTAATTTTTTCACCTCTGGGCCAACGATTTTGTCTACCAAATAATAGTCCACGGTACCGTCGGCATTTATCACTTTTTTAGAGGCATTCTCCTCCCAAGGCAGGTCCGCCACATCCAAGTTAGCTTGCTCTACTTTTACCGTTTCCAATCTAACTAAGTTCCCTTTTTTATTCACTTTCTCCAATGTGAATGCAGGCGTTTTACCTTTCAAAAGAAACTTAACACCCTTTGAAGCGGCAAACTCATTATTGAAAACAAACTTGTTGTAAACCATTCTGTCTTTCCACATATAGTTCATTTTATTTTTATCATAAAACGCTGAAAGTCCAGAGGTATCCATGACAGCTTTAGACCATACCTCCCTGTCGGTCAATTCGAACAATAAAACACCATCGTGATATTCTTGCATTAAATTTTTATAGTCTGCATTGATTTCCGCTAGATGCGTTTCTCTATAATCTTGTATTTTTAAACTTTGATATTTAGTCAGATTCAATTTTATTGCCAGTGCCATTTCCTCATTTTGCTTACTTGGTTTAAGTGTTGATTTTGCAAATTTAATATAATCACTTTGAATAAAGGTATCGCTGCCGATGCGAAACAACTCCGTGTTAAAAGCTTTGGTCGCTATAGTTATTTCACCATTAACTAAACTTTCAATCATCGCTTTAACAAGCGCATCTGCACTCTTTTTATTCATACTAAAACCAAACTGCTTTTTAGAATCCTCTATGTTTTTTATTTGAGCAACATTAGCTCGACTATCGCGCGCGATTTTACTCTTCAAATCATATTGAGCAGTTTCGAAAGAAGGGATTTCTGTTTTAGAAATTCTTTGGATGATATGCCATCCAATGTCCGTAAGAATCGGTTCAGAAAAATCTCCGTCCCTAGCTAGGCTAAATGCAGCATCAGCAAATTCAGAAATCATTTCTCCAGAACTTAACTCGGGAAGTTTTCCTGCCTGATATTTTGTTTTAGTGTCTTGTGAGAACTTCTTAACAGCTGAATCAAAGTCATATTTACCTTCCTTTAATTCCAAATAAATTTGATCAATACTCGCTTTAGCTTCTGCCTTTTGTGCCGCGTTATCTGATTCTTTACTTTTTATCAATAAGTGTGCAGTTTTTATTCTTCCTCTTGCAGGTCGAACATCATGCACCAATACTAAATGATAACCAAATTGGGTAGCTACTGGCTCAGAAATTTGTCCTGGTTTGGTTTGATACAGGGCATTCTCGAACGGATAAACGGTTTGAAAAACTGTTAGATATCCCAAACGTCCAAAATTGTCTTTAGCAGAAGGGTCTTGAGAAGATGCTTTTGCAATTTCATTGAAATTATTAAGATTTGCTTTTTTCTTGAGGTCTAAAATCGCCTTGAGCGCAAGCGCTGAATCTGCTGGACTAGGATAATCATTTACCCATCTAATTAAAATATGGCTTGCATCCACCTCCAACTCACTTCGCTCATAAGCTTCTTGAAGTAAGGCTTCACTAACCTCTTTATCATTTACATAGTTTTTAACTAATTGCTTTTGGTACGTCTTCAATTCACTGTTGATAGTAGGGATGGTGTCCATTTGTAAAGCTTCGGCTTCGGTAACCTTCAACTTGAAATTGATAAATAAGTTTAAATATTCATCAAGAGATGCCTTACTGTAATCTGCCTGGTTATTGATATTATTTTTAGTATAAACTCTTTCAAATTCTTCAGTGCTAACGGCTTTTCCATCGATAGAAAATAACACGTTGTCCGTTTGTGCATGAAGCAAAAATAATTGACCTAAAAACAGCGTAGTATAAATGATTTTTTTCATATAAATATTTGATTTGTTGCAAGTTTGCAAATATAGTCTTTTGTACAGTATTGCTAAGAAAAATACAAAAAGAAGTAAGAAGTTAACCGACCTTAAATAGTGATTTTAAATAAATTAACACTTCGCGAGTTTTAAAAATAGCATTCTACCAAGCAAAAGAAGCAAATAGCGCAAGATGGTCGCTTAAATTTCCGTTCAACTTCTCAATTACTTTTAATCTTTTTGCCTTTATCCATAGCACTTCTTTATTGATTGCCTTAAGCGTAGTTCCGTTCTTCCTAAGTAAAACATAGTCAATCAGCGATCTGTCTTTGGCGGTTGTAAAAACTTGGTCACTTTTCGTTTCAACATCTTCAACATCCAACTTTAAGAGCATGTGCTTATAAAAACCCTCATTTTCTTTATGTGTGTTCATGTCGCCGCAAACAATTTGTGGAACATCCATTTTCAGATGTTCATCTAGCAAACCTTTCATTTGCTTGTATTGTGCTTCTCGTATCCATTGTGGTCCTCCTGCATTAAGATGGGTACCTAGTATTTGATACTTTCCCCCGTCAAAAGTACCTTCTAACAACACCGCACCTTTTTTGGCAAAACAATCTGCACCGTTACATGCCTCATATATTACGGTTCCTAAAATTTTCAAAGCTTGCTTGCTCACCACAAAAAGACCACTATTAGTTTTCAAGGACAAGCCACTAGGGTTTATTGGTCCGTATTGAAATGGATATAGCTCTTTGATACTTTTAGCCAATACCCCTCTCGCTGGAGAAAAAAAAGCTTCTTGAAAAACGACCACATCATACTTGCTGTTGTTTAGCACTTCTGCAATTTCCGCAGCACGCTCTTTCTTATTATTTTTCTCAATTTCTTTAGATAGGTTTGTAATTCCAGGCAACAAATAAATGTTCCAGCTTAAAACATCCAAGGTCTTTTTTACTTGGTTTTGAGCCAAGCATGAGAAAGAGATACTAATACAAAGCGTTATTGAAAAGACTACTTTTATCATTTAATTTAAGATTTTAGCTATCCAAAAACCGCAAAACACGGCAAGAACTGAAGCAAGAACAGACCCTACCGCATAAGAAAATGCTAGAAAGTAAGTTCCATTTAGATTCAACTTATATATTTCAAGTGCGTAACTGGAAAAAGTAGAAAATCCTCCACAAAATCCTATTAGAAGAAAATACTTCAACCAATGTTCCTCGTTAAATTTTGAGATTAAGAGTCCAGCAATAACCCCTACTAAAACTGAAGCAACAAGATTACTTAGAAAAGTCCCTTTGGGAAATGTTCCGGTTTCTAAAGGAAGGGCAAGACTAAAGCTATAGCGCACAAGGCTACCTAAAGCTCCCCCTATAGCTATCCATAAAAAATTAGGCATTCTCGTGCCTTTTCTTTCCTATATTATATATAATCTGCATAATCCCAAAAACTAGAAAAAAGTACACAAAAGCGCCAATTGTTGCCATTAAGGTCCAATTTATTAAATTATTAGACAGGGCAACTCCTATTCCTGAAGAGATAACGCCCAATAAAATCAATATCCAAGCGGTTTGTTTCTCACTAAATCCAAAAAACACAAGCTGATGGGTAGTATGGTCCTTTCCGCCGACAAAAGGAGATCTTTTTTTGAGAAGCCTTCGCATAAAAACGGTTAATGTATCCATTAAAGGAACCGTGAAAAATAGTAGTGGTAAAACAAATTGTTTAATTTGAATTACACCTGACACGTTGTCTCTAACGTTCCAAAACAACAAAATACTAATAGCCGCTAAGAACACTCCCAGGAATTGGCTTCCGGTATCTCCCATATATATTTTTGCAGGATTCCAATTAAAAAATAAAAATCCAAAAAGAGCTCCCAAAATTCCACTTAAAAGTAAGAAAACCGCCGGAAAACTAATTGTCATGGAATAACTAATAAATACCGCAGCAATTAGGATTACTATGGACGTTGTGGTCGTAATTCCATCCATATTATCTAGCATATTAATGGAATTCATTAGCCCTACTACCCAGAGAATTGTAACAAGGTAATCCAAAGCCAAATTACCAGAAACTTCTATGTAGACGTTAGCGAAAATTAAAATAAACGCACAAGTTATTTGCCCAATAAATTTAACAAGAGGGTTTGTGTTGTATGCGTCGTCTGCTAATCCTATAATAAAACCCAAGATAGTGGCTGCTAAAATTCCCAACATTTTTTGGTCTTGAAAAAGTTGATCACTTCCACCCGGCATAAATCCTGAAGCCGCAATAGTAATTAAAAAAATCATGAAAAAGGAAAGACCGCCAAGAGAAGGTTTCACGTCGCTAGCCCATCGCACTTGTCCTAAATCCTGGTTATTTCGGACACCTAAAGATTTAGAAAATTTAAGAAATAGCCAATTCATAATAAAGGAAAAGAACAAGCAAAAAACAAAAAATAAAGCAAATATCTTCAACGAAATCATTTCTTAAAAAATTTTACAAACCATCCAAAAATTTTACTTAATAATCCACGTTTTTCTTCCTTATCATCGGAATAATAACCCTTGCCTTCTCCATAGCCATATCCGTATCCGTATCCGTATCCGTATCCGTATCCGTACCCATATCCATAAGCATAACTTCCTGCCACTGAAGATGCCCCTCTTCCAAAATCATTTAACACCACAGATAAATTAGAAATATCATTATCAAAAATCAATTTGTTTACATTCTGCAAGAAAGAACGATCTGAGTAATCTGCTCTTAAAACGTAAATTGGATAATCTGCCATACTCAATAATTCTAAGGCATCTGTAACCATACCTACTGGTGGGGTATCAAGAAAAATATAATCATATTCTTCCTTAAGGGATTCTATCATTTGCCTTGTTTCTTCTTTGTTAATCAACTCCGATGGATTTGGAGGGACAGGTCCAGAAGGAATAAAATCCAAATTATTAATGCCTGTTGAATAAATACATTCCTTAATTGTATTTCGGCCAATTAGTATGGTGCTAATTCCCTTTTGGCTGTCGATATCAAAAATTTTAGCAATTCTAGGTTTTCTTAGGTCAAAATCTAAAATGATTACCTTTTTATCAAGTAAACTAAAGATTGCCGCTAAGTTAATACCAATAAACGTCTTCCCTTCACCTGGAATAGTGGATGTCGTCGTTATGATTTTAGGTCCCTTTTTGGCATCCAAGAATTCCAAGTTTGCCCTGATTGCTCTAAACGACTCAGAGATAGATGATTTCGGATTTTCTGTTACCACCACCACACTTCGTTCCATCAAATCTTTGTGCTTCGGGATGAGACCTAAAATATTTGCATTGCAACTTACTTGCATTTCCTGCAAACTAGAAACTTTACTATGTAATAAATATCTAGCTATAATTAACAATAACCCTAACAAGATGCCGACAACAATTCCAATAAGCCTGACCAACATAACATTTGGTGCAATTGGTACTCTGCTCAATTTAGGAGGCTCAAGCATAATATAATCAGAAACAATCCCTGCTTTTGAGATTAAATACATATTTTTCTTTTCTACTAAACTCAAGTAGAATTGTTCTTTCAAGTCCTTATCTCTTTTTATTTCTGTGTAAGTTGCCTCTGTATCTGGCAAACCGAAAAGTTCGTCATAGTTTTCTCTAATATTTTTGTCAATAATAGCGGCCTCTATCTGTTGTTTTTCAAGCGCCAATTTAATTTGATTTAACAAGTTTGCTTTGAAGGTATTAATTTCATTGTTTATCAAAAGGATATTTGGATGGTCGGGAGTGACATTTAGCAACTTCAAATTTCGTTCTGATTGCAAGTCAATAATTCGTTGAATGCTCGCTTGAAAACTTGAAGATTGATTAGATAATATCCCTTCTGAAAGATTAGATAAATCATTTCCAGAGCTTAGATAATTAACTAACCAATTTAATGAATTTCGATTTAAATCAACTACTAGCTTTGCGTTTTCATACTGTTGAATTTCGCCTAGTAGGGTGTTAATTTGTATGCTAGGTTCGGCAAATCCACTTTCCAATCTAAATTTTTTCATAGAATCCTGAGACTCCCCATACTGAATTCCGAAATTTTCAATTTGACTGTTGAGAAAATCAATCGTATTATTGATGCTTTCTCCTTTTTTGATTCTATCAAATTCTATAAAATAATTAGAAAGTTCATTCACGATATCATAAGCCTTTTCTGGATTGGTGCCATCTAAAGTAATCCGGAGCGTATTGGAATTGGAATTGAGAGGAGTAATGTTGATTCGCTTAACTATTTCATCAACCATGACTGAAAAGTCTCTTAATTTAACAATATAAGTTTGATTAGTTTTAAGAGTATTTCTATTCTTCATTAAAAGATTAAAATAAGGAGTTACCAACTCTTTATTAAACACTCCCACAAAGTTCATTTCTTTGCCATCGTAAACCAGGTTTAGCGTATAGTCCTTCTTATCAAGGGTTTTAACCACCATTTCTATCTCTTCTAAGTTTTTTTGATAATTAGAGAAGGAAGCTTCAAAGGGTTGATTTTTATAGTATTCTGTATTGCTCAGCTTTCCCTTTGTAAAGTATTCAATTGTGAGTGGTAATGAATCCAATGCTTCACCAATCAAAAACTTAGACTTCAACAATTGAATTTCAATGTCAATTTCAGTTTTATCTTCAGCTAATAAATCCTCGACACCAAGTATTTCAGTTTGCTTGGTGACCTTTCTCATCAAGGTAGAAGATGAGGAGAAAACTTGTTGAGTATGTCGCAGATAAAAGAAGGAAGCTGCAACTGATACAATGAAAAAAAGTAAGACCCAAAGCAAAGATTTTTGTGCATGATGCAATAACACCCCGATATTGAATTCCTCCAATACATTCTTTAGCTCTTTTCTTTCGCCTAATGATTTTTTAGCTTTGTTTTCCATATTGATTACTACAATCTTTTAGCCAAGACAATTAAGGTCACCGTTGATCCAACAAGCGAAAGTATTGGAGTTACTTCGCTTAACACTTGGCCCACAAAACGAATTCTTTGTTCGATGTAAATAACATCATTCGTTTGTACGATTAAATTAGCATTCTGAAGGCCTTGAATTGTAGATAAATCAACATCAATAATTTCAGGATTTTTCAGGTCACCTCTTAATATTTTTATCTTGTATGCTTTTAAATCAACCCCTATCCCGCCAGATTTTGCAATAACTTCGATAAGAGAGGTAGGTCCCTGATTCAATGTAACGACAGAAGCTTCGCTACCCTTAAATACAAATGCCCTTCTGTTAGTCACTTTAAGTATGGCGTAGGGCTCATTAAAAATTGAGCGACACTTTGCTTCAATCAAATCTTCTAATTGATTCTCGGTCATTCCAAGTACAAACGTTCGTCCAAACAAAGGAAATTCAACATAGCCATCTTGTTCTACTAAATAACTAATCGCGTTGAGACTAGTAGCACTTGACCCTGAGCCACCAGCAGAAGTTGCACTGCTTCCCCCTCCAGTTTCATTTGGCAATACATCAATCAAATCAAAGCCTTCTCTAGAATATATTCTAAGCGTCAATAAGTCACCTTTTTCAATAGTATATTGATCTAAAGTAGTTTGTCCAACGCTAAAATACTCATATTCTCCCTGTTTAAACATTCTGTTAGGGAACATGACTTTGCAAGAGTTTAACATCAATGCAACAACAATAAAACATAGGAATACTAGCTTATTTCTAATTTTCATTCAAGCAATTTTATTAGATGACGTCACGAAGATAATTAATTCTAACTTTTATTAAGGTATTCCTTATACAATGAATGATATAAGTTGCCCATATTCGTGCATAAAGTCTGATAACTAAACTTGTCTTTTACATGGGTATAGCCATTCGTTTGCATCTTGAGTCGTTTCGTGTCATTTAAGACTATTTCAAGTAGTTTTTCAGTAAACTCTTCAAGATTATTGTTTTCAACTAAAACCGCCGTATCCCCTTCCAATACGATGTCTTGTATCCCCCCTACTTTTGTGCTAATAATGGGAATATTAGCGGCTTGCGCTTCAATTAAACTTACTGGTGTCCCCTCATTAAAGGAGCTCAAGGCAACTAAGTCTAAACCTGGCAAGGCAGTTTCTATCGCTTTTATCCAGCTGGCAAATACAACATCTGCATCTTTTGCAGTAGTGTTTGACATCCTTAATTGAAGTGCTAGAACAAGTGATTCAAGTTCTTCACGCAACTCGCCATCTCCAATGATAATTACTTTAATCGATTTGTTCGTTTTTTGCTTCACCTTTGTGAAAGCTTCCAATAAGAGTTTATGATTCTTGATAGGGACTAAACGCCCAATAATTCCAATAGCTATATCGTCATCCTTTAGTTCATACTTATTTCTAAATACCTGTCTTTTAGATTGATTGTCTACTTGAAATCTTTCTAAATCAAACCCCAAGGAAACCTTTTCAAATTTACCACAAGGGGCAACTTTAAATTGCTCGCAAAGTTCTGCTTTTTGGATATTGCTTATGGCTACGATTTTCGTGCTTCTTCGAGCTAAAAATCTTTCAATTTCCAAAAATATCCTTGTTTTTAACTTGCCGAAGTAAGAATGAAACACATGACCATGAAAAGTATGAATAATAATAGGGACACCACAATTATATGCAGCCAAACGCCCTATGGCCCCAGCTTTTGCTGCATGAGTGTGCACGATGTCCGGTTTGAATTCTTGGATAATTTGGACGAGCTCTTTATAGGCTGGATAATCTTTTATTGGGTTGATTTCCCGATGCATATCCTTGATATATCGAGGTTTTAAATTCAAGCTTTCCACGATATATTCTGAACTTGCTTCTGTATCGTCTTTCATACCTGCAACCAGGAGAGTTTCAAATTCTTCAGGAAGAAATTTGCTCAAATAGGCCGCGTTATAGGTAGGGCCTCCAAGGTTTAATCTATTTATTATTCTTAATACTTTTGGCATTAAATCATATATTTTTTATACCACTTTTGAAACACTATTAAAGCCCAAATTTGAGCATGAATCTCACCTGGATTGTTAGAAAACAATTGTTTTTTAAGTCCTCGAATGGTTTCTATGTTGAAAATATTTTGCTCTTGTATAAACTGATCACTCAGTAAGTCGTCCAAAATCAGCGCTTTTAAATCAGACCTAAACCATTGTAGCAAAGGCACTTCAAATCCCATTTTATTCCTTGAATAAAGTTCAGGGGGAAGATCATTTCGAAAGGCATCTTTCAGAATGGTCTTTCTTCCAGATTTGTTTACTTTAAATTCAGCAGGAAGTTGAAAAGCGAAGTTTACCAGTTCATGGTCGAGAAAAGGCACCCTTACCTCTAGGCTGTTTGCCATGCTCATCAAATCTACTTTTGTAAGCATGTCATTGACTAAAACCAAATTCATATCTGTATAAAGGGTTTCGTTAATATCTCCAGAAGCTGAAAAATGTTTTAATATCTCCTCTTTTCTCTTCTCATATTGAATTTGGGTAGTTTGTAAGTCTTCTTTCAATAAACCATAGGGATAGGATTCAGGTGCAAAAGAACACCATCTCCAATACCTTTCCGCAGTACTTAATTTTTGCCCTTCAGCAAATCGCTCCAACTGTCTAAAGGTATTACTTATTTTTCCATGCCTCGATTTTGGCATAATCTTCCACAAAGGCAAGCCTAGTCCAACCAGTTTGTTCATCATACTATGCTGCTGCACTTGATACTCTGCTTTGTGTTTGTTATATCCTCCAAAAATTTCATCAGCACCATCTCCAGACAGCGCTACGGTAAGCTCTTGCCTTGTTCTCTTACTCAATATATATACTGGAATGGCCGAAGAATCTGCAAATGGCTCATCTATGTAATCAAGTAGGTCATTTAAACTTTCATAGAGATCGTTGTTACTTAGACTGAAAACCGTGTGATTTGATTTAATTTTTTTGGCGACTAGATCCGCATATGCCGTTTCATCAAAATAAGGGTTGTCTTTAAATCCAATAGAAAAGGTATTTAGATTTTCCTTATGTTTTGAAGCGATTGTTGCGATGATGGAAGAATCTATTCCCCCGCTTAAAAAAGAACCCAAAGGAACATCCGACACTAATCTTTTTTGCACTGATTCTTCCAAAATTTTTCTCAAGCTTACCTGGGATTCCTCATAATTTAGGTTAAGGTATGCTGTCGTTTTAGGAATTTTATAATACTCCTCCTCTTGAATTTCCCCTTTGTTATTGATAACAAGAAAATGTCCTGGTTTCAATTTATGAACGTTTTTGAAAATAGTGCTGGGAGAGGGGATGTAATTAAACTGAAAATATTGCTGCAGGGAGACAAAGTCAATATCTCTTTTTATGTTAAATGCCATCATTGCTTTCATTTCTGAGGCAAAATAAACACTGGTAGCCGTTTTAGCAAAAATAAGCGGCTTAATACCCATTCTATCCCGAGCTATGAATACTTCGTTACTTTGCTTATCGTGGATAGCAAAGGCAAAAAACCCATTGAAAAATGCCAAGCACTCATTTCCGTGGTGATGATACATTCTTAGAATCACCTCCGTGTCGCTAGAAGTTCTAAAAACCTCCCCTTTTTCTTTTTCAAGTTGATCTTTGAGCTCCCGGTAATTGTAAATCTCTCCATTAAAAACAATCGTATATCGCTCACTATATGCATGCATCGGCTGATTTGCCGCATTACTAGTATCTATTATAGACAATCTAGCATGCGCTAACCCTATTTGATTACTTACAGATTTACTATTTTGAAAATCTGGTCCTCGTAGATTTAAGCTAGCAATTGCAACGTCGAGCGCTTCAAAATCACCACTAAGTTGTTGCAAATCAAAGTTTATAAACCCTGCTATTCCGCACATAATTAATAATTAAACTCAAAAATAGAATATAATTATGTTAGAACCTATATTTTTGTTCAGCTTATGGGCATACAAGATTTAATAATAGCTCCTTTTTATTTTTTAATTATTATCCTACTAGGAAATTATTTTGCCAGAAATATTAAGGATAAACAAGTGCGGGTTTACTTTATAAAAGGATTGCTGTTAAAATTAATTGGCGCCATTGGAATCTCAATAATCTACTTTTATTATTATGGAACGGGAGACACCATATTTTATTTTAAACGAGCCATTTTTATTGACGATATTCTCTTTGACGATTTTGGAGTAGGTTTAAAATTACTTTTCAATAACCCAATGGTGTACGATAGTCAGACCTTTGGATATTTTGCTATAATAAAGGGCTTTGACATGAGCTCCTTATTAGTCGTTCGCTTGGCGGCAATCACTAATTTATTCTGTTTGGATAGTTACCTAGCAAATGCTTTCATTTTTTCATGCTTATCTTATATTGGTATCTGGAGATTATTTAATGTTTTTTACGAACTATTTCCCTCTAAAGCCAATCTCCTCGCTTGGTCATTTCTTTTCATTCCTTCTGTTTTCTTTTGGGGTTCTGGTATTCTAAAAGACAATGTAACTTTAGGTTTTTTAGGCATATTTGTGAGTTCATTCTATTATCTTTTCATGAAAAGAAGGAAAATATTAATAAACATTTTTCTACTTGTGATATCAACCTTTGTAATAGGGATCATCAAAAGTTATATTTTACTTGCGTTAATGCCCGCCATTTTTACTTGGGCCTTTTTTGAATTCAAAAATAAGATAAAGTCTCAAGCTGTTCGTGCGGCCATTACTCCAATTTTGCTTGTTATAATGGTGCCCTTAGGGCTTGGCGCCTTGCAACTCATGGGAAATTCTTTTAGTAAATTCTCCTTAGACAATGCGCAAGAAAAAGCAGAGGACATGCAAAGATGGCACACCTATCGTGTAGAAGTACTCAAAGGTGGTGAGGGCTCTTCTTATAACTTAGGGATTGTTGAATTTTCACCTCTTGGAATTATATCAAAAATTCCAGCCGCTATAAATGTAGCAATTTTTAGACCTTACATATGGGAGGCCGGCAACCCCGTTATGATGCTATCAGCTTTAGAGAGTATCGTACTCCTATTTTTTACTTTGCAGATGATTTGGCAATTCGTGAGAGCTCCAGGAGTTGGATTCCGTTTTATGAGTCGGCATTCTATCATCCCTTTCATGCTTGTATTTTCTTTAATTTTTGCATTTTCTGTAGGGTTCACTAGCTATAATTTCGGTGCTTTGTCAAGATATAGAATTCCGTTGTTACCTTTTTACCTCTTAGCAGTTTTGTTGCTAAACGATAACTTTAAAAATTATAAAAAAGCTCTCTAAGATTATAGTCAGGTATAAAATTATAGGGCTTATAGAATCCGCCATGTCTTGAATAAAGTCCATAAACGAATTCCACATTTGGTGAATAAAATGGTTCCATCCCCTCCTCGAGGGAGAGTTTCCATGACGGGCTTTCTTTTAGTTTTTCCAAATCTTTATAAGCATAAATTCTATTCGCATCGTCAAGAGCATAAAACTTTAAATTACTATCTATAATCATCCAACCCTTGTCCGTTTTTACCTCAGTTAATGAATGAGAATACACTCCTTTCGTTGTTATGGTATTCCAAAAGCTTCCATGCTTAATGTAAGCGGCTACATGTCTTGTTTGAAAGCTATTGTATATTAAATATTTTTCAATGGTTCTACTAAAATCGTAGCATAAGCCCCCACCGTTTAAAACCAATTGTGATGGCTCCCTATCCGCGTTGTAGGCAATAGGAGTGCCGACCACAAAGCTGGTATGTAAGGTGTTTACCATGCCATGTATAAATGAAATTTGATCTTCAAAAGCTAAACGTTCTCCATTAACATGCTTTGAACCGAAAATTTCTTCTAAGCTTACCTCATCTGCTTGACTGACCGTTTTAGGGACATTGTGATATAACAAGCCTAAAAATAGGACGAAACATATCGCTATAACTCCTTTAAATAATTTATTGCTCATTTTGAATTAGTCTTAAAAATTTTTGTTCATTTGCAATGATTGAATACTTTTCCAATACGATCTTTCGTCCTTGTAGCCCTATTTGTTTCCTTAACAATTCATCTTCAATCAAATTGGAAAGCTTTAGGATCCAATCCTCTTCATTATTACATAAAAACCCATCAATACCATTGCTTATGATTTCGCTGTTCACTCCATGATTTTCAATTACTGCGGGAATTTCCATAGCCATATATACTAAGGCCTTTAATCCACATTTACCTTTGCTCCATTCGTCCCTCGGCAAGGGCATCACTCCAATGTCTAGTTCTTCAAGCTCCATAATTTCTCCTTCCTTTGTCCATTTAATCCCTATGATATCTAGTTCTTCATTCTGATAAGAGGAGTCTCCTACCACTTTGAAATAAACTTTATCCTTATACTTTTCTTTTATCCGTTTTAAGATGGGCACTAAAAGTTTAAAATGTTCAATAGTGGTTTGACTACCACTCCAACCAATACAAACTCTAGCATCTTTCTTTACTTGAATCGGGGTGTTTCTAGCATACTCAATGGTATCTACACAAGTTGGAATGAGGTATACCTTATTGGAAAATTGACGCGCATAATTAGCAAGGAAGTCATTCCCTACAATATTACATTCTGCTACTTCAATAATCTCTGAAGTCTTATTTGCATTTTTTAAGAATGCTAATCGCGCATTTGCATTTGAAACATTAGCCATCCAAATGGAATCGTCAAAATCAAAAACCAATCTCGCTCTTTTAGCCATTTGTTTTTCAAAGTATGCCGTCCCTAACATAAAGGCTTCTCTTTGAACAAAAATGGTTTTATATTTTTGGGCTTCCAGAAAAGTAATCTTTAAGAGCATAAGTATACTTTTAAAAACAATTACTGCTTTTGAAAAATAATGACCCGTAGCATAAAAGCTATTATCCATTCTCTCTGTCAAAAGAAATTGATAATCATAAGTAATTCCATTTTTTTCAAGAAAAGGCAAAAACTGCTCTACCCTGTACCTTTGTGAAGGAGACCTCTTTGGTCGGTGTAAACCTAGGAATAATATATCCTTCTTATTTTCCATTCTTTACATAAAGTACTTTCATTGCATCTCCAACACCCACAGCTGTTAAAACATCATTAACTACTTTTTTTATCAGCTTCCAGTACCAAATAGTTTCCATTTTTCCTCTTAAAACCTCATCATCACTTCCAGCCTCAATGTACTTTGCATTTTCTACCTTTTTTTGAGAAATCTTATGTTTGGTTATACTGAAGCCTGTTGTTTCTGCTTTTCGCTTTTTAAAGCCAAACTTGTTTAAAAGCTTATTAATAGAGCTAGGTGTATAATAACTCAAGTGCTCAGGATATCCTACAACAGTCCAATCAGGTCCACTTAATAATCTTGAAATCGAATTAAAGTTTGGCGTAGTGATGTAAACGCCGCCACCGGGTCTTAGAATTTTAAAAAAAATTTCAATTTCTTCTAAAGGGTTGTTAATGTGCTCAATTACCTCAAAGGATGTAATCATATCAAAGTGTTCATTCGGGTAATGGCTGGGATTCACCTTGCCCTGTTGCATGTTTATCCCTTTCTTTTTACAAATTGCGATAGCCTCATCTGTGAATTCGGTGCCATACACATTCCAACCTCGCTCTTTTGCGACCTCTGCAAAGTAGCCAATTCCACAGCCTATATCTATTATATTGTTCGTTTTCCTAAATGGTTCAAATTGATCCAAAATTTGGTGGTATCGCTTAACGGTAATTGGACTCAAATAATCATTTCTGCCATACCCCTCATAGTGTTTGATCAATTCTTCAATGCTGGGTACTTTCTTGGCAAATACAAAATTACAATCATTGCATTGCAGCATATTCCCATTTAAATACAATCCCTTTTTACTTAACGAGTTGCTCTCGCATATTAGGCATGACTTATGAATTTGGCTCATTTTGATAATTTATTATAAATATTAAGATAAGCAAAGCTACCTTTTTCTAAGGCAAAATAAGCAAAGGAATCCGCTCTCAATTTATCCCTATCTACTTCAATTTTAAGGATACGCTCTATACCGTCTTCAAAATCTTCCTCTTTATCAAGGCTATTGATTAAAACACCGCTATTGGGATAACTAGAAACGATAGCTTGTAAATCCCCTATATCGCGAGCCGACAAACACAGTAATCCACTGGCCCAATATTCTCCCAACTTAGTTGGACTTCTTCCAATAACTGAAAATCCAAGATTGTACATGATTAATCCAACATCACCGACCATTAAATGCTCACTCACTTCACTATAGCTTACGGATTTAATTCTACAATCCCCCATTGCGACATTTGCCAAAGCAATTTCTTCTTCAATTATTTGATGATTTGAATGTGAAAGAAAGACCAAAAAAGCATTTGGACACTTTTCCTTCAACTTTTTGAAAAACTTGAGCACTAAATCCGTTCTATAATTCGAACCCACCGAGCCACTGTACAAAAACACCATGGCCTCTTCAGGAAGATTCATTTCCTTTCTTTTCGCAACTCTAGTGTCTATATCAAATGCTTTAAATATATCAAAGTTAACGCAGGTTGGAATAACTTCAATTTTATCCGCTGCTTTTAGACCAAGGTCAATAATGGTTTGCTTTCCTACGTGCGTTAAGGATATAGCAATATCGCATTGCTTAAAAAAAGCTTTTTCTTGTCTTTTGAAAAATCGATACACCGGCTTGTAAATGGGCGAAGACCATAGGCCACTTTCGAGTTTTTCATCGGGCCACCAACCTCTCATGTCGAAGATGAGCTTTGATCCATATTTCTCTTTGGCTTTAACGCCAAGGCTTGTAAGGGTATAGCCGCGGCAATGAACAATAGCAAATTGATGGGTTTGATACAATTCCTTTATCTTGTTCCAGGCTAAATAATTATCGTATATCGTGGATAGAATTGGAGGGCTTTTATGGTAGGGTAAAGGATGCCAGTGAATATCGCAGCCCTCAATAAAAGAATCAATAGTTGTTTTTCTCTTTTCAAACAAGTCTGGTTTTTCAAAGCTGATTAAGTGAAATGAATAGCTTGTAGAAAGCACTTTTAAATAAGAAAGCACTTGACTTTGACCTAGAGGATCTGTCATCCCATCATAGGCAATGTATAGGGCTTTAGGCTTCTGATTTTGATTGCTCATGCCACACTTTAAATTTTGCAAGTCCTTCATCTAGACTTGTTTTCGGGTTGTAATTAAATAGTTTTGTCGCTTTTGAAATATCGGCAAAAGTAATATCCACATCCCCTGGTTTCATAGCTTGAACTTCTACGTTTGAAACTTTTCCCGATACTTCATATATTTTAGCAATTAAGTCGCTCAGTTTAACAGGCGTATTATTACCTAGATTCACAATTTCGTAAACATTTTCGTGCGTATTTATATACTCTAATGCGCCTAAAATACCAGATACCGTATCGTCGACAAAGGTGTAGTCTCGGGCAGTAGAACCGTCACCGTACATTTGAATCGCCTTGTTTTCACTTATCAAATTGAAGAATTTATGAATCGCCAAGTCGGGCCGCTGTCTAGGTCCATAAACTGTAAAGAACCGCAAGTTTATAATGTCCAAGTTATAAAGATGGTGATAGTTATAATTCATCAATTCGCACGACCTTTTAGTAAAAGCATATGGCGAAATAGGTTGATTTACGAAGTGTTCTTCAGAAAACGGAATTGTTTTGTTATTTCCGTATACAGAGGAAGATGAGGCAAACAACAACTTGGAAATTTTTTGATCTAACATAAAATTCAAGATGTTATTTGTGCCTATTATATTGGTGTTGATATAAGCCTGAGGGTTGTTTAAAGATGGCAAAACACCTGCTTTAGCGGCCAAATGAATGACTACGTCAATCTTTGATTCAATGCGTTTAAATTCCTCTTTATTCGCAATGTCAAACTCTAAAAAACTGAATTTACTATCTGACAATAAGGATTGAAGACTACTCAGCTTGACCTCTTTAGGATAGAAATCATCAAAGTTGTCTACGCCAATCACTTGGCATCCTTGTTTCAATAATTTTTCACATACATGAGACCCTATAAAACCTGCGCATCCTGTAACTAAAATCCTTTGCATTCTCTCTTTTCTGCTTACGACAAAGGTAAACTAAAATTTTAAAAAATATTCTTTGAAAGGAAAAAGAGCTTATCTTACGGGCATGTCTGAATCAAATTCAAAAAAGGCCTCTCGCATGGAGGGGATTGCTATCATTTGGAAATCTATGTTAGCTTACGGAATATGGTTTGTTCTTAGGAATGCCTTGACAAGAATATCATTTTTAAGTGTCTATTGGTATCAAGTAAATGATTTTTTCGCTTCCCTTTATGTCAAACTATCTGCTATTAGTCTTGAAGCAATGGGTTATGGCTTGAGGTATAATGATCGAAATGTTCTATTGGATGGCACCCCTGGACTATATGTTGGAAACCACTGTTTAGGGCTTTCTGCTAGCTTTATTTTTGTATTTATAATCTTCTTTTTGAAAGGAAAACTTTTATACAAAGTGCTCTATTCTCTATTTGGGTTGGGCGTAATTTTCTTTATAAATTGGTTTAGGGTGGTTGGCTTGGCCTTAATGTTAAAGCACGGCACCAAAGCCTTTTTCCATTTTAACCACAGTTATACTTATTTGATCATGGTTTATGGGATCATATTCGCTCTTATTATTTTCTATGAAAACAAGCTTAGTAAATTGTAAGTTCTTCATTGGTTTCCAACCATTGATTCAAGATAATAATTAACCATAGCTTATTAAATAAATAGTCTTCACCAGCAAAGTAGCGGGATTCAATTTCTTTAACTTTCGCAGTATTGAAAATACCATATTTATTTAAAACATCTTCATGAAGGTATTTATCTACAAGATGTTTCAACTCGGTTTGCAGCCAAAGCTTGATTGGAAGACCAAAGCCCCACTTCGGTCGATCAAAGTATTCTTTTGGCAAGTAATCATACAAGACCTGTTTCAATAAATACTTAGACTCTTTATTTTTAACCTTGAGTTTTTCGTCTAGGTTCATGGTAAATTCTACAATTCTATGATCCAAAAGAGGCACACGAGCTTCCAAAGAATATTTCATAGATGCTCTATCCACCTTCACTAACAAGTCATCTTTGAGATAATATTTTAAATCGAATAAGGATTGCTTTTCTACAGCGCTTAATTTTCGTTCTAATTCAAGATCTGGGTAAATTAATAGCTCTTTGTATTCTGGGTTAATGACCTCTTCTAATTCAAGGTCTGAAAAATAATATTGGTCTACTGAAAAGATATGGCTTGGAAGGTGCGTGTCCGCTTTGTAATTAAACATAGAAGCGGCGCGCTTGTTTCTGTTTTTACCAGATTTAGACAAAGCAAACTTGATGGCACCTCTTGAGCCATTAATAAAAGGATTGTTTAATCTTTTAGCCCAAGTATAAAACCCATAACCAAGAAATTGCTCATCTCCGCCATCTCCCGAGAGGGCCATGGTAACCTGTTTTTTTGCCAATTTAGAAACGAGCATCGTTGGAATACTGGAAGAATCCGCAAAGGGTTCATCATAGGATGTCATGATGTTTTCAAAATGTTCAATAGCGTCATTATAAGAAACCATAAACTCATGGTGATTGGTCCCTAGGTGTTTCGCCACTTTTGCGGCATGTTCCGCTTCATTAAATTCTGCTTCTTTGAAACCAATGGAAAACGTGTTGATTGGTTTATCGCTAATACTTTGTGCTACGGCAGTAATGGTAGAAGAATCTACTCCTCCACTTAAGAAAGTACCAAAAGGTACGTCACTTATCATTCTATAATTGACACTACTTTCTATAAGCAACTTCAATTTCGCTTTTGCTTGCTCCTCTTGTTGAATGACATTTCGACTAATCTTCTTATCTATATTCCAATAGCATTCGTTTGAAAACCCATCCTTCGTAACAGCGCCTAAATGGGCAGCTTTAAACTTCTTTACCTCTTGATAAATTGTGTTTGGCTCTGGAATATAACCAAGGCGTAAATATTGGTTGAGGGCCGTTTTATCTAAATGGAATTTCTGATTTTTCTTGCGCAATAAGTTTAAAGATTTAAGCTCAGAAGAAAATGCAAAAGTATCATCATCCATATAATAGTACAAAGGCTTAATGCCCAATCTATCTCGAAACAACCACAAAATTTCATCTTTCGTATCATAAATTGCCATGGCAAACATGCCATTTAGCTTGTATACGAATGCTTTCCCCCACAATGCGAAAGCCTCTACTAGCACTTCCGTATCTGAACTGGTCGAAAAATCTACACTAGTGTATTTTAGAATATCAGCTCTTATCTCTTGGAAATTATATACCTCTCCATTGAACACAATGATGTATCTTTTACAAGCAGATTGCATCGGTTGATTAGCTCCTTCACTTAAATCAATAATACTTAATCGTCTATGACCCAACATACAAGACTGGTCTATACTTTCAAAGTATCCGTAAGCATTAGGCCCTCTATGACTGATGACATCCGTCATTTTCTCAAGAAGTTCTCTTGACGCTTTATTTTTAAAAGAGAAAAGTCCAGTTATTCCGCACATATTATTTTAAGTGAAAAGGGTGAGTTGAAAGTGGTTTTTTCGCAAATGGATGATAATCATTGATTAATCCAATGGCTTTTTTGTTTCTTATATCGTGCACAATTTCTATAGATTTTCTAGATTCAGCAATACTAAATCCTTTACCTTCTAAAATGTGCTCATAGCTTTTGGTATGTAGCTCTCCAAATCCATCGCTAAAATCAATTTCTTCATTATTTAGAAGCATACTGCGAAAAGTAGTAGCCCCGGCTTTTTGTGCTTCAATGGGAAGCGTATCTGCATTTATACTTAAAAACCATCTCACTCTAGCTTGTGCCAAATGCAAAAACCCAGCTGCTCTATCGTGTTCATTAAGGTGTACTATGTTTTCCTTCACCTCTCCAAAAACCCACGAAAGCATATCAAAAAAATGGATGCCAATATTCGTAGCAATGCCACCGGATTTCTCATCATCTCCCTTCCAACTTGCAAAATACCATTTCCCTCGAGCAGTGATATAACTTAAGTCAATTTCAAATACTTTATCCTTCGGAGCGAGGGCTACTTTTTCTTTTAGGGCAATAATACTCGGGTGCAAGCGAAGTTGTAGAATGCTATATACTTTTCTCCCTGTTTCCTTTTCCAAAGAAATGAGATTCTCTAGGTTCCAAGGATTTAGCACTATTGGTTTCTCACAAATGACATCGGTATCGTTTTTTAGTCCAAAACGAATATGCGAATCATGTAAATAATTTGGAGAGCAGATACTGGTAAAATCGAGTGCCTTTCCAGACCGATTTAATTTATCTAAATGTCGATCAAAGCGCTCAAACTCGGTAAAAAAGTCTGCTTTCGGGAAAAAGTTATCCAGCACACCTACACTATCAAAAGGGTCAAAGGCGGCCAACAAGTTATTGTTGGTTTCTCTAATCGCTTTTAGGTGTCTCGGTGCGATATAACCAGAAGCGCCTATTAAAGCAAAGTTTTTCATTAATTTAAATATTTCAATGGTACAAATATTTTAATAAAGTCGACATAAAATAATAACGACCTTTTATAATGTAAAGATAATAAGCTTTAAATAAGCACATATAATCCTGGACATTTTATACCGACTATTCGTAAATTTTCTGTTTAGCCAGGATTAATTTAATTATGGCCTTATATAGTAATGGATTTGTATATGTTTTTAAGTATTTCAACGAATCAATAAGGTATTCTTTACTTTCCTTCTTCATGCCTTTTGACAATAACATATTGGCAGCCAATAATTTAGTGTTAGACAGTAGGCTCCGCTTTAAATTGTTAGGCACTTTGTTTCTCTCCAAAAAAAGAGCTGTAGAATAGTTGTTAAAGTAGGCTATTATCTGTACTTCCGTTGTTTTCATTGATCTATGCTCATGTTCTATCAGCCGACAGGTAAGCGTATTTACAATTCTAACAGTTGTTTTGAGCAATAATTCTCTTAAAAACAACCAATCTTCCGATATTGGTAGGCGCTCGTCCACAAAATAACAAGCTAAGCTTTTATGATAACAAAGTTGATTGAGTTGAACCGGGTTGCCTTCCACTGCATCCTCAATCTTTAGATATTTCATATTATAGCTTGTTTCAAGTTCACCCATTAATTGCAAAGTAGCAAATGCACGTTGCTTTGGGTGGTTCTGAATGGCATTATACAGCGTCCTTAAGTGATTCGGATAATAAGCGTCATCTGAATCTAAAAAACACATCCAATCTCCCTGAGAGCTCAATAAACCTTCATTTCTGGCTATACATCTCCCTTGATTTTCATCTAGCGTCAACACCTTTATTCGAGCATCCTTTTTCGCTGCACCCAATAAAACCTGTAGTGAGTCATCGGAACTTTTATCATCGATTAAAATCAGTTCAAAACCTTCAAAGTCTTGATTAATAACCGAGTCGATCGTCTTAGCTACCAAGTGTGCCCGATTATATACAGGTACAATTACGGAAAAAAATGGGTTCACATTTAAGCTTTAATAAATTTAGAAAATTTTCTCATGCCTAGTTTATTTTTCAACTTAAACAAGCGGTTGTCAAAAGTAGGATCTCTATCTAATACAAAGGAAAACAACTGATCTGCTCTTTTCACATTCCCTTCACTGTATTCTTGAATAGCACACTCTTTTACAAAAACATTCAACAAATCATCCATGGGAGTTTTAATTGATTCCTTTTGAATGTTGTAAGCTACATTTTGCGGATTATCATATAAATTTAATCCCTTTAAGCTCTCCACACTATCCGGTGAAGTACTATTGAAAAACCGACAAACAATTTTTCGATATTCGTAGTACATTTTAATTGGATTATCATTGGTTTTAGAACTTTCATGAATTCTGAACCTTGCTAAAGTTTCGTTTATTTGCCCCATTTCAAAATTAAAATAAAACCTCATCCACAAATCATAATCCATGCAGTAGTATAAGGATTCATCTATGTGTCCAGTAGTTTCCATGATCTCTCTTTTCCAAAAAACCCCTGGTTGGTGAAGCGCAACGCGCTTAATCATTTCACGGTCATTTAATTTCTCAGCCAGGATAGTTATCTCTCGAGTAGGAGAAAAATTAACAACATGCCCTTGAACAAATTGCTTGTCGGGATTTTTTTCAAAAAAAAAGACTACTTTTTCCAAGGCCTTATCGCTAAACAAATCATCGCTATTTAGCCAACAAACTAAATCTCCAGTTGCCTTTGCAAACCCTTTATTCAAGGCATGACTTTGACCATTGTCTTTTTCTGAAACCCAAAAGCTCAATTTGTCTTCATACTTCTTAATGACGTTTATGGTGTCATCGGTACTCCCTCCGTCAATAACAATAATTTCCTTTTCCACATCTTGGTTGATAATGGAAACTAAAGTGGCTTCAATAAATTGACCTTGATTAAATGATGGAATAACAATAGAAACTTTCATTCTTTAAATTTTCTTCGTACTTGCTTTGTTTACATCGTAAAGATACAATAATTAGCCCTAGAAGGGGTAGTTTATATGATTAGCCAGTGTAGTATTTTTTTAATTATCCTTCACTTCTTTACTAAAAAGAACGGTTTCAACGAATGGCAAATCATACTTCTCCCAGGCGTGAATTCCAAAAGGTAACTCTTTATGGTTCAACTCAAACATTCTTTTTGGGTTGCATTCGAAAGCAAAAGCCAAAGCAGTATTCACATTAGCAACAGTAAAAGACGCCTCTAAATCTTTTGCGTGAAAACTCCAAAAATGGTCTTCATTTTCACCGAAAAGTTCATACAAATGATTCGTATTGTTCCGAAAAAAGTATTGAACTAGCATTTTGGGTAGTCGTAAAAGTTTTTCCCAAAACCCATATTTCTCATATTTGGACCAAATAAATTTGAAGGGAAAGACTTTTTTATCTGATTCAAGCACTTCTATAAAATCATCAATTTTTCTCAAGGAAAATCCTCCATTTCCCGCTGCCCAAAGCGACACTGAATCGTTACCTTTTTCAAAGTTATGAAACCAAGGTGCTCCAATATAGGAATATCCACGGCTGCACCAGTGATTGAGTTGATCGGAAAACACCCAGGAATCCAATTGATAAATTAGAATGAACTCGGCTGCAGTAAATTTTTCATAAAAATCTATTGAAAGCAATAGTCGATTATACCCGGCTATATTTGTAAAATAAGCGGCCTTGAAATAAACCAGCTCACACCGTTCTATCCCGGGCACATCATATCCTTTAAGATGAAGACCTTCGGGAGCAATAAAAACTATTTTTCTATTTGGAAAAATCTTAAGACATTGTTGCAAAGATTTCTTTTCATTAGTCGAAAGATGCTCTTTGTAAATTGGAATTGCTATGGTGGTGGAACGAGTCAAAATTTCCAACTTTTCTTATGGTTTATTGGCAAAAACATTCAATTGAAGGTCCATGTTCGTCATCGTTGTTTCTTCAAAAAAGGGTTGTTTTCGTACAAAGGCTTCCTGAATATGATATCTAAACCCAAGCTCAGTTAACATAGCAAGAATCAGATGTAAATTTTGGCTTTCGGAGATATGCGAATGATATTCTATAAACAAATTTTCAATTTTTGAAAGTTGATTCTTGCAATCTTTCAAAACTTCAAATTCTGCTCCTTCAATATCCATTTTTAGAAAGTCTATTTTATCGTATTTTTCAAGAATACTTTTCAAACTAACCGAAGGTACTTTAACAATATTTTCAACATCCCCTTCCTTTGGGATTCTTCCAGAGAACCCCCCTTCTTCTTGAAATTCCACGCCATCATTATGGATCCAAATAGCCTTTTGATTCAATTCAACATTCTCAAGACCAAAAGAGTCAATATTCTTTTGCAATGTTTGCGCTATCTTTTGGTCGGGTTCAAAAGCCAGTACTTTAGCATTTGCACAAAGCTTTTTAAAATAGACCACACTTAAGCCAATATTCGAACCGCAATCTATGATCAAGGGCGCTGGGTTCGTTGTGCTAAATTTATAAATCTCCGTTTCAAAAATCTCCTCGAAGCCATGTAAAAAACTGGCAGCATCAACAAAATAAAAAGAGTTGCTTAAAAGATTGGATTCTCCTTTTAAGAATCTAGGATAAGCGTATAATCTCCTTTTTTCAAAATATTGAGATCTACGTTTCCCATCAGAGAATACTCTAATTTTTTCTTTAATGTATGCGGGGATCATCATGCTTAGTTTTGTTATTAGTGCAGGTTTATAGACTTTTTCCGCTGCAAATATTGCTCTTTTATTTTCAATTAAAGGGATTTCTTTAACCTTTATCTCTTTGGCAAGTATGTTTTGTTGAAAGGGATTATCACTCCAACTATTTTCTCCACTACCATCATGACCTATATTAGAAATTAAGGAATATCTTGGATGAAGCGAATATCCATTGTTCAAAAATACGCTCACATGCCATTTAATGGCCCAAGTTTTTTTCTGACCTTCTAAGTTTTGTACAATCTGATTGTAGTATAAATTATTCTGCCCGCCGTTAAACAAGCGCAGATCCAGCATAGGTTGATTATTTAATTCATTACTCAACTCAAGCATATTTGGATTAAATTTTTTCCATGCGCTACTCCATGTTCCCCATCCCCAACATGAGGTGACATTGTAAAAGAATGTTTCTGGCAGCTTCACCTTAGTTTTTGGGAAATACGCGGAAATATGCATTACTTGATCATTATTCTGATAGCAGGTTAAGGCTTCATTCATATATTTTAAAAACCCTGGAGAACTTAACATGTCATCTTCTAAAACAATCACTTTGCCATGTTTCTCAAGCACTGATGATACCCCTGCAATAATATTGTCAGCCAAGCCCTTGTTGACTTCACTTTCTATCACGACAATCTCTTTAACAAAATCTACTGTTTTCAATAGCGCCCGAACCTGAAGCACAAGCTTTTCGCTTTCCGGATTGTTTGGTTTAGGACCATCACTATAAACATACAAAATGGACTCTTTTACTAGAGCATTTTTGGCCAAACTTTCTAAGGTCATTTGAGTATGTAATGGTCTATTATAAACAAACAGAACAATAGGGGCAAGCATTTAACAGTATTTTTTTACCTAATGAAGATCAAAAATAGTAAAAATATACTAATAAAGTATACTTTTGCGCCTTATATAAAACGATAACTTGCTCTATGGTTAATGGTATATTTATAGTAGGAAACAAGCGTAGCGGATCAACTCATCTTATGAAGTTGTTGAATATTCACCCTGAAATATTCGTTTCAAATGAATCTGACATTATGTGGGTTCTATACAATTATCACAATAACAAGCCTCTAGATTTTTACCCTCTTGATTCTCCCGCAGGAATGAAATTTTCCCTGGAAGCAGCAGAGCAAATTCTTTCAAAGGATAAAACTGTACACGAAAACTTCTACAACTTCCAGACCTATTTAATGGAGAAGGGGTTCATAAGTGTTGCCCCAATGAGTAAGAAGAACTTGAAATATATTGGCGATCAAAAACCTTATCAAAACATTGACCCCGAAGTACTTCCTTTTATTCTAGAGCATTTCCCTAATGCCAAATTCATCCATTTAGTAAGACACCCGTTTGAGGTAATTTCTAGTTCAATGAAATTTATGAAAGATGGTAGTTTCTTATGGAAGGGAAAGAAACCTGATGAAATCTTCGATAAATGGGTGTTTCATGAACAAGCGGTAATCAATGCCAAGGCAAAATATGACTTAGCTATTCATCAAGTTGATTATCATGACATCATAAGTGATACAGAAAATCAAATGAAAAATATCTTTGAATTTTTAGGCCTTGCTTATACCAAAGAAATTTTGTTTGAATGCCGATTTGAAACTGCTCCAAATTTTAAGGAAATTCCAACGTATCCCACAACGGAAAATCAACTAAAAATGATGAAAATCTTTGGGTATAAGAGCAAATTCAATTATTTTGAAAAGACCATTATTCCTCCAATTACACAGTTTTATAATAAAGCCACTTTTAAATTGCGGAGAATATTATTTCACTAGATTTACAAGTGATTACTTCCTAACTATTTTATTGCATCAACAATCAATGAAGTATAATTCAATTGACCCGATTTATTTCTAGGGTCAAACTCTTTTGATCGTTTAATGAATCCGTCTTTAATATCCATCTTATTAGCAACAAATACGCCATCATTATTCCAATATTCAACTAATTCAATGCGAAACCCCGCTTTAGAAAGTCTCTCTTGCATTAAATCCCAAGTATAGAGTACTTTATGGTCTTCTGAACCTAATCCTGATCCTCCCGGCTTTACTCTTTCAACATATTCTTTATCGGGGTTATTCCCATCAGGAACTGCAATACGAAGTCGCCCACCTGGCTTTAAAAATTCAAAACAATTCATATTTGCCAATAGCGTATCATCATCTGTTAGGTGCTCCCAAACGTGTTCAGCTAAAATATTGTCCAAGGTCGACTTTTCTCCAACAAAGGTACGCCAGTTTTGTACATCCGTAATGTCTAAGATTTCCTTATCAATACAAACCCAATCTTGGTATTCCTTAGCTGCACCATCTGGACCGGATCCAATATTCAATTTTTTGAAAGTAGCGGAGGCTAGCTTATTCTTTAAATTTCTAGCTTTAAAATACTGTTTAATTTTTGCGATCATTGTCATAGGAATAGTTAAAAAATTCGATGTCCTCTTTAAAGGCCTCTGCTAATAATTGTTTTGTTCTTTCGTTATAAAAGCGCTGATATTTCTCCGAGTTGCTTTTGTTAAGGTGTGGTAAGTCAATACTTTGGATTTTAATTTTATTACAAACATATTCAAAGTCTTCTTTTAAATTTTCCAATTTCCCCACAAAATCCACTAACAAATTGCCTGATTCATCTACAAGAAAGTCCTTTTGCAAATGCAGATCTTCTCGAATTCTCCAATCCAAATAAGCTTCGAAATTAGCAAAGGATTTAAACAATTCATGTTGAAAATGATTTTTATCCTTCAAACCGAACAAATATAAAGACACTTGCCAATCCCAAGGGTTTCGAACAAAAGCAAATTTAAAATACTCCTTAAACCTTGTTTTTGGAAAATGATTTTTTAAGTTTAATGCTGTGTCGTGACCGCCATAATGGGTAGAAAAACACTTCGAATCTAAATTTGTTAGCCCAATCCATTTATCTCTTATACTTGACTGACTCCAGCTAATTGCAGCACTTGGATTTAAAACGTCTCTCAAACTGCTCCCTGCTGCTTTATATACATGAATAAAGACAAATTTGTGGCGGTGAGAAATGAGCATTTTAAGTTTTTACAAAAATTTTTAAATCCTTCAGAGAAGCGATAAGTTCCTTCGAGCAAATATAGTAAGGATATTTTACAATAGTCGTTATTAAAAAGACTAAATACTTCGCCAAACCTAGCACTTTCGCCTCCTTTTTGGAATATTGTTGCAGTTTAATATAAAGTAATTTATTCACTACTTTCACTTTATGACTTCTCAAGAATAGCGGATGTTTCCAGCTTAACAACTTCTTATAAACCACAATCAAGTAATACCTCACTTCAATATTGCTTGTTACACTATCATTTTCTCTAGAAAACATCGTAACTGCATTTTCGATATTTCCCGGCAACAAGTTTGCTATTACAGCGCATTTAAGCCATAATAAAACATCTTCACCAATTCTCATATCCTCCTCAAACAAACCGGCCTCTTGTAAGACCTTCTTTTTCACAGTAAAACCATCCGCACAGAACCTGCCAGAATTCCCAATTGGCGTTATCTCATAGAATAACTCGTTACCAGTAATAGTGTTCTTGTTCAAAGTGGTAAGCTTTACGGCACCCTCTTTTTCTTCCATACCAATTGCTTCATACACCCCATCTACCAAATCGACGGAGGAGATCACTTTAGTTGTTTGAGCAAACCGATTATCTAGGTAATAATCGTCTGCATCTAGAAAGGCAATCCATTGGTTCTGTGCTGCTAGAATTCCTTTATTTCTTGTTGCAGAAGGTCCTAGATTTTGATTTTGGTCGTGTTGCAAAACTTTTACAATTGGATATTTTGCTTCAAGTTTTTTACAAATTGTCAAGGTTTGGTCATTACATCCATCTTCAACAATGATTACTTCGTTTACTTCGGGCTGTTTAAGAACTGACAAAACTGCGCGCTCTATAGTCTTTTCAGCATTATATGCAGGTATAACAACAGATATGTTTAGTACGCTCGTTTTCATTTTCCTAAAAAATGTTTGAAAGCATTTCGAAGATTAAGTTTATCCAGTTGGAATGTTAACTGAACAATTTGCCATTTTTCTGCTAGCGTATTGTTCTCCTTTGATCTTAAAAAATAGAATAAATTTTCTCTGTACTTATAAATTTGACTTTTAATATGCTCATGATATTTGTAGTCAAGATGTTTATCTATGAATTGTTTTAATTCAATTCGTTCAGTTAAGGATTTGTATTTATTACTATGCATATTGGCGGAGATGCCTCCTTGGTGAATTCTATATACGCTCATTACTTCATCCAAAAATTTAATCTTTGCACCACCTTTAGCCAAGAGAATATGTAGGACATAATCTGTGGCTTTTACTTTAAAAAACCAATTTGGAAATTCATCAAACAAACCATTCCGATAAACATAACTAGCGGTCCTCATGAACCATCCTTGTTTCACTAAGTCTTCAATGTCCAAGGTGTCTTTCAACCCTTCATTTGTTATAAATTCCTCATCCTGTTCATTTCTTTCTATGCTTTTATGAAAACAAATTCCATAAGCAGGGTTATTATCTAAGAAATCAATCTGTTTTTGTAATTTTCCAGAATCTGTCCAGTAATCATCTCCCTCGCACATCGCTATATAAGGCGCTGTACAGGTCTGGTAAATTTCCACAAAATTCACATACGGTCCTACGTTTTTATCTCTCTGAACGAGAAGAATTTGAGATGGATATTTAGCAGCGTATTCTTTACAAATTTGACCGGTGCCATCTGGAGAAAGGTCTTCTCCAATAATCAATCGAAAGGGAAAGTTAGTTTTTTGCCCCAAAACACTTTCAATAGCTTGACCTATGAATTCCTCATGATTGTAAGCCATCATTAAGACATTTACCTTATAATCCATTTGCTTGCTTTAGTCTTTCCTCTAGCGCTAACAACTCTCTTTCTCTAGGCTTTATATATTTAGCTGGAACTCCTCCAATTAAGGTAAAGGCTTTGCTGTTTTGATTCACAAATGAATGCCCTGCTACAGCTGTGCCTTCTTTCAAAATAACACCCGGCATAATACTAGAAGCAACGCCTATGATTACATGTTTTTCTAAAACTACCCGATCAGAAAAAGAGCCCAAATATTCCGCTGGCAGAGTCGCATTGGTCATTGTTTTGCCTGAATAATCATCCGTGGTAGAGAATAATCGAACCGCAGGAGCAAGGGTGACGTAGTCCATTAAAATAACATCTGCCATACCATTTATAAAAGCATATGCAGAAATTTGAACGTGATTCCCAATTTCAAGTTTCGCATCCCCAGAGATGGCAAGTGTACAAAAATTGTCAATTCTAACATTGTCCCCTATAAAGACATTGCCTCGATTATAAATCGTTGAAGTTTTAGAGATGCGAACATTCTTGCCAAGTGAGCCAAATCCAAGTTCGGCTAATTCTTTGTCTGAGAAATATCCTGTCATTTTACTTTATATTGATTTAAAAGGACTGAAATTTGCTCATTCGAGTTGAACATTAATACATCAATTATAGATAAGTTAGGCGTAAATTCTTGTTTTTCAAACTGCTTATACTGCAAGTTTTCATCCATATACAAGAACTTCAAATCAACTCCTTTCAGACTAAACATTTCTTTATCGTATAAGCCCACTCCTCCTTGAGGATTAATGTAATTGGTAGCGTGGTTTCGAATACAAATATCCAAAATTCGTTCAGACCCATAGGTTTCTTTTGGGTAGATACTTGAACTGTGCACAAATTCTGTATCTATTCCTAAATCCTTACAAATGGCAATAACACTATGCTTAGAAAAATCAGCTATGCTTAAGTTTGCCTTATCAATGACGCTTTTAAGCAGCTCAATTCGCTCTTCATAACAAGGTGCTTTTTTGTAGGCGTGAGAAAGACTAGTTAACAACTTTCCTCTCCAATTTCCTTCTTCAGAAACATTCAAGTTCATGATCAATTCATTCTGACTCGCCTTAGAAACTGGAACATTAATTAAACTTGCCGTTCCATTCATCAAGATGTTGTTTCTATTTATCCATCCTTTTTTAATAAAATTTACATCATCTAAAAATACAAATTTGTCTACTGCATTTACCAATTGAAAATATCCAAAATAGGGAAATACGTATGGCTGCATAATAGCTATTGAAACTTTATCACTCATAATATTTGATTAATAGTATTCACTATTATTTTTTGATCTTCTTTACCCAGTCCCACATATAACGGAAGACAAATAATTGTTTTAGAAATTTTCTCAGCAATTGGCATTTCTTGTTGATCCTTAATATAAAATAAACGATTCAAAGATGGGTAAAAGTATCTTCTAGGAAAAATGTCTAATTCCTTAAACTTTTCTAATAATTGAAGCAACTGTTCTTCTGTTTCCACAATTATTGGAAAGTAACTATAATTCCACTTTGTTCCTTCTCGTATTTTTAGCACCTTACATTTGGCAAGGTTTAGTTCTTGTAAATAGTATTCAACTATTGCTTTTCGCTCTGCTAATATTTTGTCCATATAAGGCAATACCGTTAAGCCCATAGCTGCTTGTAGCTCAGAAATTTTCCCGTTAATTCCAACTCCATGAAAGGCAAGAGGGCCATCATGACCAAAATTGTGAGAATAAAACAGTTGATGTCTTAATTCTTCATCCTTACAGAAAAACGCCCCTCCTTCCCCTGTGTGGAAAATTTTGGTGGCATGGAAGCTACAAGTACTAACGTCCCCGTAATTAAAGACACTCTGGCCCATATAGTTCACTCCAAAACAATGAGCTGCATCATAAATGACACTCAGATTGTGCTTCTTGGCAATTTTCTCAATAACCTCAATATTGCAAGGATTACCAAATACATGTGTAGCAAGTATTGCTTTTGTTTTTGGACCTATTGCGCCTTCAATTTTGCTTTCATCGATACTAAGGTAATCTGGATCAATATCCACAAATACGGGTGTACAGTTCTCCCATAATATTGATGACGTAGTGGCGACATAAGAGAATGGCGTGGTGATAACTTCTCCTTCTTTTGCTAATAATTTTAAGGCTATTTGAATTGGAATAGTACCATTATTACAAATCAGCGGTTTATTGGAGTCTAAATATTTCTCAATTTTAGATTCTAATTCAACAACAAGCGCACCTCTATTTGTTAGCCATTCATTTTTAAATGCTCGATTGACTTGCGCCGTGTACTCCTCAATGGGAGGGATAAAAGATTTTGTAACAGGTATCATACTTATTAGTTATTCCAATCAAATTCTTTATTAATTAATTTATACAATTCCAAATTATAAGGTGCGTAATAGGTTTTTAATTCATCTAAAATTGCTGGCGATTGATTTTCATAGTTCCCCTTGTTCGCAATTTTTTGACTAAGATTGTTCCAATGATATTCCTCTTCGCCTATAAATTTTAATATTCTATTAAGCGTTGGAATTAGATTCTCACTTATTTCTCTATGCTCCAAAAATAAGAATTGTTCTTTGTCAAAATACTCAAAATATCGAAGTACTTGATCTGCGTATAACCCTCTTCGTAAAAAACTAGGTTCAAGAAATCCATTCTCAGCTTTCATATATGTTTTTTCCAAATCAATGGCCTCTTCAAAAGAAGGGAACACCTCTCCAAAAAGGGTTGATTTGAGGTTGTTAGGAACTCCCTCAATATATGATTTTTCTAAAACATTGGGGATTCTTTCTAGCGCGTTTAGTTTTTTAAACATGTTCCAGGCCGAATATGCCCTATCTGCGGGCTCTCTGAATACAACAATAAGTTTCATATCCTTATTATATTCATGAATTCTTTTTGGAACGGAGGGCAAGTAGAGATACTCAGGTGTGGCTTCAAAAGTGATGTGCTCTTTGAAGGGATTGATATATTTATGAAATTGACTTTGGTAAAAAGCTTTTCCTTGGTTATAATTTGAATCTATGTTAAAGAAATTGACCTCTTTCTGTTTTGGAGGAACAACACAAGGATGTTGTATCAAATAAGAGTAGAGGGAACTAGTGGCCGCTTTTTGAGCTCCGATGATTAAGAAAGTTGGTGAAATATTAAAGATAGACATGAATTCAGGCTATAAATCTAAGTTTAAAATTTTACAAAAGTGAAGTAAGTAGCGTTCTTTGTGTTTAACAAAGTCTAAGGTTTCTTTAGAAAAATAGTCATCTTTTGATTTTGTCGCGGGTCTACTCTTGTTCGTTTGTTTCTTTTCGCGTATAAATTTTACTTGTTCTTCTGAATACCCAATTTCTTTTAAAAAAGAGATTACATCCTCCGCTAAATTGCTCATTTTTGCAAAATAGATTTCTGGCATATCTTCTAAAAAATGATTTTTAAAAATGTACTCATCGCTTAACTTTTTATTCAGCACTTCATATGGGTCATTGAAATAAAATAAAATAAATTGAATGGTTAGTGGCCCAATGTCTTGTTTCAAGTCAAATTTATCATCTCGAATTAAGGGATTGACTTTATAAAGCGCATCTAAATATTGGTCAAATGAGAGCTCTGGGTAATTGGGGAATTTGCTTTTTGTGTAAGGGTCGATTAATAACTCATCGGTACGCAACCAATCCTTAAATGTATATAGAGAAACAAGTCTATCAAAAGGGGATCGACATATGGTAAATATCCCTTTCTCTCTATCTTCTTGCTTAACTTGAATATATAAGCCATGCTCTGTTGGTTGACCCTTTCTATTGTGGACTTCCAATTTATTCACTTTTATTCTTTGGTAATTTGAGGGGTAATAGAACCCCTTAAACAGTTTATTAAACCACTTAACATAAGAAGGTTTATTGTGTATTTCGTCAAATGCTTCTCTTGTAAATGCACTTGCGGTTTTGGGGTAAACAATAAAAACGAAATCATCGGTGATAATCATAATTCTTATTCTAATATTTCGAAATTAGGCAAGTAGACGCCTCCAATATCATAAAACACTTCACTACTAGATGCTAGGACTGTAAAACCTATGAAATCATTAATTTTTAAGATGGAAGAATTTGCCTTGCTTTCAATGATTCTAAGTGTACAACTATAGTTTCCTAGATTCATTTCATTTTTAGGGAGCTTAAACCCTATTTCTGAAATGTCTTTTTTAGAGTACCCTTCTTCCATGAAAACCGAACTTAATACACAAACCAAGATATTATCAGAATTGTGTACATGGAGACTCACGTCTCTTCGATTTGCCGATTCTTGTATGTTTTGAAACTTGATTTTAATCATTAGGTCTTCTTTGACTTCAATACGCCCAGAATCCGACCCACTATAAATTTTATATCCAATAACTTTAACTACATCATTTCCAGGCGCCTTAGCTAGATCCCAGGAGTTTTCCATTGGCAAATCTTTTTGTTCCGCATTAAGGTACTCTTGAACCATAACGTCAGCAGGGCCGGACGCAACTAACTCACCATTTTTCAGCACAATGCATCGGGTGCATAAAGTTTTAATTGCATTCATATTGTGACTTACAAATAAAACTGTTCTTCCCCCTTGCTTGCTTACGTCCTGCATTTTACCTATTGCCTTCTTTTGAAATTCCGCATCTCCAACCGCAAGAACTTCGTCAACAATTAGTATTTCAGGTTCTAAAAAGGCGGCGACAGCAAAAGCAAGCCTTACTTTCATCCCTGAAGAATATCTCTTGACAGGAGTATCAATATATCTTTCACAACCTGAGAATTCAACAATGTCATCTATCTTGGTCTTTGTTTCGTTTTTACTCATTCCCAAAATGGCTCCATTCAAAAAGACATTTTCCCTCCCTGTTAACTCAGGATGAAACCCCGTACCAACCTCTAATAAAGAGGCCACTCTTCCCTTCATGGTAATCTTCCCTTTTGAGGGAGATGTAACATTAGATAATAATTTAAGAAGCGTTGACTTCCCAGCACCATTTTTTCCAATAACCCCAAGAACTTCTCCCTGTTCAACCTCAAAATTGATGTCCTTCAATGCCCATACGTATTCAGATTCACCTTTAGAGGATCTGTCATTATTCTCTCCAATCTTTAAATATGGATCTTCTTTACCCCGAATTAAATGCCACCATCTATTTAAGTCATGGCTCAAAGTTCCTGTTCCAAAAACACCCAATCGGTATTGTTTAGAAACATTCTCTACTTTTAAAACTATATTTTTCAACTTGAATAAAGATTAAGTGATTAAATGGTATCGATAAAACTTTTCTCAGTTTTATTAAACATTAGCAATCCTGATACAAACACAATTAATGTAATTGTTACAGGAAAAACCAAATCCATTATGGAGAAATTTGCACCATTAAAAAATGTCATTTTTCTTAGACTATCAATTACGATAGCGATTGGATTATATGTAACGAAACTGGCAAGTTGAGACGGTAACTTTTCTTGTGCTAGAGTAATAGGGTACATGACTGCAGATAAATACATGAGCAATTGTACTCCGAAAGTTACTAAGAAGATTAAATCCCTGTACTTCGTTGTTAACGATGAAATAATCATACCTAAACCAAGACCCATAAATCCCATTATAAATACTACAATTGGAAAATAGATGATTTCCCAGCCCAATTGGCCTGCTTCACCTTTGAAGAAGAAGAAGATGTAAAAGCATAAAAAGATGATGATCTGTATGGCCAGTTTAACCAAATTTGAGAGTATAACCGACAAGGGCATAATTAACCTTGGAAAATACACTTTTCCAAAGATGTTCTCATTTTTTTTAAAGGTATCTGCCGTGCCATTGATACAATCAGCAAAATAATTCCAAACTACAATTCCAGCTAAATTAAATAAAAAAGCGTTGACAATACCGGTTTGAATCCCGGCAATATTATTGAAAATCAAAGTAAAAATAACGGAGGTAAAAAGGGGTTGGATCAAATACCATAAAGGACCTAATATAGTTTGCTTATAGATGGTAATTACATCTCTTGTTACAAATTGAAACAATAAATCTCTATATTGCCATAGCTGCTTAAGGTTCAACTCAAATAAACCTTTTTTTGGTGTAATTACTGTTTCTCTAATTTCTGACATTATCAATTCTTTAACCTCAATTCCTTACTAAACTTCAACTAGGCTCTCTTTATATTGTTGATATGTGCGTTTTATACCCGCTTCTAGTTCAACTTTATATGACCAGCCTAAGTCACTTAACCGAGAAACGTCCGTTAGTTTTTTCGGTGTACCGTCTAGTTTTGTGGTGTCAAAGCTTAAACCTCCTTGAAACCCAACGATTTTTTTTATTAGAAGTGCTAAATCCCTAATCGAAACGTCCATTCCCGTACCGACATTCACAAAATCGGCACTGCTATATTCTTTCATTAAGAAAACGCAAGCATCAGCCAAATCGTCTACGTGAAGGAACTCTCTCATTGGTGTTCCTGTGCCCCAAACAACAACTTCTTCTTGTTGTGCCAGTTTTGCTTCGTGAAACTTTCTAATTAAAGCAGGTAAAACATGAGAATTATTCAAATCATAATTATCATTTGGGCCATATAAATTAGTTGGCATTGCTGAAATAAAATCAACACCATATTGACGTCTATAGGCTTCGCACATTTTAATTCCGGCAATCTTAGCGATAGCATAAGGTTCATTGCTAGATTCTAAAAATCCTGACAATAAATATTCTTCCTTTAGGGGTTGTGGTGCCATTTTGGGATAAATACAGGTGCTTCCTAAAAACAAGAGCTTGCTTACTTTGTTTTTATAGGCAGCATGTATAACATTGCTCTCAATCATTAAATTTTGATAAATGAAGTCCGCTCTGAATGTATTATTCGCTTGAATACCCCCAACTTTTGCTGCAGCTAAAAAAACATATGATGGTTTTTCTTGAGCAAAAAAATTTTCCACTTCAGCTTGTCTAGTCAAATCCAATTCCTTTGAACTACGAACTATAATATTGTTATAACCCTGATTCGTTAGGCTTCTATTTAAGGCAGAACCAACCATACCGTTATGTCCAGCAATATAAATTTTAGCATTTAACTCCATTAGCCGATTATTTCTTTTTTGTCATAGTCCATCATGATTTGAACTAATTCATCAATGCCTACTTTTGCTTCCCAGCCTAATTTTTCTTTTACTTTAGTCGGATTTCCGTGCAACAAGTCCACTTCTGTAGGTCTAAAATACTTCTCATCAATAGAAATAACAACTTTCCCTGTGTTAACATCAATCCCTTTTTCGTCTACTCCTTCTCCTTCCCATTTGATATTGAAGCCGACATATGGCGCTGCTTTCTCGATAAAAGTTCGAATAGAGTATGTTTTACCTGTAGCTAAAACGAAGTCTTCTGCTTCTTCCTGTTGTAACATTAGCCACATGCCTTCTACATATTCCTTGGCATATCCCCAATCTCTTTTGGAATTTAAATTGCCGAGTTTAAGTACCGGAATATCTCCTTTAGCTACTAAACATAGGCCTCTCGTAATCTTTCTTGTAACAAAAGTTTTCCCTCTTCTTTCACTTTCGTGATTAAACAAGATTCCATTACAAGCATAAAGACCGTAAGCCTCTCTAAAGTTTTTCACTATCCAAAAACCATAAATCTTAGCAACACCATAAGGACTCCTTGGATAAAATGGAGTTGTTTCCGACTGAGGAATTTCCTGAACTTTTCCGTATAGTTCTGACGTTGAAGCTTGATAAAACTTAGCATTTGGACAATGCAACCTCATAGCATCTAGGATTCTTAAGGTACCTAAAGCATCCACCTGAGCAGTATATTCCGGAACTTCAAATGAAACTTGGACATGACTCTGAGCAGATAAATTGTAGATTTCATCCGGCTTAATCTTACCCAATAAATGGTTAATATTTGAACTATCCGTGATGTCCCCGTAATGCAAATTTAGCTTATCAAAGATGTGTTCAATTCTTTCTGTATTAAACACACTTGCTCTTCGAACCATACCATGAACTTCATATCCCTTTTCTAATAATAATTCTGCTAAGTAAGAGCCATCTTGACCTGTAATTCCCGTTATAAAGGCTTTTTTCATTAAGAACATTTGATTGATGCTTCAAATATACTCTTAAGTCTATCATTTATCAAAAAAATAGACTAATTTTACTTTAGTTCATGCGATATATTCATCTAGTTATTCTTTCAATTTTCATTATCCGTTTGGGTTTTTCTCAATGTCCCACTGGCGTCAACTTTAGTTTAAATGACAGCGTATGCAATTCCAATGAGATTGTTTTCACAAACACCTCTGAAGGAATGGCGACCTATGTCTGGGATTTTTATTCTAAAGATTTTGCATCAGGGCTACAAACGCCCATAAACAAGTGGGCCAACTCTGACACTATAATAGATACTAGAGGTGTCACTTTTGCATTTGATAGCGTTTCTGGACAGATGTTTAGCATCTTGGTTGATGTTAATGCTGATCGTCTGATTGCTGCGCAACTCGACGCTAATTATAATACCCCCGTCGCCATGTATGATTTAGGTAATCCAGGAGGACACATGAGTACTTCTTTTTCTTCTATAAGGTTTGATGGAAATGTTGGGTTTTTAGCAAATGGGAGCACCAGTAAATTAATCAAGTACTACTTCACTTCTGGCTTTAATCAAGCGCCCGATAGCGTTACAGCCTATACAAATACAGCGTTAAACGAATATCAATATCCCGGCAATGTAAAACTTGTTCAAGAAGGAGGCAATCACTTTATATTCGTTTGTAATAAAAATTCCACAAAATTTCTTAGCGTTTTGTCAATGGGGAACAGTTTAAACAACGCCCCCGTTCTTATAAATAAGATCAATAATTTAAACTTAACCAACAACTCCAATGCCGCCGTGGATGTGGACGTACTTAAAATTTGCAATGAATGGATTGCTTATGTGCTCTTAGATAATGGCACAGTTACCATCCTAAACTTTGGAAATTCATTTATAAATGTGCCCGTTAAATCAACTTTTTCCCAGATCAATATAGGGGGCACAGCGACAAATGTTAAGGCAATACATGAAGACGGAAAAGTAAATCTATTTTGTTTAGGGACCAATAACACCTTCACAACATTTCAAATTGATAGCACTGGATTACTCTTTGAGCAAGCTCTTTCTTCTGTTAGTAACACCTTTGGAGCTGGAGGAAATGACTCGCGGTCTTTTGACATAGTTAAGCTGAACTCTACCTATAAAATCCTGGGATGCAATAGAAGTGGCTCTGTTGCAACAAAAGGGATTTATCTAGGCGAGTTTGGGAATGGAAATGCCAATTCAAATGCTGTAAGCAATAACGCTATTCCTCTTAGCGCACCATATGCGCTACCGGGAGTCTATTATTTAAGTTTAACGGGAGTTGATACCACAGGGAATGTATCTAGTAAACTAGATTCAGTAACGCTTCTTGATGCCATACAAGTCAACTTCTCCTCTCAGGGAAGTTGCCTTGATTATCCAAGAATTTTTACAGATTTATCTAGTTCACAAACATTAAGCACAACGGGGTGGAATTGGCAATTTGGTGATGGCGATTCTTCCTTGCTGCAAAATCCAACCCACCAATATACCCTCGCCGGAACATATCCCGTTTCACTTAAAATTGAAGCTAGCAATGGATGTAGGTCGACCCTTTATGACACTGTTTTTATTTCCGATTTACGACCTGAACAACCGGCTTTTGGATTCTCTCCAGATATTATTTGCGAAAACACTTTTATTTCTTTCTATGATAGCACTCAAGTTATTCAAGACTCTGTGATAGCATACTTCTGGGATTTCGGAGATGGAGATACCTCTATTCTTCAAAACCCAAATCATCAATATTCTACATCTGGAAATTATAACGTTTCCCTACTTCTAAAGGGAAAGTATGACTGTGATACCACTATCAGTAAGATTATAAACGTTCAAGCAGGACCATCTCCAAATTTTTCAGCTCTCGATTTTTGTGAGGGCTCATCAACCTCGTTCACAGATGTTTCCACAACAATTTCTCCTAGTCAAATTATTGCTTGGAAATGGTTTTTCGGTGATGGCGATTCCTCCTTACAGCAGAATCCTAATCACCTCTACTTGAATTCAGGGAATTATTTAGTAAATATTCAAGTTGAAACAGATAGCGGGTGTTTAAGTAGTTACAGTTCCCCCATCCTAATAGAATCCTTGCCTATCCCAGACTTTTCTTATGAAGTTCCTTGTGCTCAGGCAGAAATTTCTTTTGTTAACGAAACCATCGGGAACATCACAAATGCATTATGGACAAATTCAAATAACACGAATGATTCTTCTTTAAATGCAAGCTTTACTTTTGCTAACATCGGATTCGAAGAGGTGAACTTGACCATTACAAATAGCTCAGGTTGTATTGACTCTATCACAAAAACAATAGAAGTTTTTCCTGCCCTCTTACCGCTATTCAGCTTTCAGAATATTTGCCTTGGGGATACTGTTCAATTCACAGACAACACGGCATCTTTTTCCGTGATTTCTAGAAACTGGGAATTTGGGTTTTTCAACCAAAGCTCAATTAATGAAAACCCTAGCTTCTATTATCCAAACCCGGGAACCTATAACGTAAACTTAAAAATTGTAAATGCCATAGGATGTCAAAACGATACCTCTCAAACCATTGAAATAAAAAACCTGCCACTTCCCAGTGCGATCGTTGAGAACAACTGTGTGGGTAGTAATGTGTTATTTTTTGACAACAGCAACCCCAACAATGCAATAATTAGCGCGCAAATTTGGGAAATTGAGAATGAATTCTTTTCAGGGGACTCCATTAATCGCGTATTTAACACAAAAGGAACTTACGCTGTAAATTATGAAATAGTGGATAGTTTTGGATGTAAAAATGATACCAGTTTTACTTTCGCGATTAATGAATTGCCTGACGTAGACTTTGATTTTACCCCTAATTACGGAACCGCGCCAATAGATATTAGCTTTACCAATTTATCTCAAGGAGCTTCAGCCTTCGTCTGGAATTTTGGTGATATGGGAAGTTTGTCCAACGATGAGAATCCAAGCTATACCTATCTGCAAAATGGCATTTACAACATAAGCCTTGTGGCTGGAAATCTCTTTGGGTGTATTGACAGCTTAACCAAAGAAATTCCTATTATTCCGACAGAACTGGACATTGAATTAAGCAATTTGACCATTCAAAAAACAAGTTTAGCAGATGGCTCTATGGCCTATTCCCCAAAAGTCTTAGTGAAAAATGTTGGAAGCAGAGCAATTACCAATTTCGATTTACTTGCATCAATCGACGGTGAAACGAAAGTAGCTGAATCTTGGGAAGGTCTTTTAACCATTGGTCAAGCTTTTATTTATGAATTTAGCTCCTTCTTTATTGTGCCTAATAGCAACTTGATTGCCTACGTTTGTGTAGAAGCGGCAAATGTAAATGACAATACCGAGTTAAATTTTAGCAACAATAAGGATTGTGAGATTCAAAATGGCCTTATTCAAAGCTCTAATCTGTACCCTAACCCTAGTACAGAAATTGCCTTTCTAGATGTTGTAACAAGCAAGAAGGGGGATGTCCAACTTGCTGTTTACGACGTATTAGGGCGGTCTATATTCCCTAATCGAAGCATTGCTATTCAAAAGGGCTATAATCAATTGGAAATTGATTGTAGAAGTTTACAAGCAGGAGAATATCTTGTAAGAATGATTTATCAGGATGAGGTATATTCGCAAGTTCTAATCATTTCAAACAAGTAAATGAACAAAGCAAATGTTGCTGTTTTTGTTTCTGGAAGGGGAAGTAATGCAGAATCGTTATTAGCACAACAAAACCAATATTCATACCATATAGCCTTGCTCTTGGTTTCCAAAACAGATGCTCCAGCAATAGCTTTAGCTCAAAAACACGAGCTGCCTTTTGCCGTGTTAAATAAAGATGAATTTTCAAACGGAAGATCCCTACTTGACCTCCTTAACATACATAAGATAGCCTTCCTTTGTTTAGCGGGATTTTTATGGAAAATTCCCAATTATCTTATTCAGGCCTATCCTAGCCGAATTGTAAATATTCACCCTTCTCTATTACCAAAATTTGGTGGTAAGGGGATGTACGGCTTAAATGTACACCAAGCGGTTGTCGCGGCAAAGGAAAGCCATAGTGGTATTACGATTCATCTTGTTAACGAAAAATATGACGAAGGGAAAATCCTATTTCAAGAAAAAATAAAGCTTCTTGAAAACGAAAGTCCAAGCTCCCTTTCCACAAGGATATTAAAATTGGAACACCAATTTTATCCAAGCGTTTTAGATCGCTTGTGTAGCGCTAAAAATAATCCATAAATAATATCTAAAACCCTTGAATAATCTGAATTTAAAGGATAAATTTGCGTAACAGCAAAATCATTCAAGTGAAGAAAATTAAATCTGCGTTAATTTCAGTTTTTTATAAAGACGGACTAGAAGCAATAGCGAAAGGACTTCGTGCTCAAAATGTCACTATTTACAGTACTGGTGGAACGCAAAAATTTTTAGAAAGCGTTGGTTGTGATGTTGTTGCAGTTGAAAGCTTAACAGAATACCCTTCTATCTTAGGAGGTCGAGTGAAGACCTTACATCCAAAAGTTTTTGGTGGCATCTTGGCAAGAAGGTCAGATGAAAACGATTTGCTGCAATTAGAAGAATTTGATATTCCAACAATCGACTTAGTGATTGTTGATTTGTATCCCTTTGAAGAAACGGTAGCAAGTACCACAAGTGAAGCAGAAATTATTGAGAAAATTGATATCGGCGGTATCTCATTGATTCGAGCCGCAGCTAAAAACTTCAACGATACTTGTGTGCTTTCCTCTAGCGGTCAATACAAAGAATTTATTCAACTTTACGAAGGTCAAGAAGGTTGCATAAGTTTAGCTCAAAGAAAAACATTTGCAGCTAAAAGCTTTGCCATTTCTTCAAATTACGACACGGCTATTTATAATTACTTCAACGAAAGTGAAGAACTAGACTGCTTCAAAGTATCCCACCAGCAAAAGCAAATTTTGCGATATGGAGAAAACCCACATCAAAATGCTTCTTTTTATGGCAAACTCGATGCTTACTTTGATAAATTAACCGGGAAAGAATTATCCTATAACAATCTTGTGGACGTTGATGCTGCCGTGAATGTAATTGCGGAGTTTGAGGTGCCTAGTTTTGCCATTATCAAGCACACGAACACTTGTGGCTTGGCAAGTGCCGAAAACAATACACTAGCTTATGATAAGGCCTTGGCTTGTGATCCTATTTCTGCCTTTGGTGGAATTCTAGCGACGAACAAACCAATTGAAAAAGCATTAGCTGAAAAAATTCATTTGCTTTTTTGTGAAGTCGTTATTGCCCCTGATTTTAGCGATGAAGCTTTTGCCATCCTTAGTCAAAAGAAAAATAGAATTCTATTAAAACAAAAGATTTTCACCAAACCAAGCCTGCAATTTAAGTCTTTGTTAAATGGGGTATTGGTTCAAGATTACGATGCTCAGATTGAAGGAGAAGCCTCGTTTGATTTAGTAACAGAAAGATCAATTACCGCAAACGAATCAAAAGATTTACTTTTTGCAATCAAAGCAGTTAAGCACTTAAAGTCTAATGGCATCGCAATCGTGGCTAACGAGCAATTAATTGGTATGGGTTGTGGACAAACCTCTCGAGTTGACGCCTTGAGACAAGCTATAGCTAAAGGGCGAGCTTTTGGATTTGACTTCAAAGCTTCCGTGATGGCATCAGATGCATTTTTCCCATTCCCTGATTGCGTGGAAATTGCAGCAGAACATGGCATAATTTGTGTTGCACAACCAGGGGGCTCTATTAAAGATCAAGATTCAATAGAAGCTTGCGACGAACATAAAATTTCAATGGTTCTTACAGGAGTAAGACACTTTAAACACTAATATTTAGATCGAACTAATGAGCTTATTTAATTTTTTTACGGAAGAGATTGCTATTGATTTAGGAACGGCAAACACTCTAATTATTCACAATGACAAGGTCGTGGTTGATCAACCATCCATTGTTGCTATTGACAGGAAAACTGACAAGGTAAAAGCTGTAGGGGATAGAGCGATGTTGATGCACGAAAAGACCCACGCAGATATCAAAACCATTCGACCTTTGAAGGATGGAGTTATTGCCGATTTCCATGCAGCCGAAATCATGATTCGTGAAATGATAAAAATGATCTATGAAGGAAAGAGAAAACCTTTATTTCCCCCTTCATACAAAATGGTGATTTGTATCCCTAGTGGAATTACGGAAGTAGAAAAAAGAGCCGTAAAAGACAGCGCCGAAAATTCTGGAGGAAAAGAAGTTAAAATGATACACGAACCAATGGCAGCTGCTATTGGAATAGGAATTGATGTTGAAGAACCTTCTGGAAACATGATTATTGACATAGGAGGAGGAACGACAGAAATTGCAGTTATTTCTCTTTCCGGTATTGTTGGTGACCAATCTATCCGAATTGCTGGTGATGAATTTACCGCTAACATTATCAACTACATGAGAAGACAACACAACATGATGATTGGTGAAAGGACTGCGGAAAGAATAAAAATCAATATTGGCGCTGCGCTAACTGAATTAGAAAATCCTCCTGAAGATTTCCCTGTAAATGGTAGAGATTTAATGACGGGTATACCGAAACAAATTATCGTTACGTATTCTGAAGTAGCTCATGCCATAGATAAATCGATTTCTAAAATTGAAGAAGCTATTCTAAAAGCTTTAGAAACAACTCCTCCTGAATTGGCTGCAGATATTTACAAAACAGGTTTGTACTTAACTGGTGGCGGTGCATTGCTGAGAGGTTTGGATAAAAGAATTTCTGCTAAAACAAAACTGCCGGTTCACGTGGCAGATGACCCTTTAAGAGCTGTAGTTAGAGGTACCGGAATTGCCCTGAAAAAAATGAATCAATTTACCTTCTTAATGGACTAATTAAAAGACCTAAGAGAAGATGTATAATCTTGTAAAATTTATTTTAAAGTATCACTTTACTATTCTCTTCTTTCTGATTGAACTTATAGCGCTATCTATTATTTTTCAAAACAACCAATATCAAAAAGTTAAGTTTATAAGCGCTTCCAACTTTTTGACAGGAGGGGTTTATAAAGCTCAATCTACCATAACAGACTACTTTAAATTAAGAGAAATTAATGAAGGCTTAGCGGAAGAAAATGCAAGGTTAAAAAACCAAGTAACGGAAATTAACTACGTAGAAACTCCAAGCCTTTTTAATGATACTGTTTATATTATAGACAGCTTGATAATCGATACAACTCGACAAGCGGACTATAGAACGGGCAAAGTAATTAGTAATTCTTTAAACAAACAGTTTAATATTATCTTCATTAATAAAGGAGTAGAAGATCATTTCTATAAAGACATGGGCGTTATAAATGCGCAAGGCGTGGTAGGTGTAGTTAGAAGTGTTTCTGATCATTACGCCACGATAACACCGATAATAAATAGGGACTTTAATATTAATGCTAAAATAAAAGGTAGTGGATTTTTTGGAAATCTGACCTGGAACGGGGTTGATCCTGAATATGCACAACTATACGACATTCCAAATCATATCGTGCCCGTTGTAGGTGACACTATTGTAACCAGTGGTTATTCTAATATCTTTAATGAAGGGCATGTCATTGGCTTTATTGATAAAGTCAATACCTTGCCTGGAAAAAGCTTTATTAATATTAATGTGCGATTAGCTGTTGAGTTTGGAAATATCAATTACGTTTATGGTATTGAAAATTTTATTAAAAAAGAAATGTTAGATAGTCTTCAAGTTGAAATTAAATTTTAAAAATATCAGTCTATGGGTGTTGGTTCTGACACTTCAGATTCTAGTGTTTAATTCTTTAAACATTAGCGGTTATATTAACCCCTATATATATCCACTTCTCATCATTTTGCTCCCATTTGATATTGCAGGATGGATTTTGTTGCTCTCGGCTGCTATCTTAGGGCTCTTTATTGACTTGTTTACCGGAACCTTGGGCGTACATTTATTTTCACTGGTATTGATGGCGGGAATTCGTCCTTTGGTCACTAATTTCTTGTCTCTCGGCAAATTTGATCAAGACTCATCAATCAATATTAAACAACATGGCTTGATTGTTACCTTGGTGTATCTCTCTATCCTTTTCTTTGTTCACCATTTCAGCTACTTCGTAATCGAATCTTTTTCATACAACGGTTTTGGGCGCACCCTTCTTCGTGTTTTTACTAGTACATTCTTTAGTATCCTGCTTTCCTTAATTCTTCTTTTATTTTTTAACAATTCCAAGAAAAATGAAAGATAGATACAAAGAAAGAGCTTATGTGCTTAGTATTTTGATTTTAGTCTTGTCAAGTATCTTCATTGTTAAATTGTTCTCTATCCAAGTATTGGATAGCAAGTATCAGGATATTGCAAAAAAAATAGCGATAAAACAAATCAAGCTTTATCCCAATCGCGGATTAATCTTTGACCGAAATAAGGAATTGCTTGTCTATAACAAAGCAACGTACGATATCCTAGTAATCCCTAGACAAGTTCTAAATATTGATACCGCTTTATTCTGCGAAATTTTTGAGTTAACAAAGGAGCAATTTAAACTAAAAATGGCTGTGGTAAGTAAGGACTTATTCTACTATACCCCAAGTGAATTTATCAAGCAAGTACCTGCAGAAAAATATGCGCTTTTTCTTGAGTACTCATACAAGTTCAACGGTTTTTATGGTGAAACTAGAACCATACGCAAATATACCTATTATGGTGCTGCTCACATTCTAGGCGATGTGGGAGAAGTGGATTCCACTGATATAAAAAATTCTGAAAACTATTATAAACCCAGAGACTATGTAGGTAAAACTGGTTTGGAAAAGATTTACGACGATGACTTGAGAGGAACAAGAGGATACAAGTATGTATTCATAGATAAATTTAATAAAGAGCAGGGTAGTTTCAATCAAGGCTTAAGTGACAGCTTGCCTTCGCAAGGACAAAATTTAGAAACTACATTGGATATTAAGCTTCAAATGTATGGAGAATTGCTGCTTCAAAATAAAACCGGAAGTATTGTAGCCATTGAACCTGCTACAGGTGAAGTCTTGGCGCTAGTAAGCAGTCCTAATTTTGACCCAAACATACTTTGCGGAGCGGAACGCGGCAAAAATTATACGCTCTTAGCCAAAGACCCCCTCAAACCCCTATTTAACAGGGCAGTTATGGCTCAATATCCTCCGGGATCAACCTTCAAACCTGTTACCGCTGCAATAGCCCTGCAAGAGAAAGCTATTTCTCCAGATTTTTCTTATTTCTGTAATACCTTGTTTAGCATTCCCGGGTACACTTTACATTGCTCACATTCCCATCCTTCAGCTCAAAACGTGCAAGAAGGAATCCAACACTCTTGTAATCCTTATTTTTGGCAAACCTTTAAAAACACCCTGGACGTAGACACCTACAAAAACACCGGTGAAAGCTATGCGGCTTGGTATGAGTACACTAAAAAATTTGGCTTAGGGGATAAGCTTGGCATTGATATGCTTAGTGAAAAACCCGGAAATATTCCAAGCCCAGAATATTACAATAAATTATACGGAGCGGGAAGATGGCGAGCAGTAACGATCATTTCCTTGGCAATTGGTCAAGGGGAAATTACCGTTACGCCTTTACAATTGGCAAATATGTATGCTATTTTCGCGAATCGCGGATACTATATTACCCCGCATATAATTAAAAGGATCGGCCAGCGAGAGAATGAACACATTTTCCGACATGAGACGGGTATTGATAGGGCCTACTTTGATATTATTGCGGAAGGCTTACAACTCGTAGTTGATGCAGGTACAGGAAGACGATCAAAAATTCCAAATCTAACATTTGGAGGAAAAACCGGAACTGCACAGAACCCTCACGGAGAAGATCATTCAATTTTTGCAGGATTTGCCCCAGTTGAAAACCCTAAAATAGCAATTGCTGTTGTGGTTGAAAATGCTGGAGGGGGATCAAGGTATGCTGCACCAATAGCCAGTTTAATGGCAGAAATGTATCTGCACGATACCATCGCCACAAGTCGTCTAGCCTTAGAAAAGAGCATTCTTGATACCGACCTGCGTGTCAAAAAAGTAGTGGAGGTACCAAACCGATGAGAAGTAGCAATATAGCTGATAATATAGATTGGGTATTGTTCTCTCTATACCTAGTATTGGCCTTGTTTGGATTAGCCTTCGTCTATTCCACAACCTATATTCCAAGCAATCCATCCTTCTTTCAATTAGATACTTCCTATGGTAAGCAATTTATATTTTTATTCATAAGTCTTATTCTAGGTCTATTTATTATTGTAATTGACCATAAGTTTTATACTTCATTTGCTTACATCATTTTTGGCCTCATTATGGTTCTGTTGGCATCCGTATTGGTTCTAGGAGTTGAGATTAATGGATCGAAGTCCTGGTTTGCATTGGGCTCTTTTCGATTCCAACCTGCGGAACTTGCTAAGTTTGCCACCTGTTTGGCTCTCGCAAAGATCCTTACTGGAATGAATGTGAACTTGACTACTTTAAGTGGAAAATTAAAAGTTCTAGCTATACTAGCCATTCCATTTGCCCTTATCTTGATGCAAGGTGATGTGGGTTCAGCCATAGTCTTTTCCAGTTTAATTTTTGTTCTTCATCGTGAAGGCTTAGAATCTGGCTACCTTATTATTGGTTTCGGTTCAATTTTCTTATCCATTATGGCCCTATTATATCCTCCTTTAGCCTTAATGTTTTTTTACGGCTTGGCCTTTGCCCTTATAATCTACTACAATAGAAAAGCAAAGCAACCTATTGTTGCACTACTTCTTATTCTAATCGTAGGGATCCTATTTGCGGTTATTTACAACAATTTTTTAATCAAGAATGGTCCAATTCAATTATTTGGCTATGAACTTCAAGACTATTTACTGCTGTTTATTCCCATACTCATTTTAATTTTTGTAGGCTACTTCATTTTTCAAAAAAGAAAAAAATGGCTGCCTATCGGATTTGGGATTTTCCTTTTGATTGGAATCTATACTTTTTCCGTAGATTTTATATTTAACAATGTATTCAAACAACACCATAGAGATAGAATAAACTTGATTTTAGGGAAGATTGAAGACCATTCTGGCGCCGGGTATAATTTATTTCAATCGAAAGTAGCCATTGGTTCTGGAGGTTTTTTTGGGAAGGGTTATCTTCAGGGAACACAAACCCTATTAAATTATGTGCCGGAACAGTCTACCGATTTTATCTTTACTTCAATAGCCGAACAATTTGGTTTTGTAGGAAGTTTCCTCATCATAGGGCTATATGTTGCACTTTTATTGCGAATCCTATTTGTAGCGGAGAGGCAACGTTCCACTTTTGCTCGAGTTTATGGCTACGGAGTGGCTAGTATTCTCTTCCTTCACTTTGCCGTGAATATTGGGATGACCATAGGCTTGGTTCCCGTTATTGGGATTCCCCTGCCTTTTATTAGCTATGGAGGTAGCTCCTTGCTTAGTTTTACTATCCTACTTTTCGTTTTAATCAAGTTTGACACGGAACGTTTGAGCATTTTGAGATAAGCTTATTCCTAAGTTCAAGTAGTACGTGCAGCAAAAAATAGGTGTTACTCGAATTAAGAACCTCTTTCATAGAATAGCGACCAGAGTTTTGTCTTTTTGAAGAAGTAAAGGGCGGGAAGTATAGTGGACCTAGTGTATTAAAGATTGTCAAAAAAGCAGCTCAAATTTTAGGCACTCAGAAACAAATAACACCTCACATCTTACGGTATAGTTTTGCAACACAGCTATTAAAGGCGGGTGCCGACCTTCGCTCCATTCAAACAAGTTTAGGACATAAAAGTTCACAAACTACTGAGATGTATACTCATGTAGCAATAAATCACATTAAGATTATAAAAAATTCGTTGGATTAATTATCTTTATCATAAAGTGGGGATATATGTAATGTCTGAATAAATGGTAATTACCCATCAGTTGGGATTTGTAAGTTTAAAGACCTGTCAATCAATAAATTAAAGGCATTTCTAGATTTTCTATAGTTAAATTTAAAAGATAACTCGTCAATATATTCTTGAAGATGTTTTACTGAAATATGGTGATATGTCCCAATAACGGATCTTTTAAGCATTGCCCAGAACCCCTCTATC